>ENA-UPSM01000587-UPSM01000587.1-activated-sludge-metagenome-genome-assembly--contig:-NODE-587-length-50787-cov-7.179512_pt1 | contig 50787 bp, 50 predicted proteins | sample MGYA00238181_ERZ773283 | MGnify/ENA primary metagenome ERZ773283 (study PRJEB29023, sample SAMN05720199) | activated sludge metagenome | isolation source: Anaerobic digester | place: Japan... | reverse complement strand
TGCTCTGGCCACCGAGAGAGCCCGGAACCTTGGCTTGCTCGGGCGAAACGTCTTTTTCAACGACAGGAAGGCTTCTCCCGAGGATCTACCCGCCTATCTGGAGCACTGCCATGCCGGTGTGCTGGCCAACGGAGCCCACTTGGAATCGGCGACCAGCTGGAGGACGCGTCAGCTGGATCTGCTGTGGGCAGGAAAACCCGCCGTCGTCGCCGGCGAAGATCCCTTGAGCCGTCTGATGGCGGATCGCGAGGCGGCATGGATCACTGGAGCTGGCGATTCCGCCCGCCTCGCGGAGCTTGTCGAACGTTCGCTCCTGCCGAGCAAATGGCAAGCGGCAGCGGATGCAGCGAAAAGTCTCGCGAACGAGTTGAGCCGCAACTCCATCGGCAACTCGATTGCGTCAAGCTTGCATGCGGAAAGATCCTTCCGCAGCGCCGGATCACCCGTACCCCTTGCCTGGATCCTTCGGTATGCGGTTGGACTCTAGCAAGCAAGCGCGTTTCCCGACCTTTCGCCGCACGAGCCCTTCGTCCAAGCTCTAGGAAAAGGCACATCCTCCCGCTCAGTGGGCCCTCGGCTCTCGAGGGGTCACCCACCCACCCGATGGCCATCTGCCGAGGTCGCAAACCACCAAAAACAGCTGACACCCACCGCCACTGCGATCACTGCGCATCGCGCAACGATGCTGTCGCTCAGCAATCCCGACATCAGCCCCAGATGCAATCCCGTTCCCAGGGCAAGGGCCTTCAGCGTCCCCCCACCCACCATGTCGTGCCACGCAGCCATCCAGAAAAAGATCGCCGCTTCCAGGAAGCATCGGACGAGGTAGGCAATGACCGCACCCATGGCGCCGAATCGAGGTGCCAGAAGAAGAACCAACCCGATATGGACAGGCAACAGAATGGCGTGAGCGATGGCGGTCCGCCTGGGGCCTTCGAAAGCCTGGACCAGGTTGAACGCAAGGTTGGACATCAGGCTCGCCAACACCCCGGAGCAGAGGACTGCCAGAAGGCTCCAGGCAGAATCGGCGAAGGCTTCTCCGATCCACATGGTCAAACCCAAATGCCCAAGCAACTGCATCCCACCCAACGCGGGTATTCCAGCGCACATGGTCGCAACAAGCGCCTTGTGGAAAATGCGTTTCGCTCCGGCTCGATCCCTCACTGCGAGTTCCCCGAGAATCGGCAAAAGCACCGGCGCCAGCGATGCGAGCAGAATCCACGCCTTCAGGGCGAGGTCCATCGATGTGGAGTAATGCGCCACCGACGTGAGCCCGGCCAATCGCCCGACGAGGAATCGATCGAGCTGCGTCGCCAAAGGAGCAAGAAGATTGGTGACCATCATCCACGACCCCATCCCCAGCAAAGCGTAGAGCTCGATCCGCGAGAACCCGAACGGCATGTGACGCACCCGGTTGACAACCATCCAGACCGCAACCAAGGAAACGATCCGGATCCCCAGATTCAGCCAAGCCAGATCAATCAGATCTCCTCCAGCCATCACAAGCGCCGCCGCTCCCAAATGCGAAACGATCCCGGTTGGAATCCTGAGCAGGTTTGCTTCCCTCTGCCTGTGGGAAGCCACCAGAAAATTCCCAAACCCCCCATAGGCCAACCCGAACGGCAAGGTCAACCCCGTGATGGCAAGACTTAGCGCGGTTTCTTTCTGCAGGTGAATCGGAACCTGCAGGAGATCCCTGGCGATCACGACACTTGCGGCGGCAGAAATCCCCCCCAGAAGCGCACCCACGCCCAGTAGGGCCGTCGTCCCCGTCCAAAAGGAGGAAGGCACTTCGTTCGAACGTTCTTCCCCTTCCAGCCGGGAAATCCGAAGAACGAGCGCGCGCCCTAGGCCCATGTCGAACAAGTTGAAATACCCAGCCAACGCCCAGCACAACGTAAGCACACCGAATCGCTCCATTCCCAATCTGTCGACCAGTACAGGAATGGAAACGAAGGCAGCGACCAAAGGGATGACAAGCCCGAGGACGCTCCAGATGGTGCCGGAACCGATACGGCCGATGCGTGGCAACTTCAGTTGACGGAGCATCTGCACTTCGCCGAATCGATCCAGCCGCGGATCCGCCGCCTCGATGGCGATTCGATCCACCGAAACGCGGCGATCGACGCAAGCACGGAGATCGCGAAGTAGGCCATGAACCAACCTGGAGAACTCGTGCCGATGCCGAATTTCCCGGAAGCGTATCGCATCCAGTCATGGATCGGCATGTGCAGGATGTAGAGCGCGTAGCTGGATTCGCCCAACAAGATCAAGGTCGGGCGCTCAAGTCGATTGATCGCCTTCCCTCGGCACTGCGCCAAGCCGAGGATCAGCAATCCATAGGGAAGAGCCGCCAGTGTATTGTGGAGAAAAACCGCCCACATGTCACCACCCAGTAAGATCATCCCCGTCGACACCATGAATCCGAAGGCGGCAAGGGCACCGGGATGCGCAACCCTCCCACCTGACAAATGCCACCGTCCCAATGCGACTCCGAGCAGGAATTCCGGAACGCGCATCAATGGATGGAAGGATAGGAAATGGGCGCTCCAGGCGAGATCACCGGTTAGCCAGGCGGAAGGCTGGATTCCGGGATGCAGAAGCACCCACGCAAGCGTCAGAGCTAACCCCAACCCCCAAAGAATCGGTACGGAAATCCAGGTGCGATCCAACAATCGCGATGTCGGACGCCAGAGCAGCGCCGGCACGAACGCTAGGTAGAAGAACATCTCCGCGCTCAGGCTCCAGCTAGCCGGATTCAGCAATGTCGCCCGATCCGGAAACCATGCCTGCACCAGCAACAGGCACAGCGCCAACTGGTGAATGGTCTCCCGGCAAGCATCGAAAAACGACATCCGGTAAAGAAGCCCATGGAAGAACAAGGGCAATGAAAGCACGAGTCCGAACAGATATACCGGATAGATCCGGGCGACACGTGCCGCGAGGAACGAACGAACAATCAGCTTGCCCGATGGGTAGTTGATCGCCAGGATGAACCCGCTCAGCACAAAGAACAGGGATACACCGGTGGCACCCCTGGCCAGAACCCTACCAATCGGCCCATCCGACCCGAGCGCCTCTCCGTAATGATGCAGCACCACCCAGGCGGCTGGGAGAAACCTCAAGCTCGTCAGGATGTGGATCGGCTCGGCACGACCGGTAGAAAGCGACATATCCAAGTCAAGAATAGTTCACGAGCCTTATCTTTCCTTGGACGTGTCGATCGAAACTCTTGGCGTTCTGATCCTGCTGGTGGGGTTCTTCGTCCCCGTTCTCGTTGTCCGTGCGGGTCACCGTGCATCGTCCCCGCTGGTCCTGATCTGGGTTTCGCAAACGATGCCGCTCGGATTCTCGCTTCTCAACTTCATGGGGGAATTCCCCGACCTGCAATCGCTGACCTGGATCGTCCTCGGCATGTCGTTCGCCGCGATGCTGTTTGGATGGGCGATCGGAACGACGATGAGTCACTCCATTTCCGTCGGAACGCGCTGGCACCTGGATCCTTCACGGCTGCGCACCGGCACGGCCATCCTCGCCGGAATGTATGCCCTGTCGATCATCCAGGGTGTTCTGAACGCCGGCGGATTCCCGCTTCTGGCAGCACACCCGGATGAGGCCCGCTGGGCATTCATGACCGGACGAATCCAGAACGTCTTCTTTTCGGCTGGAATCCCGCTTTTCATCCTGTTGCTCCACCAGATCCGTCTTTCCGGAAGCAGAATCATATCCATTTTTCTGTGGTTGGCGCTCCTCGGCTTGGTGGTCAGCTATCTGCTGATCGGCTCGCGATTCATGACTCTCGTCTGGCTAAGCATGACCTTGGTGTATTGGGATCAATACGTCAGACGGCTTCCCCTACTCCGCTTGGCCGTCGTTGTCGCCCTGTTCGTCGGGGTGTTCGTCTTGATCGGATACTTCCGATACGGCAGAACCATTGCTGTCGCCCATGGCTCCACCAAGATCGCGAAAGTGGGTGGCATCCTCGCCATGGAATCCGTTTACCAGTATGTGGCGAACGCCTACTGGAACACCGACTACGCGCTGCAGAAATGGAACGCCGGACTCCTCAATCTGCCAACCTGGGGAGTTTCCACCAACGAAGGTCTTCTATGGTTGGCCGGGTTGGTGCCAGGGCTCCAGAAAGCCTATAATCTCTCCGGGGCACTGAACGCGGATGTGACATTCCGCTCCGGACTGAACGCGACGACATACCATTGGGGTTTGTTCAAGGACTTCGGTATCGCTGGCCCCGTCTTCGGCAGCTTCGCCATGGGTTGGCTATTGACGATCGTCCATGGCAAATTTTGTCGCTACGGAGCCCCTGGAGGCGCCATGGCATACGGATTGCTTTCCTATTTTGTGATCGGGAGTTTCAATCTGCTGCCGACCGTGATTCCGACCCCCCTCATCGGGCTATTCATGCTCGTCGCGATTCTCGGGTTTTGTTCGTTCCCGAAAACTCCCGGATCTCCGACAAACCTTTGACGGCCACTCTTCCTGAAGAATTGATTGTTCGTTTGAAGGTCAAACCCGACGTCACAAGGCTAGAAATATACGGGGCAGCTCTGGAAGCCATGGCCTCTCAATTCAGGCGTAGCAGCCTCCGCAGAAAGCGAGGCATCGTCTGAATTAGGCGAGCCCAAGCCAGCCGTATCGATTCCGAGGGTGGATTCCGCCCCAATCCATCGGCGATGACAATCCAAGAGCATGAAGCCAGTACCCAGAGCATGATCGCGGCTTGGAACAACAAGAACCGTGGAGGCGATGTCCGCTTCTTGGGGAGGATCGGCTTATCGATGATGGTCAAGGATGGCAAGTCCTTCGTGAGATCGAATGCCAATTGTTCCTTTTCCTGCAGCAAGTAGCTGTAGATCATGACCTGGACTTGAAGCTGCTTCTGCATTCTTTGCAAAAGAATCCCCGCTCGAACTCCAGGACCCAAGCCTTTGATCAAAATCCCACCACTCTCGCGTTCCAGAAGCCTCTTGGCAGCAGCACGCATCTGGTCGCGCGCCAAGACCATCTGCCGAACCTGCGAGCTCTGTTCCCCAAGGGAGGGCACCAACGAGCGAATCTCGAGATCCATCTTCTCCGCTTGGATTTCCAGATCGACCGCACCCTTCGCGACACTCTCGACCTGATCCATTGGAGTCAACAGCTTGTTGCGGATCTGGAACGCCGCGACGGAGTCCTGAAGGGAATCGACGATCCGCAGTTGGGTCTTCAATCGGCTTTCGAAGTACGCCTCTCGAATCGCTCCTGACTGCTTGGCGATCCCACGAAACGCGGAATCCAGCCATTGCAACGTCCCTAGGACAATTTCGCGCGACAATTCCGGGCTAGGGGACCGGTATGCGATCTCCATTCCTCCGCTTTCCAGTTCCTTCCATGCGAAATTCGCTCTCCAGTTCTGGATCTTGACTTCGGGACGCATGGGGGTCGTGTCGCCATCCGTCCATACGGAATCAAGCTTGTACTTCTTCACCCCCCACAGAGCCAATTCGCGAGTCTCAAGAAGCAACTGCAGAACCGGCATGTTGGAGCTTTCGCCCTTGATTCCTCCCAACAGGGAGCCGAGCCCGCTTTCCTTGAGCATGGAGAGAGCACCGGATTTGGGACTCGTATTCTCGCTCACGATCACGGTAGCCGAAGAAGTGAACGTTTCCGGCATCTGGACGATCAGAAAAGCGGCCAATGCTCCGACACAAATTGTCGAGACAGCCAGGAACTTGATCCGGGCAAGCAAGGCGGCAATGGCGTAGATCAGAGTCGCCATCAAATCCGTCTGAGGCTGTGAGATCTCGGATGAATTCATCGTAGGAGCCCTGAAGATCGATCCGTGGATGATGTGTCTCGAGAACCGATCATGCACTCGAGAGCTGTGGTGCCAAAGTCACTTCGGCATTGGTTCGAAGACATGGAAATCATTGCGACAGCTGCACCATCAACCCGGTCACCGCAACCATCAGCGACACCGTGGTCGCCGCGATGGAGAACCACTGCTCCGCCGAGATGTAGCGTTCTTCCGGAACCACGATCGCAGCCCCTGGACGGATCGATTGATCCAAACCGACCGATTGAAGCGTTTGCCAGTCGAAAACCTGCAAACGAGACTCCCAAGCGTTGCTGGAATACCCCCCCGCTTCACGGATGTAGTGCTCGACACCCGCACCCTTCTTCCATGTCACGAATCCAGGTCGGTTCACTTTTCCCGCGACCCACACCACCTGCTCGGCCTTGTACACGTAGATCGTGTCGCCGATCTGGAGGATCGCGTCGGGATCCGAATAGTTGCCTCGCATGTGGTTGTTGTAATCGACCATCGCGACCTTGAGCTCGGGCAGCTGGAAGTGATCTGCAAGTGTTGGCATGCGCGATGCTCCGAGCCAACTCCAGCCCCGCTTCGTGGCTACCACCACGCCGGAGTCTTCTCCACCGACGATCCCGCCAGCCGCGCGAACCACATCCCCAGCCTTCATCCCCGCGAAGTAGGTGTAGGCACCTGGGTTCGTCACTTGGCCGATCACCCACACCACTGGGGGCTGCAAAGCGCCCCGCTTGGGTTTGACCCTGACCAAGGCCAGCGACGAATCCACCGCGGTCGTTCCGGGCATCACCTGCCGCAAAGAGCCATTGGCGTCCATCAACTCCACGATCCGGTTCGTGTCGATCTCACCCGAAGCCAAGAGGAGATTCGAAACCGGTTCGCCAGAAAGCGCCTCGACATACCCCGTGATCGCGGAGCCGGTCATCGAAACAAGTTTCTCGCGCGCGACAATCCGAATCGCGTCGCCATCGAAGAGAGGAGGGTCCTGGCTGGGATCTCCCATCCTCAATGCTCTCATCAAGTCGACTTGAATGGTGTCCTTCGATCCTCGCACAACCAATACCCGCCGCAACGAAGCGACTTGATCCGCGGCGTAATAGAGACCCGGAAGATCCGAGAGCAGCGAGTCGATCGCCCTGGCCACATCGAGACCGGCCATCGCGAGCGCCTTGGAGACCGTGGTCGCCGGAGCGCATTCATAGACTCCCGGCTTTGATACCAGTCCGGAAATCCGAACCTTCGCTTTATTGATTTTCACGATCTGAAGATCCACCAGGTTGGCCTTTGTCCGACGGCTCAGGATCGCCTCGACCGTGTCGCGGATCTGCTTGAAATTCTTGTTCCGCGCAGGAATCCTACCCATGTCGGGAACCACGATGTCTCCCCGAGTATCAACGACTAGATCCAGATCTCCTCTGCCGACCCCCCACCAACGCAAACGCAATTGATCCCCTGCGGACAGGCGAATCAAGGTGTCAGGCGCCGATATCGATGGGAAATCCTGTCGTGCACTGGTTCTCTGCGTCAGACCTGCAACCGATAGCGGAAGGCCCTGGTCATCGACCGACACGGTTGTTGGTACAACATCGCTCAACGAAGCAGCGAACGCGGAAAACCCGCACCAGAGACTTGCGACAAGAATGAGCCTACGAACCATCAGCAGAAGTTAGTTAGTCACAATCATCGCGAGGTCTGCATTTCGGCTTCCAACTTCTTGAGCCGAACTTGCAGGGAAGGCAGGAACGGTGCCCGTTTAGCGGCTTCGCGCAAATGGCGCAGCGCATCCTCGCGCTTGCCTTGTTTCTGGTCGCGGATACCGCTGGCGTATTCCTCCATGGCATCCCAACTCACCTTGCCTCGGCTGGTGACCATCTGGCGGGCGGCGGGCGGCACTTTGATCCCCAACGTGTCGATCAGGTTCAGCGCCTGCTCGCGGATCTTCTGCACGAATTCGTCTTCGCGACTGGTGCCCGAAATGCGCTGGCTCTTGTCCATGGTTTCTTCGCGATACCCCAGCGCCACCTGCCAGTCCACGATGGACCCCTGGTGCACGAACCGGGTGAGCACCACCGCCTCGCCGTCGAGCTGGCGCGATGCCGTGCGAGCTTCCTCGATTTCGGTATCGGTGAGTTCCGTGCGGGTGCTCCAGCCGTTCTTCTCCAACGCGACCTGGAGCAATGCCGGATCGACCACCTTGATGGCCTGGACCAGCGAAGCCTCCCAGGAGAGCATCTCGGCGACCACCTCCTGCATGGGTTCGACAAGATCCGTCGGGAGGTCGCCCCCTTTCACGATGGCCGGCGCGATGACCAACCGCAGCTGCTTGATCTGCCGGACCTGCGCAGACGATTCCGACGCGATCCCAACCAACAAGACGATCCACAACAGGAAAAATCTGTTCATGATTCGTTTAACATACTGGGATTCGGCAGAAATAACAATTGTTGATCAAGATGGATCTTTCCAGACAACAACGAAAAACCGGGATGGGAACAGCCTAGGAGGATTCCCGATGCGGTAATATGCTCGTAAAGCCCACGAGACGAACCACCCAAGGAGCGAACTTCGGATCTTTTGAATCACCAGACTTAAGAAGGCGTGTTTGAAAAGAAAATCACCCTTCTCGATCTGAAATTTACAGCCCAATTTCTCGAGTGCAGCAAAAAGCGTATAGCTTGTGAAATGATTGACATGATCGGTTACAGCAATGTGATTGTAGCTCAATCCCAGCTGAAAAAGTTCCTCGAAATCATCGTTGCAGGGAACTGTAAGCAGAAGCCTTTTCCGCGCACAAGCGAACGCCTTGGCAAGGAAGGCGTCAAAATCTTCAACGTGTTCGAGAACCTCAAGGAGAAGAACCGTGTCAAATCCGCCTTGCAATTGATCCAATGATGTTTCTGTCGTATCTACAGCCGTTAAGCCATGATCCTTTGCGGACTTCAACGCAATGGGGTCGATCTCTCCAAGAGTCACATCAAACCCTGCTTTTTTTAATTCCATGCTATAAGCACCTTTTCCTCCACCGAGGTCGAAGATGCTCCCGACAGCATTTTCAGCAACAAACTTCATTAAAGAAGAACTCGCCTGCCCAATTTCAGCGGGAGGTCCCGGAACAAAGAACGAAGCTCGCCCGATCAACTGCCCCATTCGCCTAGCCTTTCATTGAAATTTTCTTGCATCGCATTCAAATCCAGGATTATTCCGACAATCCATGCACCCAAGTATTATTTCAAGCCCGCCCCAAAAACCCCGCGTACAACCGGATCGAGTCGGCCTGGTCGCGCCAGGCCATGGTTTCGCGGGCGCTGTGCATGGAAAGCATGGGAGCCCCGCAATCGACCGCCTCCATGGCCAGTTGCGAGGCGACCAACGGCCCGACGGTCGATCCGCAGGAGAGGTCGGCGCGCATGGAGAAGGACTGCAGCGGCACGCCTTCCTTGGCCGCGATCTGGCGCAGCACCGCGGCGCCGTGCGAGGCGGTGGCGTAGCGAAGACCGGCATTCCACTTGAGGACCGGACCGCCTCCCAGCAGCGGCGCGTTGCCGGCGGAATGCTTTTCTGGAAAGTTGGGATGCACCGCATGGGCCATGTCGGCCGACAGCGCGATCCCGCCCGAGACCCACGCAAGGAACGCCGACCGGTCCATGCCCTGGGCCAGCGCGATGCGCTCCAGCGTTTGGGGCAAAAACGCCGAATCGGCGCCTTCCGGCCAGGTGGAGCCCACTTCTTCGCCATCCAGGAACGCCACGGCCACCACGGTGTCGTCGCGACCGGGCACCGATGCCAGCGCACGCGCCATGGCGTGGCAGGACGCGAGATTGTCGAGCCGACCCGACACCACCAGGTCGCCGCTTCCGGCCAGCGACGCGGGGGCGGCGTCGGACAGACACAGGTCCCACGACAGAATCCGCCCCGCCGTGCAGCCGATGGCGCGGGCAAGACGGTCGCGCAGACCGTTGGAATGATCCAATCCCGCCAGCGCCGGGAAATGGCGCTCGCGGTCGACCACGAGCCCCCGCTCGTTGACGCCGCGATCCAGGTGGATGGCCAGCGACGGCACCAGGGGGCGGAATCCGTCGAGCCGGACCAGGTCTTCGCGGATCCAGCCGTCGTCGTCGTGGCAGACCTTGCCCGACACCACCAGCTCGCGGTCGAACCAAGTGTGGTTGAGCATGCCGCCGTAGGCTTCCACGGCGAGCTTGCGGCAGCCGCACGAAACCGATTCGGCGTTGGGTTTCAGGCGAAGGCACGGGCTGTCGGTGTGGGCGAGTCCCAGGGTCAGGCGCCGGGCGGCCCCCGACGGCAGGACCCAGGCGACCACGGCTCCGCCGCGCTTCAGGAAGAGCTTGGCGCCAGGTTCGGACGGCCACGCCGGATCGGTGGCGGCCACCTGCCGGAATCCGGCGTTCGCGAGATCTCCGGAGATCCGCCGCGCGGCGTGCCACGGGCTGGTGGAATCGTCCAGGAATCCCAGGAAGTCGGACGCGGCCTCAGGAAGCATCGTCGGCCACTCGGGTGGAGTGCACGTTCTGGAACGCGTCCAGATCTTCGTTCTGCGGAATGGCCGGGAGCCGCTCGGCGGCGCGCCAGGCGTTGTCCTTGGAGAGCACGCGGTAGACCATGCCGTCAATTTCCACGCTCTTCATGGCTCCCACAGCCTGCCGCATGAGAGCATCGTAGGAGACGTACGAGAGCTTGCGCTCCTTGCGCAGCCCCAGCATGTGCTTTTCCGTGCGGTCGATCACCACGATGTCCGACGGCGGGAACACGGTCGCCCCGTGGTCCTTCCACGAGAACGCGGTCAGGATCCTGTCGAGCGGGCGCGAGTGCAGGAAATGGATTTCGGGGACCTCGATCTCGGGGTCTTCCTTGCGAAGCGTTTCTTCCAGCCTGGGGCGCCGCCGGGAATACTCCCACCAGCGGTCGTTGGTCTCCTTGGGCACGATGTGGATCTTCTTGCCCTGGTCGACGGCCTCTTCGCGGACCATGCGGTTGCCTTCGCCCCACATGGCGACGATCTCGTCGGGATCGGGATCCATAGACAAAATTTGCCCCGTATCCGCGTCGCGCGGGACCAGCCCGAAATCGCGGGCCAATGCGGAAAGGAACGGCGCCGCCTCGCGCACGAAATATTCCGGACGCATGTGGTTCACCAGGGCTTCCAGTCCACTGGGCGCCCACATCTCCTCGTTCACCGGATCCACATGCCGGTGGCTCACCGAGAAGTAGACGTTGGTGAAGGGGTTGCGGTACCACCAGATCTTCTGGCCGTCCTGTTCCACCGGTTCCTGGAAATGGTCGGCCTCGCGCGTCCAGGCGTCGAAACCGGCGAGGTCGGGGCGCAAGCCGCCCACGGAGAGGTATTCCAGGATAAGACTCATCTTGTCCGGAAAATGCTTCCGTCGCGACGGACTGTCACCGTCAACACTGGAACGCGACGCGAATGCCGGTCAATTCCCGCCAACGAGAGGGGTGTGCCGCCTGCAAAAAAGCCAGATTCAGGCGTAGTAGCGTCTCGTGGAGGTTCTCCAGCCGGAAGGGCAGGCCTTCGTCCACTTCTTCCAGATCCTGGAAGTTCCAGGGGCAGTGGTCCAGGCCATCGTCGGAGAGGATCAAGAGACCGTGGGTACGGCAGATCAGCGGTCGCGCCGAATAGATGCGGCACAACCCCTGCGCGTCCAGGTGACCGCACAGCGCCTCGCCCGGATGGAGGTCGGAGCGGAGATCGGTACCGATCGAACCATCGTGGGCCTTCGCCGTTTCCCGGATCCAGGCCCATTCGATGGGCAGGATCGTGGGAATCCGTCGGCAGCAGTGGTGGCAGCCGGGCTTGCAGGCGATCTGGTCGCCCAGCTCGCGCTCCTGCGCCGCGCACTTTCCGTCTACCGCGTCCAGCAACCTGCGGAACCCCGAAAAATCCCAAGGCGCTTCGGGCGCAATGGCCTCGAACGCGGAAGGCGTCAGGATTTGGATGGGATCCGTCACAGATTCCGGTCGGTGTGGGGCTTGCCCAGCGAGGCTTCCAGCTCCATGGCTTCGATGAGGTCGCTCTGCGAGCGTACCACGGCGCGCAGTCGCACCATGAAGTTGGTGCGCTGCATCTCGAGCGTGGCGATGTCGCCCTGGAGGTGCTGGATGCGGTCCTGGAGGGAGGATGCCTCCTTTTCCGCGCGGGAATGCGCGTCGCGCACGATCAGCTCGGCTTCCTTCTCCGCCAGGCGCTTGGTCTCGTCCAGCGACTTCTGGACCGTGACGGCGGCGTCCTGCAGATTCTGTTCGATCAGGCGGTAGTGGCCCAGGCGGCCTTCGGCCTCCTTCATCCGCTCTTCCAGGGTGGCGACCGAAGCGTTGGCCTCTTCCAGCGCCGACGCAACCCGTTCCAGGAATCCATGCACTTCTTCGGGATCGTAGCCACGCATCTTGCGGCCGAATTCCTGCTTGCGGATGTCCAGGGGAGTGATGTTCAAGAGCTACCTCGAGAAAGAAGAACACGAAGGACGACGGTCAGTCCGGCGGCCATGGCCGCGGCGACCCACGGGGACAAATCTATTCCTCGCAGGCGGGGAAGATGGCGGCGCACCGGAACCAGCCAGGGTTCGGTGAGCGTTTCCAGTCCGCGAAAGAGCGATGTCTGGCTGCTCCACTTGCGAAACGACAAGGCTTGGCGGGCCACCAGCGCGAACACCGCCGCCGACCCCATGAGGGTCGCGAACTCGGCCAGGAACCCCGATCCCGCGCTCACGCCGGGACCTGCCGGGCGCCGAAGATCGCCGTTCCCACGCGCACGTGGGTGGCACCTTCGCGGATCGCCTCCTCCAGATCATCCGACATCCCCATGGAGAGGATGTCCAACGGCAAGCCCTGCCTGCGGGCGTCTTCCAGCGCGGCGCGGGCCTTCGCGAACACGGGGCCCGCCGCGGCCGCTCCGCCTTCCAGCGGGGCCATCGCCATGAACCCGCGCGGCCTGGCGTGACGGAATCCGGCGGCGATTTCCAAGATTTGCGGGAGTTCGTCCAGCGAGAACCCCGATTTGGTGGGTTCGTCGGTGAGGTGCAGCTGGATCAGGAATTCCGACCGCAGGCCTTCTTCGCCCGCGATGCGGTCCACCGCCTCGAGCACCGACAGGCTCGCGACGCCGTGCACGAGCGAGGCCAAAGGCAGGATCTTGCGGACCTTGTTGCGCTGCAGCCCCCCGATGAAATGGAGGTTCGCGCCCGTTCGCGGGAACTTGTCCAGCGCCTCCTGCACGTAGTTTTCGCCGAATTCCGTCAATCCCAGGGCCACGGCGTCGTCGATCGCCGAGGCCGGGTGCTTTTTGGATACGGCCACCAGGGTCACCGACGACCGCTCGCGCCCGCAGGCCGCGCAGGCGCGCGCGATCCGTTCCTCCACCATCGCCAGACGCCGCTTCAGATCTTCCATCTAGACCCTCGATGAAACCAGACCGAGCCGGCGCAGGCCGTCAAGGTCGTTCGTGACGGAAAACGGCTCGCATTCGCCCAAGGCGAGCGGGTCCAGTTCCGACAAATCGTCCAGGTTCGCGGACGGGATCCAGAACCGCTTGAACGACTCCCGTTCGCAAGCCAGGAACTTTTCTTCCACCATGCCCACCGATCGGATCTCGCCGGAAAGGGCGATCTCGCCGGTGAAGGCGAAGCGGGCATCCACCGCGGTTCCCGCCAGATGCGAAACCATGGCCACCACGGCCGGCCAGCCCAGCGACACGCCGTCCTTGGGGCCTTCGGGGCCGGCCACATGGATATGCCAATCCAGATCCCGCAAGGCATCCACCGAACGCCCCAGCTGCCCGGCCATGGCCAGGCAACGGCTGCGCGCCACGCGAACCGAAAGCTCGGCCTGCGGCCCGGCTCCGGTCACGGTCAATCGCCCTTTGCCGGGGTTCGCGAAGGCTTCGACCTGCGCCAAGGCCCCGCCCAGCGACGACACGACGGGCGCGAACACGCACCCCGGCGGAAGCCTCTGCGGCATCGGATCCTGCGGGTGCGCCTCGGGCCCCAGCACTCCGGCCGCCCAGGCGAGATCCACCTCGCGGGAGGCGGATTCCGACCGCAATCGCGCCCGGCGCCGACACAATTTGTGCAACCGCCGGGTCGCCCCCAGCACGCCGGCTTCGGAGGCGCCGCCGTGGAGCAGCACCTCCATGAGGTCGTCGCGATGGAACTCCGTGGAATCCAGGCCGTACATCGGGCAGACCGTGTCGATCATCAGGGCCACCAGCCGACGTTTTTCGGCCGACGACAGGCTCCGGATCCGGACCTTGGGCGTGCGCGGCGGCAGATGCCTGGGGATCACTCCGTCGCGGGCGATCCAGACCACGATCCCGTTCCGGAAATCGGCCGGCTCGTCGGTCTCGCGCAGGTGCACGTCGATCCGGCCTTTCAGGCAGGCCTGGAGCGCGCCGACCAGGTTCCGCTTGCCCGATCCGGCGGGACCGTGGAGCAGGATGTGCTGAACGGGCGCGTCGTCCACGACCTCGTCCGGCCCCGACACGTAGGCCAAAAACGGGCTCGCCGAGTTTTCGCCCCGGCTTTCGGACGGCACAGTCCCGCGGAGACAGAAGATCTGGCGGGATGCGACCAGATCGGCGATTTCTTCGCGCGCCGACGCGTGGAACGGATGGAACTCCCCCAATGCCGCGGCGAGGTCTTCCGTCACGATCCCATCCGCCCTCACGCGGCCGAAGTGCGTCGGGTGCGTTCGCGGGTGGTGATCAACGTGGGAGCCGACTTGCGCAGGAGGGCTTCCTTGGTCACGACCACCTTCTCGACGTCCTTCCAGTTGGGAGCTTCGAACATCGTGTCGGTGAGGGCGGCTTCCATCACGGCGCGCAGGCCACGGGCGCCGGTCTTGCGGGCCTTGGCGATGCGCACCGCCTCGCGAAGGGCGTCCTCTTCGAACTCCAGCTGCAGGCCGTCGAGCGAAAACAGGTACTGGTACTGCTTCACCAGGGCGTTCTTGGGCTCGGTCAGGATCTTGAGCATGGTGTCTTCATCCAGCTCCTGGAGCGCGACCAGCATGGGCAGGCGCCCCACCAGCTCGGGGATGATCCCGTAGTTCACCAGGTCCTCGGGTTCGCACTGGCGCAGGAGATCGGAGGTTTCGCGCGAACGCTTGGAACGCGGATCGGCGGAAAGACCGAGTTGCGTGGTGTTCACGCGCGCGCCGATGGTCTTTTCCAGTCCTTCGAACGCCCCGCCGCAGATGAACAGGATGTTGCGCGTGTCCATCTGGATCAGATTCTGTTCGGGGTGCTTGCGTCCGCCCTTGGGGGGGATGGACGCCACCGTGCCTTCCAGGATCTTGAGCAGGGCCTGCTGCACGCCTTCGCCCGACACGTCGCGCGTGATGGACGCGTTGGCGGTCTTGCGCGAGATCTTGTCGACCTCGTCCAGGTAGACGATGCCGCGCTGGGCCTGTTCCACGTCGTAGTCGGCGGCCTGCAACAGGCGAACCAGGATGTTCTCCACGTCCTCGCCCACGTAGCCAGCCTCGGTGAGGATGGTGGCGTCGGCGATCGTGAAGGGGACGTTGAGCTGGCGCGCGATCGTCTGGGCCAGGAGCGTCTTGCCGGATCCTGTCGGGCCCAGCAGCAGGATGTTGCTCTTGTCGACCTGGATGTCGGGCTTGGCGGCGCCCACCGCGCCCACGCGCTTGTAGTGGTTGTAGACCGCCACGGACAGCGCCTTCTTGGCGTGGTCCTGTCCGATCACGTATTCGTCGAGGTTGATCTTGATCTGGTGCGGGGTGGGGAGTTTGCCCTTGGTCGACGCGGCCGAGACCGACGCGCCGGGGACCTTGGACTTGTCCTCGGCGAGGATCTCGTTGCACATCCCGATGCATTCGTCGCAGATGTTCACGCCCGGGCCGGTCACCATGCGACCGACCTCCTCGCTTGCCTTGCCGCAGAACGAGCACTTGACCCGCCCCAGCGACGTTCCCCGCCGGGCGGTCACCGAGGCGCCTTGGGTTCGCGGGACAGGACGCTGTCGACCAGTCCGTAGGCGATGGCTTCTTCCGCGTTCATGTAGAAGTTGCGGTCGGTGTCCTTCTCGATCACCGCGAGCTCCTTCTCGCAGTGCTTGGAGAGGATCCCGTTGAGCTGGGCCTTGATCTTGATGATCTCCTTGGCCGTGATCGAGATGTCGGAAGCCTGCCCGGTGGCGCCACCCATGGGCTGGTGGATCATCACGCGGGAGTGCGGCAAAATGAACCGCTTGCCCTTGGCACCGGCGGCCAGGAGCACCGCGCCCATGCTGGCGGCCGACCCGACGCAGATGGTGGACACGTCGCACTTCACGTGCTGCATGGTGTCGTAGATCGCCAATCCCGCCGACACGAGTCCGCCGGGGGAATTGATGTAGACGATGATGTCCTTTTCGGGGTCTTCGTATTCCAGGAAGATCATCTGGGCGATCACCGCGTTGGCCACCGCGTCGTTCACTTCGGTGCCCAGGAAGATGATGCGCTCCTTGAGGAGCCTGGAATAAATGTCGTAGACGCGTTCGCCGCGCCCGGTGGTCTCGATGATGGTGGGCAGATACATGGGTGCTCCGATGAACGATTGGCTGGTCCGCAAAGAGGCCTTACCCCGGTAACGATACCAAACTCCGCCGTCTTTGGTCGGAGCGATCCGGGGCCCCTGCGGTCACTTGCGCCCCTGGTGCTTCTTCTGGTGGACCTTCTTGCCCGCGGTGGGCGACGGTCCCGATTTGCCCGTCGCACTGGACGAAAACTGCACCGCCTTGCGAACCCAGCTCGCGAATTCCGGCAGCCGGTCCAGCATCGGCCCGGGGACCAGCGCGAACTTGGCCGAACGCGCCGGGTCGCTCGGGAACACGAGCGGTTTGGCTCCGGCCATGGCCAGGAGCGTCGATCGATCCTCCGGCGACAGCCGAAGCCCGGTTCCATCGCCGCAGATGTGGGCGAACTGGTGCCCCTTGAGCGAGATGCTGTAGCCTCCCATCATCCGCTGGCTGGAGATGTTCGCGCTCATCCCCAGGGAAGCGAGGGCGTCGCGGAGGATTTCTTCCTGGATCGAAGTCGGATGCATTCCCACCAAGATACCCGCAGTCCAGGGCTTCCCGAGCGAGTACTTTCCTGCACCATGGGAATGCGCATCCTGCTGGCGGCTTTGATCTCGGCTTCGACGCCGTCCGTGGCGGGGCCCCGTTGCGACGATCCCGCCGTGCGCAAGGAACTCGCGAGCGCCTGGGACCGGATGGCCTCCCGCAAGGGCGGCAACCTGGCGGGAAGCCGGGTCACGGTCTGGAACCTGCGGCAGGACGGGAAACCCGGCGAGTGCCGTGCCGATTTCCTGGCGCGCAAACCCGACGCGAGCATCGGGGGAAGCCTTCCCTACGCCGTGCGTTCCGGAGCCAAAGGCAGGATCGAGGTGGAGCCCCGCGGGGAGCCCACCTTGAACCTGCTGCAAGCCGATACGACCCCGGAAACCCGCTAAGGCCCCATCCATGGCTTCGGGCGGGCGACCGGCCTGTCCTGACCCCAAAAACCCGCGGTTCCGATGTGCGCATCGTCACACGCGAACGCTCGTTCCGTGACGTGCATCACGCGTTTGGCGACACCCGTGCGATCGGGACCATAGGTTTGTTCCCAGGTGCCGCACACACGGCGCCCAGGCTTTCGACAGGCCTTCCGGCAAACACGATCCGGGGTTTACCACCAGCGTCATTCCTTGAGACGCTCCGGAGCTGGAAGGCCTGTCTCCCCCCTCTTTCCCCAATCCCCCCCCCCACTCCCTGGTCGACGATCCTCGGGTCGGCCAGGGAGGCCGGGGCCCGAATCATCGCAACCTCGGCGAAGCGGTTTTTGTCTTCAGCGCCGGGCGGCGGCCGGATGGATGGATGACCGCGGGGACGCCGCAGGCGGCGAGCGGAACCGGAACGGCTCCCGGGTGGTCATGCCTTCGGCGATCCAGACTTCCGAACCGAACCGTTCCACGCGATCCCATACGCCGGCCTGCGCGTCGCGGAACAACCCGAGCCCCGGTCGTCGCGATACGATCTCGTCGTCGCGCAATTTCTTGACCATGACCCGCTGGTAGGCCTGCAGGAAGCGTTCCGCCGCGGCCGAATCCCGCCACGAAGTGCGCCACGCCAGGGCCAGGTTCCCCGAATCGTCGCGCCAGATCCGGAAACTGTCGCCTCGCCAGCCGTCGACGGTGGCGTCGGGGCCTGGATCCTGCCACGGCTCGTACAGAAGGGATTCGGCCTTGAGCGCACCGGGCGGGATCCATTCCGACGACGCCCCCCAAAGCGAGAAGAGAATGTTCAGGTAGTGTTCGCCCACCCTGCCGTCGCGCAGCGGACGCCAATCGGGAGGCATCTGCACGACCGGGTCCAGAGCGAGATCGGCCTCGTGGACGCAAAGCGATTCGGGATGCAGGAAACAGGAGGTCGGAGGGACTTCGCGGAACCATTCGTCCACGGCGGCCCATCCGCCGTGCTTGGCGAACCTCCAGGCCAGGGCGCGCGCCCCCTGCTCGTAGGGGTGGAACGTGGGCAGCGTGACGAGTTCGGGCTCCAATCCGTCGCCATCGCGCAGCGAATCGCGAAAATGCTCCATCGGCAAGTGAGGGAACAACTCCAAGGCCGCGGCGGGATCCTTCAGGTCGCGCGCCCAGAGGGTTTCCAGCAGTCTCGCTTCGCCTTCCAGCAGGTACTGCAGCGAAAGCCTGCCGTCCAGTCCCCGGTTATCCCGGTACAATCGCGCCAGGTTCCAACGCTGGTCCTGCAGCGCATGCACCAGTTCGTGGGCGATCGTCACGTCCAGTTCGGCCGAATCCCGCATGTCGTCGACCACCCACAGGACCCCGCGCGAATAGAACGCCAGGATCGAGGCCTGGTCGACGGAATCCGCCGCCCCGTCCAGGACCCCCAGGCTGTCGACGAACCCGAGGCTCCACAGCATGCGATCCCAGGCGCTGTCGGCGGGATCGATCTCCTCGAAGCTCGCCGAGTCGTAGACGCGCAGCAGGTCTTCGCGGGCCACGTACCGGCCTTGCACGGGCTGGGTGAACCGCTGGCCGCGCAACGCTTCGACCCGCAGGGCGACGCTGTCGATGCGCGCGCGCAGATCGGGCGGGGTCGGATCGTCCTGCCGGCAAGCGGCCATGGCGATCAACAGGAGGAAGAAGACGGAAATCGGACGCATGGACGTTGTGGCCGCAAAGGTAGGCATCGAGCCCGGGCTCCCTTTCGCGGCACCAGCGCCCCCTGCAGCTCCGATCGCCTATCTTTCGGAGCATGTCCGATCCAACCCTCTTCCAGAAGATCCACCAGGGGACGATTCCGGCGACCTTCCTCGCGCGCGAGGATCTTTGCTTCGCCATCAAGGACATCGCCCCCGAAGCCCCGTTCCACGCGTTGATCGTCCCCGTGAAGCCCATCCCTTCGCTGGCGGGCATCTCGCCCGACGACGCTCCGATCCTGGTGGCCTGCCTGGCGCTGGCGCAGCGCCTGGCCCAGGAAAACGGGCTGGACAAGGGCTGGCGGCTGGTGAGCAACGTGGGCCAACACGGCAGCCAGAGCGTTCCCCACCTGCATTTCCATCTGCTGGGCGGACGCCAGATGGGTTGGCCCCCGGGTTGAACGCCTCTTCCGGCTCGGAGCCGTCGCGGTGGCGATGATCGGCACGCGGGCGGTGATCCTGCGACGCATCCCGTTCGGGGACACCTCGTGGATCCTGCACGCGTTCACCGCCGACGAAGGCGCCGTTTCGCTGATGGCCCGCGGCGCCCGACGCCCGGGATCGCCCATGGCCGGCGCCGTGGAGCCGCTGGGCTTGTCGGAAATCGTCGTGTCCGTGAAACCCGGACGCGACCTGCAGACGCTTTCGCAGGCCACCGCCGTCAGCCAACGCGAAGGGCTGCGCCGCGACCTCGCGGCCACCGCCGGTGCGATGCTCTGCGCCGAAGTCGTCCTGCGCATGGCCCGCGAACCGGGCGCGCACCCCGGCATCTTCGCGGTGCTGGAGGACGCGTTGTCGGAATTCGACGCGCGAGGGTTCCGAGGGCCGATCCTTTGGCGGTTCCTGTCGCGGTTCTGCGAAGAGATGGGTTGGGCGCTGGCGGTGGACCACTGCGCCCACTGCGGCACCGAAGAACTGCCCCGGGACCCGGTGTTTTCCCTGCCGTACGGAGGGTTCCTCTGCCGCGCGTGCGGAACGCTTTCCCACGAACCGCACCTGCATCCGATGTTCGCCCAGGCGCTCCGCGAAAGCGCCCGAGGCGCCCAGGGCGACTGGTCCCGCGCCGACAGCGAACGCGTGGAAGACCTGTGGCTGGAACACCTGTTCCGCCATTCGCAGCAGCGCCCCCGGCTGGAATCGCGCCAATTCCTGGCGGAGGTGCGTCCGTGACGGTCCGCACCCGGATCGCCCCCACGCCGTCGGGGGCCCTGCACGCGGGCAACGCCTGTTCCTTCCTGCTCGCCTGGCTGTGGGCCAGATCGCAAGGCGGCGAAGTGGTCCTGAGGATCGAAGACGTGGACACGACCCGATCCCGAGCCGACTGGATCGAATCCGTATTTCGCGATCTGGAATGGCTGGGCCTGGACTGGGACGCCGGGCCGTCGGGGCCGACCGATCTTTCCAGCGCGTATCGGCAATCTTCGCAGGAACGCCAGGCGAGGTACGCCCGGTTGTGGAAGGAATGGGCCGACTCGGGATGGATCTACCCCTGCCGATGCACCCGCGCCGACCTGCGCACCGACGCCCCGCAGGTGGAACGGATCGGAGACGACACCCCTCCTGGAACGATCTACTCCGGCAAGTGCCGCGACAGGAAGGCATCCAGCGCCGGCCCCGCCGACGCCTGGCGCCTGCGGCTCCCCGACGCCCCCAGCGACATCGGCGACCTGTGGATGGGACATCGGCGTCTGGATCGTCTTTCACGGCTGGGAGACCCCGTCCTGCGCCGCGGCGACGGCTGCACCGCCTACCACCTGGCCGTGTGCGTCGACGACTTCGACCAGCGGATCACCCACGTGGTGCGCGGGCGCGATCTGCTGCCGTTTTCGCACCTGCATTCGCACCTGCATCGGCTTTTGGGCAATCCCGAACCACCGCGATTCGCCCACCACGGACTCCTGGGCGACGCCGAAGGTCGCCGCATGGCCAAACGGATCGGGTCGGATTCGCTTTCGGGAATGCGCGAATCGGGGCGCGACCCGCGGGAGCTGATCGGGCACTTGGCACCGTTGCTGTTTCCTGGTACCATCCCCGAGCCGATCCGTTGTTCGGCCGCCGAACTCGTTTCCGTGGGCCTGCCGGAACCCCCCACCTCCGACCGACCGTTCCCTTTCCCAACACCGGAGATCCCATGAACGCCGCCGACGTCTTCGCGCGATTCCACAAGCCTCTGCAACGGCCGCTCTCCATGGCGACCTGCTACGACGCGACGTTCGCCTCCATCATGGACGAGGCCGGGATCGACGTGCTCCTGGTGGGCGACTCGCTGGCCAACACCATGCTCGGGTTCGCGCGCACCGCCGACATCGGCATGCCCGAGATGCTGCACCACACCAAGGCCGTGCGGCGCGGAGCCCCCGAATCGTGCATCGTGGCGGATTTCCCGTTCGGGGCCGACACCACCCCCGAACTGGCCGCCTCCAACGCCGTCCTGCTCGCGCAGGCGGGCGCAGACGCGGTGAAGCTGGAAGGCTGCCTTCCCCAGCAGGTGCGCTCCATCCGCGAAAAAGGGATCCAGGTGGTGGGGCACCTGGGCCTGCTCCCGCAGACCGCCACGTCCCTGAAGCAGACGGGCCGCACCCCCGAAGAACAGGCCCGGATCCTTTCCGAGGCCAAGGCGATGGAAGAAGCCGGATGCTGCGCGATCGTGCTCGAACACATTCCGTCGGCGCTGGGCGCGCAAGCGACCGATCTCCTGTCGATCCCGACGGTGGGGATCGGAGCCGGCAACGGCTGCGCCGGACAAGTTCTGGTCATGCACGATCTTCTGGGGCTCGGGCCCCGGCAACCCCCGTTCGCCAAGCGCTACGTGAACCTGCGCGAACAGGCCCTGGCCGCCTTGCGCAGCTACCATGCCGACGTCTCGTCGCGCCTGTTCCCGACCACCTGACCCCGAAGCAAGGGAATCACCACCATGGACGCTCTTCTCACCGACCGGATCCTCGAACTCGAAGTCAAGGTCGCCTACCAGGAACGGACCCTCGATTCGCTCAACGAGGTGATCCTGGACCTGCGCTCCGAACTGGAAACGCTCCGGCGCGAATTCGACGTGTTCCGCGACGAAACCCGCGAAGCCGACAAGCCCTTCGGCCCCGCCAACGAACCTCCTCCGCACTACTGAGCGATGGCTCGCAGGGACGGATCCGGCGCAGGCTTCTACCTTTCCGGACCAAAGTGAACTTCCGTTTCAAGCTCCCGACCCTGGCAGAGATCCGCAGGACGATGCGGTATCACAAGCTGCACGTGGTCCATCGGTCGCGAGATCCCCATCCGGCGGCCACCAGTTTCGCCCTGGGCGTGTTCCTGGGGTTGATGCCCATTTCCATCCTGGCGACCATGCTCGCCCTGGTCCTTCCCCGGCGGTTCAACCTTCGCACCATCCCCTGCGTGCTGGGGACCTTCGTGAGCAACTGGTTCACGGCCCCGTTCATCGTGGCCGCCTCCGCGATGATCGGGCAATTCCTGACCACGGGTCGGATCGTGGGCTTCCGGGCGATGCTGCCCCCGGATGGCCTGGACACACAGGAGACCTTCCGGTTCTTCCTGCAGCAGGGTTGGAGCCTGCTGCTGGGGATCACCCTGTTTTCCATCCTGGGTGCGCTGGTGTCGTACGCGATCGTCTACTGGTCGGTGGAAGGCGCGATCAAGCTCCGGCAGGCCAAGGTGATGGAACGCATGCGCTCGCGCATCCACGTCCCCCACGTGCACCTGCCCCATGTCCATCTGCCGCACATGCAGCGCCAAACGGCCGGCAATCCGCCCAAGCAGAAAGCCGCACCTCCCGCATCGGGACAGGATCCGGCAAAGCCGCCTGAATCCGAACCGCCCGCGACCAAGGAACCGCCCGCAGTCTAATCCGCGCGCTCGTTCCTTGCCGAGGTCAATGCACACCGAACTTGGCGACCAGTTCCTTGGGCGGACGACGCGGGTTGCCTTCGGAATCCATGCACACGTGCACGGTCCAGCCCTTGGCGATCAAGGTGCCGTCGGCCGTGCCGCGACGCGTCTCGTAGTCGAACCGCATCCGCAACCGGTCGGACATGGTGGTGCGGGTCAGGACCAGGAGCGTGTCGCCGTAGCGGGCGGGCGACAGGTAGTCGCAATGCGCCTGCAGCACGGGAATGGCGTAGCCCCGGTCTTCCAGCTCCTCGTAGGGGAACCCCCAACCGGCCAGGCATTCGGTTCGCGCCACCTCCCAATAGATCAGGTGGTTGGCGTAGTAGACGAACCGCATCTGGTCGGTTTCCGCGTAGCGGACCTTGATTTCGGTGGTGTAGACGCTTTCCGTCACCGTCGGGCTCACTCGTCTTCGGAGCCGACCCGGCCGATCCCGAGGTCGCGCAGTTTTTGCTGGAGGCTCTGGCGATGCATGTCCAGGGCGGCGGCGGCGCGCGAAATGTTGCCTCCGTTGCGGTCCAGATGGTGCGCCACGAACCGGCGTTCGAACTCCTCCACCACCTGGATCTTGGCCTGCCGGAACGGCACGTCGACCGCGATGGGGGTCAAGCGGATCAACCCGTCGTCGGGAGCCCCCGCCGGGACGGGTTCGGCGGCGGCCAGGGCGGCCGGTTGCATGGCGCCCCCCAGCGCTTCGGGAGGCAGACCCAGCAGTTCGGGGCCGATCGAATCGCCGCGGCACAGCACGCTGGCGCGCTCCACGACGTTGCGCAATTCGCGCACGTTGCCCGGCCAGATCCAACGGGCCAGCACGGTCTCGGCCGACGGGCTGAACTCCAGCTGGCGATTGCCCGCGTAGTGGCGCAGGAAGGTGCGGGCCAGCTGCAAGGCGTCGCCGGGCCGCTCGCGCAGCGGCGGGATCATGACGGTGAGCACTTCCAGGCGGTAGTAGAGATCTTCGCGGAACTTGCCTTCGGCCACATGCTGCTTGAGGTCGCGGTGCGTGGCGGCCACCACGCGGATGTCCACCCCCACCGCCCGGTTGGAACCCAACGGTTCGACGGTGCGTTCTTCCAGCACCCGCAGAAGCCGCACCTGCGCCTCCAGGGGCATGTCGCCGATCTCGTCCAGGAACAGGGTGCCGCCGTGGGCCTGGCGGATCTTGCCCATGCGCGCGTTGGAGGCTCCCGTGAAGGCGCCCTTTTCGTGGCCGAACAGCTCCGATTCCACGAGCGTCGCGGGCAACGCGCCGCAGTTCACCGGCACGAACGGTCCCGATCGCCCCGAGCGGTCGTGCAGGAACCGGGCGGCCATCTCCTTGCCGGTGCCCGATTCGCCCAGGAGCATCACGCTGGAGCTGGCCGGCGCCATCAGGATCAGGTCGTCGCGCAGCTTCTTCATGGCCGGCGAATTGCCCAGCAGTTCGCGCGACGGTTTCTGGCGATCCGATTCCTCGCGCAGGAGTTCGTTCTCCGCCCGGGTGCGGGCGTACGAGACCGCCCTCTCCAGCACCAGCACCAGCTCGTCGGCGTCGGCGGGTTTGGTCAGGTAGTCGAAGGCCCCGCGACGCATGGCCTCCACCGCGATGCGTTCCGATCCCTGCGCCGTGAACAGAACCACCGGCGGCGCGCCCGATTTCTGCTGCAACGCGGCCAGCGCGGCCAAGCCGTCCATCCCGCCGCCCATCTGGTAGTCCAGCAGCACGCAGTCGGCATCCTGCCTGGACAGGATCTGCAGCATCTCTTCGCCCGAGGAGGCTTCCGACACGGTGTGCCCGGCGGTTTCCAGCAGGCGCCGCGCCCCGTAGCGGGCGCCGCTTTCGTCGTCGACGACCAGGATCCGGCTCATCCTCTATCCTCCCCAGGAAATGCGGAAACAGGTGGTTCCAGGTCCGGGAACGTATTCCAGACGCCCGCCGGATTCTTCCGCCTTGGATCGCGAAATGTAGAGCCCCAACCCGTTGCCGCCGCGCGTGGCCAACGGCTGGAACAGCTTGGGACGGAAATCCACCGGAATCTCCCCGCCGTTGACGACGGAAATCGACCGTCTCCCGGCATCGAAGGAAACCTCGACCTTGGACCCGCGCGGGGCATGGTGCAAGGCGTTCAGGATCAGGTTGAACAGGATCGCCTTGAGATCGTTTTCGGAAATGGGCAGCGGCACCTTCTCGGAAGGCGTGCGCACATCCAGGGCCAACCCCTTCTGGCGAGCCTCCACCTCCAGCAGGCCGGTCACCACGCGCACGGTTTCGCCGGCGTCTTCGCAGACGCTTCGGTCGCGCGCGAAGTGCAGCATGCGCCGCACGGTGGAATCCAGCCGGTCGACCTCGCCCACGACCACGTCCAGGTCGCGCCGCAGGACGGAATCTTCCGGTGCGTCCCGGCGCGCCGCCATCGCCACGTTGCGGATCGCCGAAAGCGGATTCTTGATCTCGTGGGCCGCCGACGCCGCCATCAGGCCCAGCATGGCCAGGCGTTCGCCTTCTTCCAGCCGTCGTTGGTTTTCCAGCGTATTCTTCAAGGTTTCGCGCGACAGGAGCACCTGCTGGGCGGTGGCCAGGATGGCCTCCAGCCGCGCCAGGATCTCCTTGGGGAGGCTTTCGGCGACGGCGCTGGAGCCCAACACGATCGCCTTGGACGATTCGCCGCTGGCCAGAGGCAGGATCACGCGCGCCCCCAGCGCGGCCCAATCCTGGACTTCCGCCCGCGAGGTCGTGGTGCGCATGGCGATGGGACGGGGCGACTCGTCGGGACGCGGCTCGATCCCGCGCAGGCGCAGGATGTTCGCGACGCGAGGATCCGACAACGGCACGACCTTCCATTTGGCTCCCAGGATGCGCCCGATGCAGCGCGCCAAAAACGGCGGGATGGAGTCTTCGGGGATCTGGGTCCGACGCAGACGCGATTCCAGGCGCAACAGGAGTTCCGATTCGCGGATGCTCCCCAGGTTCAGCCACTGCGAAGCGTTGCGGAACACCACGATCGACAACGGACCGGTGGAAACCAGGACTCCGATTCCGGAATTGATCCAGGTGGCGATCCGGTCGAAATCCGACATCGGCGACAGGAGCTTGACGGCGATGTAGGTCGCGAACAGGCCCAAGAACCACCACAGCCTGCGCCAGGACGCCTTGGTGACCTCCAGGGCCACGGCCTCGGTGCGGAACGTCGCCCACAACAAGGCGTAGGGAGGCAATAGGTGCGCGATGTCGTGCAGCAGCACCCACTGGAACCGCCCATGGCCTTCGAACCCCCAGACCAGCTTGATCGCCAGGGCGCCCGCCAACAGCGGGATCATGGCCATCAGCGCCTTGCGCAAAGGCCGCGCGATTCCTTTCTGGGTTTCGTCGAACCGATCCATGCCCCGCGTCAGCATCAGGATCGCGAGGCAGCCGGCGGCGATGTCCATGGCCAGGTACAGCCGCACGACCGGCTCGACGTTGGCCAAAAAATCCGACATCGGGTTCAGGACGATCCGGGCTCCGCCGTACAGCACCAGAGCGGTGGGCAGGATGTACCACGACCACCAGGGCACCTTGCGCAGCGATCCCGTCATCTGCGAGATCCCGTGCAGCCCCACGGCGACCTGCATGTTCAGGATGGTCCCTTTGAGAATGTCCATGAACGCCGTCAGGTACGGGATCCGCCCCACCCCGATGGTCTCGATGTTCACCGAACTGAACGTGGACGCGTACCAGATGGTCCAGCAAAGCGACCAGGCGTAGAGGATCGGGCTGAACCAGATCGTCTTGGCGGAGGAGGAACGACCCAGGACGATGTTGAGATGCGCGAAGGCTCCCAATCCCACCAGGATCAGTTCGAGGATTTCAGGCCAATTCATGGGATCCTTCGGCGCGGGCGGGGATTCCTCGGAAGCGTTCTACCAGGCCACGCCCAGGGAGGCCTGCACGAAGTAGAACCCACCCCAGTCCTGTCCGGCGCGGTAGGCCTTGGGCAGACCCCAGCCGCCTTGGGTGTACACGATGCCGTCGGGCATGTCGATGCTGTAGCGCCCGAACGTGAAGCCCATCTGGGTTTCCAGGACCAAGTGGTTCCCGAAGATCGCGCTGTAACCCAGGACCGGGGACAACTGGGGACCGCCGACTTCCACCCGGTAGTTCGAGAGGTTGACCTTGGTGGTGGTGGTGTCGTTGGGATTGCGGAACCCTTGCCCTACGCCCCCGTGCACCTTGGTGGCGCCCTGCTTGTAATACTGGAGATTGAACTGCGCGTACGGGCCGCTGGCCAGACCCAGGTAGTAGCGGCCGAACACGCCGATCGCGAACGAATTGACCTTCACGGAATCGAGTCCCAGGTAGAGCGTCCCGATCGGGCCCACACCGAAGGTGCCGTCCACCCCCAGGATGTACTCGTAGCGCATTTCCTGGATGTCGATGTTCGGGGTCCACTTGAGATCCACCTTGGGGCCTTCGTCGCGCTTGGAGCCATCCATGCCGCCCATGAGCTTGACAGGGGACACCACGAACCGGTTGTGCGAGAACTCGTACTGCCCGACCGGGTAGTCGTCGTACTGGGCCAAGGCCGAGCCGACGCAGGAAACGAGGATCATGGCGATGCGACGCGTCATTTCGGGTTCACTCCCGTGATTGAGAACGGCCATTGCTTCATTGGCCGAGTAAAGATGGATCGCTTGGAAAGTACGACCAGCGGGGGCGGCTCGCAAGCTGTATCCTCGCCCGTCGTGTTCGCGTTTTGTCCGGAGCGGCACAGCAAAAACCGGAAAATCCCGCAGCAACGGCCTCGGGAAGGATTCGTCCGGCATTCCCCTACTGCCGCCCGAGACGAGGTATATTCCGTCGCATGTCTTTGCCGACCCGCTCGTCCGTCTATTTTGCCCTCGCGACGGCTTTCGTCGCCACCGCTTCCGCAGCCGCGGTCAGCCAATCCACCAAGGATGGCGGATTCTACGCCGGATTCGAACGTCTGGGCCATGTCCTGGCCAGAGTGAACGAGTCGTACGTGGAGGAAATCCCCGCCGACACGCTCATCGACGCCACCGTCCGCGGACTCTCCAGCATCCTGGATCCGCACACGGCGTACTTCGACGAAAAGGAAACCGACGACCTTCGCACCCACACCCAGGGGAAGTTCGGCGGTCTGGGCATCACCATCGGGGTGCGCGAGAACGTCCTGACGGTCATCAGCCCGCTGGTGGGAACCCCCGCCCAGCGCATGGGCATCCAGGCCGGCGACAAGATCGTGGAGATCGACGGCAAGTCGACCAAGGGCATCACGGTGGACGACGCCGTGTCCAAGCTGCGCGGCACGCCCGGCACCAAGGTCACGGTCAAGATCTGGCGCGAAGGGTTCAGCGAACCGCTGGCCTTCACCATCACCCGCGAAGAGATCAAGATCGAATCGGTCCCCTACTTCGGGATGCTGCCGGGCAAGGTCGGCTACGTGAAGCTGGTGCAGTTCTCCGAACCCACCGGATCCGACGTGGAGAACGCCCTGCGCTCGCTCAAGGCCCAGGGCGCGACCTCGTACATCCTGGATCTGCGCTTCAATCCGGGCGGACTGCTTTCGCAATCGGTGGCCGTATCCGAACTGTTCCTCCCCAAGAACCGGGTCGTGGTCAGCACCAAGGGCCGCATGCGCAACCAGAACAGTTCGCTTTCCAGCGAGCGCGCACCCGTGGTCGACACCACCGTGCCCCTGGTCGTGCTGGTCAACGGCGGATCGGCCTCGGCGTCGGAAATCGTCAGCGGAGCCATCCAGGACTGGGATCGCGGCATCGTGCTGGGCACCCAGACCTTCGGCAAGGGATCCGTCCAGACCATCTTCCCCATGGACAAGAAGTACAGCCTCAAGCTCACCGCGGCGTTCTACTACACGCCCAGCGGCCGCTGCATCAACAAGAAGGAAAACGGAATCCGCTGGAAGAAGGGTGCGGAATCCGACAAGACGGAATCCGACTCCGCCCAGGGGAAGAAATCCGGGCTCGACGACGACCTGGCCGCCTTCGAGGAAATGCTGTCCGACACCACCCTGGACACCACGGGCCACAAGTCGTTCAAGACGCTGGTGCTGGGGCGCAAGGTGTGGGACGCGGGCGGAATCCTTCCCGACGTGCGCGTTCCTGGCCGCAGGATGAACGCCTGGCAGCAGGACGTGGAACGCCGCAACCTCTTCTTCCGGTTCGCCATCCAGGCCAAGCCCAAGCTGCTGGCCAAAGGCAAGGTCGACAGCAACTTCCGGGCATCCGACGCCATGGTCGAAGACTTCAAGACGTTCCTCAAGAGCGACTCGATCAAGTTCCGGTTCGAAGGCCCGCAGATGCGCCTGATCAAGGAGATGCGCAAGTCCCTGCGGATCGATTCGGCTCGCGGCGACAACATGGCGGCTTCCGAACGCAAGGCCCTCCGCGAACGGATCGACGCCCTGGATTCGGCCTTGGCCAAGACCGCCGACGGGCTGTTCCAGGTCAACCGCGAATACGTCCGCGAAGGCATCACCCGCGAGATCCTGATGGCCGTGGGCGGAGTGAACGGATCCACCCCGTACGAACTTTCGCTCGACCCCCAGGTGACCGAAGCCGTGAAGATCCTGCGCGACCCGGTGCGCTACAAACGGATCATGCGCCCCGACGACGTCGTTGCGCAGCCCAAGGCGGCCGCCGCGAAATGAGTTGGTTATCCCGAATCCGCGAGGGCCTGGGGCGCACGCGGGAAACCCTGGTTCGCGGCCTCCGGGCCGCATTGGGCACGGGGAAGATCGACGAAGCCACGCTGGAGGAATTGACCGATCGCCTGGTGCGCGCCGACGTCGGACTGGACACCGCGGAGATGCTGGTCGAACGCCTGCGCTCCAAGGCCTGGGGGCGATCCTATCGCGACACCGACGAACTGCTGGGATGGCTGGCCGAATGCGCCGAAGAGACGATCGGATCCACCGCGGCGTTCGAGCTTCCTGCAGGCCTGCAGGTCGTGGCCATCGTGGGCGTCAACGGAGCCGGCAAGACCACCACGATCGGCAAGCTCGCCAACAAGTACCGCTCCGAAGGCCGCAAGGTGCTGGTGGGCGCCTGCGACACGTTCCGCGCCGCAGCGGTGGATCAGCTGGAAGAATGGTGCCGACGGGCCGACGTCCCGTGCATCCGCCAGAAACCCGGCGCCGACCCCGCCGCGGTCGCCTACGACGCCGTGGCCGCCGCCATCTCGCGAGGTTGCGATCTGGTCTTGCTGGACACCGCAGGCCGCCTGCAGAATCGCGCCGACCTCATGGCCGAACTTTCCAAGATCATGAAGGTGGTGGGCAAGCACGACGCGCGCTACCCGCAGCACACCTGGTTGGTGTTGGACGGCAACACCGGCCAGAACGCCGTGAGCCAGGCCAAGCTGTTCCACGAGACCGCGCGGCTCACCGGACTGGTCCTGACCAAGCTCGACGGCACCGCCAAGGGCGGCGCGATCCTGGCCCTGCCGCAGATCGTGCCTTCGGCCCCGGTCCTGTTCCTGGGGATGGGCGAAAAGATCGACGATCTGATCCCGTTCGATTCCCGAACCTTCGTGCACGCCCTGTTCGACAAGGACGATGTGTGAGCCGCGGAATCGCCGGACTGCTCCTTTGCGTTCTTGCCGTCGGGGTTTCCGGCTGCAAGGACGCCAAACGCGACGCCCAGACGGCCGAATTCGCGGCGCTCTACGTGAAATTGAGGATGGCCGCATCCGGAATGGAAGGCCAGCCCGAAAAGGCCCAGGAAGCCCGCCGCGAGGTGCTGCGCGCCAGCGGCTCGGATTTGGTAAGTTACCGGAAACGCTTGCGAGATCTGCAGGCCGACCCCGATCGCTGGGAAGCCTTCTGGAGTCGGGTGCAATTTCTGGCAGACTCGTTGGAAAAGAAAACGCAGAAGAAAGGACCTTAATCATGGCTGGCAATCTGGTGGAATTCACGGACGCGAACTTCGAAACCGAAGTGTTGAAGTCCGAACTGCCCGTCCTGGTCGATTTCTGGGCTCCCTGGTGCGGCCCTTGCCGCATGATCGCCCCGTCGGTCGAGGCGCTGGCCGCCGAATACGCGGGCAAGGCGAAGGTCGGCAAGCTCAATACCGACGAGAACGAGAACGTGTCGGCCAAGTACGGGATCCGTTCGATCCCGACCCTGCTGGTCTTCAAGAACGGCGAAGTGGTGAACCAACTCGTGGGAGCGCTGCCCAAGGAAAAGATCGCCGAGCAGCTCAGCCGTGCGCTTTGACCCGAAGGCCCGCCTTGCGCGGGTCGTTCTGGGAGTCGTCTGCGCCTTCGGGGTGATGTCGTCCCCGGCGACGGCGCAGCAGGGCCCGGCTTTGCCGTCGGTGACCTGGACCAACCTGGAATCGGCCGTGAAGACCGCCAAGGCGACCAACAAGCCGGTGTTCGTGAACGTCTACGCGGACTGGTGCGGCTACTGCCGCAAGATGGACCAGACCACCTTCCGCGACGCGGGAGTCGTGGCCAAACTCAACAGCCAGTTCGTGTCGGCCAAGCTCAACGGCGAAAGCCCCAAGAAGGTCACGCTGGGCAAGAGCACCATGTCCGAATCGCAGTGGGCCATGCGCCAGGGCGTGGAAGGATTCCCCGCCCTGGTTGTCCTGGACCCCCAGGGCCGCACGCTGCTGTTGTACCCCGGATTCATGACCGCCCCGCAAGCCTCGGCGCTTTTGGGCGACGTGTCGGCCTTCATGAAGGCCGGCGGCATCGACAAGAAGGGGAACTTCCTGGACTGGGCCGAAAAGCGCCAGAAGGAATGCGCCAAGACCGGGACCTGCTGACAGCAACCGTCGCCGCGTGAATTGGAAAGGGACTCCGACGAGGAGTCCCTTTTTCGTTGTGCTTCGGAGATCTGCCTAGCTCTTCACGCAGGCCGTTTGGCCGGCGACAGGCCTTCCAGCGGCGAGCTGGCCGAGCCGTAGAGCTTGCGCGGAATCCGCACCGCCATGTAGGCGTCGCGACCGGCTTCGCAGGCGGCCTTCATGGCACGCGCCATGCGCACCGGATCCTGCGCCTTGGCGATGGGCGTGTTCAGCAACACGCCGTCCACGCCCAGTTCCATCGCTTCGGCGACGTCCGAGGCGGTTCCCAGCCCCGCATCGATGAGCACCGGGGCCTTCACCGATTCCAGGATGATCTTGATGTTGGACGGGTTCAGGATGCCCTGGCCCGACCCGATGGGGCCGCCGGCCGGCATGATCGCGGCGGGCTCGAGCTTGTCCAGAAGCTGCGCCAGGACCGGATCGTCGTTGGTGTAGATCATGAGGTCGAAGCCCTGGTCCTTGAGGATCCGCGCGGCTTCCAGGGTGCCGACAGGATCCGGCAGCAAGGTCTTGGCGTCGAACAGGACTTCCAGCTTGAGCAGGTTCCAACCCATGGACTTGCTGAGCTTGGCGATGCGGACCGCGTCCTGCACGTTGAAGGCGCCCGCGGTGTTGGGAAGGATGGTGTACTTGGCGGTGTCGATGTGGTCGAAGATCCCTTTGCCCTTGGGGGCGGAGAGATCGACCCGGCCCAGCGCCACGGTGACGATTTCCGTCCCCGAGGCTTCGAGCGCCTCCTTCATGATCTCGTTGGTCTCGTACTTGCCGGTGCCCACCAGGAGGCGGCTGCTGTAGGTCTTGCCGGCCACCACGAAGGGCTTGTCGGCGGGAATCGCGAGATTGTCGGACATCGGGATCAGGACTCCTTGGTCAATCGCCCGGGAGCGAAGACCTTGAAACGTTCGTGCTGGAAAAGAAGGCCGCGCGCCCATTCCAGCGTCGCGGGCAAGGTCCTGCGTTCGGCGCGCCCGGGCACCCAGGCGTGCTCCAGCGCCTCGACGATCGCCAACGCGGTCCGCGGAGACTGGTCGCCCTGCAGGCGTTCCAGGCACACGAACCGCGCTCCGTGTTCGGCGCGCAACGTCGCGAAGACGCGATCGTCGGCGAACGCCGCCTGCCCCGGCGCGAGCCAGGCGTAGGAGGTGGCCGAAAGCACGCGCGGCACCGACTTGCGCCGCAGATGCCAAGCGTCGGCGTCTGGACAGAATCCTTCCAGGAAGTGCCTAGGCAGTTCCAGGGCTTCGTCCACGTGGATGGTCAGATTCTCGGGCGCCTTGTTCCAGAGCTTGGACGCGATCGACTTGCCGAACGACACCTCGGACAGATCGGCGAACCGGAACGGAACCACCAGCGACGCGGCCAGGCGCCCCGACGAATCCAGGAGCGCGAACGCGAGGTGGTGCATCTTGCCGTAGAGGAACGCCTGAGCGACGCCCAGCGACCAGCCAAGATCGCCGGACAATCGCCACGGCGCTCCGCCCGATCGCTGCACGCATTCCAGGAAGATCCCCGCCGCCTGCCCCGAAGCCCGGGAGGAGCGCGGCTGCCCCACCACGGGCGCCTTGGAGTCCAGCAGGAGAGGTTGGCTGCCAGGGAGCGGTTCGGCGGCGAACTGGAGCGCCACGCCGGGCCATTCGGCCGCCCGCTGGTTCAGGATCGTGGCGACGTCCTCGGCGAGCGTCTGGTCGCGCAGGCCTTCGATGTGGAACGTGGCCGGAGGCAGACGCGGGACCCGCACCGAGGCGTAGCCGCCCAACGCGTACCGGAAAATGTCGTGGAGCGGGACTTCGTTGCCTTCCCAATCCAGACCCGCCGCCGCAGGAGGGTCGGTACGCCCCTCCGACAGCCCGAGAGCCGAACCCGGGCACGGATCGACCTCGATGGAGATCCCCGTCCCATCCAGCGCGTCGCCGGCGAACCACGAGCGCACGGTCTGGACCATCTCGGGCGCCTGGAGCTCGCAGACGGTTTCCGACAGGATGACCGCGACGGGATCGCCTTCGCGCACGAATCGTCCGCGCCGCCCCACCTGCAGCGAATGCCCGCCCTGCGAACGCTTGGGATGGGCCGAAGCCACCGAAACGCCTTCCAGCGGGAACCAGATGTCCAGAGCCCTGTGGCCGTGTTCGTCCAGAGCCTTGGGGCGCGGATCCAGGATGCGGCGCACCGGATGGAACCAGAGAAGGAATTCGAGCTTGTCGCGCCCTTCCAGGTGCAGCTCCAGACCGTCGACGGCCATGCGCCCGTCGGGGAGTTCCTCCGAACGCACGGTGGCGAATCCCGTCCGCAGGTCCACCAGCACGCGCTTTTTCTTGAGCGAACGCAAAAGGAGCAGCAACAGCAGGCCGCGGGTCCCCTGGTTGTGGAGATCGGGCTTCCAGGATCCGTCCTTCTGCTCGGTCAGGTGGTCGGCTTCTGGATTGTCGGGCGAACCCAGCGTGAAGATCTCGCGACCCGACAGGCGCGCCCCGATCCACGGCGCTTCCTGGCGCAACGCGTCGGCGATCTGGCGGATGGGTTGACCGGCTTCCGGCGTCCAGAGGAATCCGGGAATGTCGCTGCCCGCGTGACGGCCGCGAAAGGCTGTGAGGTAGAGGGACATGTCGGTGAATATAGCCGCCCGAGGGGGAAGCCGACGGCTCGCGCCCCGTCGCGCGACGCCTTGGGTCAGTTCAGGAAGAACACCAGAGCGCTCTGCGACAGCCCCACCAATCCGCCCAGGACCGCGCCGCTCCACTCGATGAATCCGAATTCCTTGGCCAGGATGGAAAAGAGCATGTCTTCCATGGTCTTGGGGGACATGGCCTGGACCTTCTCGCGCACCATGTGGCGCACCGACACGATCTGTTCCAGCGCGTTCCCCGCGCCTTCGGCGAGCCGGGGCACCATGGATTCCAGCTCGGCGGCCAGCATTTGCGCGACCTTGTCCTTCATTCCCTGGGTCAGGAACATGGACACCATGGGATGCAACCCCGGCAGGCGTTCTTCGGCGAACCGGCGCGCCTCGGCCTCCACGATCGGACGGAATGCGTCAAGCATTTCCGGCCTGGAGAGCGCCGCGGCGAAATCGTGGTGCGACACGAGTTCGCGTTCCACCATGTCGCCCAGGTTGCGGGCCAGGGCGTCCTGGCGCTTGGGGATCACGCCCTGGACGGACCAAGGACCGATCCTGATCGGCTCGATGGGGCGAAACAGCATCTTGAGGGCGAGCCAGTTGGTTCCCCAACCGATCAGGGCGCCGACGAAGGGCGGTAGGATGTAGGCGAGCATGGTGTGCGCAAAATAGCCGGTCCGGGCATTGGGCGCGAAACGGCGACCGCGATTCAGGGCGAAATGCGCTTGCCCGCCTTGATTTCCTCGGGTTCGATCTTCCAGGAGATCGGCTTGCGATCCACGGGCAGCGAATCGACCCCGAAATCGCGCACGGCCTTCAGGCGCGGGGCGATGTCGACGGAATCCGTCCTGATCTCGAGGCTGGTCATCAGGCCCAGGATGTTCGTCACCGGCGCCACCTTGACCTTGCCGAACGAAACGATCGCGCCGGCGCGGATCGCGAACGTGTCGGACTTGAAGGCGACGGGGTCGCGGTCGGCCAGGAGCAGGCGGGTCGCGACGTACTGGCCGGGAGGCAGCTGCTGCATCACCACGCCGCCGGGAGTCCGCACGCGCGGGTCCATCGCGATGCGGAACTTCTCGTCGTCGGCAAGGCGGCGCAGATCGATCTTGACCGCCCCGCCAAAACCTCCGTCGCAGACATGGACCAGCAATCCGTTGGAGCGCAGATCCACCTGGGCGGGCTTGGCGTCGTTGACCAAGAGCGCCGGTTCGGCGAGATTGGGCCCCGCGAAGACCGCGGAGGCCAGCACGAGGGCGGATTGGATGCGCTTCATGCCAGGAATGATAGAAGGGTGGCGCGGAAGATGTGGAGGCCAGGCATGGACGGAAATCGCATCATTTGGGATCGATCGGCATCGCCAAGGTGGGGTTCCATCTGAAGCTGAAGTGACACCCGAAAGCCTCCTGCTATCGAAGCGGCGCGACTAGAACCGTCTTGATGTTCACGGATTGGACTCGCACGAGATCGCCAGGCTTGATGGAAACCGGCAGAAGCGATCGCCCTGCGGGAAGGTTCCCGTCGGCCAGGGTCGCCAGACGCTTTCCGTCCAGCGAGATCCTCTCGACGCGGACGCGGTCGGGGGCGGGAAGATCGAGCCGCAGGTGCGCGAGCCCATTCGCCGAAACGATCCGGGCGTATGGGCGAGCCCCCGCGCGGCGCGAGATGCCGGTCCCGCCGAGCGTGTAGCTGTAGACGTCCAGAAGCGAATCCACCAGGGAGCCGCCTTCCCAGTACCGGGCCGAAAAGCGGAGGAGTCGATTTCCATCGTATTCGCTCGTGAAGACGGATGTCCGATCACCTTCGCGGGTGGTGAGGCTCACCAATTGGCCGTTGGAATTCCACTCCATGCTGTCGACCGAACTTGACGATTCCGTAGGTGTCGTGTGGACAAGCTCCGCGCCATAGGGCTGCTGGATCGGACCAACGACAGAGAGCGTGTCGAGCCAGTTCAGATCGGGAACACGCGACGAGGCGCTGCGGGGATGCGAAGAAGTGCCTTCGTACCAATAGCGCACGAACTGCAGGTGGGAAGCCGTATCTGGATAGGCGTCGTAGACCTCTCCACAGGCCGCCTGGAAGACGACACGATTGCTGGAATCCAGAACGATGCTGTCGACCCAGGGGCAATCGGGCTCCTTGAGCATCCCGTGGTTGGAGCGGAGAAGCAACGTCCGGGATGATGGGTTCCAATCGAACCAATTCGTATCGGATTTCACGAACGGGGATCCCGAATTATTGATCACGAATCGGCTCGGACACCGCTTCGCGAATGGAACCGCAGGAAAGTCCAAGTCGAAGCCCCATTGGTAATCGATCGAGATCCGATGACTGCTTGTGCCGTGACGGATCGTGTAACTCGCCGACAGTGGACGGGATTGCGCATCTCGTTCATCGACGGCCCAGACGAAGGTCTGGATAGGCAGCGTGTGCGTCATGGATGTTTCCACGACCACGAAGGTGTCTTCGTGGGTCGGAGGAATCGGCACAAGCCACGTGTCCAGGTAGACGTAGGCCTGGGCGGTGGATACAAGGAGAAGCGAAGCGAGGATTCGGCGGAGGGGGTGCATGTGCGGAAATTTGCAAACACGCTTTCAGATTCGACGCGGATTGAGCGGAACTGCGGCAGGTTTCGAACGCGTCAAAGATGCGTGGCCGGGATCGCCACGATGCGTTCGTCCAAGCGGCGCACCTTGGCGCCGTTGTCCAGGAGGATCCCGAAGGCGCAATCCTGTTCGGCCACGAAGTCGCGCAGGGCGCGCCACTTGCGGGGGTCGCCGGTTTCAGCGTACTTGATCTCCACGGGCACGATGCCGAATGCGCCTTGCAGCACCAGGTCGATTTCCGCCCCGGCCCCGGTCCGGTAATGGAAGGCCTGCACCGCTTCGCCCGCGTGGGCGAGCTGGCGCAGGATCTGTTCGACCACGAACCCTTCCCACAGGCTTCCCATGCGAGGGTGCGCGAGCAGTTCGTCGCGGTCGCGGATGCGCAGCAGATGGTGAAGAATCCCACTGTCGCGCAGATGGCCTTTGGGGTGTTTCACCAAACGCTTGGTGGGGTGGCGGTCCCAGGCGGTCAGGTGGCGCCACAGGTAGGTGCCGTCGGCCAGTGCGAGCCAATCGCGGATGGTGGGTTGCGTGACGCCCACGGCGCGGGCCAGATCGGATTGATTCAGGATCTCGCCCGAAACTCCGGCCAGCAATTGCAGGAAGGAGCGAAAGCGTCGGTGATTCAGGCCGGGCACAAGCCGGGGCAGATCACGGTCGAGCAGCGATCGCAGATAGTTCTCGTGCCACAGCTGGCCGTGGCGAGCCTGGTTTTTCAGCCAGGGTTCTGGAAACCCTCCTCGCAGCCAGGAATCGTGGATCTGTTCCAGCGTGACCCGCGGTTGGAGTTCCAGGCAGGCGTCCAGCGAGTGGAGAGCCAGGGCGAAGGGTGTCGACGATTCCTGGTGGGCTTCGGCGGCGGTGAACGGTCCCAGCTCCAGCACGGCCATTCGGCCCGCCAAGCTTTCGTGAAGCGATTTGATCAAGCTGGGCGAAACCGATCCGGTCAGCAGGAATCGGCCATTGGCCCCGCGATCGGCATCGACCGCGACGCGCATCGCCGGAAACAGCTCGGGGAGTTCCTGGGCTTCGTAGATGGCAAGCCGTCCGGATTCCATGCGCAGGAACAGGTCGGGATCCGCGGCGATCCGATGGCGATCGGCTTGGCGTTCGAGATCGAAATGCTTCCAGCCGTCCTGCGCCACGGTCTTCAGCAGCGTGGTCTTGCCGCACTGACGTGGCCCCAGAACGGCAACCACCGGGAACAGCTCCAGCAACTCCTGGAGATGGGTGACAGACGAACGTTCCATACCTTGCAATCTAAAGATGACAGATTGAAAATGCATGGTATGAATTTGCGCGAGCCACCGCTGGTACCGCATCGCCCGCAGGGGAGAAGGCTCGAATCCTCGGACGCCGTGGACGGATGGTACAATCGGGTTCGTGCGCGGACCACGGTCGATGCGTCGCTGTTGGGCGCATCCGATCGTTCTCCGGTTCCTTCCGATTCCACGGCATCGCCAGAAAAGGTTATCGCATGGATGAACGCTTCGAGGATCCTTCGGAATCGACAAGCTGCGAGGCCACCTTGACCGAAGGGAACCACTTCATCGAATCCCTGCTGGAGGTGACGAACGGGATCCTCTACATCTACGACCTGGCCGAGCACCGGAACGTGTTCGCCAACGAAGGGATCCAGCGCAGCCTGGGATATTCGGCGGCCGAAATCCGGGAATTGGGGGATTCCGTCCTCCCCTCCCTGATGCACCCCGACGATCATCGCCATTACATCGGCGAAATCGTCCCGCGCTACTCCCAGGTCGCCGACCGCGAACGGATCGTGAACCGCTACCGCATGAAGAACCGCTCCGGCGATTGGCGGTGGATCGAAAGCACGGAAATCGTCTACCGCCGCGACGCCGACGGCGCGCCTCGCCTGATCATGGGTTTGGGAATCGACATCACCGAACGCAAGGCGGCCGAGAAGGAATTGGAACGCCACCGCGACCACCTCGAGGAGCTGGTCGCCCAGCGCACCGCGCAGCTGGAATCGGCCAACAAGGAACTCGACGCGTTCTGCCATTCCGTGTCGCACGACCTTCGCGCTCCGTTGCGCTACCTGGACGGATTCGCCGGACTGCTGGTGTCCAGCTGCCGGGAGGATCTTTCCGACGAGGGGTGTCGCTACGTGGACATCGTGGCGTCCTACGCCAAGAGGATGGGCTGCCTGATCGACGATCTCCTGGAGTTCTCGCGGACGAGCCGTCAGGAAATGTCCATGCAGCAGGTGAACATGGAACTGGTCCTGCGCGAGGCGTTGGTGCCCGTCCAGTCGGCGAGCCGGGGACGGAACATCGAGTGGAGGATCGGCAAGCTTCGCCCGGTGGGTGGCGACCACAACCTGCTGCGCCAGGTCTGGGCGAACCTCGTGGAGAACGCGGTCAAGTACACGGCGAAGAAGGACGCGGCCCTCATCGAGATCGGATGCGAGCCGGTCGGAACGGAAATCGTCTTCAGCGTGCGCGACAACGGGGCGGGATTCGACCCGCGCTACGCCGACAGGTTGTTCGGTGTCTTCCAGAGGCTGCACCGATCCGAGGAGTTCGAGGGCACGGGAATCGGCCTGGCCACCGTCCACCGGATCCTTTCGCGCCACGGCGGCAGGATCTGGGCCGAATCCGCGGTGGACCAGGGAGCCACGTTCCGCTTCGCGCTCCCGGTACCGATCCAGGAAGCGCCGAGCCCGGAACCGTCGTAGACGCGCGAGGCGCTCAAGGCGCGCCGGGGACCACGAGGCTCCGGCTCAATCCGCCAGGATCGCGGCCCAATCCCCGTTGCGCCGGACCAGGTCGGTGGCGGTTCCATCGTTGAATGCGAAGTCGCGATCGAGATTGGCCAGCACGACACCGGGTGCCAGAAGCTGTCCCGAAGGCGAGGCGAAAGCCTTGCGGAACGAGCGCAACCCTTTGGTGAAGTCGGGATGGAACGTGGAGGCCGATTTGATCTCGATGGGGTGCACGACGCGGCCATCGGTGTGCAGCAGATCGACTTCCACGCCGTTGGAGTCGCGGTAGAAATGCAGGTCGGGAGTCCGGCCGCGGTTCAGGCAATATTTGACGAGATCGGCGACGACCAGGTTCTCGAAGAGGTTGCCGCGCAACGGGTCGCGCCAGAGGTGTTCGGGATCGCGGATGCCCAGCAGATGGCAGGCCAGGCCCGTGTCTGTGAAGAAGATCTTGGACGACTTCACCAGACGCTTGCGCGTATTGGAATGCCACGGTGGAAGTTCGATCACCAGATAGGACGCCTTGAGAACGCCGATCCAATCCTTGATGGTGACGGCCGAAACCCCGACGTCGTTTGCCAGCGACTGGTATTCCACGATCTGCCCCACACGCCCCGCCAACAACCGCAAGAACGTGTCGAAGCGACGGGAATCCTTGAGCTGGATCAGAACGCGCACGTCGCGCTCCACATAGGTGGCGTGGTAGGACTTGTGGAACCGCTCGGCGCTCAGATGCTCGGCATGCAATCGCGGATAGAAGCCTTGCTGGCATAGTTTCCATACGGTCTTGTCGTCCACCGAGGCTGGAGACAATTCTTGGATGGATAGTGGAAGCAGCTCCAGGGTGGCGATGCGACCCGCCAGCGATTGCGAAACCGATTCGCGAAGTTTGGGCTGATGGCTACCCGTCAGGATGAACCGGCCTCGCTCCGAAGAGCTGTCGAGAATCGTCTGCAGATAGGACAGAAGTTCCGGGGCGTTCTGGATTTCGTCGAGAATCGCCCCGGACGGAATCTGACCTAGAAAGGCACGAGGATCGCCCCGGACGGCTTGCCGGACGTCGGGATCCTCCAGCGAGATCCACGGCAGGTGCGGGAAGGTGGTCTTGGCCAGCGTGGTCTTGCCCGACTGCCGCGGTCCGAACAGAACGACCGCGGGGTATTCGCGAGCGGCCTCGACCAATTCCCGAACCTGGATGCGCTGGAACATGAGGCAAATGTATGCAAATCCAAAGATGAAGTTCAGAATTGCATAAAAATCGCGCCAGCCGCCCGGAGGGCCACCGAAGGCGGGACGTGGGCTACGGTGTAGGGGCGACCGCACGGGCATCACGAATCGGCGGCGGCGCCAAAGGTGCCGGGCATGCCTCGCCCCCAAAACGCAACGCCCACGCCCGAGGCCGGATGGCCGAGCCCGTAGGACGGCGACCGGGGTGGTGGGTGGTTGGGTTGCCGTTGTAAGGGCGATTCATGAATCGCCCCTACGTCGGTGACGAACCACCCACCACCCCGGGGGCGCCCAAATCCTTGTCTGACAACGGATTACGGGAAATATCACGGATTTGTCACAAAACGGGCACAAGTGAACACTGGGCCTTGACTTCCCGCCTTGTGTACCGGTATATTCATTCCGCGCTTGCTAGCACTCACCTCGGTCGAGTGCTAACAGCCAGAAACCACATCCAACACTGGAGACTCTCAACATGGCACTTTCCCCTCTCGCCGATCGCGTTGTGATCAAAGCCCTCGAGCCCGAGACCAAGACTGCCGGCGGAATCATCATCCCCGACAATGCCAAGGAAAAGCCCCAGCGCGGCGAAGTCGTGGCGGTTGGACCCGGCAAGACCGACGACAAGGGCAACGTGGTGAAGCTGGAGCTGAAGGTTGGCGACAAGGTGTTGTACGGCAAGTACGCCGGCACCGAAGTGAACGTGGACGGACAGGACCTGCTCATCATGCGCGAGTCCGACGTTCTCGCCAAGATCTAAGAAGTCCACAGGGGACATTGGCGGTGACTTCCGCCGTTCCCTGAGTGTTCCGCCGATGCCTTCGATACGGCCCTTCGGGCCACTCAGGCAACGGCGGAATGTATCGAAGGGCGGCGGAACACATCGATCCGGCCCACCCGACGCGAATTCGAATCAGACAACTTCTGACAAACTCGTTTCAAGGAGAATCCAAATGGCTGCAAAGCAACTCTCGTTCAACCAGGACGCCCGCGAAGCCCTCAAGCGCGGCGTGGACAAGCTCGCCGACGCGGTGAAGGTCACCCTCGGACCCAAGGGCCGCAACGTGGTCCTGGCCAAGTCCTTCGGCTCGCCGACCATCACCAAGGACGGCGTGTCGGTCGCCAAGGAAGTGGAACTGGAAGACGCCTACGAGAACATGGGCGCCCAGATGGTGAAGGAAGTCGCCTCCAAGACCTCCGACGTCGCCGGTGACGGCACCACCACCGCCACCGTCCTGGCCCAGGCGATCGTCCGCGAAGGCCTGAAGAACGTCACCGCCGGCGCGAACCCGATGGACCTCAAGCGCGGCATCGACCTCGCCGTGGAAGCTGCCATCGCCAACGTGTCCAAGATCTCGGTCAAGGTCGCCGGCAAGAAGGAAATCGCCCAGGTCGGCGCGATCTCGGCCAACAACGACAGCTCGATCGGCGACATCATCGCCGAGGCGATGGAGAAGGTCGGCAAGGACGGCGTCATCACCGTCGAAGAAGCCAAGTCGATCGAAACCACCCTGGACGTCGTCGAAGGCATGCAGTTCGACCGCGGATACGTGTCCCCCTACTTCGTGACGAATCCCGACACGATGGAAGTGGTCATGGAAGAGCCCGTGATCCTGATCCACGACAAGAAGATCTCGAACATGAAGGACATCCTCCCGATCCTCGAGAAGGTCGCCCAGCAGGGCCGCCAGCTCCTGATCATCGCCGAGGACCTGGACGGCGAAGCCCTCGCGACCCTGGTCGTGAACAAGCTGCGCGGCACCCTCAAGATCGCCGCCGTGAAGGCTCCCGGATTCGGCGACCGCCGCAAGGCCATGCTCGAAGACATCGCCACCCTCACCGGCGGCCGCGTGATCTCGGAAGAGACCGGCTTCAAGCTCGAGAACACCGTCATGGACGACCTGGGCCGCGCCAAGCGCGTCACCGTCGACAAGGACAACACCACGATCGTCGAAGGCGCGGGCGACTCCAAGGCGATCCAGGGCCGCATCGGCCAGATCCGCAAGCAGATCGAAGAGACCACCTCCGACTACGACCGCGAGAAGCTCCAGGAGCGCCTCGCCAAGCTGGCCGGCGGCGTGGCCGTCATCAATGTGGGCGCCGCCACCGAGACCGAGATGAAGGAAAAGAAGGCCCGCGTCGAAGACTCCCTGCACGCCACCCGCGCTGCCGTGGAAGAAGGCGTGGTTCCCGGCGGCGGTGTGACGCTGATCCGCACGATCCCCGTGCTGGAATCGCTCAAGGGCGAGAACGCCGACCAGAACATCGGCATCCAGATCGTGCGTCGCGCGCTGGAAGAACCCCTTCGCATCATCGCCGGCAACGGCGGCTGGGAAGGTTCCGTGGTCGTGAACAAGGTCAAGGAAGGCACCGGCGCGTTCGGCTTCAACGCCCGCTCCGGCGAATACGAAGACCTGATCAAGGCCGGCGTGATCGACCCCGCCAAGGTGACCAAGACCGCTCTGAAGAACGCGTCTTCGATCGCCGGACTGCTGCTGACCACCGAATGCCTGATCGCCGAGAAGAAGGAAGCCAAGTCGGCTCCGGTCGGCGGCATGGGTGGAATGGGCGGCGGAATGGGCGGCATGGACTACTAAGATCGGCTGCGGCGGGCGATACTCTCTCCCTCGACCTTCGACGTACCGACGCGTACGCCTTCAGGTCGGGGTCGCTTCGTCTCATCCCGCCTCGCTCGATCTTAGTCTGGTTCTTTCCGGTGCGAACTTCGCAGGCCTTTGGCCTGCTGGTTCGCCTGGGTCGCTCGAGCGCAAGCGAGAGCGACAGGACAGAGCGACAGGAAATGGGCCCCGTCTCCAGGAATGGAGGCGGGGCTTTTTGTTTTGGGGAATCTTCGCTGCTCTTGATGCGATGCGCGTGCCGTGCGTCGCTGCGACGAGATCAGATCAGGTTCTGAAGCGAAGCTGTGATCCGGAGTCGACGGAATTTGTTCGTGCAATCCCATCCATAACGTCCCTCCAACGAGACGGCGTTCGATGATTGCGGGAATCGCAGGGTGACGGCCGATCCCAGACCGGATTCCAGGTATCCTCGAGAGCCGACCGGCCACTCCCATCCTGAGCCTCCAAGCGGGCTTGGTCCTGAATACTCCCACAACACCATTTCGTTTCGAGCAACGTACTCGTATACCCCGATGGTGAGCTTCGAACCAAGATCCAACTTTTGAATCAGTGCCGACCCTCCGCTAACTCCGGTAAAGCCCGTTCCCACCCATCCAACGACGCCAATCGGGTCTCTGAGATACCCGCCAAAAGCGGTAAATGCGATCGGGAACGCAACTTGACCTCCAATCTTCCAGTGTTTCCCTGCAAGGACTCCTCCCGCCAGGTTGAATCGCATGTCTTCCAAATCTCGAGGGTAACCGGATCTGGCCTCTTCGACATCCTTGGTTTTCGGGTTTTGGGCAGTGATCGAAATTCCCGAACTACTCGCGCTTTGCGTATCAAGAAACGGCGCCATGCTCGGCATCTGCCCAGCGCACCCGGCAAGACCGATGGACACGAGACCAATCCACCAAACTCCAATGCTGCAACGAACGGTCGACATTCGGACCTCCTCCGGGTATCACAGAAAGCAATCGGTGTGCCGTGCCGTGCGAGGAAGGATCGCTCCAATCCAGACACCGGAGCCTGCAGGCCATTCCCTGCGTCGGCCGGCCTGCCGCCATTCGCGTCCGCCGTGCGCCTCGGTACGAGCCGACAGTGGAGTTCGAAGATCGATCCCCGATCGGCGCGGGCACCCCTCCCGCGAGACGTATCTGGCCGAACTACGCGCTCGACACGGCCTCAAGATGGCGTTTTGGGCGTTGAAGTGACCCTCGGGGAGGACAGGATCGCTTGCGAAGACAAGGACAGTCGTCGATCCATTCAGCAGAATCCGTCTCTAGAAATTCACCCCGACGCCCACATTGAGATCGAACACCAGTGGAGCCGCGACGAAGAGGTCGACCGATTGGTCCGACCCCATCAAGGACATGTCGCCCCTCCAGGAAATGTCTGCCAGGTCGCGCGTCCCCCCAAGCAAGGCGTACCCGATCCCGAAACCGATGTCCCATCGAACGCGCCGGGACGGATCGCTCGCCCAGCCCGCGTAGACCATCGCGTAGGGCTCGAAGAAGGAGTTCTGGACATCGCCTTCGAGCTTGCGCAGGATGCGCCAGGGAATTCCACCCGTCTCGATCCCCGCGATCCATCGGCTCTTGTACGATTCGTACAAGGCCCCCAGGGCGCCCTCGACATACCAACCCCGTTCGGGAGAAATCCGATAGCGCCCGCCCACTTCGGCGGTGAACCGGTGTATGTCGGTGCGCTCCTCGTCGGTGGAATCGGAATTGTCCACGGCCAATCGAGTCCAGGCCAGATGGACGACGGGGCTCCAGCGCTGCGCCGGCTTGTGGACCGCATCGAGCTGGAAGTGCGACCAGACTCCCCCGTCCTCCGCGATGGCGGGCAGGCCGAGAAGGGCGACCGGATGCGCCGTGATCGCGAAGGAAGGATCCGGATTCTGCGCCGCGAACAGCGCGAGCACGGGTGCGAACAGGGATGCGATCGACATCGGGGGGCCTTATCGGATTTGGGGTTGGATGCGACGACCGACCACGACCACACCTGGTCGGACGACGAACCCGCAAAATAATCTTCGGGGCGCAGCCCCCCGGGATGGCCGGCGACCGATCCGACGCGCATCTACCTTTTCCCGGTACCACCTCCTCCCTCGAACGACAGAATCCTCCCAGAGGAATCCCGATGTTCCCTGCAATCCGATCCGCCCACTGCTTCCTCTTCGCCGGGCTCGCCATCGCCACGGCGAGCGCCGAGTCGTTCCGCGATCCCAAGGAAATCCTTGAAATTCTCGAAAAGAGCAAGTTCAAGTACCAGATTTCCCAGGACTCGAGCGCGTTCTTCGACTTGAGGAATCTGGACGCCTCGCCGGTCGCCCACGCCCATCCCGATTGGATCGTGGTCGTCGACTCCAAAGGAGCCAGGTCCCTGAAACAGCAGATCCCGACGGGTTGCGCGGCCAAGGAGGATTCGGCGGCGCTGACGGCCTATTCCGCAAAGGACTACGAAGCCGCCGCGGACGGTTACCGTCGAGCCTACGAATGCGACAAGTCGTTCGTGAAGGCGCTCACCTACCTGGGCAACAGCTATTTCGGGATGGGGAAGGTGGATTCGGCCGTTTTCTGGCTGCGCAAGGCGATCGAGGCCAACCCGGACGACTACCAGGCGCATTTCTTCCTGTCCGACGCCTATCTGGGTCGCGGGAAGGCCGATTCGGCCTATGCGGAATTCCTCGAAGCGTACCTTCGCAATCCCAACAGCGAAAACCTGCGGCGATTCGGATCCGTCGTCCTGGACATGAACGGCAAGCAGTTGGACAAATCCTGGCCAGTCTTCGGATTCGCCGTCGATTCGCTGCCCAAGGGCGCGCGGATCCGCATGTCGAACATGGCCCATCTTCCGATGGCCACCTGCATCGCCGCCTGGACGATCGATCCAGAGCTGAAGAGCCAACGCAAGGAGGACGACCCGATCCAGCAGACTCGGTTCAGGAATTGCCTGGCAAACCAGTTCCTGCACGCCGTCACGTCCAAGAGCAATGGCCGACCCGTCGACAGGATCAGCGAAAAGCTCGCGCGCATCGCCGACGGGAACCTGATCGGAACCATGGTGGTCTGGGAACGCCTGGCGCGCAGCCGACCCGAATCGATCTACACCCTGCCTCCGGAGGTCAAGGCCAGGATCCGCGCCTACCTGGCCGAGGCGTTGGAGCTTCGATGAGGCTGCGTCCCGCGCTTTTCGAGCACATTGTTCTCGAAGTCCGCGACCCGTTCCATCACCGCTGCGGAACCCTCTATCGGATCACCAAAGGCACCGCGAAACGCATGGAGCCGGATTGAACTTGGACGAAGTGGATTCCGGATTTTGTCGGCGCCAGATCGATCGAACCGCTGGTTGAATGCGTATGCGCCGATCCGACAAGACGCCCTTGTGCATCCAAAACCGAGATGCGGGCGAAGGGAACGTTGGTCGGAAGCTCGAAATGAAGAGCGCCCGATGCGTCCAAGCGCCGCACCCGAAAGTCGCTGTGGAAGCCCGTTGGGGACCGGACCGCGTTGGAGGCGACCATTCCGGGATGCGTCTTGATGGAGGCGCTGAACATGTAGTTCTTGTCGGTTTTTGACAAGAGGGATTCCCACAGGTCCTGGATGGTCCGCACTGGCTGGACGGCGATCTTGGGTCCGGAGGCCCATTGGACTTCGATGGGTCGATCGAGGTCGGCCAGGGAATCGTCGAGGAAAAGCGTGACGGTATCGAGATCCGATTGTTCGATGCGAAACGACTGCCCTTCGCGGGAGCCCACCACAAGGGATCCTTTGCGCACCTGCGAAGGGGGCGCCCCGAGCCAGTAGAAGCGTTGGTGCATGACGTCGTCTTGTTTCCAGACCACGCGCCGGGGCCTGGGCTCGCGCGTGAACTTCATCATCCACGGCACCGCGACGGTGTCTTGCTGGTCCATCCAGTGGGGTTTGCCCGCGTGGACCTGGGCGAAGTTCTGGTAACCGCCCGGATCCAGACGACGGAGACTGTCGAGGGTTTTTCCCCACTGCGGAACCAAGATGTTGCGATCGTAGGCCGCATCCAAAGCGCCCACGTGGAGGGTCATTCCAATATTGCGCAGCGAGAGGGGCGAAGCGTCGTTGGGGTGCCCCGCCATCATCGCGGCGGCGGCCCAGCGATCGGCCATGCGAGGCGCAAGCTGGTAGGCACCATCGCCGCCAGCCGAATAGCCCATCACGTACACGCGATCGGGATCGACCGCCCGGAACATCACGGCCGCCTGGATCAGGCGCTCGAAGAGGGTATCGATGTGGGATTGGTGCCACATGTTCCAGGTGTCGGTGGGTGCGCGCGGACACAGGTACACGCCTTCGGAAGGCCTGTAGAGAAGCTGCTGGTTGCTCCACTGCTGGTCGTTGACATCGGCGGTGGTGGATCCGCCTCCATGCATGGAAATGAACAGCGCCCGACCTCGCGCCGGCTGGGTCCCGAAGACCTTGTACTTGAACGGCATCTTGAAGCCGTTGTGCGAAAATTCGCCCGCGTCCCAAGCTGCCTTCTGGGTGCGAGTCACGACCTCGACCTGGTCCTTCCAGAGCAGTTCGCGGGCCTCGAGCGCCTGGGCTTTTGTGAGGGGCGTTCGGTAGAAGGGCATGGTGGCGATGGCCGCGCGGGATTCCCGTTTGGTGGCCAGATAGGTCTGCAATTCCTGGATGGGATCGGCCCAAGAAGCGGTCATCGCGACACCCAACAGCAAGAACAACAACCGGCGAATCTTGACGCTCACGTCGGATTTTGCCGACACGGCGAACGAACCGGATTCCAGGGCAGAGGCCATGAGACGATTGTGCACCGGGACTCCTTTGCGGACAGGACGGATCCGGCGGGCGCAGGTGGGATGTCCCGAAGGAACTCATTCACACCACTGCGGGTTACCGGTCCTTCCAGAATCTAGGGCAAGGAGCGGTGTGCTTGCAGGGTGTTTTGTCCATGGTCGGGCGGACTTTCCCTATAACGGAACACACACCGTTCGCCGATGCCCATCGAAGGTCCATCGCAGCCACCGGGACCGATAAATTCTTGATTTGAGCCTTTGTCCGGCTTCGCGGCCGGGAAGGAAGTCCAAATTGCACGGTCGGGACAAGGTCGAGTCGGAGCTCTCCACGGAAAAGGTCGGGAAGCTTCTGGTGCGCTATTCCTTGCCTGCGATCGTGGCGATGGCGGCATCCTCGCTGTACAACCTCGTGGACCGGATCTTCATCGGACAGGGGGTGGGTCCCTACGCCATTTCGGGCCTGGCCATCACGCTTCCGGTCATGAACCTCGCGATCGCGCTGGGAGCGATGGTGGGCGTGGGGGCGGCGGCCCTGGTGTCGATCCGCCTTGGCCAAGGACGCGGCGACGAAGCGGGCCGCATCCTGGGGAACACGGTGGCGCTCAACGTGGTCCTCGGCGTGGTCTATTCCGTGTCCATGTACCTGTTCCTCGATCCCATCCTGCGGCTGTTCGGGGCCAGCGACGAGACGATCCCCTACGCCCGCGATTTCCTCCAGATCATCCTCGTGGGCAATCCGTTCCTCCACACCTACATGGGACTCAACGGCATCATGCGCGCATCGGGCCACCCCACCAAGGCGATGGCGACCACGCTCGCCACCGTGGGCGTGAACCTGGTCCTGGCACCGCTGTTCATCTTCGTGTTCGACTGGGGCATCCGGGGCGCGGCCCTGGCCACGGTCGCCGGCCAGCTCGTGGGATTGGTCGTCGTGGTCTCGCACTTCGCCGACAAGAACCGGAAACTGCGGTTCCGGCACGGGATCTTTTCCCCACATCCGGGCATCGTCCGCGACATCCTGGCCATCGGCATGTCGTCGTTCTTCGTGCAGGCCGGAGCCAGCCTGGTCGCGGTGGTCATGAACCGCGAACTGGCCAAGCACGGAGGCGACTTCGCGGTGGGCGCCTTCGGGATCGTCAACAGCGTCCTGATGCTCATGGTGATGGTGATCCTCGGAATCGCCCAAGGGATGCAGCCGATCGCCGGGTTCAACTACGGAGCGCGGCTCTACGGCCGGGTGATGCGCGTCCTGCGCCACGCGATCGTCGCTTCGACCTTGGTGGCCTGCACGGGCTTCGCGGCGGCCCAACTGCTTCCCGGACCCATCGCGAGCGCCTTCACCAACGACCCGAGCCTGCACGAGATGGCCGTGCAGGGCTTGCGCTGGGCCTTCCTGTGCATGCCTCTGGCCGGATTCCAGATCGCCACGGCGAACCTTTTCCAGTCCATCGGGCGAGCCAAGCTTTCGATCATCCTCACCTTGTCGCGCCAGATCGGATTCCTGGTGCCGGGGCTGGTCATCCTGCCCCGCTTCTTCGGGCTCGCGGGCGTCTGGGCGGCCTTGCCGATTTCCGACGCGGCGTCGACCCTGCTGGCGTGGTTCGTCCTGCGCTACGAGCGCAAGCGCATCGCCCGACTCGATGCCGTGCCGCAAGGCTGAACGCCCACGAGCGACGGGACGCGGCGGCGTTGTTCCAAAACAGCAAAGCTGCGGCGAGGATTCCGGTCCTGCGAACGCGCGCGAATGCCCATTTTGAGGAGTGATGGAGCACCCCGGGTCCACCGGGGAATCCTTGGCGAAAAGCCGCCGAGGCACCACCGGTGGTAGAATCGAGAACATGCGGCCGATCTTCGAATACCTGGATTACCGCGATCTGCTGAAGGATGCGCTGGATGACCGGAAGGCGGCCAACCCGGCCTACAGCTTCCGCATGATGGGCGAGGCTCTGGGGCTCCACACCAGCAACGTGTTCCGGATCCTGTCCAAGGAGTCGCACCTGCCGGCGCGGTGCCAGTCCCGTGCGGTGGATTACCTGGGATTGACCGAACGGAGCGCGAGCTACTTCCTGCTCCTGGTGGGCTACGCGCGGGAACGCAGCGGGAAGGCGCGACAGAAATTGCTCGAGAAGGCCATGGCCCTGCGCGACGTGAACCGCGTGGATCTGGGAGAAAAGGAACTCGCCTATTTCCGGGACTGGTGGGTGGCCGCGGTCCGAGGCGTGCTCGAGACCGTCGACGGCAAGGCCAACCCCGCCGACATCGCGCGCAAGCTGCGCCCCGGAGTGACCGAGACCCAGGTGGCCGCGGCGCTCGAGCTGCTCCTGGACCTTGGCCTGGTGAAGAAAGGAGTGTCGGGAACCTTGCTGGTGGGAGACCCGCATCTGGGGGTTTCGCGCGGACCGGAAAAGGTGCAGGCAGTGCGCCAATACCAGCGCCAGAC
>ENA-UPSM01000586-UPSM01000586.1-activated-sludge-metagenome-genome-assembly--contig:-NODE-586-length-50793-cov-41.529997_pt1 | contig 50793 bp, 47 predicted proteins | sample MGYA00238181_ERZ773283 | MGnify/ENA primary metagenome ERZ773283 (study PRJEB29023, sample SAMN05720199) | activated sludge metagenome | isolation source: Anaerobic digester | place: Japan... | reverse complement strand
GCGGTGTCCGTCAAAACGGACCTCTTGACATGCCTTCTCATAAGAGTGTGGAAAACTTTTCATCCCGCGTAGACGGGTTTTTCCACAGTGTGGAAAACCTCGACCCATTTCAACGCCAACGCCGCCAACGCCGCCAACGCCGCTACCGACCCAAGAACCAGCAGGAAAGCAAGAAACCCAGGAACGCAGGAAAGGGCAGAAAGGCGAGGGGGTGTCAGCGGCGAAATGAAACTGGGTTGAAAGCGCCGGTTTGAAATTGGATTTTCTTCTCCGGGGTTTTCTTCGAAAACTTCCCCATTTTTAACTCTTCTTCCGTCTTCTTCCCCCTCTTGGAACGGGGTGGATTTTCTTCGGTTGCCAGCCGGGGGGCGCCATTGTCTTGATGCGGGGCATGAAGAGACGACGCAGACGCAAGTGTCCGCATTGCGGGCAATTATACTGGCCGGATCCCCGGAACCGGCATCATCAGGTCTACTGTTCGGCGCCCGAATGCCAGCAGGCCCGCCAGCGGGCGGGACAGGCGCGTTGGCGGCGCCGGTCGGAGAACCGGAACTACTTCCGGGGGCCAGCGGAAGTGGAGCGGGTTCGGGCATGGCGCAAGGCGCATCCGGGTTATTGGCGCCGGCGGCGGGGTGCGCTACAAACGGTCATAAAGCCACAACCCCCTGATGCCCAATGGGATGGGCTCGGCTTAAATCAGGATGCGCTACAAACGGTCTTGTTGGCGCAACCGGCTGTGCTGGTGGGGATTATCTCCACCTTAACCGGCAGTGCGCTACAAACGGTCATCGCGGAACAGGTGCAGCGGCTTCATCTTTGTGGAAAACATATCCACTGGCGGGCCCATCGTGGTCAGCACGGCCCCGGAAAATCATAACCGCACACCAGAACCCATGTTAAGTAAATTCACCCCGCTAGGAAGAATATCTTCCTTCACGATACAAAACATCATCACATGACGACCCAATTTCAAACCGGCGGTTTCATGCCGATTCCGCGTCGGCGTTCACACCAAGGTACCTTGGATGCCAAGGTAGTGGTCTTGCCGGGATGGGGTGGGGAGAAATGGTGCTGAATGCGCACCGCGCAACATCGCAAAACCTCGACCCATTTCAACGCCAACGCCGCCAACGCCGCTACCGACCCAAGAACCAGCAGGAAAGCAAGAAACCCAGGAACGCAGGAAAGGATAAAAAACACGGAGGCACCTCACTGAAAAATCCTTCCTGTTTTCCTGATTTTCCTGCGTTCCTGTTTGGTTTTATTTCCGCGCAAGCGCCGCAAGCGTCGCAAGCGAGATTTACTGTTGCCGGCCTCGGTGAGGCCGGTGTCATGAAAAATCTCCGCGTTCACCGTCCGCGGCTACAGTCAACAGCCACGCCCTTGTCGTCCGGGGTTGTATCCCCGGCGGGCTGTTCTTCCCACATGCAAATACTGATGAATAATTCGCGATAAGCCGGTGGCGGTGAAAATAATTCAGTCGCGAGGAAACGGTGTTACAAGGGCATCGGCTGGGATGGGAAGTGCGATGAATATTATTGCACGATATAGCGTTATCATGCAATAAGAGATTGGCTAATTGCACACGTGAGATAAAGGAACAATGACTGCGCGAAAAACAGGCGAATACGTGACGATTTCCACGGTGGGGAAAACCGTTAACACTTTTGTGCCCAATGCGTTGTCTCCCGCGCCCCCCCTTGAAGATCGCTATGGGACTGTTGGCGGCTTTGGACCAAGCACATTTGGAGCCGAGCCAGCTGGATGGCATGGTTTCGCTGCTCTTTCCCGAAGGCATGCAAAAGCGAATTGCGGTTAAGGTAATTGTTTCTCGAGGGAACGAGGTCTTGAAGGTGCACAAGCTTGGAGGTGGGTATGCGCGATCCAGTATTCATAACGCGAGTTGTTCTTAACAATTATAAAAGTATCAAAGAATGCTCGGTCAGGCTTGGCCCTCTGGCATTTCTTGTCGGTCAAAACGGAGCAGGCAAAAGCAATTTTCTCGATGCTTTACGACTTGTCTCTGATGCCCTTAACACATCTTTGGAGCATGCATTACGCGATCGAGGGGGGATCAATGAAGTGCGGCGAAGATCGTCAGGTCATCCCACACATTTCGGCATCCGCTTGGAATGGAAACTTCCTGAAGGCACCCACGGGATATACGCTTTCCGAATTGGCGCGCAGAAAAAGGGGGCTTTTGAGGTTCAGCAAGAAGAGTGCCGAATCTTCGCAGAAAGCGGGCTCGGCGAGGAGTCTTATAAGGTCGAAAATGGTGTGGTGGTCAAAGCACCTGTTGAAATAGCGCCGCCAGCATCGAACGACCGCTTGTATTTAGTTGCCGCAGCCGGATTACCAACTTTCCGCCCTATTTATGATGCGCTGTCCCATATGGGATTCTATAACTTCAATCCTGATACTATACGCGATCTCCAACCTCCTGATCCAGGAATAGTGCTGAAAAGAGATGGTAGTAACTTAGCGAGTGTATTGGGGGTGATGGAAAGGGACAAAACTGAAGTACATAAACGCGTCTTGAATTTCTTGTCGAAAGTTGTGCCAGGAATCCAGGGGATCGACATTAGGCATATTGGTAAAAAGGAGACGCTTGAGTTCCGCCAACTTGTCGGGACCAATAAGGACCCTTGGCGTTTCATGGCTGAAAACATGTCGGACGGGACCTTGCGTGCATTGGGTGTCCTAACGGCGCTCTTCCAGTCCGCTGATAACCAAGATAAAACGGTGCCTTTTGTCGGGATCGAAGAGCCTGAGGCAGCAGTACACCCGGGCGCAGCTGGAGTTCTACGCGATGGGCTCAGGTCGGCATCCCTGGCAACTCAAATTGCGGTTACAAGTCACAGCCCTGATCTCTTGGATGATAAAGAAATTTCCGATGCACAAATCCTTGCCGTAGTGAACAGAAACGGCGAGACAATAATCGCCCCCCTGGATGAAGCCGGCCGATCGGTAATCAAAGAACGGCTTTTTACGGCTGGTGAACTAATGAGATTGAACCAGCTTGGCCCGGACAAAAATGCTTTAGAAAAGATCACACCTAAACAACTTGAATTGTTTGCTGAGTTCGAGCCATGACAGAAGTAAAAATCGCCGCTATAGTTGAAGGGCATGGGGAATGTGAAGCCGTTCCATTATTGATACGTCGTATTGCCTCGATTATTGATCCGGGGTTTGTGCCAACAGTCTTACCACCGATGAGGGTTCCGGCTTCTCGTCTTCGCAAACAAGGGGAGATGGAGCGTTTCGTTACTTTGGCCTCCCGGAAGCTACAAGGTCGTGGAGGCATTCTTGTTCTGATTGACTGCGATTGGCAGGACGGTTGTCCTGCCCATGATGGGCCGGCACTTCTCGAACGTGCGAAGCAAGCCCGTTCGGACTATCCAATCTCCGTTGTTTTAGCCAAAAAAGAGTATGAGGCTTGGTTTCTTGCGGCGGCTGTATCACTAAGAGGAAAGCGGGGGTTGCCTGCAAATATCGATGCCCCATCGGATCCAGAAGATATTCGCGATGCGAAAAGATGGCTTGCCGAGAAGATGCCTCGTGGCACCAGCTATTCCGAAACCGCAGACCAAGCGGCTTTCACCGCAATATTCGATATGGAGGTAGCTAGGCGCGCCGATTCTTTCGACAAATGCTTCCGGGATATTTCGAAAATGTTGCGTGAATTGAAAGAGGACGCTAATGCCTGGACCTGTCCTGATCAAGCCAGCCTAAAGCCCGGTGACATGCAAGCCGACGGCGAGCCGACTCACTAGGAACACAACATCATTACTGCCGTCAATAGTTGGGGCCGGCCGGGAACGTGGAATTTCTTTCCGAAGTTTTAATGGTGGGCGATACAGAACTCGAATCTGTGACCTCTTGCATGTCAAGCAACCGCAGAGAGGCGCAAAGCCCAACAAATCCGAATAATCCACGCCAGAAATAAGCCGTGTCCCCCCTTTTTGTCCCCCTTTTTGTGTTGACTACTTCCCACAGCCTCCCACACACTAACAGACACTAACAGGAGGCCCGCCCATGAAACTCAAATTGAAACGGCAGCGCGATGGAGAACTCCGCCCCCGTTGGTACGGCAGATATAAGGTCGACAACCGGGAGAAGGAAATCCCGCTTTGTAAATGGAGGGGGACTCCCCCCGAGTCCGGCAGCGTCGCCGACGAAGGGGACAAGGCTTTCGAGGCCAGCCGCAACCAGGCCCTTGCCGAGATGCGGGAGATTGTCGAGGGGGAGAGAAGCGAAGCCGACCGCCAAGCCCTGGCCGCCCGTGTGCATCGCGCCCGATATGGTGCGCCGGTCCGCCGCGTCAAGATTGCCGAACTGTTCGAGCGATGGAGAGAGGCCCCGAAGAAAGGGACGCCATCGAAGGACCATGAGGCAGTTGTCCGGGGAGTCCTGGACCGCTTTGTCGAGTACATGAAGCAGACGGCCCCCCGAGTCACGGAAACGGGCGCATTGACCGCCGAACACTTCCGGGGATTCATGGACGCCGAAAAGGGGAGGGGGATATCGCCCAGGACGTGGAACGGGGAGCTTTCCATCCTCCGAGGGATCATCCGCCGCGTTGACCCCCACTCATCGGGATATGTCGAATACCTGAAAGACCTCCCCAAGCAAGACGAAAACACCGTCCACCGAAGGCCGTTCACACCCCAAGAGCTCGACAGGATTTTCGATGCCGCCCGAGGCAACCCCATCATGAGGGGAATCATCATCGCAGCCGCGTCGACGGCCATGCGGAGGGGAGACGTAGCCCGCCTACGGTGGGAGAGCGTTGATCTTGTCGAAAACTTTGTCACCGTCAAAACCACCAAGACGGGAGAGACGGTCGACATTCCGATTTTTCCACTATTCCGACAGGAGCTCGAAAGCCGGAAATGCCGGGGGACGTATGTTTTCCCCGAGGCCGCGAAGCTCTACGAAACCGCCCCGTACAAACTCGACAAGATGCTCCGGGCGATCCTCGAAAAAGCCGGTTTTGTCCGCCCGTCCCGTCGCCCTGGACGCTACCCGCCCGCCAGCCCCGAGGAGATCCGAAAAAGAGCAGGGGAGGCCATTGACCGCGCAGGGTGGACGCCCCGCAAGACCGCCGCAGTCCGGGAAGTCCTGGAACGCCACTTGAAGGGAAAGACGGGGAAGGGCATCGCCCGCGCCTTGAAGATCAGCCCCGCCACCGTCAGCGCCTACTTGAACGAATTGGAGAGCATGACCGAGACGGCCATCGTCGGAACACCGGCAGACCCCGAGGCCGACCCCGCCGTCTCCACCCTGGCCGAAATCCCGCCAGACGCGCAGCGCAAGCAACGCGGGAGCCTTAGAGGCTGGCACAGCTTCCGCACGACATGGACGACCCTAGCCCTTTCCAATGGCGTCCCCATGGAGATTGTCCGAAAAATCACCGGCCACCGGACCGCCGAAATCGTTATGAAAAACTATTTTCGGCCAGACCGTGCAGCCATCCGCGCAGCCATCGGGGACCGCATGCCGAGAGCGTTGATCGGGAAGGCCCCCGCCGCCGAGATCATGGTCCCCGCCGCCGAGGTCCGCGCCCTGGTCGAGAAGTTGACGACGAAGAACGTCGCCGAGGTCCGGGCGCAGTTGCTCAAGATGCTGGAAGGTTAGAGCGCCTAGAGCATCCGGCCACAAGCCGCGCACGCCTCATCCTTGACGCCGACCGGCTCTCCGCATCCAGGACACCGGAGAAGCGCCACAATGGGCGCAGGAGCCGGAGCCGCCGCGATGGTGGCCCGCTTTGCCTTTTGCAGCAGGATGGTCCGCTTTGTCAGCCCCATGACGCGGGCGACGGCAGAGTCGGAAAGTCTTATCCGCCTAAAATGGGCGTGGTCCATTGTCGCGGATTTTGTCTCCCCGCGGGATTTTGTGGCTTTGTCGGGGAGGTTGGCGCTTGACGACATTTTGCCGCGCAAGGTCTCAAATGCAGCCCGGAGGGTTTCGACATCTCTCAAAGTCATCCCCGTCGATTTCACCACTTGCCGAACCGCCGCCTTGCATTGAGCGCGGAACCGGCGATCCGTCGTTTTTTTGTCGAAAATGCCCTTAGCGCGGAACCGGCGATCCGTCGCGTTTTTGTCGAAAATGCCCTCCCCCGTAAGGTACGGGCTAACCGGACCCCATACGTCCCGCAAAAAGGATTCCCAAGACGGATGGCGGGAGATAATGGCCGCCACCGCATCCAAGGCCAGCTTGACTTTCGGCCAGCGTTTAATCGTGAGAATTGCGGCCGCCGTTGGTCCCGCAGAGGTCCGGGCAAACTTTGGCGTTTCCCTGTACTCCATCGGCAGCGAATCCGCATCCCATCGGGGAGCCATGACCAGATCGAAGCGCACCGACCCATCCTTGCCAATCGCCCGCACGAATTGAGGCACGGACCGGACGGGAGGGGGATATTTACGCAGGAGGCGCTGCATCCCGCCCCAGGAGACCGCCGCCGACACGCTCTCGGGGATAGGCTGGAAGTCGCCGACAATGCCGAGCACCGCCAGCCCTAGCCGCAGTCCGAAGCGGACGGAAAAACTTTTTGCCCCTAAATCATGATCGTACACCCGCCCATCCATGAAGGCGATGAAGTCCGCCAGCATGGGGGGAGGCAGAATATCCTCGAACACCGGGATTTGATGCAGGCACCCGAACACCGCCGCCACGAGGTCGAGGTCGGAATTATCGCCCGCCGCGATTAGGGCCGTCAATGCGCCGAACACCCGCCGCCAGTCGCCGCCAGCCTCTTCTATATTTTGAAGAACGCGCCCGAGGGAGGGAGCGCGGTTTTTCATTTTGAAGCCCGCGCCGTCGGGATGGATAAAAACGTCGATCAGTTGACGGACCTCGATTCCCGCAGCGTCACGCCCCCGCGCTTTGCCGTGCAGGGTCAGCAGCCCCGAATTGATGGCCCTATGAATTGTCATCCGCGACACCCCCGCCATTTTCGCCGCCGTCGAAATGCTGGTCATCGCCACGCCCTGGCAGTCAATGACGGAGTTGACCCAAGCCTCGACCTCGGATTGATCCGCGCCGGGAGGAGGAGGCGGAGGGGGAGGCCGCGTCTCAAACTTGAATTGGGCTTTCATATGTCACACTTATACCGCACGAGCCAGGTGTATGCAAGCAACAAATCCAAAAAAAAACAGCCCGTCGAAATCGGTTGTTGTTTGCGCCAGAATGGAGCCAAGGGCATGAAAACAAGACGACAGAAAACGGGCAGAGGCCAGACGGGCGAAACGCAGGAACAGGCGGCGAAGCGGTGGGGAATATCGCAGGTGGCCGTCCATCAACTTATAAAGAAATTTCGCGCAAGCCTTTGATGGATAGACACAAGCGGCGTTGCGCCGCTTGTTTTGTTATAATTCTGCTATGTATGTAGAGGGGCGCAACAACAAACCCAGCCGAACAGAATTGAAGCCAAGCCCCCGCCTAGTTGCCGAGAGAGAAAGGGAGATCGAAATGGAGCCGACATCATTAATTAAGAGCCTGCGGAAGGCTAAGGGCTGGACCGCCCGAGACATCGCCGTCGAGATCGGAGTCCCCGAGATGCGTGTCTATGCCGTTGAGCGTGGCCGATACCGCTGCCGCCCCGACGAAGCCCGCCGTTGGGCCGCCGCCCTGGGGATTCCCCCCGAGGTTGCGTTCCCCGACGTGGACTTCACCCCAGCCGACGCCAGCGCCAAGGTCTCGCCGTGAAAACGCCGTCGATGGAGCAGCTTGTCGCCGCGTTCCTCCCCGCCCCACCGGCCCGGAGGATTGCCGCCTTGCGCCTGCTGGAAGGCCAGGACCCGGAGCCCAAGGCCAACACCGCCAGCCCCGAGCGCACCGGACCGCAGACCGGCTATACGCTGGCAGGGGCCGCAAGGCTTGCCGGATTTTCGACCATGACCCTGCATCGGGCGATTAAGGCCGGGACTCTGCACGTAGTAAGACCCACAGGCAAAAATCCCCGCATCCTGGCCGGGGAGCTCAAGCGATGGATGGAGGCCGCCCAATGAAACCGAAAGTCGACACCGCCCTCAATACCGCCCTGGCAATCTGCTTTGTCGCCCTTATCACCACCCCTGGGGCTGACACGCGGGCGGCGAAATGACCACTTACGCTCGCCATTTCAGGGCACGCAAAAACGGGCGGCCGCTTGCCGCCCGTAGTGTCGAGCCCTTTGTTCTGTGCTCTATTTCTTCAGCCGTTTCAGGCGGTATTTTCTACGCTTGTCCCAGTACGGCGAATTACAGCAGGGGCACTTGCGCGGGGTTGCTGGCGACCGAGGCCACCAGCGATGCCCGCAGCGGTTGCAGGTCAACCAGCTCATGCCAGATTCCCGTAGACCTCGCGGCGGGCCGCGATCCACAGGGACTCCCAATCACGATTCGCGACAAGCCCGGCGAGCAGCCCGGCGAGCGTGGCGTCTCCGGGGTACTTGGCCTCAAGGGCGTCGGCGATGTCGTTGGCAGACTTGGCACAGCCGACCGCGCTGGCCTCGTTGCGGCTCCACATCTTGCAGGAGGCGATGAGCAGACCGGCGCGGATGGCTTGGGGCTTGGTTATGGCGTCGGCGATGGTCTTGCGGGCTTCGGCGGTGATCTGTTTGCGGGTTGTCATTTTCGGTTTCCTTTTCTGGGGCTCTCTGCCCCTTGTCTTATCCTGCCCGCAATCTATCAGCATGCAGATATATTGTCAACCCCCAAAAGGGCGAAAAAAGTACGATTTTTTATAGGGAACAACCGCAGGCACTTACGCCGCGCGGTAGCGCGGGCACAGAACATGCTCTTGAGAGTGATTCACCAATGAAAAAACACCGCCCACAACGATCACGCGACCGCCGCCGCCGCCAGGAAGCCGAGGCCGTCCGCGCAGGGAGATGCCCTCGATGAACCCGCCTACCACCCACACGCGGGAGCGCCCCCCGGCCCTTGACGCTCGACTCGACACGATTTGCCGCAGGCAGCAAGCCCGTTTTCTCGACCACCTACGCTCGACCGGCCAGGCCAGCCCGAAACTCGAAACCGACGTTTCGCGGTTTATCAGCTTTGTTTTTCAAGACGTAAAAACCGCCATCCGCGAACAATCCGAGGAGGCCCCGAATGCCAGCCGCCCCCGCTAACCACACCGCAGGAAATCTCTCGGGCTTCATGCCCGCCGACGCCGTCGAAATTGTCGAGCGCAAGGTCAGCCGCTACCAGTCCGCCCGCGACAACCGGGGGAAGCCAATCGCCCTTGTCGAAATCCTCGAAGCCATCCAAGCAGGCCATTGGGGAAAGCCCGTCGCCGCCATCCGCGAGGCCCTGGCCGCAGGGAACACCGCCAAGGCGGAATCACTCAAAACGGCGCTTGACGGATTCACCGCCTCGGGAGTGTTCGCGCCCACCCGCGCCAAGATCAATTTGCAGGAGCCGAGCGGCTGCATCATTGTCGACGTGGACGGACTCGCCAGCACCGCAGAGGCCGAGGCCACCCGCGACACCCTTGGGAACGACCCCCACGTCCTGGCCGCCTTTGTAAGCCCGTCCGGGCTTGGCGTCAAAGCCGTTGTCTATGTCGGAACGTGCGCGAATGATGCCGAGGCAAAATCAGCTTGGCGGGCGCTGGCCGAATATCTCGCCACGACCTACAGCATCCAGACGGACCCATCGGGGAAAGACGTTTGCCGCCTTTGTTTCGTCTCTCACGATCCGGGCGCGATCATTAAGACGGGCGAGGTCCGCCCATTCACCGCCCGAGCCGAGGCCGCAAGGCCAATCACCTTGGGAAATTCCCAACCTGAAAAGCGCACCGGCCCATTGTCATCGGATGACAATGCCACCCGCACCGCCCCCGACCCCGCCGTCATCCGAAGCGCCGTCGCCGTCCTGGATGCCGGTTGCAGCCGCGCCGATTGGCTGGCCGTTGCTTGCTCGATCAAAAACGCCCTCGGGGATTCTGGTTTCCAGATTTTCGACTCCTGGAGCGCCACCGCCCCGACGAAGTACGACGCGGGAGAGACGCGCAAACTTTGGAACACCATCGAAGCCGACGGAGGCGTCACCGTCGGGACCTTGTTCCATCGGGCAGAGGACGCCGGATGGATTAACCCAGCCGGACGCCTTGCCCTGGCCATCCGCCGCCAGCAGGCCGCAGAGCAGGCAGACGGCGAGGCCGCCGACATCGAGGTCGAGCCCGAGGTCCCATCCACCCCTAAGCCATGGGAAGGCATCACCGAACGCCAGATTGCCGAAGCCATAGACGGGAGCTTGTTGGAGCCTATGGTCCGCGTCCTGTCATCCGTCACCAAGCCGCCTTTGCCGATGGGGATTGCCTTGCCGAAGGCCATAGCCCTAGCCGGTTGCGCCCTGGCCCAGCCCGTCGAGTTTGACCACAAGAAAGAAACGCGCCGGGGAATCGAGCTTGCCCGCAACGTCATCGAGACCGCAGGCGGGCAGACGCTCAATGTCATGGCCTGCATCGTCTACCCCTCCGGCGAATGTAAAGACATCGGGAACATTCCGGCGACATTGACGCATTCCGAAGGCGTCAACATCGGGAACGCCGGGAGCGCCGAAGGATTAGCCGACGCCTATATCTCCAACGGCGCAGGAATGCTAATCATTAGCGAGCTACAGCCCTACCTTGACCCCAAGAAATGGCAAAACGCCGCAACCGGACTTCTCACCTCCGGATGGAACCAGCACCAAATCAAAGTTGTCTTGTCACGTCGAAACGGCGAGCCCCGCGACGTTCGCTATTGCGCCCCGAGCGTGATTGCAAACGTGCAGCCCCAAGTCTTAGCCGAGATGGCGGACCCGCTGCTACTGGATAGCGGTTTTCTCAATCGGTTTCTGTTCACCTTCTCCGACGCTCCCACATCCAGGAGGCCCAACACGGACCCGATCAGCCTTGAACCGCTGCGAAGGGCATTCAAAGCATATCGCCGGATGCAGGTCCGCGTCAGAGTCCCGCAGGACTATCTTCAAAACGTTTTGGATGAGTTTATCGCCCACGACGCACCACTCCCCGGCCACTACAACCGCCTTGTTAATGAGTACGGCCCCCGGCTGGCCTTTATGCTGGCCGTCAACCCCAACCGCCCCAACACGCTCGAAATCACCCCGGCCCATTGGGAGCGGGCAGCCGTCCTGGTCCGCTGGTTTTTCGGCCACGCTTGCCGAGCCCTCGAAGGCATCGGCGTAGACCGCTACGTCCGAAAGATGGAGTCCCGACTTGCCCGGATGCGGGCATGGATCGAAAAGCACCCCAACGGAATCCAAAAGCGGTTTTTCACCCTGGCATTTCACAAAGGATCATCCGCCGCCGATCGTGACCGGGACCTCCACGAACTGGAGGAGCGCGGGCAAATCTTCATCCATAAGACCGGGGGGAAAACCATCTTGAAGCCCGTCAAGGAGGTCCCGCTATGACCGATTTTCAGTTAGGCAACGCCTTGCCTAACCGGTTGCCTAACCGGCGCTTTTTGCCTAACCCAGTTAGGCAGTTTCCAGACGTTAGGCAAATCGCTTGCCTAACTTTCGACCTGCTTTCTACCCCTATAAATAAAGGGGATAGAGAGAGAGTTAGGCAGTTAGGACAGTCAGAAACCGACAGCCAGAAATCCGAAAAATGCGGGGGGGAGACTAGTGCTTGCCTAACTTGCCTAACCGGTCGAAATCCGACCCCCGAACAGCCCCGCCCGTCCCGCCCACCAGAAAGGCCCCACGCCATGACCGCAGCCCGATACACTCCCCGCACCGTCGCCGACTTGACCGCCCATCCCGACATATTCGGCCCCACCTACTGGGGGGGATTCGACATGGACGGAAACGCCGACGTTATCACCGCCGAAGTCATCGCCAACCGGGACCGCCTTGTCACCGGCTACCACGTCGAGAAGCTGGCCGGAATCCGCGTTGACGTTCCATCCACCACCGGGACCGAGCTTGACCATCCCGAGGTGTACGCCCTCCGGGGAGGTGCGCTCTTGCTCATTTGCTCCAACTACGGGGACACCCCGCCGCCCGCCGCCCTGGGAATGTTCAAGACCTTTCCCGTCTATTCGGCGAGTTGCACCACATACGCGCAGACGTTCGCCACCGCCCGCCACCTAAAGGCCGCCATCCATGCGGCAGGGGGTGAAGCGTGATCAAAGTCGAGACATACACCGTCGCCAACCTTGGCCGCGCCCGCATCGGCGAACGCTTCGAGTTCAAAGGCCAGACCTACGAAGTCCTAGACATCGAGGTCTACGAGAACGCCGGAGGCCAGGAGCGTATGGCCGTCACGCTCCAAACGTACTGCCATGTATGCGGAGCATCGTTCGAGTTCACCGTCAACCGCCGCCCGAAGTGGCTCAAGAAGTCATGCGGGAGAGACCACGCCCCGAAGCCCGTCCACACCAAGCCGACGCGCCAGAACGCAACGTCGAGCCAAGGCGAGGCCATCCAGGCGGAGGCCCCGGAGGTAAAAAGGTACTCCCCCCCGACGCATCGTTCGACACCGGCGTCTCCGATATCACCAAAAATAAAACCGTGACTCCTTGAAATGCTAAGTACACCCCCCAACCACATACTGAGCCGCGGGACCGTCAAAACCGTTGACTTAGGCGAACTTTCCGCACCAAGCAGGCACATCCGCCCGCGCCGGGACGTGAAGCGCGAAACGATGCTCCTATGGAGGAAGCAGAACGCCGAGGCCGCCATCGCGCCCTTGTCTCGGGGAGTCGAAATCTACGGCCTGACAAAGGGGCAGTTTTCGCTCCTGGACCTTTTGAAAGCCGTACTCGCCAAGACCGGCCCCGCTTCGATGGACCTTAGCACCTGGACCGCGAACCGCAAGGAGGCGCTAGAGCTCAGCGCCATGAAGCAGCGAGGCGAGCTTGTCGCCGTCCGCTGGCTGGTCGATATGACCTTTTGCCGCAGGGACCCCGAGGCGACCGCGGCCATCCGCCAGGACTTCGGAGCCGATGCGATCCGCGTCGCCCACGTCCACGCCAAGTTTGCCTTGTTCTACAACGAGACTTGGAAGCTGGTTTTGCGTACCTCGATGAATCTAAACATGAATCCCAGGACGGAGGACTACCACCTCGCCCACGACCCGGAGCTATTCGACTTCATTCACGGAGTCATGGATCGAATCTGGAAACTACAGCCCCGCACCCTGGCCCATGCCAAGCCGGGGACCATCTCGCAGGCATTCAAAACGGAGACCCTAGACACATGACCACAAAACGCAACAAGTCGAAACCCGTCCCCCCGGCCACGTTGAAAGCCGTCATGGCATGGATTCTTGCCGCCAACGACGAGCGCGATGTCCGCGAGGCCATCCGCAAAGAGTTTCCAGACGCCGACGAGGCCGCCGTCCTATCCGCCGCCGTCGACGAATTGGAGGCCATCGGGAACGAGTCGCCCGAGTTCACCAGGGGATGGGCGCTTGCCGCGACGCGGGAGCTTGTACGGAAGATGATTGAGGTCGGGGACTACGCAAACGCCATGCGCGGGATTAAGCAAGTCAACGAGCTTGCGGGGAAATAGAAAATGGCCTTCACCACATCCAGCCGAACCAGAGCGCAGCGCCCGGACCGCAAGGAACGCCACCGGCAGACCGTCGCCAAGATCAGAGCAAAAGGCCGCGACTTGCGCGGAGCGATGCAGGCCGAGGGAGCCCCGTTCGAGGTCGAAACCGGATTGCCAAAGGTCGGGAACCCGGACCGCAAGGCCCGTTGCGCGGAGTCCCTGGCCCTATTCGCCGAAACCTACCTCCCCCGCGTTTTCAATCTTCCCATGAGTGACGGCCAGCGCGAGGACTTCGCCACGATGCAAACCGCCATCGAAGAGGGCGGGCGCTACGCTTTCGCCGCGCCACGCGGGGACGGCAAGACCTCCCGCGTCGAGGCCGCGATCCTATGGGCGGCCCTGTACGGACACCGCCGCTGCATAGTCGTCGTCGGAGCCGACTTGACCGCCGCTCAAGAGATTGTCGAAAGCGTCAAACTCGAAATCCGCACCAACGAGCTATTGCGCGAGGACTTCCCCGTCCCCTGCTGGGCGGCCACGCTTGCCGAGGATACCGCATTGAAGGCCAAGGGCTGGACATGGGCGGGCGAGTCCCTGTTTATGCGCTGGGGGAAAGGCGGAATCGTCTTGCCGGTCCTGGACGGAGCCGACGGCCCCGGTTGCGTCATCGTGCCGCGAGGATTGACCGGCAGACTCCGGGGAATGCGGTTGAAGGTCGGAAAAAGAGCCGTCCGCCCGGACTTCTACGCCATCGACGACCCGCAGACAGACGAATCAGCCGCCAGCCCCGCCCAAGTCGCCACCCGCGAAAATCTGATTTTGGGCGCAATCATGGGAAGCGGAGGCCCCGCCGCCACGATTGCCGCCATGATGCCTTGCACCATCATAAAGCCCGACGACCTGGCCGCCCGTTTCCTAGACAAAAAGCGCCATCCCGACTGGCAAGGGAGCACCCGCAGCTTGATCCGCAAATGGCCCGAGGCTCAAAAGACGCTCTGGAAGGAGTACATGGACAAGCGCCGGGAAGATGGACCCGAGACCGCCGACGCATTCTACGCCGCGAACAGGGAGGCCATGGACGCGGGAGCCGCCGTCGACTGGCCCGAGCGATACACCCGAGGAAAAGAGCAGACAGCCATCCAACACGCGGAAAACCTGCTTTGCGACCTTGGCGAGGAAGTATTCGCCGCCGAATATCAGAACCAGCCGCAGCAAATCGCATCCGGCCAGTATGAGTTGACGATCAATCACGTCCTCGCCCACGCGATAGACATCCCCCGGCTGCACGTCTCGCCGGCCGTGACCGTCCTTGTCGGGGGAGTCGACATTAACCGCGCCGGACTCCATTGGGTTGTGGCCGGTTTCCGCCAGGACATGAGCGCCCACGTCGCCGCCTATGGCCGCCACCCGCAGCGCGGGGAGCTATGGCCCGAGAACGCGCCCGAGCAAGTCATCGCGCAAAACATTTTCAGAGGGCTGAAAGAGCTTGTCGACGCCCTGGCCCAAACCACGTTCCACAGGGAGGCGACGCACATCCTCCCCGGCAGAATCCTAATCGACGCGGGATTTTCCGGCGCTACGGTTCACAGGTTCGCGGAGGTTAGCCGCTACCCGTTCCGCGTTTTGCCGTCCATCGGTCGAGCCGCGAGTCAGTACCGCGTGACAAAAGGGACATTGATAGGACGCCCCGGCGAAATGGTCCACGAACAGAAGGCGCAGACGCGGATTTGCAATTATGCCTTATTCAATGCTTGTCATTGGAGACACATCATGCAACGGGCTTTCCTCGGAATCCCCGGCGAGGCAGGAAGCTGCACCCTATACAAAGTCGACAACTCGCAAGCGCACCAGCCCTTTGCCGAGCACATCATCGGGGAGAGGTTGACGAACCTTTATCAGACGGACAAAGGCCCCCGCTATGAGTGGAGCCCACGCGGCCCCGGAGTCCATTGGGATTGGGCGGACGCCCTAACAATCTGCTATGCCGCCGCCGCCCTGGCCGGACTATGCAGCACAGGGACCCCGGTCGAAAACAAAGCCCGCCCCCGAAAAATCTACCGGCAAGAGGACTTTGACCGCAGGCGCTAGACAACGAAAGGACCCCCAGCCATGACCGACATAATCGAAACCACCGAAGCCGAGGCCCGCCGCCGCCAATGGCCGCGAGACTACGGTAGGAACCGCCCCGAAGGAGCCCTCCCCGCTTGGAGGTGTAAAAAGTGCCATTGCCCCCGGACCCGGACCCTGGACGTCAAAGAGATCGGGGAGGAATACCGCCGCCGCCGCCGCGAATGCCTTAATTGTGGCTACGTCTGGACCCACGTCGAAAAGATCGAAACCCCGGAGCCGCAGGCATGACCCCGGCACAAATCGCCGCCCGTTGGAAAACGTCGCTCCATGAGGCCGGACATCTGCACGTCGGGCGGGCGATGGCCGCAGAGTCGCGCACGGTGCAGGCGGTTGTCTATCCCATCCGCGAGGGTGGAGGCGGAGCCGCAGAGGTTCAAACGACGGGGAAAAGTTTCAAGAACGCGGTCGAGAGCGCAGCCGGGGGGAGAGCCGCCAAGCTGGCCCGAATCTACCCGCCGCCCCGCTTGGCGATTGTAGAGCCCGCAGCAGAGCCGCAGGAAAAAAGCGAGACCGCACCGGCCACGCCCGCGAGCCGCAAGCCCGAGCCCGAGACGATTTTCGACAGATTCAGGAGCGCGAAAGAGCCGCCGACAGACGCCTGCACCGTCGCCGAGTTTTGTGTCGGAGCCGGAGAGGAACACCCCCGCGAATGGGCGAAACGATGGCGCAGGGTACACGCCGCCGCCCGCCTGCACGTTTGGGCGAATCGGGAGGCGATCCGCGAAACGGCCATCCGCCTATTCTACAACGGCCACGCAACGCTATTGGGGGAAGATCGGCCCGCCGCAGACCTCCCCATCGCAGCAATCGAGAACGCACACCAACCAACCCCAAAGGAACCCAACACATGAACCCGACGAGAAACAACCAGACCCCGCCCGTCTTGCAGCTTGCCGAAATGATACGCGCAGGCCGCACACCGGCAGACATCGAAGCCAAGGCCGAAGCCCTGGGAATCCCGCCCGACATGGTGAAGCGAGTCCGCGAGGAAGTCGCCGCCCATGGCCGCCCCATGTTCCGCGCAGTTGCCCCGCAGCACGCCGCGCACCCCATTAAATAAACAACAACCCAAAGGAACCCACACAATGAGCACCACCAACACCAAAGCACCGGCAGCGCCCGCGACCCTGGCCGAAAAAATGAAGGCCCGGACCGCGCAGGCCCGCGCCGAAGTCGAGGCCCTAATCTGGGCGGGCGAATCCAACGACAAGGTTATCGACGCCGCCTATAAGGGCGGATTGCGCCCCGAGGAAATCGAGGCCATCGAAAAGAAAGCCCGCGAGGCTATGGCCCAGGCCGAAGCCCTGGCCGCCCTCGACTTGGCGGTCCTGGCCGCCGCAGAGAAGGCCGCCAACGAAACCGCCAGCCAAGCCGCCGACGTCTTGGATAAGGCACAGGAGGCCCACGCCGAGGCCGCGTTCGCCGCCCGCGAGGCCACGTTCGCTTTTGCCGACGCGCAAAAAGCCTTCATGGACGTTGCGAGCGCAGTCGCCCGAGGGGAAATCCCCGCGAAGCACGTCCCCGAACGCTGCAAGCGATACCTCGAAAAATGCGAGCTCCAAGCAAAGGCGCAGCAGGCCACCGTCCAGCGCGATCAAATCCGCCGCGAAAGGAACGCCATCGAGGCCGAAATCACCCGCCTACAGCAAAGGCAGGACAGAGTCGACGGACACTCCACGGACCACGGCGGGGATTGCGTCGTCGTCAATTCCGGCAGCCTACGGAGCGAGGGGGCAGCCCTGGCCGCCCGAATCGACACGCTCCAGGACCTTGTTAAGCAGGCGGACAAGAAAATGAAGGCCCTCGAAAAGGAATCAGCCGACGCCGCGAGCAAAGCGGAAAAGCTCGCCGTCGGTTTGTGGGACTAGTCCGCGCCACCCTTAACGCGGAAGGCCCATTTACCGGAGCCGCCGTCCCGTCCGCGCAACGGCACTTTTCTGGATTGACTACGCCAGAGCCCGAGAGCTAATCGCCCCGCGTAATCCTGAACGGGATTCGCGGGAGTAGTAGCCCGATGACAAAGCACAGAAATCATTTGCCCGGATCGTTTGCGGAGGGGTGCTGTGCGCCCCAACTACTACCCGCATTTGGTCCGGGCACTTCCATGCAGGAGACAACGCGATGAAGAATGATCAGATATTGTGGGGAGACATAGACGCCGACAGCAAGGCCGCAGCGAAAGCATAGGCCACCCAGCCCCCCACGCCCCGGCCCCCACCATAGGGCCGGGTTTTTTCGTTTCGCCGTCGTCAAGAATAGGACTTGTCCCGTTTTTCGCGCCAGGGGAGGGGGACACATGGGGGACACATGCCCGAGCGCCAGGGGCGAAGCGACGAAAAAAACACGAATCGCGGACCTCTTGACTGATACGCAAACGGCGAAAAGTTCGAGATCCGAGGCATTCACCCCCACGAAAATGCCCCATTTTCCCCCGTTGTGTCCCCCCCTTGTGTCCCCCTAGAACATAGGCAAACAAGGCATAACATAGGGCAACAAACGCCCCCACTTGCCAGAAACGGGAACAGCAAAAACCCCAACAAATGCGCCGTTTTTGGCCGTTTTATTGGGGTTTTAAGTGGTGGGCGATACAGAACTCGAATCTGTGACCTCTTGCATGTCAAGCAAGCGCTCTAACCAACTGAGCTAATCGCCCGGAAGTCGCGGTGGACTATGCCACAACCGCGCGGGTGTTCAATCCTTTTTTGCCCGCGGCCAATTGGTTTTTGCCTCGCGGGTGGCGGGGGAGTATGTTTCAATGAACGAATAGATGCGGGCGCGCTGTACAGGCTGGTTGGGTTGGAGCATCGGCTGGATGCTGATGGCGCTCACCGCACACGCCGGGGTGGAAACATTCGACAATACTGGTTTGGCAGGCTCGTGGGTGGCCAGCGGGTCGTTTACCGGCCAGGAAAACGTGGTCTGGACGTACGCGAATGCCCGTGGTACGCCAACAATCTATTCCAATAATCCATCCATCACGTTGCGTGGCGGTTCGGCGGCCACCAAGGGCTGGCTGCTTTCAGGGACGATCACCGGCGGCGTAGAGCAGCTCACGGCCACTTTCAAACAGGTGCTTTCGGCAAAAGCTGATTATGACGTATGGGTGAATGATCGTTTGATCACCAATTACACATCATCGGGGGGATCTGGCTCAGTGGAAACTGTCACCTTTCCGGTTCATGATCCCGTCAACCGGCTCCCGTTTACCAACGAATTCTTGCTGATGATTTCCAATCGGCTGGCCACTAGCGGACCATTGGCGATTGACGATTTGGAGTGGAAACCATTCGAGTTATTCGTGCGGCTGGACCGGGTGGGAACTAATTTGCTGTATGTGGGGGGCGAGTACGATACCCACGCGGAAGTGTTTTCGCTGGATCAGCCTTTGGCCGGGGAATGGATCATCGAACCGGATTTCGCCGGCACCATACTGGGGACGGAAACCAATCTTTTGACTCTGATCCCTGTTGTGGCGGATGCTGGGAAAACTTTCACTGTCACTTATCGGGTGACGGGCACCGAGGATCCTGATTTGACCGCGGAAACCGGTTGTTATCTCCGCGTGGAAGAAGCGCCGTCGGCAAGACGAATCAATTTCGAAGGCGTCAGTTTCAATTACAACACCAACGCCGGCGAGGAAGTCACACTCACCAACATGCCATGGCTGTTTTTCAATGTCCGCACCAGCGGTAGCACCGATAAACGGATTGGGGCCACGTCGGCGCGGTTTCGCCATTCGGCAGATAGCCTGCCCGCGCGCATGGAAAGCCTCGACACTTTTGATGGGGTCGGTGCGGTGATTTTACACGCGGCCTATTATGGGTCCAACCGTGTCGTCAAATTTGATGTGCAAAGCCGTGGCAAAGATGAAGAAAGCTGGACCACACACGGCTCTTTCAACGTGCAGGATTGCGAGGACATCACCAACTCCATTTTTGTAGTGGAAATCCAGCGGCTTGGGCCCACATATATCCGGCTGATCACCACGGGCAACTTTAATGAAATTGCCAACGTAGATGACATTTTCATCAGCGAATACGACAACCTGCCGCCGCGGGTGTCATGGAGCGGCAGCACCAATGTGCCGGTGGGGTGGACTTCGGTGGTGGATTTCACCCTGCACAACGCCGCGGGGGTTGTCCGGGAATGGGAATGGACGTTGGAACCGCCCAACCCCAACGCGGAATTTGCCGTGACGCCGGACGACCAATTACAGTTGGTGTTTGCCCCCACCGCCACCAATGAGTGGGGAAACTACACAGCCAGCGCCACGGCGCGTAGCGGCGGGGAACCGCTGGGCAGCACCAGCGTGGTGCTGCGCGTGGTGTCGCCGCCTTCATTCACGTTGGCACCGGTGGCGGCCAACATCGTGGTGCCCGATGTCGTGGATATCTGGGTGACCAATGTGGTGCTGCATGCTGCCGGCACCAACTGGACAACCGCCTGGCTTATCGAGCCGCCGTTTGTCAATACATCCTCGGTCAGCAACAAGAGCCGTTTCCGCATTGCGGCCGGAACTGTTTTGGCGGACGTGGGAACGCACCTGGTCAATGCCCTGCTCACCGACAAAGGGTCGGGGGTGACGGTCACCAATAGCGTGCTGTTGACGGTGACGGCAGGGGGTGGGGGGGATATCACCAACGAAATGTACTTCATCACGGCCTTTGATCCGCAGGGCCAGGTGACTGTAAGCGGCAAGGTCGGGCGGGTTTTTCAAGTTTTTGCGGCATCTAATCTGCCGGCAGGCCCGGCGCAAACCAACTGGGTATGGCAGGGAACCCCGATCACCAACACAGCGGACGGCGACGTAGTGCTGCCGTTGCCGGCGCCGGAAGGGAACATGCGCTTTTATGGGGTTATTATCCGGCCGGCGCCCTGAGCCGGCGTGCAAGCCAAGGCGGCGGGGGAGGGGCAAAATATGATTGGGTAGTCACGGCGGTTCTGGCATGGTTTCCGCACCTTACCCATGAGCGATTTGTTTGACCAAAACCCCAGCCCGCCCAAGGTGGATGCCGCATTGCGGCGACCGCTGGCCGTGCGGATGCGCCCGCGCGTGCTGGAAGACATCGTGGGGCAGGATCACATTCTGGGGCCGGGCAAGTTGCTGCGGCGCGCCATCGAGGCCGACCGGCTGACCAGCATCATCCTCTATGGCCCGCCCGGCTGCGGCAAGACCTCGCTGGCCGAGGTTATCGCGCGCGCGACGCAGCGGGTTTTTGACCGTTCCAGCGGCGTGCTTTCAAATGTGGCCGGGCTGCGGCAGGCGTTGGAGGCCGCACGGATGCGCCGCGTCAATTCCGGGCGCGAAACCATTTTGTTCATTGATGAAATCCACCGCTTCAACAAGGCGCAACAAGATGTGCTGTTGCCTTACGTGGAGGAGGGCGCCGTCACCTTGATCGGGGCGACCACCCACAATCCGTTTTTTTTCATCAACAGCCCGCTGACTTCGCGCAGCCAGATTTTCCAATTGGAGCCGTTGAGCGTGGCAGCGGTGACGGAACTGCTGCGGCGCGCGCTGAAGGCCCCCGACGGTTTGGGCCATCTGGCAATCGAGGCGGATGAGGCGGCGCTGGCGCACTTGGCGGCGGTGTGCGAGGGTGATGGCCGCCGCGCGCTGAATGCGCTGGAAATAGCGGCCTTGACCACCGCCCCGGCGGCTGATGGCGTGATCCATATTACCCGCGCGGTGACGGAAGAGAGCATCCAGAAAAAAGCCGTGGTGTACGACCACGACGAAGATGAGCACTACAACACGATTTCGGCATTCATCAAAAGCGTGCGCGGGTCGGACCCCAATGCGGCGCTGTATTGGCTGGCCAAGATGCTCTATGCCGGAGAAGACCCGCGATTCATCGCCCGCCGCCTTGTGATTCTGGCCAGCGAGGATATCGGCAATGCCGACCCTCGGGGGCTGAGCCTGGCGGTGGCCGCAATGCAGGCGGTGGACTTTGTGGGCATGCCGGAAGCGCGGATTACCCTGGCGCAAGTGACGACGTATCTGGCCACCGCGCCCAAGAGCAACGCGGCCTACATGGGCTTGGAGGCCGCATGGGCGGATGTGAAGGAAGGCCGCACGTTGCCGGTGCCGCGGCATTTGCGTAGCACGGGCTCCAAGCGCGCGGCCAAAGAGTTCGGGCATCAGGGCTATCAATATGCCCACGATTTTCCCGGTCATTTCGTGGATCAGGAATATGTGCCCACGGACAAGGTGTACTACGAGCCGACCACCGCCGGCTATGAAGACATGATCCGCAAGCGGTTGGAGCATTGGGCCGGCCTGCGGCAGGCCGCCCGGGAGGCCGCCCCTCCGGCCAAGCCCGCCGGCGAGGGGCGAGGATAATCTTGCCTTGGACTTGTTGGGCGTTATACAAATAACCATATTTTTGGGAAAAGGTTAAGGCTATGAGACAAATACGAGTCGGCTTCGCGATGGCGTCGGGTCTGCTGGCAGGTTTGCTGGTATATGCGGCAGTGGCGGCCACGCCGGATTCCTACACCAAGGTGGAAGCCGGATCGCTGGTGACCAGCCCGCAAAACTCATGGGCCCGCGCCATCCTGTTTGCCGATGAACTGGTGCAGGCGCCGGCCGGCCGCGCACAGCGGCTGGATCGCAAAAACTACCTGCCCATGCGCCTGAAAGTTGCCGGCACCGTGTGGGTGCCGGAAGCTCTGGCACCGAAGTTTCAAGCGCTGGTCGTGGGCAATACGTATTCATTTGCCGGCACGGTGGACCAGATTTCGCGGCGCTATTACATCATCGTGGACGCGTGCTACGTGCTGCAGACCGCCGCCGACATGACCCAGCGCTGGACGGATATGCTCAATCCGCCGACGCAAACCGAAGCGGAGCGGCAGGCCAGCATGTCCGAAGCCGCCATGCAGGGTCTGCTGATTGCCGCGCAAAACAGCCTGATCAAAATGGCCGCGGCCAACAATGTCACCGTGGGGCAATTAATCGAGGCGCAGGTGGATGGCGGCCAGCGCATCGCCGAGCATATCGTGGCCGAAGCCCTGCAAGGTGAATTGCGCGCTCAAAATAAAACTGCTGAAGAACTAATGATTGGCTCCGTGCTGGCGTTGCTGCAAAAGCAAGCGGTGCTGGATGAGTCGCAAAAGGCGGCGGCGGAAAATGCCGCCCGCGCGGAAGCGGCGGCGACGGAAACTCCCAGCGTGGAAACGGAGCCGGCAGTCGAGGTCGCGGCAGTTGAAGTTCCGGCAGTTGAACCTCCAGCAATCGAAATTCCGGTTGAGGAAGTCGCCGCCGCGGCTGCGGCTCCGGAAGTCGCGAGCACGGATGTGGCAGATGTGGCCCCGCCGGGGGAACCGGTGGAAGTACCGGTTGAAGAGCCCGTGGTGCAGGCTCCGGAGGCGGTGGAGCCGGAAACTGTCGTGGCGGTTGAAGAACCACAAGCTGTCGAGCCTGTCTCTCCGGAAGAGGAAATTGCTGCTGTAGTGGAAACCGAGCCAGTTCTTGAAGCACAAAGCGAGATCCCGGCTGAGGAAACGCCCGTGGAAGCAGCCATCGTAGAGCCGACGGCGGAAGAACCCGTCAAGGTCGCGGCCAGCGAGGAAAAGCCGGGCAGGAAAGCGAAAAAGAAAAAGCAAAAGTCCCGCGAAAAAGCGCCTGTCGAAGTGACGCCGGAAGAACCGGCGGTCGAGGTTGTTGAGGCGGAACCAGCCGGCGTTGAACCGGCAGAAATGGTGGAAATCGAGATGCAGCCGGGGCCGACTGTGGAACAGGAAATGGCGGCGGCCGATGAGACCCCGCCACGCCCCTTGGCCTCCAATTACAATGGCGAACCGATTGCGCCACCGCCCAGCAGCATGCTGGTGGTGCCGTTGACTGGACAACCGGAAGTCGTGCCGATGGTCAGTATGCAGCCGACCAAGGCCGAGTTGGCCCGGCAGAAAAAGCAAGCGGCGTTGGCCGAGCGCGAACGCGTCCGCGCTGAGCGCAAGGCGGCGGAAGAAGCCAAGGCGGCGGCGGCCAAGCAGGCGCGCGAAGAAGCCTTGGCCAAGCAGGCCGCTGAACGCGAGGCGCGGCTGGAATCCAAGCGAGTGGCTGAGGCCGAAGCCAAGGCGGCCGCGGAAGCACGCAAGGAAGCACAACTTTTGGCCGCGGCGGAAGCACAGGCCGCCAAGGAAGCACGGCAAGCTGAATTGGCCCGGCAGCGCGCGGAAGAACAGCGTGCCCGCGAGGAAGCGGCAGCCCGGAAGGCCGCCGAGTGGAAGGCGCAACAAGAAGCCAAGCAGGCTGCGGCGGAAGCCCAACGTCTGCAAAAAGAAGAAGCCATCCGCATCGCGCAAGAACAACGCGAGGCCGAAAAAGCCATGCGCGAAGCCGAAGCCTTGGCCAAGCAGGCCGAGGCTGCCGCCGCCCAACGCGCGGAAACCGAAAAACGCTTGGCAGAAATGGCTGCGCGCAAGGCCGCTGCCGAAGAAGCGATACGCGCCCTGGAAGCCGAAAAAGAAGCGGCCCTAGCCCAGCGACAAGCCGAGATGGAAGCTCTTGCTGCCGCCGAGCGTGAGGCAATGGAAGCCGAGCAAGCGGCTGTCCGTGCGCGGCAGGCAGAGGAAATCCGCATCGCCCAAGAAGTGGCCGAACATGAGCGCCAAATGGCGGAGGAAGCCGCCGAGCGCTTGGCCGCAGAAGAAACCGCACGCCAAGCAGCTGCGGACGAACTGGCGCGTCTTGAACAAGAAGCCCGCGAACTGGAAAAACAGGCTGCCAAGACACGCCAGGAAATTAAGCGCGGAACCATCGAGACGCCCGCCACTGTGGCTCAAGTGGATGTTGAACCGGAACCGGCCGTGGTTGAACCCACACACGCGCCGGTGACGGATGTTGAGCTTCGCAAGCAAGAAGCCGCCGCCCGCAAGGCGGAATGGCTGGCTGAGCGGGAAGCCAAGGCAAAGGCCAAGGCCGATGCCAAGGCGCAAGCACAGGAGCGTAAAGCTGCTGCGGAAGAAGCCAAGCGGGAGGCCGCTGCCGAATTACAAAAGGCCATCACCGACGGCGAGGTGCCAGAATGGATGCAACCGGTGCAGTTCTAACTGCCGAAAGGAACAATAAGGTAGGGCACCGGGAATAATCATGGCAGGCGAGCACAACGCGTATGCAATCATCATGGCCGGGGGCAAAGGCGAGCGCTTTTGGCCCTTGAGCACCGCCCAGCGACCCAAGCAGCTTTTGGCGTTGGCTGGCGGCAAGCCCTTGATCATCCAGGCTGTTGAACGCTTGGCCGGCATTGTTCCACCAGAGCGGGTGTTGATTGTCACCAACCAATCGCTCGTGGCGCCCATTCGCGAGATGCTGGGGGAGGGGAGTCCTGTGGGCATTCTGGGCGAACCGGTGGGGCGTGATACGGCCGCCGCAATAGCCGCCGGCGCCGCATGGATCAAACGCCGCGATCCTAACGCCGTATTCTGCGTACTGACCGCCGATCACATCATTGGCGATTTGCCGATTTTCCGGGAAACCCTGCGGCAAGGGTTGGAGTTGTGTGCTCAGAACGACATTTTGCTGACCATCGGCATCGCGCCGTCTGAACCCAGCAATGCGTATGGCTACATTGAAACCGGCGACCTTTGGCAGGAGGCAGGCGGAATATCTTTTTTCAAGGCACGCCGGTTTGTTGAAAAACCCGATATTGAAACCGCCAAAGGGTATTTGGCCACCGGCCGTTATGCTTGGAATTCAGGCATGTTTGCTTGGTCCGTGAAAAGTATTCTGCAGGCGCTGCACGAGTTTCAGCCGCAGTTGGCCTCTGTAGCTGAACGCTGGGCTTTATGCGCCGATGATCACATATTCCAAGAGCAGCTCAATGCCGATTTCCCCGATCTGAACAAAATCTCCATTGATTACGCCGTCATGGAGAAGGCGCAGAACATCGTCGTGTGCAAAGGCACATTTGCTTGGGATGACGTAGGGTCCTGGCCGGCGTTGGAAGCGCATCTGCCCAAGGACGAGAGCGGAAATGCAGTGCTTGGAGATGTGGAAACCTGGGTCAGCAAGGGCAATATTGTGGTCGGCAAGGAAGGCCATTTGACGGCCTTGGTGGGCGTCGAGGGTTTAGTCGTGGTGCAAGCAGATGGCGTGACACTGGTGTGCAGCAAGGAACGCTCGCAGGAAATCAAAGGACTTTTGGGCCAATTGCGCGGCCAGCAACAGCGCGAAAAACTACTCTAAAACAAAACAACAGGAGATCATCATGAAATATCTATGTACGGTTTGCGGTTATGTCTATGATCCTGAAGTCGGCGATCCCGACGGTGGCGTAGCGCCCGGCACCAAGTTCGAAGACATTCCGGACTCGTGGGTTTGCCCGGTGTGTGGCGTCGGCAAGGATTCATTTATCCCGCAAGAATAACCGCCTTCATACAGAGCCCGGCTGAGCTACAAGGTTCGGCCGGGCTTTTTTGTTAGTTCAAGCCAAAATCCCAGTCATTCCACACCTTTCATATTACGTCGCATAATATATATTATGTTAAGTATTGTCCGGTTGGGCATACAACATATAGATCAATTGGCGATTTAACGTGTTTTATGCCCCGACGATAACTTTGTGAGTAACTTGTGAATAGCGCCTATAATTCATGCGCTCGAGGAGTCCAATTCCGCCCATTGGATTGAAGTAAAAGCGACTTGGGTGGGCTTGTGAACAAGCACTCAAGACCCGTAGCCTTAATCTGTTAAAAAATAAAATAACGAGCGACCTATCGGCGTCAGGATTACGGCACTCCGCGTTACGTTCGCGACCCTTTTGGCTTCGCTACGTTTGTTGCTGCGCGCCATGTCGGTTATTTCTGTGACACCCACAGGGGAGGGGGGCATTGCCCTGTCTTGATCCCCCCCTGCCCTGCCCCCCCCCTTGGTGACGTAAGCCTCAGCTATTTCACCAAGGCCAAGCTCAAGGCCGGCCAATAAGTGATCAGCAGCAAAGTAATCAGCATCAGCCCCATCAGGGCGAGCGAGGCTGCGGCCAGCTTCATCAGCGGGCGGTTGAGCCGCATGGCGGCAATGAACAGATTCATGCCCACCGGGGGCGTGCTGTAGCCGATGGCCAGATTCGCCAAAAAGATGATGGCCAGGTGCACTGGGTTGATCCCGTAGCGGACCGCTAGCGGAGCCAGCAGTGGCACGATGACCACCGTCGCGGTATAGATGTCCATGACGCAGCCAACGGCCAACAAGAAGACATTCAGGGCGATGAGGAAAACAATCGGTGACTCAATTCTTGTGCCGACCCAATCCAAGATGAGCTGTGGGACTTCCTGGTCAATCAAGTAATTGGTGATGGCCATTCCCATGCCCAAGATGAGCAGCACCCCGCCGACCAGCACGACGGTGTTGCGAATGATGCCGGTCAATTTGCGCCATGGGATTTCCCGATAAATGAGGACTTCGACCACCAGCACGTATGCGGCGGTGATCACGGCGGCTTCGCTGGCGACCAGAAAACCGCCATAGATGGCGCCCAGCACCACGAAGGGCAACGGCAATTCCCATTTGGCTTCTTTAAGTGCCGCGCCAAGTTCACACCACGCAAAAGGTCGACGTGGGATCTGCGCGTGCAGACCGGCCCATACGCCGTAGGCGCAAAGCACGGCCAAAGCCAGTAGGCCGGGAATGATGCCGGCACGGAACAACGCATCAATGGTCACCTCACCCGAAATCGGCTGGGCAATGATGGCGTACAAAATCAAGGGCAAGCTAGGCGCAAAGAGCACACCCATGTTGCCGCCGCTGGTGACCAGCCCCAACGCGGCTTTCTCACGATAACCATCCTTGAGCAATGCCGGCAGGAGCAACCCGCCCAAGGCCACAATCGTCACGCCCGATGCGCCAGTAAAGGCGGTCAAAAATGTGCAGGTGACAATGCTCACCATGGCGAGCCCCCCCGGCATCCAACCGAATGCCGCGCGGGTGATGCGCAGCAACCGCTCCGAGGCCCGACTGCCCGCCAGAATATAGCCGGCCAACGCAAACATCGGCAGCGCTTGCAGCATGGGCATGCTGGTTAGCCGGGTCAGTTCGCCAATCACAATGGAAAAATCCATGCCCTCGGCATGATAGGCGGTCATGGCCAGCGCGCCAAAAATGGCGAACATGGGCACGCCCAGCAGGGCGCAGAAGAGCACAAACCAAATCATGCTCCCCCCCTCCCCTGCCCCGCGGATTCAGCGGGTGTGTCTTCGCTGTTCAGCCAGGCGGCCGGCAGCAGGCTATGCACCAAAAAGCGCCAAGCCATCAGCCATAGCACCACTGGAACCACAAGATAATATTTCCAGAGCGGCCACCCGAGCAGGATGTTAGTTTCCATTTCGCTTTGGAAGCCGACATAGCGCCCGGCCGCCCAAGCCAGCATTGCGCACACCACGACGGCAAAAAGGCCGGTGAGCCGCCGGAGAATGGCTTGGCCGCGCTTGGGCAAAAACGCGGCGGCCAGATCAATGGAAATGTGCCGACTCTGGCCGGTGGCGGCCAACGCGCCCAGCATGGTCAGCCACAGGAGCGCCATGCCCAGCAGGGGCTCCGCCCAGTTGAATCCGGTATGCCAAATATTGCGCAGAAGAATCTGCACCGCCGCCAGAATGACCATGCCGGTGACCAGCACCGTCAGGAGCAAGCGCTCCATCCGATCCAGCCCGCGGACCAGCGCATGAATGACGCTAAGCAGGAAATGACTCATGAGCCGCGGATATCGCGCAAAATATTTTGTAGCCGTTCCCAAACCTCGGCGGAAAATACTGTTCCCTTGATTTTTCCCAAGGCGGTTTCAGCCACGTTATCGAAGGCGGCGCGCGCCGCCGGCGTCTCAGCCAGTGCTTGCACACCCTGCTTGCGCATAAACTCGAGCGCCTCGATATCGCTTTTGCGCACTTTCGGGGTCAACAACTGGCAGTGTTTGGCGATAATGGATTTGACGGTGTCGCGATGTTGGGCCGGCACGGCAGCCCAACTGGCCGACGAGATAAATACGCCGCCGATGGCGTAAGTCAGTTGCATTTCGTTGTAATAGCGCACCTTGGTATGCCACTGCACGGCAATGGCTGCCGCCGGCGGGCCAAAGACAGTTTCCAGCAAGCCGGTTTGGAGGGAGGTCAGCACATCGGTGATATTGGCTGGAATGAACGAGACCCCCGCCGCCACCAGCAGCTCCGTCAGCATGGGGGAATCCAAGCCCCAGACCTTGGTGGCGCGGAACTCCTCCAAATTGGCAATGGGTTTGGTGCTGTAAGCATAGCTGAAGCCTACTTCCGTCCAGCCCATGCTTTCAAAGCCGTTTTGCCGAGCGTGGTCATCCAGATAAGGCAGGATTTTCGGAAGCGTTTGATCCACCTCCGCATAACTATGGAACACCATGGGAAACATTAGCGCGCTGGCATCCGGGCAAATTTTGCCAATGGCATAGCCCATGAAACCGCCGCCCTGCAGTTGGCCGGTTTTGATTTTGAACAGCACATCTTTTTCGGAGCCCATAATGCCGCCGGGATAAATCTTCAGCTTCACGGCGCCGCCGGTGGCGGTTTCCACTTCCGTTTTGGCATCGGCCAGCGCCTGCATCCAGATGCTGCCATCCGGCGCCATGGTGGCAATTTTCAGCGTGGTTTGCGCTTCACCGGTAGCCGCCCAGCCCAGCCCCAACGCCCCCACAATCCACATCCAACGCAAAGTTCTCATGCTGCTTCCTTATTTTAGAAGAGGTCGTCCATCTGGCTCAACAGGGTTTGGGCGCGCATCTTGGCCACGGCATTCATCAGGGTAAACTCCGGCACGCCGGGTTCAGCCGCCAGCACATTGCGCAGCGTGCGCTCAAACAGTTCCTGATCAAGCGCGTAGCGGGCATAAAACTCGGCAAAGGTCACCTGGTTGAGGAGGTAATCGGGACCGGCCACCTGGATGCTGTGTTCAAAGTGCTCGCGCGCCTTATCGAGGTCGCGCCCTGCGCCCAGTGGCAACACGGTGTAATAAATGCCATAAAACTGGTCCACCCCACCCTGCCGGATATCTGGATCCAACACGTGCACCCGCTGCATCAGTTCCATGACCTTGGGCATGTCGCCCAAAGCGGCCGGCGAATCGGAGTTGGCGATGATCCACATGACCCACGCAGTGGCGGTGCTCAACAGCGCCTCGGCATCCGGCTGCTTGAAGCGGGTCAGCGCTTGCCGAAAATCGTCATAGGAGCCATCCACCGCCGCCGCGAAATGCTTGTTCTTTTTGCTGAGCGCCCGCAGGCCGAACGTCTTGGATTTGAGCAGCATGGTCTTGGCGCGTTCTTTTTGCTCCTGCCCCACGAAGCCGACCGCGTAGGCCAACTGGGCTTCGGCCGCCGCCAACAAAACGGCGGGATTATCCGGATGGGCCTCGGCGAGGGCGTCCAGCATGAGCAAAAATGCCGGGGCGCCATCACGCACAAGGTCCACGTCGTTTTCGCGCATGAAGCCATCGGAGAGTTGCGTGGCCACCGGCGAGATCATCCGGGCGGCCCCCTTGCGGACCAGCACACAGCCACTATTCAACAACATTCCGGCCGTCAGCAGCACCGGCAACATCCATGGTTGAAGTAGTTTCATGACTTATCCTTCTACGGTCCCCGACCCACGGGAACAAGCTCAAACGGCAGGTCAATCCTCCAGCAAATCGGGAAATGCCGCACGGACCCGCGCGACATCTTCCGCCGACGCACTTTGCACGCGCACCACCTTGAGCAACGCAGCCACATCTGCGCCGGTGACCTGATACGTGGTTTTGCTTGCTGCCAACCGCTTGGTTGCTTTGCGGAAAGTCAGCGCACGCGCTGGTTTTTCCGCGGCGGGCGCTTGTAGCGCCGCCAACGCGGCATCCACCGTCGCGCGTTCTTGGCCGGGGGGGGCGGTCAGCACCGCCTTGCAGATGGCCTTGGCCTTGGCCCAACTGATCTCGCCCTGCTCCAGCAGGCGGCGGATACGCGAATCCATGCTGGGCGCATAGCGCAAAATGTCCTCGATCCACGCCACATTTTTGTCCAAAAAGCGTGCGATGCGGTTTTTATCCCAGTTGGCGTTGGCCATGAAAATGATGGCGTCAAAATAGTCCGTGATGCGCGCATCAAGCCGGTCGGCATTCAGTTTGAGGTTCAGCGCCTGGATTTCGTCCAGTTCGCCCTGCACCACGCGCACGTCCACGCGGTCGAAATAGCCGGGATTCTGGGCGCGAATACGGCGGATGGCATTATGCCGGTGGAAGCCACCCACCAGATAATATTCGCCGGGGTTGCGTTCCCAAACCACGATGGGTTCCAAGAGGCCGTTGCGCAGAATATCCTCGGCATAATGAGCCACCTTGGCCTCGTTCAACGGCCGGTGATTGGCCACCGAAGGATGCAAATGCACGTGGTCGAAAGGCACATAATCAAATCGTTTAGTCGTCAGCATGGGGTTCCTTGTTTGAGCCCGCACACTCTACGCATTGGTTTCCCCGCGGTGAAGTATTTTTTTCTCTCCGCGAGCGCCGGAAAGCGTGTGCTTTCATCTTTACTCCAAGGGGCATTCTCCGTTTAATCCACCCTGTCTGTTTGAACCCATTTTTTTGACATGTTCACCAAAACCATAACCCCGCGCTTTGGCGATGCCGATGGCTTGCGGCACATCAACAACACCCGCCTGCCCATCTGGTTTGAGCTGGGACGCGATCCGTTTTTTCGCTTCTTCAATCCGGAGATGCTGTTTGAAAAGTGGAATCTGATCATGGCGCATATTGATGTGGATTTTGTTGCGCCGCTGTTGCTGGGCGCGGAAATTGAAATCCGCACCTACGTGGCCAAGGTCGGCAACACCTCGTTCACTTCCTATCAGGAAGCCTGGCAAAACGGACAACTGTGCGCCAAAGGCAACGCGGTGGTGGTGCACTATGATTTCAAGAACCGCAAGCCGCTGCCCATCCCCGATGACATCCGCGCCCGGCTGCTGGAGCATCGGCCATGATGGGGCGCGCGGGCATGACCACGGCGGACCTCGCGATTCTGGTGGCGGTGGTGGCGTTGATTGCCGCCATTGGCATTCCGGCGGCGCGCGGTAACCGGCAACGCTCTCATGCGGCTCGCTGCGCCATGAACTTGGATATTCTCGCCGCGGCCGCCCAGCGGTTTGTTGCCGATCACGGCCAAGCGCCCGGCGCGGTCAAGGAGCTTGTGCCCGCCTACTTGGAAACCCTGCCGCACTGCCCCGCCGGCGGCACCTATGCGTTGGGGGCCGATGGCCAGCCGCCCACTTGCACCATCCCGGGCCACCATTTCTAATGACGACACGACAGGAGTAGCACATGAAAAAAGCCAAATATCGCCGCATCCTTTTGAAGCTTAGTGGAGAGGTCCTGCGCGACAACGCCACGGGCGAATGCCTTGCCGACAGCGTGCTGGCCGACATGGCCAAGCAGATCAAAGCCATCCGCCAACTGGGCGTGCAGGTGGGGGTGGTGATTGGCGGCGGCAATATTTTTCGCGGCCTGAAAGGCCAAGACCGCGGCTTCGGCCGCGCCCATGGCGACAACATGGGCATGCTGGCCACCATGATCAACAGCTTGGCGTTACAGTCGGCGCTGGAAGCCGCCGGGGTGCCGGCCAAGACATTGGCCGCAACGGCCATGCCGGCCCTGTGTGAGTTGTTCACGTTCCGCCGCGCGCTGGAACTGCTGGCCGACGGGTGCGTGGTGATCATGGGCGGCGGCACCGGCAATCCGTTTTTCACCACCGACAGCGCGGCCGCGTTGCGCGCCGCGGAAATCAACGCCGAAGTCCTGCTCAAGGCCACCAAGGTGGATGGCATCTATGACAGCGACCCGGTGAAAAATCCGCAAGCCGTCAAATTCGACCGTCTGACCTACTCGGAGGCATTGGCGCGTCGGCTGAAGGTCATGGATGCCGCCGCCTTTTCGCTTTGCATGGACAACCAAATCCCTATACTGGTTTTTGACTTTTTCAAACGCGGTGAATTGCTGCGCGTGGTCACCGGCCAGAAAGCCGGTACGCTTGTCACCGCCTAACCCTCTGATCCGAAAGGAAAGGCCATGTACGAATCCACAGATGATGTCCTGCTTGAAACCGACGACAAAATGGAAAAGGCCATCGCGCATTTGCAGCAGGGGCTTTCCGGCCTGCGCACCGGCAAGGCTACGCCGAGTCTGGTGGATTACCTAATGGTGGAATGCTACGGCACCCAGACCCGCCTCAACCAGATGTCGTTGATCAGCACGCCCGAGCCGCGTCTGATCGTCATCAAGCCCTATGACCCTTCCTCGCTGCCGGCGATTGAAAAAGCCATTCTGGCGGCCAATATCGGCGTCACCCCACTCAATGATGGCCGGATCATCCGTGTGCCGATTCCCGAATTGAGCGAAGAACGCCGCCGGGATTTGACCAAGGTGGCCAACCGCATGGGCGAAGAAGCCCGCGTGGCCATCCGCGCGGTGCGCCGCGAGGCCAACGATGCCGTCAAGGCCCTCGAAAAAGCAGCCAAGATTTCAGAAGACGATCGCGACCGCACCCTCAACGAAGTCCAAAAATACACCGACAATTCTGTCAAAAAGGTGGACGACTTGGTGGCGGCCAAAGAAAAAGACATCATGGCCGTTTGACCGGCCATGGGACCGCGCACGCGCAAGTCGCCCCTGCGCCATTTGCTTTGGATCATTCCGCTGGTGGTGCTGGATTTTTTTATTTTCCGCTGGCTGGCCCTGCGGCCTTCCGGTTGCCAGATGCCATCGGCCCCACCCCCGCCGGCGGTGGAGGATGTGACGCCCCCCCCCGCCCCCCCTCCCCCCCCCCCGCCCGTTTGGCAGGCCATGGTGCCGCCGACTCCCCAAACCAATTTGCTAAACCCCGACGCCCCCGGCGTGCTGCAACCCACCGGATCAGGGCGGTTGGAGTCGGCCAAATTTGGCTCCACCCGCACCGGCGTACGCAACGGCCGCGCCTACCCGGCCTTCCATGAAGGCGTGGATATTGCCGCTACGATGCGCGACCGCAAGGGCGTAGCCACGGACCCAGTTTATGCGGCAGCGGCTGGCCGTGTGGCCTTCATCAATTCTGCCGCCGGCAATTCGTCCTACGGCAAATATGTGGTGATTGAGCATCCGGACCCTTCGCTGGGCTCTATCAAGCTGCGCGATGGCTCATCGGTGCCTGCGACCGTGTACACGCTTTATGCCCACCTGGCGGACATTCGTTTTCTTGTGCGGCCGGGCCATGCCGTGGAGGCTGGCGATGTCATCGGCACCATGGGCGCCACCAGCAATACCCAGCCGCCGATCCCGCGCGACCGCAGTCATCTCCATTGGGAAATCGGCGTGATGCTGAACGCGCGCTTTGAAACCATGGCCCGCGAACAAAAGCTGGTTCCCGACTTCGGCAACTATAATGGCGGTAATTTATTCGGGCTGGATGCGTTGGATTTTTATGCCGCGCACGCGCGTGATCCTGAACTGACCATGGCGGGCTATTTGGCCCAATTGCGCCCGGCGTGCGAGGTCGTGTTGCGCGGCAAATATCCGGATTATTTCCGGCGCTATCCCGCGCTATGGCGCGGCGCAGCCCACGACGGCGGGCCAATCCATCTGGCCATGTCGGAATCCGGCGCGGTGATCTCCGGTCGTAACGCCACCGCCACGGAAGTCGCGCTGCTCGGAAACCAGCGGCAGGCGGTCAGCAAAGTATATGAAGATGTTCTCGGCCGCAACGGCCGCGCGTATGTGGCGCAAACCGGCGGCAAATGGCAATTCACCGAAAAAGGCCGCCAATGGGCCAATATTTTGTTTTATTAAGATGAAACTGAGACCTGCCGACGAAGTGCCCCTTTTGACATTTGACAATGCGGCTTCTTTGTCACAGAATGCCGACACAATCCTTGGAGGAATTTATGGCTAAATTGTTGAAGCCGCTGGTTGTTATCGTTTTGCTGTTGAGCATTGCCGCTTTGTGCATTCAGGGCTTTGTGCTTTTCCCGAAGCGCACCCTTATCAAGGACCGCACTCAAAAATTGGAAGGCGGCGTTGACCGGCTGGTTTCCACGCTCAAGAGTTCGTTGCCGGAAGAAACGCAACGGGCGGTCCCCTTCCAGCGCAGCAACCTGCTGATTGGCACAACGGAAGACCTCCCGCGGCTCGACGGCGAAATCAACAAGGCCGTCCAAGTCGCCAACGCGGTATTGCAGGGCTGGAACGATACCAAGCAGGATTTGGAAAACACCCGTCAAGATTTGGAAAACACCCGCGCGGAACTGGCCAACACCCGCGAACAGTTGGAAGATGCCCGGACGCAAATCGTGCAACTGAACGATACCATTCGCGCCAAGGATCAGGAACTGCAGGAAAAGAGCGATCTGATTGCCAGCCTCGAGGAAGAAAAGGCCGCCCTGACCAGCCAGGTAGCCGATCTCGAGAACCAGGTGGCCAGCCTGCAAGACCAGATTGCCGAACTGGAAGAAGACAAGGCCTTGCTCGAAACACAGCTCGAAAAGTGCGACAAGGAGCTGCATAAGGAAATCACGATGAAGCCCGGCACCACCGGCACCATCGTGTATGCCAATGCTGAATGGAATTTCGTGGTGATTGATATCGGCTCCAACGACGGCGTGCAGCCGACCGCCGAAATGATCATCCACCGCGGTGACAACATGATCGGCAAGATCAAGATCAGCGCGGTGCGCGACAACGTGTCCATTGCGGAAGTGATGAGCGAGTACCAAACCGCCAACGTGAAGGAGGGCGACCATGTTCTCTTCTAATGGCCTGTCGGCGATGACATTGATCGCCTTCTTGCTGCTGGTGGCGGTGATCGGCTTGCAAGTGGCTGAAATCCACCACTACAGCGCCATCCCGTCGCTGTGGCCGTGAGGCCATCCGGCCTTTGCCTGACGCTGCTTCTCCTGGCCTTGCTGGTCTGGAGCGGCGCGGGCTGCGCGACCCCCCACGACGAATCGGACTTGCCGTGGAATATGCCGCAGTCGTGGGAAAGCGCCCCCAGCCTGCCCTTTGGCGCGGCCGGCGGTTATTGACGCTCCCCCCGCCTTCACCTTACAGCGGGAAATCCGCTCCGTAGGGCAATGGCACATTGTGCCGGATGGATAACTCCCGGATTTCCCGGATCGTATCCGCGCGGCCAGTGGCGATGTGGTCGTTGATCAGTTTGTAGATTTTCTGGGCAACCCACTCGCGCCGCAAACCCTCGCCACCTTCCGTGGCATCCGCCAAATCCAGCGCAAAAACCATGTCGCGCTGCTGGCCGGCGGCTTCGCCCAAAATTTGCAACACGGCTGTTTTTTGATTGGCCGGGCAACGCCCAACCAAGCGCAACGGGCGATCCAGATACAGATGGGTCAATGTGGCCGGATATACTTCCGCGCCGGAGTCGCTGGCAAAACGGTAGGTCAAATCAGCCAGCACCGGCCGCGAGAGTTCGCGGGCGGCGCGCTTGACCGTGGCGGGGATATCTTCACGCAGGGGCCTGAACCAGGAATCGCCGCGATTATTGTGACCCAGTAAATCCAGCAAGAAGGTGTTGACCCGGTCGCCCGCGCCAATGGTAAACACGGAAATTTCCCCTTTATTGGTCCGGCTGAAACGAGCGATGATGTCCGAGCTGTCCACTGTGCCGAGCGTGGGGCGGCCATCGGTCATCAACACCACAATCATTGGCCGGCCGCTCTGCTTGGGCAACTTCAACACTTCCTGCAAAGGCAGGAATAAATCCGTTTGTCCACGGGCGCGCATATTGTCGGTAAATCGCATGGCGGCGGCCAGCGATTCGCTGGTGACCGGCTGCCAATCTGGGAAGCAAAGAGTCGGTGAGTCGCTATAGCGCATCACATTGACCCGGTCCGCCGTGGTCAGTGTGCCGAGGTAGGATTCAATGCCATCCTTGAAGAAATCCAGCTTGGTGCGGGTCATGCTTTCGGAGCAATCCTGCACCAGCAGGATATCCTTGGGCATGACGGGCAAGGCGGCCACCCCCGCCCGCGCGATGGACAACTCAAAATAGAGCGCATCTTCATCGGAAGCCTTGAAGGTGGACACGGCCACTTCCAGCAATTGTTCAATCGGTTGGATATCGGTGATATCGGCCGCCTTTTCATCCAAAACGCTGCCCTGCTCATGCAGGCGATCGGCCTCGGTTCCGGCGCCTGCATTGGCAGCAGCAATCATGTCTGACGCCGAAGGGGTGGCTTGACTCAACACAGCCAAAGCCTGCACTGAACTGTCCCCACGTCCTTGGGATGCTGCTGCGGCGGCGGCAATGGCCTCTGCGGTTGCCGGCAGGGTGATATCTGGGGCAGTTTCCACCCGCTCCACGGCCGGCAGCGTGAAGCGAGGCAATGCGGCGAGTTCATCCGCGGCTACGCGCTGCTCGATTTGCAGGATATCCTGCCGGAAATCAAGCGCACTGCGTTCGGCCGGCGGCGCCGCTTGTGGCGGAATGGCTTCGCTGATCGGCGGAGCCTCAATTTCCACGCCCTCGGCCGCGATTTGTAGTTCTTCCAGCAGGCTTTTTTGCAACGGCTCAATTGTTGCGAAGTTCTCCGGATTTTCCGGACGGAACTTGGGCGGCTGTGTGTAGGCTGGCAGGTCAGGCAGGGCACGGACTTCCCCCAACACCAGCGGGTGCGGCTTGAGCTTGTCCGGCCAATCGGCCGGGCGGCCCAAGGACATGGCTGGGAACTCAATCAGCAACACCGCATGCAACGCCAACGACACCACCAACGCGGCGGCGAACAGCGCTGCCTGAACGAGAGGCTGGCGCGATTCGCGGCGGCTGATGGGCTGGAGACTCAAGGACGACATCGCCTACCCCTGCAACGTCATCAGGAATTCCAGATTTGTCTTGGTTTTCTTGAGGCGGCCAATCAGCAGCTCCATGGCTTCCACGGCTGGAACGCCGTTGAGTGCCTTGCGCAGGACCCAAACACGGCTCAGCTCATCGGGGTGCATCAACAGCTCTTCCTTGCGGGTGCCGGACTTCTCGATGTTGATGGCCGGGAAGATGCGCTTGTCCACGAGGAAGCGGTCCAGGCAAATCTCCATGTTGCCGGTGCCTTTGAACTCTTCAAAGATCACCTCATCCATGCGGCTGCCGGTATCCACCAGCGCGGTAGCAATGATGGTCAAGCTGCCGCCGTTTTCGATGTTGCGGGCCGCACCGAAGAAGCGCTTGGGCTTGTGCAGGGCATTGGCATCCACGCCGCCGGACAGGATTTTTCCACTATGCGGTTGCAGGGTGTTGTATGCGCGCGCCAGACGGGTGATGGAGTCGAGCAAAATGACTACATGCTTGCCCGATTCCACTTGGCGCTTGGCCATTTCAATTACGATTTCCGCGATTTGCACGTGGCGTTCGGGCGGCTCGTCGAAGGTCGAGGCAATCACTTCAGCCTGCGTATTGCGCTCCATGTCGGTCACTTCCTCGGGGCGCTCATCAATCAGCAGAATGATCAACTTCACTTCGGGATTATTTTCCGAAATGCTGTTGGCAATCATTTGCATCAGAACCGTTTTTCCGGTGCGCGGCGGGGCCACGATCAGCCCGCGCTGGCCCTTGCCGATGGGCGTCAACAGGTCCATGACGCGCATGTTGATGTTGTTTTTGCTCTTGGTTTCCAACACCAGTCGCTTATTGGGGAAGAGCGGCGTCAGGTTTTCAAAAGGAATTTTTCCCCGCTGTCCTTCCGGCGGGCCTTCGTTGATGCTGCTTACCTTTTGCAGAGCAAAGAAGCGTTCCTTGTCCTTGGGCGAGCGGATTTCGCCTTCGACCAGATCGCCGGTACGCAACGCAAAGCGCCGCACCTGCGAAGGCGAGACATAAATGTCATCTGGGCAAGGCAGGTAATCGTTGTTGGGAGAGCGGAGGAAACCGAAGTTGTCCGGGAGGATTTCCAGCACGCCGCGCACAAACATGGTCCCGTTGCAGCGGGCATTCGCCTTGAGGATTTCAAAAATCAGCTCATGCTTTTTGAGCGCGCCCAAATCCACGAGCTGGTAGCTATCGGCCAACTCTTTGAGTTGAGGCACGGTCAACTGCTGAAGCTCATTCAGCTTTAGCACGCGCGCCATCTTGGCGCGTTCCGCGGCGGCGGCTTCGGCCGCGGCCCGTTGTGCGGCGATTTGCGCTTCGCGCGCCGCTTGCTCTTCCGGGGTCAGCGGCGGCCGGGGCGGGCGATTATCATGGTGCGGTTGGCCGCCATGCCGCCGATTGCGGTCGAAGTAGCGGTCATGACGTCCCCCTCCCCCGCCCTGCTGATAATGCGGCCGGTGGTGCTGGGGGTACGCAGGATGGCCACCATTGCCATTTTGCTGGCCACTGGCCACCGCCGCATCGGGCGTGGGAGGTGGCGGGGGCTCGCTTTCGCGGCTTTCATACGGCACAAAGGGCGCGGGCGGTGGGGCCATTTCAGCTGCAGCAGGCTCGGTGCCGGCCACAGGCGCGGTAGCTTCCGGCTGGGCCGCCGGAGCGTCGCCTGGATGAAACTCCTCACCATCCGCGATGGTGGTCTCCAGCAAGGACGAGGGCAACGGCATTGCCGGGCGCTTTTGATCGTCTTCGCCGGCTTTTTTGCGGGGCGGGCGGCCACGGCGGGCTCCGCCGGCGGCGCGCGGTTGACGGGGTTGTTTGGGATTTGTGGCCATATTCAGTTTCCTTTCTCAACTAGATTCTTCCAGAGCGCTAGGCTCTTGGCGGTTAATTCGGCAAGGGTGCCATCATTTTCAATTATATGGGTAGCGCGCGCTTTTTTTTCGGCGATAGGCATTTGGCTGGCGATGCGCGCATCGGCCTCAGCGGGCTTCAAACCGCGGGCGGTCAGGCGGGCGCGCATGGTTTCCAACGTTGCTGCCACGCACACCACGGCATCCCACTCGCCATCCATGCCGGCCTCAAACAGCAAGGGAATTACGCAAACGCCCTTGAGGTGCTGTTGGCATACCGACTCGCACCAGGCGCGAACCCGTGCCTTGATGGGTGGGTGCAGCAAAGCGTTGAGTCGCGCGCGCGCCGCAGGATCGGCAAACACCTGGGCCCCGAGTTGTTGGCGATCTACCCCACCCTGCGGCGTGCGTAAATGGGCGCCGAACTCGCGCAACACCGATTCAACATACTCGCCGCCTGGCTCGATTAATTGGTGAGCCAGTTCATCGGTATCCAAAATGCATGCACCCTCGCGCCGCCAAATTTCGGCCACCGTGCTTTTGCCGCACGCAATGCCGCCGGTCAATGCGATACACAAACTTGCTGAAGATTGCGGCTTCATCACCATGGCTTGGCCGGCGCCAAAGGGTCGGCCTCCTCTTCAAACCAATCTTCTTCTTCCGCACGGAATCCGCTTTGCCGTAATGCGTCGGCGTGGCGTAGTACTGCTTGTGCCTCCGTGTTATCCGCATCCATGCGCAACGCGTGGGCGGCTTGCAACTCGGCTGGGGCTAGTTGTCCGTTTTCAAGCGCGATGCGGGCGCGTTCCGCCAAAGTCTCGGCAAGGCGCGCCGCCACCGGGCTTTGCTTGAGGCGGTACACCCGGTATTTCCGGTTGGCAAACTCCGGCGCAAAGAACTGCAATTCCTCGGGCCGCTGTTCAAAGAGCCGGGCTGCGACGTTGGTGGCCGGATCAAGGGCATCCACCATGTAGCGCATTTGCAAACCGGGTTCGATGGCGGCAAACTCACCCATGGAATGCACATAAATGGTTGCGCCCTGGGCCTCCATCCAATCACGGAATTCTGCTTCGTCGCCTTTGAAAAGCGCCTCGCCATATTCCCGGACTTTGCGCCGAATAGCGGCGGACTCAAACTTCGGATGGAGCACCACCGGGCACCCACCATAGGTGGCAATGGCGGCGCTAATGCCGAAGTTCGCCAACACCGGTTCCGGCGCGTCATATTTTCGCAAGTGTTTCATCAAAGCATCGGTTTCAGCGGCATACACATTGGGGCGGCCCCAGAACAAGGAACCAGTCCATTTCTTGGCTTCGGGCGCCTCGAACGCTTTCTTCTCCCGTACCAGCGGACCCAACCAAGGTTGCGCAGCTTCCAAAAGCAACCCGCATACCAGCACACTGGCCATTACGCCGCGCCAACGGGGATTTTCGCCACAGGATATCTGCCCTGCCCACAACCCCACCAAGCCGCAGCCAAAGATCGCCACCCAAACGTGGAACCGGAAAAATAAAATAAACGTGAAAAACGAAACCAGAAAATAGAATAGAAGAGGGAAGAAACCGGCTTGGTCGCAACGGGTGCGAAATGCAATTCGTAACAAACCCCAAATGGCCGCCAGCGTCAACACCAAAAGCGCGGGGAACCACTGCCAGAGCAGGAGCCAGGAGGTTGAATTGAGCGCGGGCGCCCACAGGATGCGCTGTTCAAACGTCAGCAAGGCCGGATCGGTGGGCCGGATATTGAAGAAGCGCAGTTTGGCCCACAGCAGAGAGCCAAAGTGGCTGTAGGCCGGCAGATACAAACCGGCCCACAGGCTGGCCAGCAACAACGGCAGCAGGCCCAAGATGACTCGGGTGGCCTTGTGCTGGCGTTGGGCAATCGGCGCACCGGCCAACAACATGCCCCACCCAAGGGCCATCGCCGGCGAAAATAAAAAGCCGTGCGACCGCAAATAAGGATTGCGCAGCCCGGCAGCCAGCAAAATGGCCATCAGGGGAATCATTACCGTCCATAGTTCCGTTTTGCCCAAGCGGCCACGGATGGCCTCAACCAAGTGCCAAGCCAAGAAAAGCAATAAATAAAACTGGATCAAATCCCACGCGCACAGCGCAGCGCCTACCAATAATGCCGCCAACCACCCCCCTGCCATTTTGCTGCGCCAGTGTAAAGCTTGCCGGGACCAGGCCAGCACGGCCATGGACCAGATCAATAAAGGCAGTGCATTATTTTCATGCGATAGTTCCTGGCCCGTCGAGCGTGCCACCGCGCCAATGGCTACTGCATAAAAAGCCGCGGCCCACAACCCGCCACGGCCCCCCCCGCCAAGCCAGCGCACCCAGAAATACATGCCGGGAATGGCCAAACAAAACCACAAAAGATGCAGCCAGCGGATTTTCTCTGCCAGCGGGAAAGCTCCCGGCCATAGCTGTGCCGCGCGCACATACAGTTTTTCCACGCCGATGGTATCCACTTCGCGCGAGACCACACCTTGCGGATATTGAATGCCGCGGTCCACAGCGGGCAGTGCTCCATCGCGATAGACCATTTGAATGCGGCGAAAAGCCAAAGCACTTTCGAGCGTAAAAGGAATACTGCCATCGCTGGTCAATTCGCGTTGGGCATTCAACACGTGCCGCCGGGTAGCCACACCGCCGGCATAAAGGCCCAACAGCAGCACGCCCAACAGAACGATTTTCAGCCACGGACGACGCAACATCAGAACAATTCCAATTGAGTGTTACCCGGCGTGGCAGGCGGCTTCAAAGTCGTTTTTGGGGGTACCGCCGGTTGCGTGGACAATTCTGCCGCAAAACGATGCATCTCGAACTTGTTGAAGAAATCCAGCAACTGCTGGCGATCAGGCGCCGGCGGAGCAATATCCGGCCATTCCGGAACGCCCGGCACCGCCGTATCCAACGTCATTAGTTCCACGTTCAATTTGGCCACATCCAGTTCCGCCCGCAGTTTCTCGCGTACGCCGCCCGGCTCGATGTTGTCGAGTTGCGCGGCGCATTGGGCCAGCGATCCATATTGCCGCAATAGTTTGGCCGCGGTTTTGGGACCGATACCATGTACGCCGGGAATGTTGTCGGCGCTGTCGCCAACCAATGCCAGCCAATCCACGATTTGCTCCGGCCGCACGCCAGTTTTGGCTTCAACTCCGGCAGCGTCCAACTCTTCTTCGGCTTTGGTTGGCGGCACGATGCGAATATTTTCGCCGACCAGTTGCATCAAATCCTTGTCACTGGTGGCCAAGCGAACGGTCCCACCCTGTTTGGCGGCGCGTACGGCCAGTGTGGCCATGACGTCATCCGCTTCCTGGCCTTTGATCAGGACAAGGGGGATCCCGGCGGCGGCGAGATACTCGTTCAACAAGGGCAATTGTGACCGCAAGGCATCCGGCATGGGTGCGCGCTGGGCCTTGTATTCCGGTAGTTTTTCCAGCCGGCGGGCCGGCGAACCGCCGTCAAACACCACAACCAACTTGTCGGGTCGCCACTTTGCGGCCAGTTGCTGTAACATCCGAATAAACCCAAACAAGGCGTTGGTTGGCTGGCCGGCGCGGGTGGACAAGTCTTGCAGGGCATAAAAAGCCCGATAGGCCACCGCCGTACCATCTATGATGAGCGAGGATGAAGACATAATTGAAAATCAACCGCTGTGCGCGGGGACTAAAACGCAACAATAACCCCGTCACACAAACCCGACGAAACGCAACTGGCGTTCGCCGGTTGGGAAACCTTCGAACCAAACTGCACCTCCCCTGCCCTCTTGGGCAGGAGAGATGATGAGTGGTGAAAAATTATTCGACGCTGGCAGTACCGGCATCCAATCCGGCACCCGGCATCACCATATTGCTTTCGGTATGAACCGGCCGGCCGGCAGGATCCACCAAGCGAGCCGTCACGAAGATCAACAGATTCTTCTTCTGGCTATAGTGGCCTTCCGAGCGGAACAGCCAGCCCAACACCGGGATGTCGCCCAAGATCGGAACCTTATCCTTGATGGTGGTCATTTCTTCGCGGATCAGACCGCCCATGACCACCGTTTGGCCGTCCCAAATCACGATGGATGTCGTGACATTACGGCTGGTAAACACCGGCATGGGCATGTTGAAGAAATAGAGGTCGCTGCCGCTGATCGTGATGCTGGAACCGTATTGGATCCAGTCCACCAATTCGGCCACTTCCGGCGCCATGACCAAGTCAATGGTATAGCCGTCAGGACCAACGGTCGGGGTCACGTTCAAGATGACGCCGGTTTCGCGTGTCTGGAAGGTGCCGGGGGTCACGATTGGCGCCATGGTGACGTTGCCGTCGGAGTCCACGGTGGGCTGCGTCAGATCGAATTCAGTCGGGTAAATGATTTCGCGCACGACTTGAATCTGGGCGTTGACACCGCTGCGGGTGGTCACGCGAGGTGCGGACAGCAGGTCCGTGCCCCCGTGCTGGGAGAGGGCTTGCAGCACCACGGTCACTTCCGGATTGGTCAACACGCTGGAGGCGCTCAGGATGCCGCCGAGGGGGGTCTGCCCCGCCGCACGGGTAATCGGAGAAGCTGGCGAAGTCAGATAGGTATCAATGCTGTAATTAAAGAACCGGTTGCCTTGTGTCAGGCCGTTCTTGTTGGCATTGACTTGCATCCGTTGGCCGGAACCATCGTTCTTGGTGGCGAACTCATAATTATCGTTCAGAATCCACTGCAGGCCGAGTTCCTCCAGATCATCCTGGTTCACCTCAATGAACCGGGCTTCGATTTCCACCTGGTTCGGCACCACGTTGAGCCGTTGGAGAATCTGCTCAAAGGTTTCGAGGTTGTCGGCCGTGTTGGCGACGATCAACTGGCTGATGGTGGCGTTATAGGTCACGGAAGCGCCCGCGGGGAACTTCACCCCGGTTTTTTCGAAGAATTCCTTGATGTCCGACTTGGTGGCCGTGCTGCGGTCACCCATGGACACAAATTCAGAGCTTTGGCGATCATCGCTGGCGCTCTGGCGTTCAAATACAACATCCATGAATGACGGCTGAACGGGATACATGCGGGTGATGATGTTGCCGACGGGGGTATCCACCGAAGTAATGATAACGGCGGCGTCCTCCACGCGGTACTTGAGACCGGCGACTTCGGTGATGTACTTAATGGCGTCCAGCATGCTGATACGGCGCAGGTTAAGCGTCACATCGCGGACTCCGGGCGCGCCACTGGAGGCCGGCATGGCCATGTCAAAATCACTAGCGCCAAAACCCCACTCATCCGCCGCCGGGGCCGGAGCTGCCGCGGCCGGGGCCGCACCGCCGCCACCCGAACCGAGGTTCAAGATGATGTTGACGCCTTCTTTTTCCGGATCGGCCGCCACACTGGCATCCACCAAGAAGCTGACCACATCATTGATGTTGGCCTGACGGAACTCAACGGCTGGGATGATGATTTCCTTCATCTTTTCCTGCAAACGTTGGGAAGCAGGCTTAGTATTCACACCGGCATTTTCGCCGGCCTGATCGAGCTGAGCCACTTCCAGCCGGGTCGGCGGGCTCCAACTGCGCCGCACATCGGTCATCATTTCCTGCACCCGGGCATGGCGCTCATAGGTGGCCAGTTTGAACTTGTCTTCTTCGAGCTTGCGGAGGTAGCGCATGGCGCTCTTGTGATACGGATCCAGCTTCAGGATTTGTTCAAAAGCCGCTTTGGCGCGATCATAATCCTTAAGCATGTACCACTGGCGGGCTTCGTCATACAGCTTGCCGATATCCGCCTGCTTCTGGAGAGTTGCCGGCTGTTCGGCAGGCAATTTGGGACGGGCAATTTCGGCTTCGATCTTGTCGAGCTTCTTGGATAGCGCCAGCGCACCACGGTGGGCCGGATCGTTTTTGAGGGCGGAATCCACCAAACGGCGTGCTTCTTCAGGACGTTCCTTCTTTTGGACCAGGGCATGAGCGCGCAGATATTGCGCTTCGGCCAGGCCCTTCATGATTTGGTCGCGGACAGCCGCATTCTGCGGGCGGTCCGGCAGATTGATCAATGCGCTGTTGAGCGCAGATTCCGCCTTGGCATATTCACCTTTGCTGAGTGCGGCGAAGCCGGCATCGGAAGCCTTGAGGGCATCGGCTTCGGCAGCCTGACGGCGGAGTTCTTCCTGTTGGGCGGTTTCTTTGGCGAGTTTCTTCAATTCCTTGGGATCAAGTTTTTCAGCCGGTTTGGTTGCCTTGGCCCTGCTGGGGGTGACCACGGTGCCGGCCGGAGTAAATTCCGCCATGGTGGCGTCATCGTCATCGCCATAATCAGGAGCGGCAAAGTCATCCGTGGCAGCAACCGCAGGTTCATCAAAGCCGGCAAAATCGTCCGCAGGTTCTGCGACCGGCTCAGCAGCAGGCGCCTCACCGAACAGGTCGCCCAAGAGGTCGTCAGCAGCGGCGGCGGGAGCTTCGACAACATCGGCAGGCAGTTCTTCTTCCGCAAGAGGAGCAGATTCATCAGCAAACAAGTCGGCGCTGCTGTCCAGATCATCGGCGGCGACTTCTTCGGCCTCAACCGCCGGCTCGGCAGCCTGATCTGCAAATGGATCCGCTTCGGCCACGGGCTCTTCGGCGGGCGCGGCAAATTCATCGGCCACCTCTGCCACTGGAGTCTCGCTGACGAACTCATCGGCAACGGCTTCGGCTTCCTCAGCAGGAGCTTCCGCAACCGCCACATCGGCGGTGGCATCGGCCACGCTTGCGGTGGCGGTGTCCGCATCACCCAGAAGGGCATCCAAATCGAACCCATCGTCCTGGGCCAATGCCACACTGCCAAACAAGAGAGCTACTGTCATTGCCGCAACCATGCACCATTTCATTTGGAACTCCTCCTTGGAATTGAAACGCGGGCGATGATTCGCCCAAATATCATCCAACCACTGCCTGTTTAAAAGTTTCATGACCCAATCACTGTCCCGGTGCAGCCGTCAAAAGATTTGCTGCCGCCGCCGATGGATTCAGTGCGTCTTTCTCTGCGGAAGTCACTACGGGGACGGTCACCTTATCACCGGTTGTTGTTTCCTGAATTACTACACTCGCCGGCTGGATGTCAATGACCTTGTATTCCTTGTTCCGGAAGGCGAATACGTCGTTGAGGCGTTTGGGCGGACGCAGCGGCTGGCGGTCAATCAAGTTGACGAAAAGAATCGCCAATTCCTGCTCGGTCACAGGGCGACCCTTGACGAGACGCACGGCATGTTTGTCGGCTTTGCGCACCAAGATGATGCTCTCCCCTTCGGGTGCGGTCGGGTTGTACTTGGTGACCTGGTAACCGAGCACTTCATCCTCAAGCTTCACAAAGTAGGTGCGTTCCAGTGATTGCAAATTCAATTGGAAGCGCGTGGAGCCATCGCCAAACAATGAGGTGCTGACAAAGCGCAAATAGAACGGCACGGGCCGGATGGCCGCCACACGCAGTTTCACGATCGGATCCGGGAAGTTTTCCGGGTTTCTGGGGTCGGTTTTGGCCAGGTATTCCTCAAGGTTGGTAAAGCCGTCATTGTCCAGATCCCCTGCGGCATCAGCAGGATCCTGCGGGTTGAGCCCCAACGCCAACTCGACCTTGTCGGGTATGCCGTCGCCATCGGTATCCACTGTATCCACATTGATGATGGGAGGCTGTTCTGCGAGGCAGAAGGGACAGGAGAGCGCGCTATAAGGAATGGGCTTGCCACATTTGATGCAAGCCACGCGAACTTCGCTGATGGTGCTACGCTCCGGAACCGTTAAGGCCACCGTTGCTTCCTTGCGGGCGCTGTCCAGAGCTTCTTCAAACGGCAGCGTATCCTTGATCTTCACCGGCTCGCCCTTCCAGCCAATGCGGGCCAAGTTCGGCTTGTCGTGGTCCTTATCCGCTAGAATCCACTGGCTCACCAAGATGCAGGAAATAAACAGCGCCACCAACGCGACCAGGAAAATGATCTTTTCATAATGGTCGCGCAACCAATCGTTTTTCCCTCGGAGTGCTTGGCTCATGACTTCTCCTCGCCTTGCGCTGGATCCGCGGCGGGTTCCAGAAAGCGGTACATATCCACATCCAACACAATGGTTGGCAAATCGCGGCCGGCAGTGACGCGTAAATCGCGCGGCAGAATTTCAATTTCAGGTTTGGGCGGTGGTTGCAACGAACCGGGCGCAGCCCAGCCGGCGGTGCTGACCGGCGCTGCGGCGTGTTCTTCTGGCTTCGTCTGTGGCGGGGTTACCACCGGCTTTGCGAGGTTGGTAATTTCCACCCGCGTCACTACGGTGAACGGCATTCCCTTGGCGAGGCGATTAAGCACCTCCCATTGCGCCTCATCCTTGGCCTTGTAGGTAAATTGATAATGTTCCTTGGTATAGAGACCGAGGGGATCCACCTGCAAGTCGAGTTTGGGCGCTTGCACCTCAGCTTCTTCGCGCCCGCGGGTGCGCCGACCGTAGGATTCTTCAACAGGCGCCGGTTGGGCATCGCGCTCAAACACGGTGCGCTCCACGGCCACCAGTTCGCTGATGCCGGCTTTGAAGAGCACATCGCATAGGATGGCGATGGACTTGAACTGGTCCACCAGCCGTTCCATTTCATCATCCGGCGGGAGGTTACCTTCCGCATAGCGTTGGAAGCCAAAAGCAAAGTTGGCCGGCAGAACCACGTTGCGCTTGCGGGCCTCATCCGTCAGTTCGCGCAGCTTGGCTTCGGCCAACTGGCGGAAGCGGTCGCGAGTGAGGTCACCGACGGGCGTCTGGCCCTGCTTGAGCACGCCGAGCAGATCGCCGAGATATGTCTCAAACACCGCCTTCTGTTTGCTGAGGATGACCACATTGGTATCCGCCGGGAAAGGATTGCGGTTGGTCAAGTTGCGCAACTTTAGCTGTTCACGTTCGAGATTCGTGCGGCGGTCCGCGTAGTTGCTCTTGGCGCTGAACAGCAGATAGCCCAGCCCTAGCACCACCACGAGGACCAGCACGCCCCCGATCACCAATGGCATATACTTGCGGTTCATAGCACCTGCGGCTCCTTCAAGACGGCGAGGATTTTGAATTCCAGCGTGGCGGAATCGCCGCGGGCGGGCGGCTGCCAAATGATTTCCGTTTTATCCGAGAACCATGGAGATTCCCGCAACTGGTCGCGGTATTGCCCGATGGCTTCGCTCTTGATTTTGTCTTGGTACGCCATGCCTTCGATCTCGATGCCGGCCACTTGGTTGCTCAGCCCGGAATCGGCGGCTTGGGGATTCTGGGTGGCGGGCTGGTTTTCACCCGGCAAGGTGGCGAGCGGATGCACGCGGGTCAACCACATGCCCGGCGGCAAAGGCGTGCTAATCGCACCCAACACGCTGCGCCACGTGCTGCGCCGGGATTCCAGCGTGGTCAGCGCGGCAATCTTCTTTTCCACTTCGCCCACGGAGCTTTCCACACCGCGCAATTGGTTTTCCACGCGAGACAACTCCCCCACCCGCTTCGCAATCAGTTCGCTGGTGCGATCAGCCACATTGGCCATCCGGGTATAAAACGCGACCCACACCGCCAACGTCAGCAGCAGCACGCCGGCAGCCATCGCAAAAATGGGCAGCTTGCGCTTGAACTTCTTGTCTTCCTCCGCTTTAGGCGGCAGCAGGTTGATCTCAATGGGGCATGAATGCAGTTGGCGCAGCGCCAAGCCAACCAGCGGGCCCATCTCGCAGGCGTGCGCGCCGATTTGCTCCGCGGGGATTTGTTCCGCCACGGCCACGTTGTTGAACGGGTTGAAATAATCGGTTGCGATGTTCAGCTTTTCTTTGAGGAAGGTGTCGGTGTAGGGAATCACCGAGCTGCCGCCGGTCAGCAGCAGCAATGCCGGTTGCTGGCCGCCCTGTTGGCTGCGATAGAAATTGATTGAGCGGTTCAGTTCCTGGTGCAGCCGGGTCATCATGCTGCGCACGCTCTTGGAAACCTTGTCCACGGTTTCGCTCTGCGGGCCTTCGTAGGCGCCGCCAAACGCCACATAGGCGTGGGCCTTCTTCATGGCTTCGGCGTCATCAAACGAGATGCTGAACTCGTTCATGATGGCCTGCGTGATCTGGTTGCCGGCCACTGGCACGCTGCGGCTGAAAATGCGGCCGGCTTCAATGAAGACCAAATCCGTCGACCGCGCACCGATATCCACCACCAGGGTGCAGGGCGGCAGGTTGTCATAGTTGTAGCGCACCGCGTTGTAGAGCGCGATCGGCGCCATGTCCACCAGATCCGGCACCAATCCGGTGAAGCGCACACAATCCACCAGTTCATTGATGATATCGGCCTTGATGGCCGCCAGCATCACATCCACATCGCCGGTTGCGCCGCTGATCAATTGGTAGTCCCAGACCACTTCATTCATCGGAAATGGCACATTTTGCTGTGCCTCGTACTGAATGATCTGGTACACCTTCTCCGGCTCAACCGGCGGCAGCTTCACAAACCGCGAGAACACTGAGTGTCCCGAGATGGCCACCTGTACCGGCCCCGGTTTGCAACCGGATTCGCGGATCAGGTCATTGATCGTGGTGATGATGTATTGGGAGCGGTCGGCATCGCTCTGCGAGTCCACGCCGAGGTCGCTGACGGCATAGCGGGTCATTTCCAACCCGCCTTTCACGTCCATGAACTCGGCCAACTTGAGGCTATGCGACCCGATGTCCAGCGTCAGTATGGGCTTTTTGGCCATGGGGAATCCTTGCCGGGGGGTTAGCGCGCGGGGGCGACAGGTTTGATCGCTTCGAACTGGTCATAGTCCAGATAGGCAAACGGCGTCTGCGAACGATTCAACAGCACGCCATCCACGGGACTGAAACGATCCCACCAATTCGGGGTTTGCGCGGTGGACTCGGTGGCCACCACAGCCCCCCGGGCCTTGACCACCACGGCCACCTGCTCAACCTTGCCCAGCCGGGCCAATGTCCGCGGATGCAGGAAAATATCGCTATAGTGCCGGCCCTTCGGCACGTTCACATAGGTGACGGTGGCGCGGAACATGACCTCAGCGCCTTTGTTGCTTTGGTCGCGCATATATACATAATAAGTAAACTCCAGCTCATCGAGCCAGTCCGGGGCCGTTTCATATTCCACCAAATGCCGCCACCAGTCCGGTTGCTGCGCGGAGGAGGTACTTTGCACCTGGGTCTTGAACACGGGGGTCTTGGTGTTGGCGACCGGTCCCATTTTGCGAATCCGCAGGATGTCGCTGCCCGCCGGCAACGCATTTGCCATTTGCGCCCATGCGGCCCCGGCCACCAGCCAAAGCGCAACGAACAACACAACCCCGCATACCGTCCGGACTCGCAATGTTTGCATCATGTTCAGGCCTCCTACACACCGTGTTGCGCCGCCAAAACCTTCTGGGCCGGGTAGCACAATTTTCCGGAGTATACTCAGGCCATTTGATTTCCGTCAACCGCCATTTCCTTTTCCCCCGTGAAACGCTTGCCGGTCAATTGACAAAGTAAATGCACCCCCCAGGGTCTCTTGGGGGTGCGTTTAG
>ENA-UPSM01000577-UPSM01000577.1-activated-sludge-metagenome-genome-assembly--contig:-NODE-577-length-51147-cov-22.622994_pt1 | contig 51147 bp, 50 predicted proteins | sample MGYA00238181_ERZ773283 | MGnify/ENA primary metagenome ERZ773283 (study PRJEB29023, sample SAMN05720199) | activated sludge metagenome | isolation source: Anaerobic digester | place: Japan... | reverse complement strand
AACAGGGACAGAACTTCGCAATCCGCGAAGGTGGTCTGACTGTGGGCGCCGGTGTGATCACCGCGATTGTTGAGTAATTTTCAGAAAATTCCCCTTCCCTCTCCCGGTGCAAATCCGGGAGAGGGAGGCGGGAAGGTAATGAAAGCGAATTGCAGGTAAAGAAATGGCATCAAAGAAGAAAGATATCCGACCGGTGATCACGCTGGCTTGCGAAGAATGCAAGGAACGCAACTACACCACTGAAAAGAACCGCCGCAACGATCCTGGTCGCATGCAGATTAATAAGTATTGCCCGCGGTGCCGCAAACACACGGCACATCGGGAGACGAAGTAGCTTTCTTGATGGGTGAGCGAACGCCGGACTCACCCGTACAGGCCAGTAGCTCAATTGGCAGAGCACCGGTCTCCAAAACCGGGGGTTGTGGGTTCAACTCCTGCCTGGCCTGCCTCGGAACCCGGGCGACGCCGCCACAAAGGCGGCGTTTTAGCCATAAAAAGGAGTGACGCGTGGCAACAAAAAATGAGATCCAACCAAAAAAAGTGGAACAGCCTGTCAGCAAGCCCCAGGTAAAGCCGGTCGCCAAGTCCAAAGAGGCAGACAAAGCCAAAAAACCGGTCAAATCCGAAAAGTCTGGCAAGCCCAACAAAATCAAGCAGTGGTGGCAGGAAACCATTGGTGAACTCCGCAAGGTCACCTGGCCCACCACCAAGCAAGCCTGGGCATTGACCAAGGTTGTTTTGATTGTCATGGCTGTCATGAGCCTGTTCCTGGGTTTGATGGACTTCATCTTTTCTGAATTATTGGCTTTGCTTGTCTCACTTTAGACCAGGCAAGGCAATTGAGGTAAGGTATGGACGCGCAGGATAATTTTGAGCTTGATGATCAGGAAGAAATAACGCCGAAACCGAAGCCCCGCCGAAAATCGGGGGGCACCACCCGTCGTTCCGGTGCCAGCGCGCCCACCCCAGCATCGTCTTACGAATCCGAAGAGGGCGCTCCGGAACCCAACAACCAGGCTGCCTGGTACGTAATTCACTGCTATTCCGGTTACGAGAACAAGGTGCGTCACAACCTGGAGCAGCGCATCGAATCCATGGGAATGAAGGATCAGATCTTTGACGTTGTGATCCCGACCCAGGAGGAAATTGAGGTGCGGGATGGAAAGCGCCGCTCGGTGGAACGGCACGTCTTCCCCGGCTATGTGCTGGTGTACATGCTGCTTTCCGAGGAATCCTGGTACGTGGTCCGCAATACGCCGGGCGTTACCGGTTTTGTGGGAATGGGCAACCAGCCCACGCCGCTGCGTCCCGAAGAAGTATCGCAGATTCTCAAGCGCATGGAAGCCGAAGCACCGCACGTAAAGGTGACCTACAAAGTGGGCGAACGGGTTCGCATCGTGGATGGACCGTTCAACGACTTCCGCGGCACTGTGGCGGAGATTGACATGGAACGCACCAAGGTGCGCGTGATGGTGAATTTCTTTGGACGGGAAACCCCCGTGGAACTGGACTTTTTACAGGTCGAAAAGGCATAATTGTGAATGGTCCGCAGGGATTTTCCTGCGGTTCAGGTGGGAGGGTGCTCCCCTTATCACCCGCTATTACCACAAAGGAGAGAAACAGTGGCTAAAAAACTAAAAGGTGTTGTTCGTTTGCAGTTGGCGGCTGGGAAAGCAAACCCCGCACCGCCCGTCGGTCCGGCACTCGCCGGTTTTGGCATCAATATCATGGCGTTCTGCAAGGAATATAACGCCCGCACCAGCAACCGGGTGGGCGATGTCATTCCTGCCGAAATCAGCGTGTATAGCGATGGATCCTTTACCTTCATTCTCAAGTCACCGCCCGCTTCCATTCTGCTCAAGAAGGCAGCCGGTGTGGAGAAGGGGTCAGCAGTTCCCAACCGGGAAAAGGTTGGCAAGGTTACCCGCGCCCAGGTGCGAGAGATTGCTGAAATCAAGATGAAGGACACCAACGCGGTGGATATTGAAGACGCCATCCGCCAGGTGGAAGGCACAGCCCGCAATATGGGCATCACGATTGTAGACTAACCGTTTGTGGGAGGGCGGCGAAGGCTGCCCGCTGGTACCACGAGGAGAAAACATGGCAAAACACGGCAAGAAATATTTGGCAGCAGCTGCCAAAATTGATGAAAAAACGTATTACGAACCCCGCAAGGCGTTGGAGCTGGTGAAGGAAACCTCCTACTCCTCCTTTGATGCCACGGTGGAAGTTCACATGCGCATGGGGCTGGATCCCCGCCAGGCGGACCAGATGGTGCGCGATGTTGTTGTCCTGCCCAACGGGCTGGGTAAAACCGTCCGCGTGCTGGTCTTTGCCCAGGCGGAAGGCGCCACCCGCGCCCAGGAAGCCGGTGCGGATTATGTTGCCGACAGCGATGAATGGATTGCCAAAATCCAGGGCGGCTGGACGGATTTTGATGTGGCGATAGCCACCCCCGACATGATGGGCAAGGCGGGTCGCCTGGGTCGTGTTCTCGGTCCGCGCGGCTTGATGCCGAACCCCAAGGCTGGCACTGTTGTTCCCGCCGAAGACCTGCCCCGCGTCATCCGCGAAGCAAAGGCTGGTCGCGTGGAATTCCGCCTCGACAAGACCGCCAACATCCACGTTCCCATTGGCAAAACCTCGTTTGAAGTGGAAAAACTTTACGAGAACTTCGCCACACTGATGGATGCCATCAAGAAGGCGCGCCCCTCGGCAGCCCGCGGCACCTACATCCGGCGTGTGACTGTCACTGCCACGATGGGACCCGGCGTGAAGGTGGATGCCCTGGCAGCCCAGAATATGTAACTGGTTGATTGACAGGCGGAGAGGTATCAGATATAATCCGCCTGCTTGCGCAACCCCGCGCAATTGACAATTGAGAGAGCTGTTCTCACCATAGACAGCCGGTGCCTTCGCAGGAAGGCTTAATATCCAGCCGAGGTGAAGACCAAATCGAAACTGATCATCCCCATGGGGATGTGAACTCCTGGATGGGGCGCTGCCCCGGACAGGCGAAAAAGTCTTTACCTGGCAATTTGTGAGGTAAAGACTTTTTTAAATCCTGAATAAGGAAGGAGGTGAAAATTCATTGGCATTCTCAAGAAAACATAAGGAATTTTTGGTTGCTCAATATGAGCAATGGCTGAAGGAATCGCAGGGTGTATTCCTGCTGAGTTTCAACAAGATGGCGATGAAGGATATTGATGCGTTCCGCACCAAGGTCCGCGAAGCCGGTGGTGAATCTCATGTGGTAAAGAATACCCTCTTCCATTCTGTGCTGCAAAGCCAGGGGTACCATACACCCAATATGGAAGGCACAACGCTGGTGGTGCTTGCCCGTACCGATGCACCCGCCATCGCCAAGTTAATGGTGGATTCGACGGTCAAGTCTGAAATCTTTGCCATCAAGGGTGGCTTCCTTGGCACGGAATACCTGACGATTGAACAGGTCAAGGCTCTGGCTGAGCTGCCCCCGCTGCCCATTATGCGCGCCAAGCTTTTGGGCGTTCTGCAGGCTCCCGCCAGCCAGCTCGTCCGCACACTGGTGGAACCCGCCCGGTCGCTTGCGGCAGTGTTCAAAGCGTATAGCGAAAAAGAGGCTGCACCTGCAGCCGGTTAGTGTAACAATGATCACCGGGGGTTGGGCGTTCCGCCACCGGATTGAACCTTGGTGCAAACCAGGGAAACCATAAACAATTAGAAAACAACCAATCGTAAGGAGATTTTTGAAATGGCTGATCTGTCGAAACTTGTTGAAGAACTGAGCGCGCTGTCCGTTCTGGAAGCTGCCGAACTGGTCAAGATGCTGGAAGAGAAGTGGGGCGTTTCCGCCGCCGCTCCTGTGGCTGCTGTTGCCGCTGCCCCTGTGGCTGCCGCCGCTGCTGAGCCCGTCGAGGAAAAGACGGAATTCGATGTTGTCCTCAAGGATGCCGGTCCCAAGAAAATTGAGACCATCAAGGTCATCCGCCAGCTCACCAACCTCGGTCTGGTGGAAGCCAAGACCATGGCTGAGACCGCAGGCGCCAAGGTCCTGACCGGTGTGAGCAAGGAAGCAGCCAAGGACGCCAAGGAAAAACTCGAGGCTGCCGGCGCTGTTGTGGAAGTCGCCTAGTTTTCACACACAAGACCAAGAACAAACCCCTCTCGCACGTGGAGAGGGGCTTGTTTTTAATCCATTGAAACGGGTATGGTGGCTCAGGCTGCCAGACCCACCTGGCGAATGACCATCACCACCTTGCCCATCACCCGCAGGTGGCGGGGATTGTCGATATAAATGGGAGCCATGGTCGGGTTGGCAGGCTGCAGGCGGACGCGGTTGCCTTCCCGGTAGAAATACTTGAGGGTGGTCTCATCCCGGTCGTCCAGCCAGACGGCAACCATGTCGCCGTTGTTGGCTTCCACTGCCGGGCGCAGGATGACAATATCACCATCGTTGATCATCGCGTCGATCATCGAGTCGCCATCCACTTCCAGTGCAAAGAGTTCACTGGGGCGCTCGCGGACGGGCAGCATGGAACGCGCCACATCCACGGAAGAGTCCGGTCCAAAATAGCCATCGCTGCTGTCGGAAAGCTGCGGCATGGGGATAGGTGCACTGGCAACAATCCGCCCCAACAGGGGGATGGAAACCATTTCCCGCAGGGCAGCCATGGGACTGGTTGCAGCTGCTTTCTTTTCCGCAGACGGGGCTGGTTTTAAGACGCAGATGCTGCGCGAAACATGCCCATCGCGGCTGATGTAGCCCATATCTTCCAACTGGCGCAAATAATAGTCCACCAGAGAGGTGGACTTGACTCCGATGAAATCGCCGATCTCGCGGATGGAGGGAGAGTAGCCGCGCTTCTCCTGGAAATCGTTCAGGAATTCCATGATGCGGGTATGCCGTTCGGATAATTTCTTCTCTCTGGGTGACATGAAAGCCTCCTTGATACAGAACAATCGTTCACTTGTGGTTATTATATACGAACAAGTGTTCTGTGTCAACAGGGTATTTTGAGGAATTTTCCGCTTTTTTGAACATTCATTGCAGTTTTTTCACCTTTTTTGAGACAAGCCCCGCATTCGTTGGGAATGCGGGGCAGGATTTTGCAGCGGAAATTTACTCGTCCTCCCTCCCGCGCAGGTGGGGGAACAAAATAATCTCCCGGATGGAAGGACGACCCGTCAACAGCATGACCAGCCGGTCCACCCCAATCCCAAAACCACCGGTTGGCGGCATGCCCATCGCCATTGCCCTCAGGTAATCCTCGTCCATCGGGTGGCGTTCTTCATCGGCATCCTCATAGGCGCGTCCCATTTCCAGGAAGCGGGCTTCCTGGTCAATTGGATCGTTTAACTCGGTGAACGCATTGCAAAGCTCCATGCCGCAAATAAATCCCTCAAACCGCTCCACCGTGGTGGGGTCGCCCGGCATGCTTTTGGCAAGCGGGGAGATATCGCGCGGGTAGTTGTAGAGAAACGTGGGTTCAATCAGTGTGGGCTCCAGGTAATCGCCCAGCAGACCATCAATCAGCTTGCCGCGCGGCTGGTCGGGTTTGACGGGCAGTCCGCGTTCCCGCATGGCAGTTTCCAGGCTGGCTGCATCCGGATGGGCGTTGATATCAATGCCAGTGACATCCATCAAGCCCTGGCGCAGCTCCACGCGTTTCCACGGCGGGGTCAGGTCCACCGTATTGCCGCGGAATGTGATGGTGCGCCCTCCCAGTGCTTTTTCAGCCACAAAGCTGATCATCTGCTCGGTCATTTCCATGATCTGGAGATAATCGGCATATGCCATATAGAATTCCAGCTGGGTGAATTCGGGGTTGTGTTTGAAGGAAATACCCTCATTGCGGAAGTCCCGCCCAATTTCATACACCCGGTCCAGTCCGCCCACCAGCAGGCGTTTCAGGTACAGTTCAAAGGAAATGCGCAGGTAGAGCTGCTGTTTTAACTGGTTGTGATAGGTGACAAACGGGCGCGCTGCTGCACCGCCGTAAATGGGCTGCAGGATGGGGGTTTCCACCTCCAGGAAGCCGCGTTCATCGAGGAACTGGCGCAGCGCTGCAATCACGGCAGCCCGGGTGCGGAAGATTTCCCGTACTTCCGGGTTGACAGCCAGGTCGGCATACCGCTGGCGGTAGCGGGTTTCGGGATCGGTGAGGGCGGCATGCCGCACCACTTCCCCATTGACCACTTCATCCTTGGCAGCCGGTAATGGAGTGATGGCTTTGGCAAGCATCCGGAAGCTGTGCACCTGCAGGCTCACTTCGCCGGTGCGGGTGCGGAGCATGACGCCGCTTGCTTCCACAAAATCACCCAGGTCAAAATCCTCGCGCAGGCGGGCTAGCAATTCCTCGCCCACCTCATTGATTCGGAAGAAGAGCTGAACACGACCGGAGCTGTCTTCAATATGGGCAAATGAAAGCTTGCCCATGTGCCGCAGGGAACGGATTCTGCCGCCCAGTGTGGCTTCAACGGGTGTGTTGCTGCCAGCTTCCGCCGCTTCAAAGGCTTCAATTGCCTGGCGGGTGGTGTGGGTCAGGTGGGCGCGGGTGGGGAAGGGGGGAATGCCTTCTGCTTCCATGCGCTGGAGTTTTGCAAGCCTGATTTTTTCAAGATCCGAAAGTTCCATTTTCAAATTTCCTTTCCAGTTTCATGCAATTAATACTATTTTTTAATGAAAAGCCCCGCCCCTGGAGATTGGGCGGGGCTTGGAAAAGCCTGGTTTTTGTTATTCCACCTTGTGGATTGTCACCACAAAAGCACCCGCCGGAGCCTCCACCTGCACCCGGTCGCCTGCCTTATGGTTCAGCAAGGCGCGCCCGAGTGGGGATTCGTTGGAAATCTTGCCCTTAATCGGATCCGCCTCGGCAGCGCCGACAATACTGTACACTTCGCTTTCCATGGCACCCTCCTCCTGGATGGTGACCGTGGAGCCGACCTGGACAATTTCATGCGCAGCAGGAGTTTCAGAAATCACGCGCGCGGTTGCCAGCAGGATTTCCAACTCCTTAATGCGTCCTTCTGTAAATGCCTGTTCGTTTTTGGCGGCTTCATATTCGGCATTTTCAATCAACTCACCGCCTTCCATGGCTTCGTGCAGGCGCTTTGCAATCTCGTCCCGCTTGACGGTCCGCAGGTAGTCAAGCTCATCCTGAAGTTTTTTATAACCTTCCTGGGTTAAAAAGGTGGTGGGTGGCATTTTCTTCTTCCTCTGCGTGTACATTTGCCGGAATTCCACCGGCTTTTGGGGGCTGTTAATAAAAAGAAAAGAAAACCTCTCCAGCTGGAGGGATTTCCTGACTTTTCCTTTGCCTTGGTTGTCAATAGTTTACCATAATTTTAATTCAAAGGCAAGAACATAAAACATACCGCGGTGGGATCAACCTGGTGTAATATTCCAAAAAAGAGATGCATCCTGGATCAACAAAAATCCCGCCCTCCAGGTGGGAAGGCGGGAGTAGATCATCAGGACCGCAGGCAATTAATCCGCGGGAAGGATCAGGATGTAATCCTCGTAGCGTGAATTCAATTCATAGCGGTCATCCTGTGCCGAACTGTTGATAGTCATGGCGGTTGTTTCGCCAGCCTTGAAAACCGCTGAAACTGTGCTGGAATACTGCGTGCCTGCCCAGATATAGCTGATCAATTCCTGTCCATTGTCATCGTACTTGTTTTCGTAAATCCGCCCCTCACCGCCCATAATCCGGGTGATTTGCTCCAGGCTCATTCCTTTTTTAACCTGCAAAATATGCCGGGTGCGCAGGTTGCTGTCTTCCTTGAGATACGAAGCATACTTGTGAATCAATTGACCGTCTTTGTCCTGCAGCAATAAGCCATTCGGATCGGGTTCCTTGATCTTGAAACCGAACTCACCGGCGGTGGCGCTGTTGTATATGTAGGTTGTGGACTTGATGGCTGCCGTATCGGAGGATTTCAATTCCCGGCTGGGTTCGCCGAGCACGGCTTTAATTTCAGCCAACGTGCTGCCCAGCGGAATGTTTACAAATTTGTTGTAGTCGGGGTTGCCCAACACCACCGTCTGATAACTGTTGGTGGGTGGATAGAGCAGCAGGGGGATGCGCGGGTGGATTGTATCTGTATAGGGTAAAGGGTCCACGCCGGGCAGATCCATGATTTTATTCACAACGTCATCTTCCAGGAAAAGGACGGATGCCTGTCCTTCACCAGCTGCACCGGGGTAGGCATGGACGCTGTAGCGCAGGGAGGTGTCCTTTTCGGACACAAATTCGGTCAGCAGGTACCCGCTGCCCAGGATGGCATTCACCTCTGCAAGCGTCATTCCTGCCTCAACCTGCTCCAATTGTTCGGCTGTGGGCAGGGTGCCTTCCGGGATGGTTTTGATCGCCTTGTACACCACGTTGCCGGTCCGGTCTGCAATCAACTCAATCTCTGTTTCTTCGACGAGGAAACGATAAATGGTGGATTGCAGCAAATACCCGCGGTAGCCATGTTCTTCCAATTTTTGATACGGCTCCCCCAGGATGTTGATGGCATCCTGGATGGGGCTCATCAGGTTGACGGACAGGTAGGATTCATATCCTTCCGGAATGCCCAGTGCCGCCGGGACCGGCGATTCGGCAGGTGTGGCAGCAGCAGGGGCAAAAAATTCGGTGGTGTTTAACACGGCGTCAAAATACGGCGCCAGTTCCTCCCACCGGGGTTCATCCGAAACGCCCATTACAAGGAAATACTGCCCGGCTTCCGGAACGATGACACCAATCCGCCCCATCAGGTGGGCATTTTCCGGCATGCCAACGAGGTCACCGGTTGTCCCGGCAAGCCCCTTGATGGTGACTTCCTGCTTGTTGTCCGTCAGGAATGGAATGGTCTGGCTGAACAGTTCCAGGATTTCCATCGGGGTCATGGCTTCCGTGCCAGGGTCAGCTGTACCCAGCATGAAGATTGCCGGTCCCTCATCCACGTTCCCGCCGGGCGCCACCATGATGGTTGCCTCCCGGTCGGTCTGGATGCTGAACCCCGGAATGGTATAAAAGGCATAACCGCCAGCTTCGCTGCGCTGCTGAAGCCCAAGCGCAATCCCGGCAGCCGTGGGGGTGACTGTTGGGACTTGCGCGGTGGGCGGGGCGGTGGGGACGGCTGTTTTGCCGCATGCGGCGAGCAGGATCGTGAAGATCAATGCCAGGTAGAGGATGAATTGTCGGCTTTTCATTTACAAATTCCTTTCCATACGAATGATTTCCATGCCAGGTGATTGCCCCCGAGGGGGTGGACAAATACAGGATACCTGGTGCGCGTCAAAAAATTGTCAAAACTGGATTGTAACCTGAAATGGGCGAAGAAAACAAAACATCCGGAATGAATTTCTGTTTGATCCCGGATGTTTGTGGATTGGTTGTTTTTTTATGGATGATTCAGAAACTCGCCGAAGAAGCGCTTAAAGTAGCTGTATTGCCCGGCATGGTTGGGATTGGACGCATCCCATTGGGCTGCAAAGGTAGCCACAACATCATTGGCATCCAGTGTTGCACCGTTGCTGAACGCAACACCATAGCGCAGGTCAAACGTCCACTCGCTCAGGTCCTCATTGGAATACCAGTATTCCGCCAGTGCTGGTTCAACACCCTTTCCGCCAAGACCATATTGGGTCAACGAGGAATAGAGCAGGTACCCCACCCGCATGGTGTCGGCGCTGGTTTCATCAGCCGCCCACAGGGAGGTGGGGGCGGTTTCCTGGAAGAAGGTCATGGTATTGCTGGGGGTGGTCATCAGGCTGAAGCTTTCGTTGATTGGACCTGCCATCACATTTCCCACCTGGGCAAGGGAAGCAAGCGTGGAGTTGGCATGGGCGATTGGGATAAACAGGGCATAATTCTTGAGCAATTCATTGACCCTGTCATATGCAAGCTGGCGGGCACCGGCATCCGGTTCCCGGCTGGCAGCCTGGATGGCAGCTACCAGGTCCTCGTAGGGAGTGCCAAAGCGTTGTGCGTTTTGGATAAAATTCAGATCATAAAAGCTTGTGGCATCCGGGAAATCGGCGGAGAATCCGTCAATATACAAAGCCACCTGCCCGGAATCCAATGCTGCCTGAACTTCATTCCGGGTCAGACGCTGCAGCCTCACCTTGATTCCCAGTTCCTTCAACTGGGTCTGTACTTCAAATGCCACCAGGTTGGGGCTGGGCAGGGCAGGCGTGGATTCGCTGGAGTACAGCATGGTGATGGTTTGTGAAAAATCGAAATTGGCTTCTTTCAGCAATTCCCGGGCTTCCTTGTGATTCATGTCATGCCAGCGGAGAACGGGGGAATATCCGGGGGTGAGGGTTGAGGGAACAAACTGCTGGGCAATCACCGAGCCAACTGGGAAGGAGGTTTCCACCATCTGGTCACGGTTAAAAATCATGGCAAATGCCAGCCGCACCTGGTCATTATCAAATGGCGGCAGGCTGCGGTTCATGCCGATATAGGCAACATTGAGGGAGGGGCGGGTGTAAAGCGTATAATTTGGATCGGTTCGGATGACCAGCGAGCGCAGGTCGGGCTGGTCAATCAGGTCAGCGCGCTTTGCCTGCAATTCCGCCTGCCGCATACCACTGGAGGGCGCCCAGCGGATGGTCAGTTCATCCAGCCGTGCCGGGATGCCCCAGTACGTGGGGTTGGGCTCCAGCACCAGGCTGGTGCCGGGATTCCATTGTTTGACCCGGAAAGGACCGGAATAGGCGCCGGTTGCCACAATTTCATCTGGATTACCCGACGAATTATTCAATACATTGGTATCCTGGATGGCAAACGTGGGAAACGCCACCTTTGCCGGGAAACCTGCATCGGGATAGCAGAGCGTAAACCGGACGGTGGCTGAATTGATGGCTTCGATGGACTGGATTTCGCCGCCGTAACTGCAATCGGGAGCGGAAATTTTCATCGCATTGTAACCGGGCTCCGGCTGTGCCTGTGCCGGGTCGGCACCCTGGCAGGCACTGAGCGCCAGGCTGAGAATGATCATCACCATGAGCAGGATGGAAGTGGATCTGTGATTCACGGTCATTCCTTTCCGCCAATTGCCGTGTGGTTTGGCTGAACGTTCTTCATTATACGGTTTCCCCGATGGAAGTCAAACAAAAAACCCGCCTTCGGGCTTCAATTTGCATATTTGTAAACTTGGGGGTAGAATTCTGGCGGGAGAGAACCTATGGATGTAATTATCACTGCGGGGGGAATTCCCCGCCCGGACGAACCGCTATACCCCGTCACGCAGGGTGGACCGAAAGCCATGCTGGAGATTGCTGGCAAACCCATGATTCAATGGATCATTGATGCTGCCGTGGCTTCAGACCTGGTGGATCGGATTGTGCTGGTGGGTTTGCCGCTGAACGATCGCATCCGGTCTGACAAGCCGGTTGACTGCGTGGACGACCAGGGCGAAATGGTCGCCAATATCCAGGCTGGGGCGCGCGAGGTGTTGCGGGTCAATCCTGCCGCCCGGCAAGCCATCCTGTTGTCATCGGACATCCCTGCCATTACCACCGGGATGGTCGAATGGTTCATCCGCACCATCCAGGACACTGACCATGACCTGTACTACACCGTGATTCCCAAGGCAGTGATGGAAACGCGGTACCCCAATTCCCGCCGGTCTTACACCCGCATGAAGGATGGGGAATACTGCGGCGGAGACGTGATTGGTTTGCGCCCCCAGGTGATGCTGCAATCCAGCCCGCTTTCCGTCAAGCTGACGGCGGCACGCAAAAGCTCACTCCACCAGGCTGCCCTGCTTGGCTTTGACACCCTGATTTTGCTCCTCCTGCACCAGGTTTCCCTGCAGCAGGCGGAAAAGATCGCCAGCAAACGATTGGGCATCCGGGGGAAAGTGATTGTTTCTCCATATGCCGAGGTGGGGATGGATGTGGATAAACCACACCAGCTGGACCTGTTGAGGGCTGACCTTGCCGGACGAATCACTTCCTGACTCGAGATTTGACCGTTTTGCAGCCTCACTGTTGGAACGGGATGAAACTTTCTCGAACCGGCTGCGCATCCCCGAAACCTGCCGGCTGCGCCGCATTGGCGGTGCACTCCTGGCGCATTCCGGCGATTCCTGGTTCTGGCTGGCGGGGCTGTTCATCGTCTGGCTGGCAAGCACGGGCGAGTGGCGCCTGCGGTCTGCCATGCTGGCAGGGGGCATCCTGGCGATGGCTGCCCTGGTGATGGGCATCAAGCTGCTGGTACGCCGCAAGCGCCCTTCCGGGGAATGGGGTATGCTGTACCGTTCCACCGATCCGCACTCGTTTCCATCCGGTCATGCCGCCCGGGTTGCGCTGCTGGCGGTGATGGCGTGGGGATTGGGTCCTGCCTGGTTTGCGGTGGTGCTGACCCTCTGGGCGCCCCTGGTTGCGCTGGCGCGCGTCCGCATGGGGGTGCATTATCTTTCCGATGTGATTGTGGGGATGTTGTTGGGGATTGCGGGCGGCTTGCTTGCACTGACCCTGCAGCCACTGCTGGTTGCACTTGTCCCTTGGGTTTTCCATCAATAAATAAAACTGGCTGGCAAAAGCATGCCAGCCAGGGTAACGTTTGATCCAGGTTGAGTATCGGGATTTAACGCAGCGCCAGCGGAGCCAGGGCGGGCGACCGGTGCTGCAGGCGCATGGGGGAAATCTCCATCACTGGTTTGGGTTTCAGCATGCCAAACCGCGAGGCGCCCAGGTGGAGGATTTCCAGGATCAGGTCCTCGTAGCGCAGACCGGTGGCATTGGCAATCACGCACAGGTCGCTGAAACCGGGAGTTAAACCGGGCAGGGTGTTGATTTCCAACAGGCGCGGGTTGCCTTCCGCATCCAGCCGGACATCCACGCGGGACACGTCCTGGGCACCCAGCACAGTGTGGGCACGGATTGCCAGTTCCTGCAATTCGGAAGCAAATTTCATGCTGATCGGTGCCGGGCAGAGGAACCCGGGAACGCCGGTATCGCCGGTATGCAGGGTCTTGGCTGCATGTCCATATACCCCGGGCGTGATGGATTGACCGTTATCCACTTCCAGGACTGGCAGGCGGATAAATCCATCAGCGCTGTACAGACCGGGACGGCGGGCGTATAACTGGGCATCGGCGCGTCCGAGTACACCAACGGTGAACTCACGCCCAGGCAGATATTCTTCAGCCAGTGCTGGCTGGGAGTAGTTTTCAATAACCCAGGCAGCCCGGCGGCGCAGTTCCGTCTCGTTGCGGACAATGCTCGAGTCATCCATTCCCATCCCGGTGCCTTCCCGGGCGGGTTTGACAAAGAGCGGGAACCGCAGGAATGGATCCAGCGGCTCGGCGCCAGTTGCAAATTCCTGGAAGGATGCAGTGGGCAAGCCTGCATCCCGCCAGACGCGCTTGGTCATGGTTTTGTCCAGTCCCACGGCATTCGCCAGCACGCGCGAGGCGGTGTAGGGGATCCCCAGTAATTCCAGCAGGGCAGGAACCTGTGCTTCCCGTCCGTCGCCGCGAATCCCCTCGGCAATATTGAAGCAGATATCGGGTTGTGCATCCCGTAAGGCATACGGCAAATGCTCATCCGCAGGCAAAAAGAAGGCGGTATGGCCATCGGATGCAATCGCTGCCCGGATGGCATCGATTGTTTCCCGTCGGTCGAACTCCGCTCCGGCGTCTGCAGGTCCATCAATTGGGATTGCGGTCTCCCCCTTCACATTCGCAATCACAGCGACCCGCCATGATTTTGCCGGACGCGGGAAGATACTGGGAGGTTTATCCTCCTCCGCCAGTTCCTGTTCGAACTTGATTTCAGCTTCCATTTTTTGTTCTTACTCCTGTACAATATAGATTGGACTGAGCCAACAGGCAGGAAGTATAGTCCAAATACGTTAAAATACAAGAGGTGAATTTCACCAATTTTCAACGAATTTTCCCAATGGAGAAAAATCATGATCATCCTGGTTGTCAAGATTACCATCCTTCCCGGCAGCGAGACCGAGTTTGAGCAGGGCGTTGCCAGTTATATTCCGCAGGTGCGGCAGAATGAACCCGGCTGTCTGGGGTTCCAGGTCTCCCGTTTGGCGGAAGATTCGCGGGTATATTTTTTATATGAGCAGTATGCCGATGAGCAGGCGCTGGAGATCCACCGCCGGGCTCCGTATTTCCAGGCGTTTTCTGCCGAATTTCTGCCCCGCCTGATGGAATCGCGCGAGCGCAATCTCTGCACCCATCTTGCTGGAGAGTTGAGCTGAGACCATTTCAATATCCAGACTCCCGCTGGAGGGATCAATGACAAAGGAAATCTCCCTGCATCGTGGTACGGTACGTCTCTGTTGGGATCAAGCCTGCCTGGAGGGTGCCATCCGGCTGGAATACCGGCGGAATGGACGGCGGGTGAGCCTGGTGCTGGATCATCCAGCAGAAGAGCAGCCATGGAGCGATTCGACCTCTCTGCACGGCTGCCTGGAAGGCGCGGCGTACTGCCAGGCGGAGGATGTCCATGGAATTGCCCTGCGGCTGGAAACCGCGGTTCACCCTGACCAGCCGCTGCTCCTCTGGCGGCTGGTGATGGAAAACCACGGTGCCACTCCGGTTGCCGTGGATCAACTGGATCTGTTCACCGGGACATTGCCCGGTGGGGATCATGCCGGGCGAGACCTGGCGTTTTATTCCAATGGCTGGCAATCGTGGTCGCGGACGGCGGTCTATACTGTCAATGACTTGCAGCAGCGCTCGGTGCTTGGCGTTCTGCAGAATCCCATGATCTGGAACGCATCCACCCCTGTCCCCAGGCGCCGGGGGGTCTTCAGCAGTGAGTTCTTTGGTGCGGTGGTGGACCGGCAATCCCGGACTGGCTGGCTGCTGGGTTTCCTCTCCCAGCGGCAGCATTTTGGCACCCTGGTAGCTGACCTTCGCCATCCCGCCCGGCTGCACCTTTTTGCCAGCGGCGATGGCGCCCGGCTGGATCCGGGACAGACCATTATTACGGATTGGGCGGCTGCCTGTCCCATCTTGTTGGATGACCTCCAACCCCTGGATCCCTACCTGCAGGCAGCTGCCGCGGAAAATGAGGTGCACCTGCCTGCCGACCCCACGCTTTCCGGCTGGTGCTCGTGGTATCACTATTTTCAGAAAATTACCGCCGGAGATATTCGTTCCAACCTGCAGGTGGCTGCCCGGTTGAAGGATGTCTATCCGCTCGACCTGGTTCAAATTGATGATGGTTTTGAAACCCAGGTGGGTGACTGGTACACCTTCCGCCCCGGTTTTCCAGATGGGATGGCACCCCTGGCGGAAGAAATCCGCCGGGAAGGTTTTTTGCCGGGTATCTGGCTGGCTCCTTTTATCATTGACCGCCGGTCCCGCCTGGCGCATGAACACCCCGAGTATCTCCTGCGCAACCGGGCTGGCACACCGGTCAATGCTGGTTTTGGCTGGGACCGGATTGCCACTGCTCTCGATATCACCCGACCGGATGCGCTTGAACATGCTGTGGGCGTGGTTTCCACTGCCGCCCATGAATGGGGTTACCCTTACCTGAAACTGGATTTTCTGTATGCGGCTGCCCTGCCGGGTATCCGGCACGACCCCACCCTGAACCGGGCGCAGACGCTGTACCGGGGCATGCAGGCGATCCGTGCTGCTGTTGGCAGCGAAACGCTGCTGCTGGGCTGCGGTCTGCCGCTGGGTGCCGGGCTGGGTCTGGTGGATGCCATGCGGATTGGCGCGGATGTCAGCCCTTCATGGTACCCGGAACGGGGCTCTCTCTCTCCATTGATTCGGGAAGAACATCAATATCCATCGGTGCGCGGGGCGCTGCAAAACATCCTGCTGCGCGCTCCCCAGCAGGGAGTTTGGTGGATCAACGACCCCGACTGCCTGATGGCTCGCCCGACAACCAGCCTGACGGAAGCCGAACTTCAATCGCTTGCCAGTGCCATCGCCCTGTGCGGCGGTATGACGCTTGTTTCCGATGATATGACTGCCCTGCCGCCGGATCGGGTGCGGCTGGTGCAGCAACTCCTCCCCCCCATTGGGGTTCGTGCGGCTTTGCTGGATTGGGCGGATGGTTTTATTCCCCACCTTGTCCGGGTGGACCTGGCGGGTGCCGGGGGAGACTGGTCCCTGGTTGGCTGGTTTAATTTCAGTGACCAGCCGCAAACCTGCCCGCTTGATGCCGCAACCATGCGTCTGCCGGAGGGAGACTATTGGCTCCGTTCCTTCTGGGATGGTCAGGTGATGCTCCTGCCTGCCCGGGCAGCCTGGACGCCTGCCAGCCTGCCGCCGCATGGTGTGCGGGTGATGGCAGTCCGATCCGCCAGCCGGGGTGCTCCCCTCTACCTGGGCGGGAATTTCCACTTCTCACAGGGAATGGAATTGGTGAACTGGCAGCCGCAGCCTGCTGGACTATCCCTGCGCCTGGCATTGCCGCGCCAGGCGGAAGGAATCTTTGATCTCCTCCTGCCGCAGACGCCGCAAGCCGCGTTTTTGAATGATGCCCCCCTTGTGTGGGAAAAAATTCAGCCCGGTGTATATCGCTTCCGGGGAGCTTTCCACCACCAGGCGGATATCAACATCCGCTGGGGATAACTCAGGCAGGCGCGGGGTGCGCCCCAAACCTCCGGCGCAGCAGGATCAGGATGCCGGGTAGGCAGAACCAGAGCAGGATCAGTAATCCCACCACGGTTTGTGTTCCCAATCCATGCCGCCAGGCATAGGCAAATGGTTTAAGGAAGAGGCTGGGATCCATCAGGGTTTGTGCAATCCAGCTGGCAAGGAAACCCAGCGGCAGGAGGATCGCCCGCTGCCAGGTTCTGCGGCAGCGCAGGTAGGCAACCGCCACGGGCAGGAGGGTCAACACGTAAAACAACCGATGGATGGCACTTCCGGGTACATCTTCGGTGATGAAGTTGTAGGAAAATACCATCACTCCCAGGTACAGGAATCCCAGCCGGGTTGGGTCCTGCCAGGTATTCATCCACAGGGACCGTAGCGGCTTGATTCCCCTGGCAGCGGCAATCAGCATTGCCGGGATGAGGAAATAAGTGATTGCAATCCAGATATTGGCTGGCAGGGGAAAAATTGCAAACAATACCAGCAAAGCCGCAGCGGCAAAGCCAAGCCCAAGGTAGAGCAGGGACCAGTCTGGAAAAGCATGAAAGGAAGACCAGAGGAGAACCCCAAGGCAGAATAACAGGAACAGGGTGGATGCAATATCCGGGATGATCCGTGGAATTGCCCCGGATCGTGAGGAATCATCCAGCAGGGCTGCCAGGAAATAACCGGCAAAAAACAAGCCAGCCAGCCAGACCTCGCGCCAGGGGCGGGGGGAAAAGGTGTCGGGCGGTTGGCTGCTGCTGCCCCAAAATGAACGGTTGGGTTTCATGATCCACTCTCCCGGGATGGGATGCGGGCGGTGGGCGGCTGCCAGTGCGCCCGGCAGGTCGCGCAGCTCCCGCCAGCAAACTTGAAGGAATCCCGTCCATCCCTGCCGGGCAGAATCCTCCAGGGTTTTTGCGAACACCTCCAGCATTTCATCACCCAGCATGGTGCGGAAATCTGCCGGATAGAGGTGCAGGAAGGCGGCATACAGGCGGGCAGCCAGCCGGACGGCATTCATGCCTGCTCCGCCAGGGGGTGCCGGTGGGCGGCATCCAGCAGTTGTTGCAGCCGGGAGGTTTCCAGCTTGAGAATGTTGCGTCCCAGCGGCGTCAGGACGTAGGCTTTGCGTTCGCGCCCGGTCAGGTTGGGCTGGGGATCGTCCACGCGGGCAATCCAATCCTGGTCCATCATCCGCTTCAATGCCCCGTAGAGTGTCCCGGTGCTGAGCTGCACCCGCCTGCCGCTGAGATGCTGAACAGATTTGAGGATGCCGTAGCCGTGCAGGGGTCCTTCTGCCAGGCTGAGCAGGATGAAAAAGACGGCTTCTGAAAGGGGTGGGGCTGGATTTTGGTTCATATGATGAGGGAAACGGGATCGGGGATATGTCGTCGTGCGACATATTGTTTGATCATACAATAGCACAAACCAATCCCGGAGTCAATCCCCCTTGAACTGGTTGATGAGTGCAGGATGCAGGTATTCTTGTTTGGGTTATCCCACCACACCGCCACCCGGATGGGTGTAGGGATGGTTTTCTTCCACCGCAACTGCCGAAGCCGGTTTGGCTGCCAGCAGGGTATCAAACAATGGCAGCTTTCCGGTGGCAACGGCATGTTCGGCATAGAGGAACATGGCAGCCGACCATGCCTGGTGGGCGTAGCCCATGGGGTGACCGCTTTCCCCGTGCATCCACTCGTTGAACTCCCACGGCGCATGCAGCCCCTGCTGGTTGGCAGTTGCCAGGCGCACCAGCAGCCGCTCCGCTTCCTCCTGCCAGTGATGGCGGACCAGCGCAGCCACGTGGAACCCGCCCACCATCGGCCAGATGCCGCCATTGTGGTACTGATGGGGCAGGTTCAGGTTCCGGCTGCGGTAGTATTCCCGCCAGGAGGATTCGCCGGGGAAAATGGGCGGGTAGATTGCCTTGGTGGGGTAGGGTTCCGCCATGCCTACCTGCAGCATGTAGCGCAGGATATGCTCGGAGCGATGCCCGTCGGCAATCCCGGTGAGGATGGCAAGCAGGTTTCCCAGGCTGTCGCACCAGTCGCCGTATTCCCGGAATGCCACCCACGGCAGGTAGAAGGGGCGGCTGGAGATGGTGCCGATATTGTGATACAGCATGAACCATTCCAACCGGATGGCTTTCAGTTTCTCAAGGTGCTCGGCAAAGTGGGCAGCCACCCAGCAACGGTCCACCCACAGCAGCAGGTTCAACCGTTCATGGATGGATTCGGCGCTGGCGTGGCAGGGCAAATCCAGCGAGAGGGAGGGAATCTCCCGCGTCATCTCCTCGTATGCCAGTGCTGCAGCATAATACAGCACATTATCGTACAGCGTGTTGTAGCGGATGGAAATCAGGTCCATCCAGTTGCCCGCCTCCGGGATCTCCAGCAGACCGCACTCGTTCATATCCTGGTATTGCAGCCAGGTGAGCGCCTGGCTGATGCGCTGCCAGTTCTTCTTCAATGCCTGGGCATCGCCGCTGGCTTGATACAGGGCGTACTGTCCCAGGATATACCACAAGTTGGCATCACACGAACCAGCATTTTCGGTGCTGATATAACCGGTATCCGGGTTCAGGTTGAGCGGCACCAGCCCCCAGCAGGACTGCCCGCTGCCCAGGGTTTCGAGGGAGGCGCGTCCGGCGGCAACCAGTTCCGGGTCATGGACAGCCAGCGCACCAAGCAGGGTGATGACGCTGTCCCGCGCCCAAACCTGCGGATACCCGGCAGGGTCTGCCGAGGCACGAAAGCCATGGGGGGTGATGCAGTCGTGCAGGATTTCCAGCGCATGCTTTTTTGCTTCTGCAACCAGGTTTCGTTCAGCTTGTTTCATGTTTTCTCCGTCTGGGGGAAAATCATCCTTTAACCGCTCCGCCCAGCATGCCGCGGATGAAATACCGCTGGAAGAGGATGTACACCAGCAGGATTGGACCGGCAACGATCAGGGCACCAGCCGCCATCAGCGGAATGTTGGCGGAATACCGCCCCTGGAAGAAGGCAAGCCCTACGGGCAGGGTGCGCATGGTTTCATCCTGCACCATCACCAGCGCCAGAAGGAACTCGTTCCAGGTCCACATGAACACCAGCACCACCAGCGTCAATACTGCGGGTCTGGCGAGCGGGAAAAGAATCCTCCAAAGCGCCTGCCAGCGGGTGCATCCGTCCATTGCGGCGGCATCCACCAGTTCACGCGGGGCGCTGCGGAAAAAGCTCGTCATCCACAGGGTGCCAAAGGATACACTCAATCCAATTTGCGGCAGAATCAACGCCCAGTAACTGTCGGTCAGGTCCATGCCGTTCATAAAATGGTAGAGTGGAATGACCACCGCTTCAAACGGCACCATGTAGCCGAGCAGCATGAGCGGGTACAGGACTTTCCTACCGGGAACCGGCAGCAATCCAAAGGCATACCCGGTGAGGGTGGAGAGAAATACACTGGCAATCACCACCGAAATGGTGACAATGACACTGTTGCGGAAGAACAGGTTAAACCGCCCCACCGTCCAGGCTCTTTCGAAGGAATCAAACCGTAATTCCGCGGGAGGCGTGAGCGGTCCCTTGATGACTTCGGTGTCGGTTTTGAATGCGCTGAACACCAACCCGATGATGGGCAGGAGGATGATCAGCAGGAACAATGTCAGGAGGATGTAGTTTGGAACCAGGCGGATCCAGGTGCGGCGGGTCATGTTTGTTCCTCCCTGGACTGGAATCGCAGGACGACCAGTGAGATGATGAAAATCACCAGGGTCATGATGGTTGCAACCGCCGTGGCGTAGCCAATCCGGTTTTGCTGGAAGGCGGCGCGGTACACCAAAAAGCCGGTCACCAGCGTGGAATCCCCCGGTCCGCCCCGGGTGGTGACGTACACCAGGTCGAACACCCGCAGGGCGGCAATGATGGTGGTGATCAGCGCCACACCCAATTCGGGGCGCAGACTGGGCAGGGTGATGTGAAGGAGCTGGCGGAACTCGCTGGCTCCGTCCAGTTCGGCTGCCTCGTAATAATCGTTGGGGATGCGCTGCATTCCGGCAAGGAAAAGCACCATGCAGAAGCCGTACTGCACCCAGGTTCCCACTGAGCCGACTGCCGGAAGCGCCCAGGTGAAATCCCCCAGCCACGATTTTGCCATTGCATCCAGCCCCACGGCGCGCAGCCCCATGTTCAATGGACCAAACGTGGGGTTGAACACCCACCGCCAGGTGACACCAACCACGACCATGCTGAGAATTTGCGGCAGAAAAAGCCCGGCGCGGAAGAAGGTCAGCCCGGGGAGCGGCTTGCGCCCCAGCAGGGACGCCAGGACGAGACCCAGCAGGATGGGGATGATGCTGTAGAAAATGATGAATGTAACATTGTTCAGCAATGCCTTCAGAAACTGTCCATCCACCAGCAGGCTGGCATAGTTTTCCAGCCCGATGAAGGTGCGGTTATTGCTGAAACCATCCCACTTGTAAAAGCTGGTGCGGATGGTTTCGAGAATGGGATAAAAAATAAAAACAAGGTAGATCGCCATGCCTGGCAGGAGGTACAGCCAGCCGTGGAAGCGGGACTCTCCGGGTTGGCGGAGTGGGTCATTCATGAAGGCATTCCATGGGATAAAATGGACCGCTTCCCCTCACTCGGGGGGAAGCGGTCGGACAAGACGGGATTATTTGTTTTCGGAGAGGAATTTGGCGTAGTCCGCCTGGACGGCAGCCGTGAAGGCAGCCGGGTCGGTTTCCCCGCCAAACACTTTTTGCAGTTCCGCCACAATGGTATCGTAGAAGGTGGGGGTTGCCCAGTCAATGTAATGACCGACTGCATTTTCCTTGTTGATTGTATCCCAGGCAGTCAATGTGTCGGCGAACAATGAGCCGGCTTCCACGTTGGTGCCATCCGGGATGGACATGGCAGGCATCATGCCGGCTTCCGCCCACAACTGGGCAGCGCGCGGGCTGACCATCCAATCGAGATATTCCGCAGCCAGGTCGGCATGGGTGGTGGTCTTGCGAATGGCAAACGGGATGCCCACCCCACCAATTGCCAGGCGGGTCTGCCCCGGGTTTCCGGGCAGCAGGAAGAAGCCGAATTTCTGATCGGTATCGTTGATTAATTCACCTGCCAGCCACGATCCAGTGATGGTCATGGCGCCTTCGCCCGCCTTAAAGAGCTTGTTGCTGTCATCGTATCCCACACCGGGGAAGCCTTCGGAGAAATAGCCTTTTTCCACCCAGTCCTGCATGATGGCGGCAGCCTGCTGGTTTTCGGGTGTGTCAAAGGTGGCGTTGTTCACACCGTACACAAAGTTGTTGATGTAATCGAGCGAGACCAGCAGATGTTGAACAGCACTCCACTCGTGGATGGCATTCCAGCCGTCGAGCGAGCCAAACGAAATCGGGGTGATGCCCTTGGCTTTGATGTCTGCCAGCAGTTTTTCGAATTCATCAAAGGTGGTGGGAACAGTCCAGCCGTTGGCTTCGAAGATGCCCTTGTTGTAGTACACGCCGACCACTTCCGCAGTGGGGCTGACGCCGTAGAGGTTGCCCTCGCCAAAAGTTTTCCCATCCGGGGTAAAGCTGTTACGGCTTGCCACCGATGAGGAGAAGCGCTCACCCCATTTGTACTTGGCGGCATAATCGTTGAGCGGCAGGAGCAGGTCTGCCTGCACCATGGCACCCATATCGCTGCGACCCTGGTTCACCTGCGCCACATCCGGTCCATTGCTCTCGGAGAGCGCCAGTTTGAGGGTGACTTTCAGGTCATCAAGAGTTTTCACCACGCGCTCAATCTTAACGCCAGGATGGGCGGCTTCAAATTCCGCATTTAACGTGTCCATCACCTGGCTTTCCACGTCCCGGTAGAATTGATCCCAGACCACGAGGGTGACTTCTTCAACAGGCGCCTGGGTGGCAGTTGGCTGTGCCGTGGGGGTGCAGGCGCTGAGGAGCACGGTCAGGACCAGCACAATCGAAAAAATGGGGGCTAACTTTTTCATGACTTCCTTCCTTGATATGAAGATGGAGAATTAGGACACACATGATTGATCATGGTTGTCAGAATCAATCTTATTCAATTCAGCATGGTTTGTCAAATTAGAACCCGGTCAGGGTTTTACAGTCACGATGGAGCGGCGAAGTCCAATCCAAGTTCCGCCAGCTTTGCCGGTGTGGGAATGCCGGTTTCCAAATCCCAGCCGGATGCGGCATGATATTCCCGCAGCATGGCAGCGGCATCGGGCACATGCCCTTCCTGTCCGCCGTCCGGCAGCGGCTGCAACAGGAGGTGGGGCAGCTTTGCCATCTCCGGCGACCAGCCCAACCGCAGGTTGAGCATCCGCTTCAGGTTCCAGGCGCGTTCCCCTGCCTGCAGCATACGGGGGATGTCCCAGGTTTCACCTGTGGCGGCGGTCAACAGGTCTGCGATCTCCGCTTGCGAGACAACTGCAAAAAAGCAGATAACGAGATCGTTGCACACCGTTCGCCAGTACTGGTGACGGGCAACATACCCGGCTTTGCCCTCGTCCACCAGCCGGTCTGTCATGGGGATATCCAGCTCCTCCATGGAACCGCCCATTTCCACCATGAAATAATCCGAATGATTGTGGCTGGCGCCAATAGGGGAAGTGAGGTAAGCCAGCGCCTGCCCGGTGTGGGCGCGCGGGTCATGCATGGGCAAATCCAGCCCGTTGACATGCACAGCCAGTTCCGGAACCCCAAAGGCTTCCGCCAGTGCCCGGCTGCCCTTTGCCAGCAGTGCGCCGAAACCCTCCCGATGGCTGATTTGTTCCAGCAGGTCAAAACAGGGCAGGGCATCCCCCCAGTGCAGTTCCACCCCGCCGGTATCCGCAGTGGTTAGAACCTGGCGGTCATAAAGCAGGTAAGCCAGCGCAATTGTATTGCCTGCTGCAATGGTATCCATTCCCAGCCGGTCGCAGCGGTCGCCCAGTGCGGTAATCATCGGCAGGTCGTCCACCAGCAGTTGGGAGCCAAACGCGCAGATGGTTTCGTATTCCGGTCCCTTGGCTTTGCCATGGGTTGCATACGGTCCCTCCAGGATGTCCACCACCCGCCCACAGGAAATCACACAGCCCTGGCAGGCAGCCGTGCCCACCAGGATGGTATTTGCCATCTCCCCGCCGCTGATATTGGTTGCACCCTCAAACGTTGCCTGGGTCCAGTATTTCTGCGGCATATCCCCCAGGTATTGCAGGTAGTCCGCCGACCCGGCGGTGCCGGTTTCCTTCATGACGGCGGTCAGGTTTTGTTCCAGCAGGTTCTTGTTGGACTGTACCCGCAATTTTTTGTAGGTTGGCTCATCCGCCAGGGGGATTTTGCCGGTGCCGCGCACAGCGATTGCCTTGAGATGTTTGGATCCCATCACGGCACCCATCCCGGTGCGTCCAGCTGCCCGTCCATGGTCAGAAATGATACAGGCATACGGCACCAGGTTTTCCCCGGCGCGCCCAATGCAGGCAACCTTTGCCTGTGCCTGACCGGTTTCCGCCTGGATCAGGGTTTGTGTTTCGTAGGTGTCAGCTTTTCCCCACAGGTCACCGGCAGGGCGGATTTCCACTGTATCATTGAAGATCCAGAGATACACGGGTTCTGCAGCCCGCCCGGTGATCCAGAGGATGTCATACCCGGCATAGCGCAGTTCGGGACCCATAAAACCGCCGATGTTCGCTTCCCCCCACAGCCCGGTATGGGGCGAGCGGGCGCACAGGTTGGACCGCCCTGTGGTTGGTCCTCCCGTGCCGGTCAGCGGACCGGTCATCCATACCAGCGGGCTGGCTGGGTCCAGCGGATCCGGGGCAGGATCGAAGGCATCCCAGAGCAGGCGTGCTCCCAATCCGCTGCCGCCGATGTAATCCCGGGCATATTCTGCAGGGATGGTTCCTCTTTCGATTGCCCCGGTGGTTAAATTTACTTTGAGAATGCGTCCAAACATGCCTGCCTCCGCTTAAAATTGAATGGGAGTACCGTCATAAGCAGCCAGGAAGAGCCGCTTCATTTCTTCATCGTCGGGAATGCGGACGCTCATAATGGTTTGGGTGTCGCCCATGGCGTTCTGCACCAACAAATCCATCTCACGCTCCAGGTCGGCGCGTGCGATGCCGCATTCCGCTAGCGTGAGCGGCTGCCCCAGGCTGCCTGCCAGCTCGCGGATTGCTTTTGCCAGGCTGGTGGCAGATTCCGCCTGGTTGGTAGCGGGTAAACCCAGGAATTGCGCCAGTTCCTGGTAGCGCAGGGCCTCCGGCTCGCCGCCGGCGGTAAATTCAATGGTGTAGGGTAAACAGAGCGCCACTGCCCGCCCGTGCGGAACGTGAAACACACTGCCCAGGGCATGTCCCATTCCATGTGCCAGGGCTGCCATGCTGTTGCCAAACCCCAACCCTGCAATGGTGGCTGCGTTTTGGGTGTGGGTGCGGGCTTCCAGGTCGCTGCCATCCGCCACAGCCCGGGGCAAGTATTGGAAAACCAGGCGGGCAGCCTGGAGGCACAATCCATCGCAGAAATCATTGTGAAATGACGAGGTGTATCCTTCCACGGCATGTGTCAGTGCATCCAGCCCGGTGTCGGCAGTCAGGCGGGGCGGCAGGGTTGCCACCAGTTCGGGATCCAGGATGGCAATATCCGGCATGGTCTCGCGGGAACCCAGTCCCAGCTTGCGGCGCTCGGCAGAATCAGTGAGGACAATTGCCCATGTGGCTTCCGAGCCGGTGCCGGTGGTGGTGGGAATGGCGACAAAGCGTGCCTTCTGCCGCAGGTGGAGGGTTTCAATCGGGTTGATGCCCGAAGGATCCATGTCCGGGCGTTCGTACAGCACCCACATTCCCTTGGCAGCATCCAGCACCGAGCCGCCGCCAACAGCGATAATCCACTGTGGATTGTGCTGCAGTAAAAATTCCGCCCCTTTGCGGACGGTCTCCAGCGATGGGTCCGGCTCCACGTCATGAAAAACCTGCACATCCATCCCGGAAGGCTCCAGCGCAGTACGGATGCGCTCCACCATCCCCAGCTTGACGAGGTTGGCATCACTGATTATACAGGCGCGCTGCCCTTCCAGCGTTTCCAGGAACGCAAGCGCGCCCTCTCCGTACACAACTTGAGGGCTGTTAAAAAACCACATGGTTAACCTCGCTTAGAGTGGAAATTCCGTATCAATTCTTGTGCAGGATTCCACCAATTCCTTGGCGGCGCGCACATTTTTCATCACAATTGCCATGTTGCCGGTCAGCTTAAGCTGCCCGGTCATCATCGCCTGCATTGGGTCCAGTTTCTTGGTCATCACCTTTTTCCAGACAGCCACCGGACCGGCAAGCACAAACACCGGCTTGCTTCCACCTGGTTCTGCAACCTCGTACGCATCACGGCACTTGCCGTGCCACAGGTCCATGTACAGCACAACCGTTTTTTCCAGGGTTCCGCCGGGGTGGACAACAAAGTGAAAGTCGCCCTCCCAGTTTTTGGCGGCTTCCAGGTATGACTCGCTGGCGTTCAGGTCTTCCATCATGGCTTTAATCCAGGCATCGCTGGGGAATGGAATGGACATCGTTTACCTCCATATTTGTAGGGATTTGTGAGATTTTCCGCCAGACCCGGCGGATGGATGGTTTCATTATAGACCTTTTCGGGTATGCAGGTAAGAAAATTACCTGGAATTCCCTGCCTGCCCCTGGAATGAGTCTATAATCAAGCGTGGAGGATGATCATGACCGCTGATTTTTCCCGGGTACAGCATTTGTTTGATGCCCAGCTGCATGAGCAAAAACTGCATACAGCCGCCCAACTGGTGGTGATGCAGGATGGCAGGGTGGTTGTGGATTGCGCTGGTGGGACCGGGCGTGATACCAGTATCACACAGGAGACGCCCTTCCTGCTCTTTTCCATCTCCAAGGTGCTGACGGGCTTGTGCGTGCACAGTTTGGTGGAGACGGGTCAGGTGGAGATGGATGCCCATGTATCCAGGTACTGGCGGGAATTTGGACGGCAGGGCAAGGAAACTGCCACCATCCGGCACGTCTTCCTTCACCAGGCGGGGATTCCGGCACCGCACCTGCGCCAACAGGTTTTCCTCTGGCCCTTCTGGAGACTGGTCACGCGCCAGGTGGCGGGGGAGCAGGCACTCTTTGCACCGGGAACCCAAACAGGCTACCATCTGGTCAATTATGGCTTTATTTTTGGCGAGGTGGTGCGGCGCGTGACGGGCATGCCTCTGGACCGCTATTTCCAGCGCGAATTTGTGGAGCCGCTGGGCTTGCAGCACACCTGGATGCGCATTCCGGCTGCGGAACTGGCACACTCACCGCGCCTGGTTTCCAATGCCAGAGACATGGATGAAACTGCCACCCTGTTCAACCTGCCCATCATTCGGCGGGCGCTCATCCCGGCAGCCACGGTCCACAGCACAGCCCGCGACCTGGCGGCAATCTTTCAGATGCTGCTGGATGGCGGAGTGTACCGGGGCAAAAACCTCCTGCTGCCGGAGACGGTTGCCCGGGCGGTGCAATCGGGGTATAACGGCTGGGATTCATACCTGAAGGAAAACATCCACTGGGGGCATGGCTTCATCTTAGGCGGCGGCATTCGCCCGCCAGGGTCCGACCCGCGCAAGGATTCCCTCGGCTGGGGCAGTTCGGCAAAAACCTTTTCGGGCATGGGGATGGGAACCAGCATGGTCTGGGCGGACCCGCAAGCCAGGCTGGTGGTGGCGTTCACCTGCAATGGCATGCTGGGCGGGGAAGCCTGCCCGGCGCGCTGGGCTGCCATCTCCAACGCGGTGTGGGATGCTGTGGCATAAGCCGGTTTGTTTACCGAAACCAAATCGGGTACAATCAAAAGAAGGTGCATGGCTCGGACGGGGCTGAAAACAAGGAAAGCAATCCCGGCAAGAAAGCCGGGGCACAGAATCCTGCCAGGATTGGTTACATATGTATGAAGAATTCCTGTCTGAGATGGATGCGAAAGAATGATCGTTAAGTCACAAAGGAGCGCAGAAGATGATAATTGAGCCCGGGATGGTTGGTGAAAAAACGCATGTGGTGCAGGAAACCGACACGGCGCGCATGGGCGGCGGGGTAACTTTACCGCCCGTCTTCAGCACCCCCCGCATGATCAGCTTGATGGAACAGACCGCCCATTCCGTTGTCCTGCCTCATTTGCAGGAAGGACAGACGAGCGTGGGAATGGCGGTCAATATCCGCCACCTGGGTGCAACCCCGGTGGGGGTGGAGGTGCGCTTCCGTGCCGAACTGCTGGAGGTGGACGGCAGGCGGCTGCGTTTCAAAGTGGAAGCCTGGGACCCGGTGGAAAAAATTGGCGAGGGGGAGCATGAACGCTTCATCATTGACAAGGACCGTTTTGAAGCGCGGTTGGACAAAAAACGCCAGCAATTGAACGGCACAATCCAGGAGCGGTGAAAAAGGAGGGACTGCCTTATCCGCCCTCAAAATGATGGGACGGATCCTCCTCCTGCCATAAGCCAGGCTGGGCAGGTGGAGGGGCGGACTCATGGGATCCAAGCGGCTGCCCCGGTGGTATTATGTTTGCCGGTCCCCACCTTGTTTTCCGGGGGTGACGGGGGGAATTGTTACAAATTGATTAACATTGTAAGTCAAATCTGTGACAATTGTCTATTCCCATTCACCTTGTGGGGGGTTAATATGTGTAGAGTCATATCCAATTTTCCCCATTTATTCTTTTTAACTGCCCGTCTGGTGTGGCGCCAGGCTGGCAAACATATCTCATCCTTGCGCAAGGAGGAACTTTCATGAACATTCTTTTTATCTTTTTGGGTGGGTCGATAATCCTCTTTATCGCCTACAAAACCTACGGTACATTTATCTCCAAGAAGGTCTATGAACTTGACGACTCGCATACGATGCCGTCTGTTGAGTTGGAAGATGGCTTGGACTATGTACCGACCGATGCCAAGTTCCTGGCAGGGCAGCACTTCTCCGCCATCGCAGCCGCCGGTCCTGTAACCGGACCAATCCTCGCCGGCGCTGCATTTGGCTGGGTGCCCACCCTGCTCTGGATCCTCGGCGGAACCATCTTCATTGGTGGCGTGCATGACATGGGCGCCCTGGTTGCTTCCATCCGCAACAAGGGTCGTTCCATTACAGAAACCGTGCGCGTGCATGTCTCAAAGCGTGCCTGGATCGGCTTCAACATTTTCATCTACGTCGCCCTGATTTTCATCATCGTTGCTTTCACTGATATCACCGCATCAGCCTTTGTCAACCAGATTGAAATCGGTGAGGGAGTCTTTGTGGGCGGCGGCGCAATCGCCACATCGTCGCTGATCTACCTCGCCCTCCCCATTATCATGGGCATCCTGCTTCGCTACACCAAGCTGAGCCTGTTGTGGGCGACCATCATCTTCCTGCCGCTGGTGGGTGTTGCCATCTGGGTTGGTCAGTTCATCCCCCTGAACATCCCCGCCATTGGCAACTTCACCCCGGCGCAGATCTGGGACATCCTGATCCTCCTCTACTGCTTGATTGCGGCTGTTGTCCCGGTTTGGGCACTCCTGCAGCCCCGCGGCCACCTGGGCGGGTACTTCATGTATGCCTCCATCCTGGTTGCCTTCATTGGCATCCTGTTTGGCGGCTTTGAAGCAACTTTCCCTGCCTTCAAGGGCATGGGCACTGCTGCCAACCCGCTCTTCCCAATGCTGTTCATCACTGTAGCCTGCGGCGCCTGCTCCGGCTTCCACAGCCTGATTGGCTCGGGCACCACCTCCAAGCAGCTGAAGAAGGAAAGCGATGCCAAGCCGATTGGCTACGGTATGATGCTGCTTGAAAGTGTCGTGGCAATCATTGCCCTGTCCACCGTCATGATCCTGGCGGGCGACAGTGAACTGCTGAAGAAATCCCCGAACTTCATCTATGCTTCCGGTCTCGGTTCCTTCATGGGACTGCTCGGTATACCCAAGTCGTTCGGTATTGCCTTCGGCTTGATGGCATTCACCACCTTTGTGTACGACACGCTGGATATCTGCACCCGCCTTGGACGCTTTATCATCACGGAACTCACCGGATGGAAGGGCAAGTGGGGTCGTTTGTTTGCAGCCGGCATCACGGCAATCATTCCGGGTATCATGTTCCTCATCAAGCTGACTGGTCCGGATGGCAAGCCGGTGGCAGCCTGGAGCATCTTCTGGAAGACCTTCGGCTCCTCCAACCAGCTGTTGGCTGGTCTGGCACTGATTGGCATCACCGTCTGGCTGATGAACACCGCCAAGAACAAGAAAGCCTGGCTCTTCACCCTCATCCCTGCCATCTTCATGTTCGTGATGAGCTCCTGGGCATTGATTGTCATGTTCCGCAATTACACCATTGTGGACGGCGTCTTCACCTGGCCGAACAACCCCAACATGATCATCCCCATCACCTGCCTCATCTACCTGGGGCTGGCGGTCTGGATGGCAATCGAATCCGCCATTGTGATTTCGAAGAAGGTCAAGGGCACTGCTGCCCTGCCTGAAACTGCCGAATAATCCAATCCGGTCAGTACAATCCAAAAACATCACCCGCCCGTGGTTTCCACGGGCGGGTTGATTTTACACCGTTCAACCGGGAACAATGATTACCGGTTGGGGTGGATTTTATCCAGGTATGCCGCCAGGTTGCGCTGGCGGTTGGGCGTCAGCTTGTGCATGGCAGCCCGCAGCTCCTTCGCCGCCTGGACGGGGTCGGGCTGGTTGTAAACTGCTGACGAGGAAAGCACATTATCCATCCCGGCGGCGGTAATCTCGTGGACATTGCCTTGCTTGATTCCGCCGTCCACCTGGATGATGGCGCGGCAGTCGGGAGTGGCATCAATCATGGCGCGCAGCCGGGTAATTTTTGCCATGGTGGTCGGCACAAACGGGGTGCCGGAATATCCCAGCGAAATTGCCATCAGCGTAACCATATCCACGTAGGGCAGGACGGCTTCAATCACCTCCACCGGGGTGGCTACATTGAGTGCAACACCCACACTCAACCCAAACGAGCGGGCTTCCATGATCCGGTCATACAGGATGGGCGTGGATTCGGGATGAATCAGCACCGAATTGGCACCGTATTCTGCCAGCTTGCGGAAATAATCCTGCGGACGGGCGACCATCAAATGCACTTCCAGTGGAATGGCGGATACCTGCCGGATGTGCTGGATCAACCGTTCCCCCAGGGTGATGGTGGGGATGAAGTGCCCGTCGGCAATATCCACCTGGATGGCGTCCGCCCGGACGGTATCGGCAACCTCCACAGCCTTGCCAAGTTCCAGCCAGTTGGCGCCAAGGATCGACAGGGTGAGAATGGGATATTCGGGCAGTGCTTTGTTTTCCATGGGGTACTCTCCTTGATGGAAATTATACAGTGAAAACCGGTTGCCTGTCTGGCAGGATTTGGCATTTTGAAAAAAACAGTGTATAAAGAAATGGATGCCAGGCTGGAATCCGATGAGATGCAACCTGCCGGGCACGGATACGTATATCCCTCAGAAGGAGCAAACATCATGAAATTTGAACTGGCATTTTCGTATGTATTCAAGGATCCCGATTGGATCAAGAAAATCCTGATCCTCTCCGCCATCCAGTTGATCCCCTTTGTAGGGCAGGTTGTCGCCGCTGGCTGGCTGCTGGAAATCACCCGCCGCGTGGCACGGGGGGATGCCCCGGAGCGCTGCCTGCCCGACCTGGAATTTGGTGAGCAGTTTGTGAACGGGTTGAAAGCCCTTGTGGTGGGGCTGGTGTACATGATTCCTGTCTTCCTGTTCATTGTCCCCCTGCTGCTGGTCATCATCCCCGTCAGCAATGGCGGCAGTGAGGGTGCCGAGGCAATCATCATCATTACCTCCCTTTGCTTTACCGGAATCATGATCCTGTACAGCATTTTGTTGATGTTCCTGATGCCCGCTGCAATGGGCAGGCTGGCAGTCAAGGGTTCCATTGGAGCCGGGCTGCAAATTGGAGAAGTCTTTGGCATGGTGCGGCGCGCCCCGCTTGCCTACCTGATTGTCATCCTTGGAACCTGGGTTTCCAGCATCATTGCCCCCCTGGGCGGCATCGTCTTTGGAATCGGCTCCCTGGTGACTGCCACCTATGCCAATGCCATCAACGGGCACCTGTACGGGCAGGCATACCGCGAGGCATACCCGGCTGCTGATGCAAGCCCGTATCCATCAACCCCCACTCCATCCCCCGTGGATTGGAATAATCCATCCCTGTAAACAGAAAGAAGTTCCCATGGAAACAAATCCCGAAACCAATTTTCTTCCTGAAGGCGTGCCAACCAGCCAGATCCCCCCCGCGGCACCGCGTGTGCCCGGCAAGGTGCAGGCAATTGGGATCATGACCCTGATCAACGGCATCTTCAATATTCTCTGGGCGCTTGGCATCACATCCACGGTGGTGCTGGGCACGTTGGGGATTGGCTTGCTCTGCTCGCCGATCACCATCCTGCCCGGGGTGCTGGGCATCTTTGAGATCGTCTATGCCTCCAAGCTCATCTCCAACCCGCCCAAACCGGTCAACCCGGGCAAGACGCTAGCCATTCTCGAAATTGTGGCAATTCTTGCGGGTAACTACATTTCCCTGATTGTTGGAATTGTGGCGCTGGTCTTCTACAACGATAACGAAGTGGAAGCTTACTTTGCTTCCAATCCGCCGCAAGTTGTATAAACTGCATTTGCGGGAATAAAAACCGGCAGGGAGTTAACTCCCTGCCGGTTTTTTATTCGTGAAATTCCTCCACCTGGTAGACCAGCACAGTGAGGGGTCTGTGTTTCCAGGTATCGGCAGACGCGCCCATTTTCAGGCACAGGTGGCTGAGAAAATCCTCCGGGCGGGGGATTTTCTCCCACACCTGGGGCAGGAAGGTGGCGCGCCGGAAAGCATCCCGCAGCACCACGCCGTCCACACCCGGTCGCAGCAGACCGGGCAGATTCCCGGGGCTGTCATAGTCCAGCGGCATGGGGGTGGTCAGCCGGGAGATTTCAATCTGAATGTGGGGGACTTCCGTTGGGCGGACCTGCGGGAAGCGGTAATCCTCCATGGCAGCCGCGGCGGCATGTTCGTACACGTCCTCCACGAGGGGTTGATAGGGTTCCAGAGCGCCAATGCAGCCGCGCAGTTCGCCCTGCTCTGTCAGGGTGACAAACGAAGCACCCCATTCGCGTAAAGCAGGGGTGTATTCATCCAGGTTCAACGGGGGGAGGGGTTTGCGGGCGGCTGCCAGTGTGATGGACTGGCGCGCCAGCCGCAGGAGGGTGGTGCGTTCTTCCAGTGAGAGGAGAGGGGTATTCATCATGCCAGCCTCCGGTAGATGCGGGAATGGTACACCAGCGGCTCACCGCCCGGAATGACGCGGCTGGCATCCACTTCACCCAAAAAGAGAGTCGACTCTGGCAATGGGTGGGTGGCAACCACCCGGCAGTCCAGCCATGCCAGACCATCCGCCAGCAGCGGTGCGCCGCTGGAGAGAAGGAAAGTGGCAAGTCCGTGGAACCGGTCTCCATCCTCAGGAATGCGCCCGGCAAACCGGTCTGCCAGTTCCGCCTGCAATTGGGAGAGAATGGTCACAGCAAAGACCCCCGACCGGGCAACCAGGGCGTGGGTGCGGGTATGGTTTGCCAGCGTCACCGCCACCAGCGGCGGGTCCAGCGAGATGGACGTAAATGAATTGACTGTCATCCCATGTTGAATTCCCTCCGCCCGGCTGGTGACGATGGTCACACCGGTTGTCCACTGGCGCATAGCCTGGCGAAGTTCATCGGCGCTGACTGGCATTCTCCTTGCACTCCTTCATGTGGGATGGGTCGGTTTTTTCCGCCCGTGCCTTCTCCGGCTTTGAACCGGTTAAGTTATAATGTAGTGTATCCCGGATGAAACCCCGGCGTCAAGTGCCAATCTCCCTGCGGGGACGGCATGCCGGAAAAAGGTGCCATACTGATGAGCGATGAAGTCCCCCCCACCATTTTGGATGATCCCCAGCCAGCCTCTGCCGGAAGGCGGCGCTTTCGCCGCTCCTCCCGGTTCAGCTTTTGGGGCGCGCTGACCTCGGTGTTTGTTGCTGCGGTGGTGCTTGCCACCCTCTTTACCATGTGGACACCGGCAAACCTGTTCTCCAACCAGATGTTTAATGACCTGATGCAAGCCTGGCGCACCAACCCCACCACGGCGGCAATCACGCCCACACCGCTGCCCCTGCCCACCATTGGGATTGTCTCCGGTCACACCGGGAACGATTCGGGCGCGGTTTGTGCGGATGGATTGACAGAGGAATCTGTTAACCGCACGATTGCCATCCTGGTGCAGAACAAGCTGGCTGCCCAGGGCTACAGCGTGGACCTGTTGAACGAATTTGATGACCGCCTGGAGGGGTACCGGGCGCAGGTGCTGGTCTCCATTCACAATGATTCCTGTAATTACATCAATGATGAGGCGACCGGCTTCAAGGTTGCGGCAGCCAGTTCCAGTGCCTATCCCGAAAAAGCTTCCCGCCTGCGGGATTGCCTGGTGGATCGTTATAAAAATATTACCGGGCTGCCATTTCACTACAACACCATTACTGCGGATATGTCCAGCTACCACACCTTCCGGGAAATTCACACCGAGACCACCGCTGCCATCATTGAAACCGGCTTCCTCTTTTTGGATCGCAAAAAATTAACCGAAGAGCCCGACCTGATTGCAGATGGAATTGTTGCCGGCATTCTCTGCTATATGCGCAATGAACCCGCCGAACAGGTGCAGATGAACCCATGAGTGGACCATCCAACCTGGCGTTTCAACATGCCATTGCCGCTGCCATGCAAGCGCTGCGGCAGGGCAACCGCCTGGAAGCCCGGCGGCAGGCGGGGGAGGCAGCCCGCCTCTGCCCGGACCGGGAGGAACCCTGGCTGATCCTGGCTGCGCTTGCCAGTCCCCGGGCTAGCCTGGGATATTTTCACAAGGTGCTGGAAATCAACCCTGCCAGCGAGCGGGCGCAACAGGGGATTGCCTGGGCAAACAGGCGTCTTCAACAGGAACCCCGCAAACCGGCGCAGGCGGTGACTGCTTCTCCTCTCCCGGCGGTGTCTCCGGCACCGGCGGCAATCCCTGCACCTGCCCCCCGGCAGGCGGTGACGGTACCCCGCCCTGTACCTGCCATACCCCGGCAGCCTGCCCGGGTTCCGTGGTTCCTGGCAGTTGCAGCCCTGGTGGTCCTGGCGTTGCTCGTCTGGCTTGGGGTGGCTGGATTTCCTTCGTTGAAAAGTGTAACCGCGGGTGGACTGTCCGGTTCGCGTCCCCTGGATGCCCTGCTCAAGCCCACCATCACGCCCACACCGACAATTACATTGACCCCCACGCCCACCCATACCCCCACCATCACGCCCACCCCCACCGTCACGTTAACGCCCACACCCACCTCCACTTCCACACCCACTCCCACTGCCACCATCCCGCCGCCCAGCACCGGTTTGACTCTGCCGCCCGATGGACGCTGGGTGGATATTGACCTGAGCGAACAGGCGCTGTACGCCTATGAGTATGACACCCTTGTCAATTCCTTCCTGGTTTCCACGGGCACCTGGCAATACCCCACCGTGCAGGGTCAGTTTCATGTGTATGTCAAGTACCGCTATGCCGATATGTCCGGTCCGGGGTATTACCTGCCGGATGTTCCCTATACCATGTACTTTTATGATGGCTATGGTCTGCATGGAACCTACTGGCATGATAATTTTGGCACACCGATGAGCCATGGCTGCGTGAATCTGCGCACCGACAATGCCGGATGGTTGTTTGATTTCCTGTCTGTGGGTTCCCTGGTCAATATTCACGAGTGATGGACTTTCTGGATCGGATTTTCCTGCAGCAAGTTTCCCGCCGCAGTTTTCTGAAATTAAGCGGCAGCGGGTTGTTGGCACTGTTTTGCATGCCCTGGATGGAACGCGGGTACAAGCCCCGCCAGGAAATCAGCCCGGAAGAATCATCCTATCAACTGGGGCGGATTGTGGGCAACCGTATCCCGGTCTATGATCGTCCCTCGGTGAGTGGCACCTTTGTGAAAAATTACTACCAGGACCTGGTGCTGCCGATTGACCACATCACACTGGGCGATGACGAACCCCACTATAACCGCATTTGGTACCACATGAACGGGGAGGGATATGTCCATTCGGGCAATGTGCAGCCGGTGGCACTGGTGGAAAATCAGCCGGTTTCCAGCCTGCCCGAAACCGGGCGCCTGGCGGAGATCTCTGTTCCATATACCGATTCCATCTGGACGCTGGCGAAACCGGACCGGGTCGCCTATCGCCTGTATTACAATACCGTCCACTGGGTCACCGAATCGCTGCGTGACCAATCCGGGCAGATCTGGTACCGCATCCCGGATGACAAGTGGGATTTTTCCTACCTGGTGCGGGCGGAGCATATGCGCCTTCTCCAGCCGGAAGATGTCGCCCCTATTTCTCCCGGGGTTCCGCCGGAAGCCAAGCGGCTGGAAATCCGCCTTGCCGAACAGGTGGTGATTGCCTACGAGAGCGGCTGGCCTGTCTACATGTGCCGGACGGCGACCGGGGCGCGCTTCATTGATGGCGATTACCGCACCCAGCCCGGACGCTACATCACCAACCGCAAGCGCCCCTCCCGCCACATGGCAGCTGGAGACCCGGCGGCTCCCAGCAGTTATGACCTGCCGGGCATCCCCTGGGTGTGCTACCTGACGGAGAACGGCGTTTCCTTCCATGGCACCTACTGGCATAACGATTTTGGCAAACCCCGCAGCCATGGCTGTATCAATCTCTCGTGTGCATCTGCCAATTGGGTCTATCGTTGGACAAACCCGGTTGTACCTTTTGATAAAACATGGTATCTTGAGGATACTGGAACCGTGGTTGATATTATCGGAGAGTAATTGAATGGCAAGCAAAGCTTTGTTTGGCGGTCTGGTGATTGATGAGTGGGAACAACCGGTGGAAGTAACGACGGTTGGCGGGGAAGCCTTCTACGTGGTCAACGATGCCGGATTCCGCCGCCACATCTCCTCGGAGGAAGTGGACCGGCAGGTGTTGACGGAAATGTTGAAAATGGTCGATGGAAACGAGGAAGCCATTGCTGAACAGACTGCCAGGCTGATGGGGCAGGATGACCTGTTCACCCATGCCATCCTGATAAACCAGATCAAGCAAATGGGGGAACAGGTGGACACCCTGTTGGAGATGGGGATTCCTGAGGAGACCCGTTCCTACCTGGGAATGATGGGCTTCCGGGTGGTCATCAACCTGCATGGCGAGGTGCTGGACGTACGCCAGCCTGGTGCCATCTCCGATGAAGGGGACGGCGGGGAATAACGTAACTGCAACCGCCTGGTACAGACAGGTGCAAAATCGGACGGTTTTGGGTACAATAGAAGAGATGGACAAACGGGCACATTCACCATTGTGGAGAAGAGGCACATGGCTTCGGCGGATATTGTGGACGTAAATGAGATGAATTTTGAATACGACGTGCTGTCGTATTCGCAGAACGTCCCGGTGATCGTGGACTTCTGGGCGGCGTGGTGCCGTCCCTGCAAGCAGCTCAGCCCCATGCTCGAGTCGCTGGCAAATGAAGCCCAGGGAGCGTTCCGCCTGGCGCGCCTGGATGTGGACCAAAACCCGGCACTGGCGCTGCGCTATGGAGTGCGAACCCTGCCAACCGTCAAAGCCTTCAGCCAGGGCGAGCCTGTGGCGGAGTTTGTGGGCATGCAGCCGGAATACCGTGTGCGGGAGTTCCTGGGGCGCATCACGCCGCCCAGCCCATTCAACCTTGCCGTGGAGCGTGCCGAGGGATTGTATGCCATGGGCAACCTGGCGGAAGCGGAAAAAATGTTCCACTTCCTGCTTGACCAGAGCCCGGGGAATCCCAATTGTCTCTTTGGGCTGGCATGCATCCAGTTGCGCACCGGCAGGCTGCTGGATGCGCTCAACATCCTGCGCCATTTCCCCGCCAGCCGGCTGTACCCGCGCGCCGAACTGCTGCTCCCCTATGCCGAACTGCTGGTGGACCTGGATTTCAACAAGCTGCCGCTGAATACCGACCTGGATGCCGCCTTCCAGAACAGCCTGCGCCTGGCAATTCGGGATAATCTCCCGGCTGCCCTGGATGGTCTGCTGGAGGTGCTGCGGCAGGACAAGCGCTACCAGAAGGGGCGCGCCCGACAGGCAGTGCTGGGAATCCTGGAACTTTTGCACCCGGAGGATCCAATCACGCGCCAATACCGCTCGGAACTGGCATCCATCCTCTTCTAGTTGTTTCCCTTTTCCTCTTTACGATGACTCTATAATGAAAGATACCTCCCCTGTATTGGAAGTTTGCGTGGTGATGTTCACCGTGCAGGATAGCCGCCTGCAGGTGCTGCTGTCACAGCAGCCACAGAGCAGCTGGCATCTTCCCGTCCTGGCGGTGGAACCGCACCCATCGCTGGAATCAGCGGCTCTGGCATGCCTGACGAATTGCACCGGTCTGACGGAAGCCTACCTGGAGCAGTTATACAGTTACAGCGATTGCAGCGGTCAAGCCGGTCGCCGCAGGGTGATGGTGGCATATTTTGCCCTGCTGCCGTCCGATCAGCCCTCCACGGGCGGCGCGTGCCGCCAGGAGGCAGCCTGGCACCCGGTGGATGCCCCCCCGCCCCTGGGCGACAACCATGGCGAAATCCTTAAGTATGCCCTGCGGCGCCTGCGTTACAAGCTGGAATACACCGCAGTCGGATTTGAACTGCTGCCGGAAACCTTCAGCCTGAGCGAATTACAGCGCACCTATGAAATCATCCTGGGTGAAAAACTGGATAAGCGCAATTTCCGGCGGCGCATCCTGGAGGCAGGTGTGATTGAGCCAACCAACGTCCAGCGGATGGGGGAGGGGCGCCCGGCGCGCCTGTTCCGCTACCGCGCGGATGCGGTTGCCGAAGTCAAGGCGCGGCGGCTCTTCCCATGAATCGGGAACTCCGCAAGCAATTGGAGCGTCTTACCCCTGAACACGCCCGGAATGCGTGTTCAGGAGGAAAAAATGAGAAGTTTTGCACATCTTTTGGGTGGAATTTTAATTGTCGTTCTTTTGATGGGCATGCTGACATCCTGCGCCGATTCGTCATCGGCAAATCCCGGCGACCGGGACGACCTGTTGCCGCCGGGGCAGGAACAGCCCGGTCAGCCTGTGCCAACGGACGAAACAGCCATCACCCCGGTACCGACGCAAACCCCGCAGGCTCCCATTATGGGTGATATCCCTGCTCCCGAAGGAATGGCAGCTTTCCTGGTTGCCTCCGGCGCCCCATCTTCTGGCTCGGCAGACCAGGTGGATCCCGTCCTGTTTGTGGCGGGCAGCCAGCTGGTTGGCGAAGATCCTGCCGGTTTGCTGCCGGAGGAAGCCCGCCTCGCGCTGGAAGCAGCACAGAAAACCTTCCCGGATGACATGCTGCTGGTGGTGTACACGGGGTACAGGGGGTCCAGCGGATATTCTGTGGCTGTGACCGAAATCCAGTCCACTGCGGATGGTTTGAAGGTCCTGTATCATGTGACATCACCTTCCCCCCGGACAATGGGATTAACGGTCCTGACCCATCCCTACACCATCGTCCGGCTTACTGGCGCCGAAGTAAGCCCGGAAAACATCTCCTTTGAAGAAGTCAAATAATTGAAAAAAACTCCCCCGGATATTCCGGGGGAGTTGCTTATTGATCACCTGCCTTTGTTTCAGCAAAATGCATTTTCTCCACATCCTGCCAGCTTTCTCCGGGAGCCGTGGTCAGGTAATCCCCCAGCAGCGGCATGGTTTCCCGCGCCAGTTCCGCCATACGGTGGGCAATCCGGCGGATGGAGAAATGAGCATTGGGTGCCGAGCGCAGGCTGACAAAGTGCATCAGGCTGCGCAGGTTGGTGGAGAGCAGGACGCGACGGTTGTACCCGTTGGGCACCACGTAGGAAGCAACTGCCGGGTTAAAATTGTGCAGCTGCAGGTAGGTTTCACGGGCGGTTTCCATGGCGCGGCGGTAGTCTGTTTCCATCCCGGCGGCACAGATGCAGCGGGGGATGGCGTACCCCAGCAGGGGAGTGAGCGCCTGGGGGGTTTGCGTCATCATGCGGTGTCGTTTCAATTCAGCATAAGCGCCCTGGTCCAGGATGATGTCAAACACGAAGAAGGAAAATTCCAGCTCACGGATGGGGATATCGTGCGGACCCAGTGAGCCCAGGATGGCAGCGGCAAGGCGGGCTTGCTCCCCTGCGGACAGGTTGCGAACCTGCTCGATGGCATGCGCATAGCCGTTTTCGCCGTGCCGGTACAGAGCGGCTGCCAGGATGTGCAAATCCGCATCCCTGTCCCAATCCAACAACCGGCACCATGGAGTTTCGCCTGGTCCTGCTGGCATGGCTGGCTCTGCCGGGAGCCCCGGCGTCAGTGCTTCCCGGACGGTTTGCAGATATGGGACTGCATCTGCATACTTAACCAGCGTGGGCGTGCTTTCCAGTGCAGCAGCCTTGATTTCCTCACCCATGGCGCGCACTTCCATCAACGGGTGGGAGAGCATTTTCCGGATGGCATGCTCCAGCGCCCTCGCGTTAATAGTCATGCCAACATTTGCCAGTGCTGCTGCGGGCAGCAAAAAACGGCAGACATCCACTGCCTGGGGGCGCACCCGCCGTTCCCAGGCGGATGGGGTTTCCCCTTCCCGCGGGGGATTTTCGGCGGCAATCACCTGCTGCACTGGTTCCAGGCAGCGGGTATAGGTTTCAAACAGGGACCGGCAGGTATCTTCATATAGCCCCTGCAGGAGGTGATTTTGCAGTTCAGCGGGGCGGTAAAAATCATCCAATCCCCACTGCTGGTAGCGGGTAGACTTTTCAGTGTAGGATGCCAGCCGGTTGGATTCCAGGCACTCCACTGCCAGGCGGGAGATGTTCTCGGCGGCAATGTGCAGGACTGCATGTTCCGCCACCGAGGAATGTCCATAGCCGACCACCCATTTTTCATGGAAGTCGGCACTTTTGGCTTCGGTCAGTTCCGCGGCGATCTCCCGGAAGGATTGGGGCGAGCGCGAGGTTTTGGCAAACGTGACGGCAATGGTTTCCGGCGGCAGTTGTTGAGGGTCAAGCAGGTATATCTGGCGATTGCGGGGCATGGGTCAGCACCTCCCGTGCGACAAGCACATCCTGGTGAATCTGGGCTAGCAGCGCATCCACTGATTGGAAACGCTGTTCCGGGCGCAGCCGGGCGGCAAACTCCAACCGCAGCGGGCAGCCATAAATATCACGGTCAAAATTCAGCAAGTGCGCCTCCACCCTCGGTTGGGGTGGAGTGTTTTCAAAGGTGGGTCGCAAGCCAATATTCGTCACTGCCCGGTATGCTTTGCCTTCCAGCCAAACCCAGGTGGCATACACGCCATTGGCAGGTAAAATCCGGTCTGGTTCCAGTGCAAGGTTGGCGGTTGGGAATCCCAGTCCCCTGCCGCGCCCGTCGCCGTGGATGACCACGCCGGGAATGGAAACCATTCTTCCAAGCATCCGGTTTGCTTCCACCAGGTTTCCTTCCCCAAGGGCTTTGCGAATCCGGCTGGACGAGATGATGCCGCTTTCCAAGACGACCGGCTCCACCACGTCCACGGTAAAACCGAGCCGCGCGCCCAGTTCCTTCAAGGTTGGAATATCCCCGCTGCGGTTGCGCCCCAGCGCAAAATTGGGACCCACAACCAGCCGTTTCATCTCCACGGCATCCACCAGCCGCCGGATGAAGGTTTCGGCGGTTTCCGCAGCCAGGCTGGCAGTGAACGGCAGCGTGATCACTTGATCCACGCCAAGCATTCCCAGCAAAACAGCCCGTTCTTCCGGGTTTGTGAGGATGATGGCATCGGTGCGTCCTTTCAGGATGGCAGCCGGGTGTGGGTGAAAGGTGACAACAACCGAAGGCAATCCAGCAGAGGATGCCCCGTTCGTCAGGTGGCGGATCAATTGCTGGTGCCCGGCATGGACGCCATCAAAAATGCCAATGCTGACCCATGCGCCTTGCAGGTGCACTGATTCCAGCGTTGTGGAATGACGCATGGACCGTCCTTGTGGTCAGGAGTTAAAGACTTTTCGTGGCTGCCACTCGCTGGTTTCGGTGTCAAATTCCAGCAGTGCGACCAGTTCGCCCAGGTCTGACATGCCGCGCACCCAGGATTTTCCTTCCCAGGTGCCGGGGATGCGATGACCGTGGCGGACTTCGTCCAGTTGTTCGGGGGTCAGTTCCAACGCCGGCCAGTCGCTCAATGCTTCGCCGGAGGGAATGAGGTATTGTTGCCAGGTGCCGTTGTCAAAGGCTTCGCGCAGTTTTTTCAGTGGTACGGCATCCCGCAGGGTGAAACGACCACTCTTGGTCCGGCGCAGTCCCACCAGGTTGGCGCCGCAGCCCAGCTTGGTGCCCAGGTCATTTGCCAGGGAACGGACATAGGTGCCCGATGAGCAGCTTACATCAATGACTGCCTCCGGCGGATCCCATTCCAGCAGTTCCAGGTTGTACACCTGGATTTTGCGGGGCTGCAGATCCACTTCCTCGCCTTCCCGCGCCAGGTCATATGCCCGCCGACCCTTCACGCGCACGGCGGAATAGGGTGGGGGAACCTGTTCAATTTCACCCACAAAACTTGCCAGCGCTTCGCTGAATTGTTCCTCGGTCACATCCACCGGGGCGGAGGAGGTTACAGATCCATCCGCATCGAATGTATCCGTTGTGACGCCCAGTTCAACGACAGCCTGGTAGCGCTTATCCGAGGCGGAAACATATTCGCTCAGCCGGACGGCAGGACCCACCAGCACAACCAGCACGCCAGATGCGCGCGGGTCCAGGGTTCCGGTATGCCCGGCACGGCGAATGTTGGTCCCCCTTCGAACCACCTGCACCACATCGTGGGAGGTTAATCCTACAGGCTTGTCAATGACAAGGACACCTGATACGGTATTCAATGCATCCGAGTAGTTGGAATCCATATTATTTACTTTCCCCTTGGTTTGAGGTGTATTTTCATTTCCCAAGTGTTTTCACAAATAATTATAACTGAAAATCAAAAGAGAATATCAAGAATTGATATCTCCTATTTTTTTTGTGTCAAGCAGCTGGCGGGTGGCTTCCAGCACTTTTGGACGGACTTCCTCCAGCGTGCCAGGGATATCCGCCCCGGCAGCAGCACTATGCCCGCCGCCGCCGAAACTGAAGGCAATCTGCGAGACATCCCAACCCGGTTGGGCGCGCCAGCTCACCTTGACGGTGCCCTCCTTTTGCTCAATGAACAGGACAACAATGTCGCATTCATCAATGCCGGAAAGCACGTTGGTAAGGTCGGCATCGTCCGTGCCGGTGTAACCGCTTGCCTTGCGATTCTCAAGGGTGAGGGTGGTCCATGCCAGCCTGCCCTCGCGCTGCAGATCCGACAACCCCAAGCCCCAATACCGGGTGGCGGCAAATGAACGGATAATCAGCGCCCGCTTGTACAGCTCCGGCAGGTCTGCTCCGGCTTCCATGAGGGTGGCAGCCAGCCGCAATGTGGTGGGATTCATATTGGACGTGCGGAACCCGATGGTATCCGTCACCATGCCCGTCAGCAGGGCTTCGGCAACCGGCTTGGTGATGGGCAGCCCCCATACGGGCAGGTATTCTGCCAGGATGGCTGCGGTTGCAGTGGCTTCCGGCAATACAAAGTTCAAGCGGGCAAAATTCAGGTTGGTGACATGATGATCAATGTTCAGGTCGGGTGTGCGTCCCTCCAGCCCATCGCCCAGGCGGCGCGGGTCCGAGGCATCCAGTGTGATGATGGCATCAAAATCCCCGCTGGAATGGTGCAGGATGTTCTCCGCTCCTGTGAGGTGCCGGAATGTCCGCTGCACCCCATCGCTGAGTACCATTTGCACATCTTTGCCAAGCTCCAGCAGGGAAAGCCCAAGTCCCAGCATTGAACCAACAGCGTCCCCGTCCGGTCGGATGTGGGAGAGAATCAGGATCCGGTTGGAATTGTGCAGCAATTGACGGATGTCAGCATGAAGGTGTTCCATCATGGCAGGTTACTCCGTTTTTTCTTCCTTGCGGATATCCGCCAGGATGCGCTCAATCCGGTCGGCGCGCTCGGGGGTTGGGTCCCAGTGGAAGCGCAGCCGCGGGAAAACCCGCAGTTCAATCCGCTCTGAGAGCGTTTTGCGCAGGAATCCGCTGGCGCTTTCCATACCTTGCAGCACCTCGGCAGCCCGTTCCTGACCTTCCACTGCCGAGACGTAAATATCCGCATAAGCCAGCTCGCGGTCCACGATGACATCGGTAATGGAAATTCCCGCCAGGCGGGGGTCATGAATCTGACCCATGACGAGCATTTCTGAAATTTCCTGGCGAATCCGGTCGCCAATCCGTTGTAATCTCAATTTTGAAGGCATGGTTTCCTCCCGGCGCCTGGTGCGCCCAACCGTCAGCCCTGGCAGGCTGGCGGGATAATCCTATCCGTTCTTCTCCAGGATAAAGCATTCAATGACATCACCGGCAAGGATATTGTCAAAATTGCGCACACCGATACCGCACTCGTATCCCTGGCGTACTTCACGCACGTCTTCCTTCTCATGCTTCAGGCTGGAGATGTCGCCGGTGAAGATGATTTCTCCGTTCCGCTTGACGCGCACCTTGCCGTTGCGGCGGATCTCTCCCTGTGTAACTTTGCATCCGGCAATATTGCCCACGCGGGAAATGTGGAAGACCATCAACACATCCGCCTGACCGACAACAACCTCGCGAATTTCCGGTTCCAGCATGCCTTTCAATGCTTTCTCCACGTCTTCAATCATGCGGTAGATGATCTCATACGTGCGGATGGAGACACCTTCCGCCTCCGCCAGCCGCCGGGCAGGGGTATCTGCCTGGACGTTGAAGCCAATGATGATGGCATGGGAAGCGGCGGCAAGCATCACATCATTCTCGCCAATGTTCCCGGCTTCGGCGTGGAGGATATTGATGGAAATTTCCTCCTTGCCCAGGTCGTTCAGCGAGGAGACAATGGGTTCCAGCGAACCCTGTACATCGGCTTTCACAATCAGGCGCAGCTCGCGTTCCTCGCCCGACTGCACCCGGCTGAACAGTTCCTCCAGCGTTGCCTTGGGGGCTGCCGCCCGGCTTTCCTGGTGCTGGAGCTTGCGCTCCGCCACCAGTTCCCTGGCTGCCTTTTCGTTGTCCACCACCTGGAAGAGATCACCCGCCTGGGGCACATCACTCAAGCCCATGATCTGGACCGGGGTGGAGGGACCTGCCTTGTGCAGTTTCTTGCCGCGGAAATCAAACATGGCGCGGATGCGTCCGTACGCGGTTCCGGCGATGACCACATCGCCCATCTCCAGCGTGCCGTTTTGCACCAGCAGGGTGGCAACCACACCTTTTGAGCGGTCCACCTGTGCTTCGATGATGGTTCCAATCACGCGTCCCTTGGGGTTGGCTTGTATTTCCATGCTGTCAGCAACCAGGTTGATCGCTTCCAGCAAATCTTCGATATTCTTCCGGAATTTTGCCGAGACCGGCACCACGATGGTATTGCCGTCCCATTCATCCGGTATCAAACCGGCATCTGCCAGCTGGCGCTTGACGAAGTCCGGGTTGGCTCCGTCCAGGTCAATCTTGTTCATGGCAACAATAATCGGCACCCGGGCGGCGCGGGCATGGGCAATGGCTTCCCGCGTCTGCGGCATGATGCCGTCGTTGGCTGCCACCACCAGGACAACAATATCCGCTCCCTGGGCACCGCGGGCGCGCATGGCGGTAAATGCCGCGTGACCGGGAGTATCCAGGAAGGTGATGGCGTGTCCCTTGTGTTCCACCTGGTAGGCACCGATATGCTGCGTAATGCCACCGGCTTCCCCCCCAGCCACATTGGTGTGGCGGATGGCATCCAGCAGGGTGGTTTTTCCATGATCCACATGCCCAAGGATGGTGACCACGGGCGGGCGGGTGACCAGTTGATGCGGGTCCTCACCGGAAATAATCTGCCGCCAGAACGGGATTTCGCCGGTTTCCTTGGGCGTTTCCTCTTCCAGCATCTCCTGGTGGGTCTCAAACCCCAACTCGGAGGCAACAATGGAAGCCGTATCAAAATCAACCTGCTGGTTAATGTTGGCAATCACCCCGTTGGACATCAACACCTTGATGACCTGGATGGGGCTTGCACCCATCCGTTGGGCAAGATCGCGCACCGTGATCATGCTTGGAAGTTCGATAATTTTTTGCCCGTTATCGCTCATATCATGCCTCCTTTTGAATGCCCCCTTGCGAAACTCTTCCCCGGTGGAAAAGAAATCGGGGCGGTTCAACCCGCCCCGATCGCTATTGCCGGAATTGGCAGATAAGCCTACCGATGGGTCAGGTTTCGCTTTTCATCTTGTTAAAAGTCCTGTGAAAAGAGCCATTTTATTCTGTCGCAAGTTCGTCTGCTGCCGTTTCAGCAGGCAGGGTTTCCATCCAGGCGGTCAACACCTGCCGGTCGGCTTCCGTGAGTTCCACGTTCAGCGCATGGGCAAGGGCGCCCTTCAGGCCGCGCTCCCAGCAGGAACGGAGGTTGTGCAGGTAGGCACCTCTCCCGTTCATTTTCCCGGTTGGGTCCACGCGGATCCCTTCCGGGGTTCGCACAATGCGGATCAGCGTTCGTTTGGCATTCACCGTCCGGCAGCCGACGCAGGTGCGCTGGGGAATATGTTTGACTCGTTTCTGTGTTTTCTTGCTCACCTATCCTTCTCGATATTTCTGCAAACTAAAATGACCATTCATCATCCCCGCGCTTGTGCTGCTTGCGGACGATGGTGACATCCTTGTCCGGGTCGTATTCCACGTTGACAAAGCGGCGACCCTTCTTGCCCTTGGGTTTCTTGCGGTCTTTCTTGTCTCCCTCGCCTTCTTCTTCCTCTTCGTCCACGTATTCCGTGGCAGTGAGGACTTCCGGACGGAGGGTAAAGATTTCTTCCAGGGAAGGCTCTTCCTCGGGAACAACTTCTTCTGCAACCGGTTCTCCCGGAACCGTCTCGACAATCCCCGCTTCCACTTCCACGGGTTCCACTGCCGCAACTGCTTCTTCCACAGCCGCAGCTGGTGTTTCTTCCAGGGCAGCAGGGATTTCTTCCGCAGGGGCTTGTTCCGCCAGTTTGGCGGTTTCAGCTTCCGCGGCAGCCTGTTGTTCCAGGGTTTCCATCAGGTTGCGGATGGTCTGCATGGCTTTTTGCCCAATACCATTCAGGCGCAGGATGTTGTCCGGCTCGGTACGCATTTCTGTTGCCAGCTCTGCAACCGTGTTGTAACCACCTTCCTGCAGGATATAGGCAACATGCTCCGGCAGACCACTGTCGAGGATGTTGGTTTCGTATGCCGAAGCAGGAATGCCCTCCAAAATGATGGGTTTTTCAGGCTCGGCTTGTTTTTCCGGTGTGCGGGCAGCCACCAGGCGGCGTTCCACCCGGTCGATGAACTTGGCAATTTTGTCGTATTCTTCGGCTGAAAGCGGGCGTCCTTCCGACTTGCGCACCAGCAGGTCCTGGATGGTCTGGAGGAGTTCTTCCCCAATCTGTTCCAGCAGGGCGGAATCGGAGCGCACCAGCTGCAGGGTTTCACTCCCGGCTTCGGAAACACTCTTGATGTCAATCCGCCAGCCGGTGAGCTTGGCTGCCAGGCGGGCATTCTGTCCATCGCGTCCAATCGCCAGGCTCAACTGGTCTTCCGGCACAATCACGGTGGCAGTCTTGCCGCCGGGAGCGCGGTCGTTCAGGTACACGCCGGTGACGCGCGCCGGGCTGATGGCTTTGGCGATGAAAATGGCGGGATCGGCATTCCATTCAATCACGTCAATCTTCTCGTTGCTGAGTTCCTTGACGATTGCCTGGATGCGTACGCCCTTGATGCCCACGCAGGCGCCCACGGGGTCAATCCCCGGCTGGGTGGCAGAGACAGCCACCTTGGCGCGCTCGCCCGGCTCGCGGGCGATGGAGCGGATTTCCACCACACCGTGGTAGATTTCCGGCACTTCGGTTTCCAGCAGGCGGCGCAGGAAATTGCGGTGCGTGCGGGAAAGGATGATTTGCGGGCCGCGCGGGTTGTCATTCACTTCGGCAAGCAGGGCGCGCACCCGGTCGTGATTCTTGAAGCGCTCGTTGGGAATCATTTCCTTGCGGGGCATGCTCCCTTCGGCTTTCATATCCAGCCCGATGGTCAATCCCTGGCTGTTGACAGCCTGCACCACGCCGTTGATGATTTCGCCAACCTGCTTGCGGAAGTGATCCAGTTGTGCCTGGCGTTCCGCTTCACGGATGCGCTGCTGGATGACCTGGCGGGCGGTTTGGGCGGCAACCCTGCCAAAGTCCGCCGGTGTGCTTTCCACAATCACCATTCCGCCAAGTTCCGCGTCCGGATCCACCAGCAGGGCATCTTCCAGGCTGACTTCGGTGATGGGGCTTTCCACGCTCTCCACCACTTCCTTTTCAGTAAAGATGGTCACCTTGCCGGTATCCATATCCACTTTGGCTTCCACATGCTGGTTTTGGGATGCGTTCACAGCTTTGCGATACGCGGAAGCCATGGCAAGTTCCAGCGCGTGCAGGATCACCTCGCGGGGCAGACCCTTCTCTTCCAGTACTTCATTAAAAGCCAGAGTAAATTCGTTCTTCATCCTTATCTTACACCTTGTTCACTTTGCCCTAGATACGCAGAAAAGTGGGGGGCGCCCACTTTTCGGTGTGTGCGATATTGCCTACTCAACGCACTGTATTTTAGCACAAACCGGGTGCAGAATCAAGGTTTTAAAGAGGAAATCCCCGCCGCGGCTTGTGATAGAATGATTCCATCCCTTCCTGGAGGATTTGCCATGACAACAGACTGGACCTGGTGGCGGGATGGCGTGATTTACAACCTCTACTCCCGCTCCTTCGCCGATGCCAACGCTGATGGACTGGGCGATTTGCAGGGTATTCTCCATCATCTCGATGACCTGCAATACCTGGGGGTGGATGCCCTTTGGCTGACCCCCTTCTACCCCACTGCGGACGGGGATTATGGGTACGATGTCACCGATTACTATTCCGTGGATCCCCGCATGGGCACCCTGGAGGATTTCGATCACCTGCTGGCAGAGGCGCACCGCCGCGGCATCCGCATCATCCTCGACCTGGTGTTGAATCACACCTCCGATCAACACCCCTGGTTTGTGGAAGCGCGCTCCTCCCGGCAATCCCCCCGCCACGACTGGTATATCTGGGCGGACCCCAAGCCGGGCGGAAAGCGCCCCAACAACTGGCAGTCGATTGTCGGTGGCTCGGTCTGGGAATGGGAGCCGCAGGTTGGTCAGTACTACCTGCGTACCTTTTTGCCCTGCCAGCCCGACCTGAACTGGCGCAACCCGGAGGTCCGCCGGGAACTGATCAATGTCTTCCGCTTCTGGCTGGACCGCGGCGCAGATGGCTTCCGGCTGGATTTGTTCAACGCCTATTTCAAGGATGACCAGCTGCTGGATAATCCGCCTGCCTTTGGCATTCGCCCATTTGAATGGCAGCAGCATGTGTATGACTGCAACCGCCCGGAGATGATTCCCCTGCTGCAGGAAATCCGCACCCTGGTGGATTCATACCCCGACCGCTACCTGGTGGGGGAGACTTTCGACCCCACCCCCGAAATTGCCGCCCGCTACGTCGGTCCGGACAGGCTGCACGCTACCTTTGAACTCAACCTGATCATGCAGCCGTGGAGTGCGCCGCGCTTTTGGGATGCCATCCAGCGCTGGGAATCCGCCCTGGGCGCGGACGACTGGCCCACGGTGGTGCTCAACAGCTTTGACCAGCCCCGTTCGGCAACCCGCTTCACCCGCACGGAGGATGATGCCCGCCTGAAGGTGGCAGCCGCCCTCCTGCTGACGCTGCGCGGCACCCCCTACCTGCTTTACGGCGAGGAGATCGGCATGCGCAACATCGCCCTGCGCCGCAGCGAGATGCTGGACCCCATTGGCAGGAAGTGGTACCCGTTTTACCACACCCGCGATGGGGAGCGTTCCCCCATGCAGTGGGATGACTCCCCGAATGCCGGGTTTGGCTCCGTTGCGCCCTGGCTGCCCGTCCACCCCAATTACCTGCAGCGGAATGTTGCCGCCCAGCGCCAGGACCCCAACTCGCTCTACCAGTTTTACCGCGCCCTCATCCAGCTCCGCCGGGAGACGCCCGCCCTGCAGCGGGGCATGTTCCAGTGGCTCACCTTCCAGCCGGGGCAGCTGCTTGCCTACCTGCGCCAGACGCCGGAACAGACCGTGCTGGTGGCGTTAAACTTTCGCCGCCGCAAGGTGCGCCTGGCAATGGGCAGCGACCTGGCGCACCGCAACTGGCGGGTTGCGCTTTCCACCCACCCGCGCCCGGAAACGGAGATTTCGCAGAACTGGCTGCCGCTTGCAGGCAACCAGGCGCTGATTCTTGTGGCGGACTGATGCTCATCTGGAGACCGGCTCCAGGTCAAACGGCACCCCCACGTCCGTCCCCACCTGCTGCAGCGCCCGGACGGTGGGCAGCAACAGGGGGACCCCTTCCCGCTCGCAGCGTTCCGCCATTTCAAATTCCTTTTCACCGTGGATGTAAATCCGCTCCTGCCCGGCTTCCCGGGGGGCGGTTTTCAGTTCGGTGATCAGTGCATCCATGTCCTGCTGGAAATCCGCCAGCAGCCGGAAGGCATCAATCCGCACGGCGGCAAAGAAATGCCCCACGCTTGCCGAGGTTGGGTCGGATGGGTTTGCCACCGACTTGCCGAATCCGCTGCCAGCCAGCACGCCCGAGAAAATATCCACCAGCAGCGCCAGCCCATAGCCCTTGTACCCGCGCATCACGTCCACGCCGCCGAGCGGCATTAATGCCCCGCCCTGCAGCACCGCCTGCGGATTATCGGTCACCCGCCCGGTGCTGTCCACCCCCCACCCGGCGGGGATGGGCTCGCCTTTTTCCTTGTACACGGTCACCCGCCCAATGGGCACGATGCTGGTTGCCATATCCAGCACATAGGGGCGGTTTTCCCCGGCAGGCACCGCCACGGCAATCGGGTTGGTGCCCAGCATGCGGGTGCTGCCATAGGTGGGAGCCACCAGGGGCTGGCTGTTCGTCAGGCTGATGCCAATCATCTGGTGGGGCAGCGCCATCATGGCGTAATACCCGGCAATCCCGTAGTGGTTGCTGTTGCGGACGGTCACCATTGCCACGCCGCTTTCGGCTGCTTTTACCAGGCAGCGGTTCATGGCGTGGAATGCCGCCACCTGCCCCAGCCCGTTCCCGGCATCCAGCGCCAGGGTGGTTGCAGTTTCGTTCACGGTGGAGATCACCGTCACCGGCGACATGACCCCCTTGCGCAGGCGCGAGCCGTAATAGGTGTTCAGCCGGATCACCCCGTGCGATTCCACTCCGCGCACATCCGCCGCCACCAGCACGTCCGCGGCGATTCCGGCGTCTGCCGGGGGCACGCCCAGCTGGACGAAAAACCGGGTGACGTACTCCTGCAGGGCAGGGATGGGGTAGCGCAGGTATTCGGTCATTGCATCCTCTCCGTAAATAAACAGGGCTTCCCAACGCGGGGCAGGGGTGGTTCTACCTCCCGCCATTGAACATCCGCC
>ENA-UPSM01000567-UPSM01000567.1-activated-sludge-metagenome-genome-assembly--contig:-NODE-567-length-51790-cov-6.360182_pt1 | contig 51790 bp, 47 predicted proteins | sample MGYA00238181_ERZ773283 | MGnify/ENA primary metagenome ERZ773283 (study PRJEB29023, sample SAMN05720199) | activated sludge metagenome | isolation source: Anaerobic digester | place: Japan... | reverse complement strand
GGACGAGGTTCGAGAAGCAGGATGTGTCTGACCATGCACGAGAAATTAATCGCCCTGGATCGGAGCGGACAATCCGTCGCGCGGTTCGCGGCAGCTATCTTTGGTTGCGAAACCTTCTCAGTCTCGAGGCGACGATGTTCCTTCCAGCGACCCGCGAAGAAATGACCCGCAGGGGGTGGGGCGAACTGGACGTGATCCTGGTGACCGGCGACACCTACATCGACAGCCCCTACCATGGAGTCGCCGCGATCGGACAGGTTCTGGTCAAGGAGGGTTTCCGGGTCGGCGTGGTTTCGCAGCCCAGGACGGATTCCGTCGAGGACGTCTCCCGTCTGGGCGAGCCGCGGCTGTTCTGGGGAGTGTCGGCCGGATGCGTGGACAGCATGGTGGCCAACTACACCAGTTCGGGCAAGCGCCGCAACCAGGACGATTTCACGGCCGGCGGGGTGAACGACCGCCGCCCCGACCGCGCGAGCATCGCCTACACTGGCCTGATCCGCAGGGCGTTCAAGGGGACCGCGCCGATCGTGCTGGGAGGGATCGAGGCGTCGCTTCGGCGGGTGGCCCACTACGACTGGTGGGACAACAAGATCCGTCGCGCGCTCCTGTTCGACGCGAAAGCCGACCTCCTGGTGTACGGCATGGGCGAGCTCTCGACCCTGGAACTGGCGCGGCGGCTCCGGGAAGGGATCTCCATCGACGACGTTCCCGGAACCTGCCGCATCGCCAAGGAGAAGCCCGACGACGCCCTGGAACTCGTGCCGTTCGACGAGATCGTCCAGGACCGCGCGAAGTACGTGGACATGTTCCGGCAATTCTACAAGCATTCCGATCCAGTGACGGGCAAGCGGCTGGCGCAGCGCCACGGTGACCGCTGGCTGGTGCAGAACCCGCCGTCGCCCAACCTGACCACCGAACAGATCGACCGGTTCTCCGACATTCCCTGGGAGCTGGAGACGCACCCGACGGAATCCGTGCATGGCCCGGTGAAGGCCTGGGAGACCGTCCGTTTTTCCGTGATGACCCACCGCGGGTGCTACGGCGAGTGCAATTTCTGCGCGATCGCGGTGCACCAGGGCCTGGCGATCCAGAGCCGCAGCGAAGAAAGCGTGGTGCGCGAGGTCGAGCGGATGCGCGACCACCCCAAGTTCAAGGGGATCCTGGCCGACGCGGGAGGCCCCACCGCGAACATGTACGGCTACGAATGCTCCAAGAAGCTCAAGAAGGGTTCCTGCGAGCACAAGCGTTGCGTGTGCCCCGCCACTTGCCCGGCCATGCCGGTGACCCACGAGCCGCACATCAAGCTGCTGCGCAGGTTGCGCGCCATGCCGGGGATCCGCAAGGTGTTCGTGGCCAGCGGCATCCGGACGGACCTGGTGATGGACGACGACAGGTTCGGACAGGCCTACATCGAGGAGATCGCCGCCCACCACGTGTCGGGCCAGCTCAAGGTGGCCCCGGAGCATTTCGACGACCGGATCCTTTCCCTGATGGGCAAACCCGGCCTGGGAACGATCCTGGACTTCAAGGAACGGTTCGAGAAGGCCAGCGCCAAGGCCGGCAAGAAGCAGTTCCTGACCTACTACGTGATCGCCGCCCACCCCGGATGCTCGCTGGACGACATGAAGGCCATGGGCGACTACGCCCGCGACCGGTTCGGCCTGACCCCCGAACAGGTCCAGATCTTCACCCCCACGCCCGGCACCTGGAGCACGGTGATGTACGCCACGGGAATCGATCCGTTCACCGGGGAAAAGGTGTTCGTGGAACGCGACGGAGGCAAGCGCCGCGCTCAAAAAGAAGTGGTCGGCGGACATCGCCCCCCTCCTCGGAACACGCCCGGATTTTCAACGGCTTCTACGCGGATGCAATCCCGCAGGTACTAATTTTTCGATCGAAGTTTTCCCAACTGCCCCCTCCTTACCCAATAGGGACATTATGAACGCACTGTCTTCCGTATCCAAGGAAACATCGGTTCTCCGAGACTATTTCCATGGTTCGAAGGTGCTGATCACCGGCGGATTCGGCTTTGTCGGCAGCAACATGGCCAAGACGCTCATCGAATTCGGTGCGGACATCACCTTGCTCGACCTGCGAACCGGCGAAGATGTCGGCTCTCTGATCAACACCTTGGGGTTGCGCGACAAGGTGCGGATCGTCCAGGGGGACGTGGGCGATCTCACGCTCGTACGCCAGCTCGTGCATGAAAGCGGCTTCCGGTTCATCTTCAATTTCGCGGCCTACGCGACCGTCATCGAAAAGGCCGTGGAGGCCCCCTACGACACCGTCATGGCCAACACCATGGGCTGGGTGAACGTGATGGAGGCGGCGCGCACCGCTCCCGTGAAAGCCGAAGTCGTGTTCCTGTCTTCCACCGACAAGGTCTACGGCGAGATGGACGGCCATGCCTACCAGGAAGACACCACTCCTTTGCGAGGCATCGGCGTCTACGACGCGGCCAAGCTCGCGGCCGATGTTCTGGGCAAGACCTACTTCGAGGTCTTCGGACTTCCCACCGTGGTCCTGCGCATGTGCAACCTGTTCGGTCCCGGCGACTTCAACACCGAATACCGGCTGATCCCCAAGGCGATGCGCAACCTGCTGGCCTCCGACACGCCCGTGGCCCCGGAGCTCTACTTCGATTCGATCGACCACCAGCGCGACTACCTGTACATCGAAGACGCCGTGCGGGCGATCCTCCTCCTGGCCTACCACAAGGGTTGTCGCGGCGACGTCTTCAACCTGCGGGCCGCCAAATACACCACGACGCCGCACCTGCTCAAGACGCTGGTGCACATCGCCGCCGATGTGGAACGCGAACACGATCCGCGACGGGCGGAACAGATCATCCACAACGGGATCACGATCAAGGTCCGCGAAACGGAATCCAAGGTGATCACGATCAAGAACCAGCACCTGGACGGAAGCAAGCTCACGCTGGCCACCGGGTTCGAGCCCGCCGTGGAATTCGAAGAGGGACTCCGCCGCACCGTCGAGGCCTACAGGATGTATTTCCAGTCGCTGCGGATCGCATCCTGATGGATTCGGGCTGGAAGGGCCGGATCTGCCTCGTGACGGGGGCTGCCGGGTTCGGTGGCTCGCATCTGTGCGCGGCACTGGTGGAGCGCGGAGCGAAGGTCGTCGGATTCGACCGCTGGTCGCCTCGGAACTCCTTCCTCGCGCTGTCCGGCACGATCGACCGGATCGACTGGATCCAGGGCGACGTGCGGGACGTGGACCTGCTCAAGCAGGCGCTCGAGCGGTTCGACGTGGCGACGGTGTTCCATCTGGCCGCGCAGCCCATCGTGCCGATCTCGAACACGCTCCCCATGGAGACGTTTTCCGTCAACGCCATGGGCGCGATGGCGGTGCTGGAGGCGATCCGCCTCACGGGCAACCGGCGCGACCTGGTGTTCGCCTCTTCGGGCGCCTACTACGGAGCGACCACGACGGACGAGCCGATCGCCGAAGAGCATCCTCCGCTCCCGGCCATGAACACCTACGCGCCGTCCAAGGTGGCCGCCGACGAGATGGTCCGCTCCTACGCCCGCATCTTCGGGACCCGCGCCGCCGTGTGCAGGTTCATGAACACCTTCGGCGAAGGCGATTCCAACTTCACGCGGCTGGTGCCGCGCGCCGCGCGCAACCTCGCGCTGGCGGAGCCGTACGATTTCGGGGATCGCGACGACGGATCGACGCAGCTGGATTTCCTGCACATCTCGGACATGACGCGCGCCTACATCGCGCTGGCGGAAAACCTGGACGCCGGGATCGGCGAGGCGTTCAACATCGGCAGCGGTCGCGGCCGCTCGACCGCCGAAATCGCCCGCGCGGCTTCGCTTGCCTGGGACGGGACGGAACGCACGCCGTTGTTCGGCGGTCCCGCGAGATCCACCCCCATCGTCAAGTACCTGGACACGTCCAAAGCGGAACGGATCCTGGGCTGGAAGCCCGCGGTGCCGCTCCAGGAAGCCTTGGAGCGGACCATGAAGTGGTACAAGGACAATTGGAGCGCCATCGCGTGAGCAGGCTGGAGGAGATCCTCGCGTCGGAAGACCGGCGGGTTCGCGAATTCCCGGTCGCGGGGAACAAGACGTTTTTTGCCCACGCCGCCGTATGTCCTCTGCCCGCCGCCGTGGCGAACGCCGTGGTGGAGCACGCCGAGCGCGCGAGCCGGGAAGGCCAGTTCGAACACCTGCACCGCGAAGCCGAGATCGGCGCCCGGAGCTTGGCGGCAGCGTTGATCGGTTCTTCGCCTGAAGAAATCGCTTTCGTGTCTTCGACATCGGCCGGGCTTTCGATGGTCGCGCAGGGCTTGTCCTGGCATTCGGGCGATTCCGTCGTCGTCGCGGCGGCGGATTTTCCGTCGAACCTCCACCCCTGGCTCGCCTTGCGCGCCCAAGGCGTGGAAGTGCGGATCATCGAACGTCGAGCGGACGGAACCATCCTGGTGGAGGACATCGAGCCGCACCTGGACTCCACGACCCGGCTTGTCGCGTTGTCGTCGGCGCACTTCGGGATCGGGACCCCGATCGACGTCGACGCGATCGGACAATATCTGCATTCGCGCCAAATTCTGTTCTGCCTCGACGCGATCCAGACCCTGGGCGCGCATCCCACGAGAATCGACCATGTCGATTTCCTGGTGGCCGATGCGCACAAGTGGCTGCTTGGCCCGCAAGGAATCGGCATCCTGTACGTGGGCTCCCGGCACTGGGACACCCTGCGCCCCGTTCTGTTGGGCTGGAAGTCGGTCGCGTCATCCAAGGACTACGCGAGCCTGGCGCAGGAATTGTCGCCATCCGCGAAGCGCTACGAACCCGGAAGCCTCAACGCGTCGGGCATCTGCGGCCTTCACTCGGCGTTGAAGCTGATTTCGGATTGCGGCATCGAGCAGGTCTCGCGCAGGATCCGCATGCTGCGAAGCCGGATCGAATCGGGCTTGCGCACCCAAGGCCACCACGTGCTGGGTCGCGAAGGCGAAGACGGTCCCACGGGAATCGTGTCGTTCCGCCCTCGCGCGGAAGATCTTGTCGAACTGGCCAAGCGGCTGGATGCGGAAGGCTTCGTGCTGTCCACCCGGACGGACATCGCGGGAAGCCCTTGCATCCGCGTCGCGCCACACTTCTACAACACCACGGAAGAAGTCGACCGGTTCCTCTCCAGAGTCTGAACCCGCGAACTCAGCAGCTGCCGGGGCCGCCGTCCACTCTCGCGATCTTGGATCCGCAGGAACGAGCGAACTCGAGCCGTTCGTAGTCGGCCAAGGGGATGCTGGGCCCAGGCTTCGTGCACAGCTCGTCGAAGGCCTTGGCGAGGGCCTCGGCGATCTCGTCGGCGTCCATCTGCTGGATGTGCGCCCGCTCCAGGATCGCCACGAATTCCCCGTCCTTGAACAGGGCGATGTTGGGCGAGCTGGCGGCCACGTGCGGGATGTACTTGGAGCGGAAGTGGCTGACGGCCGACTTCTCCTGGCCGGCGAACATGGCCACCAGGTGGTCGGGAATCCTGGAGTTCTGCAGGGCCGCACCGACACCGGGGCGCGCGCTGCCCGCCGAACAACCGCAGACCGAATTCAGGACCACCAGGGTGACGCCTTCGGCGGCGAGTGCCTGGTCGACTTCTTCGGGCGTGAGGAGATCGCGAAAGCCCACATCGTTCAGCTGCTGGCGGAACGGCGCGACGGCGACCGGATCGTAGGTGGGAACATCCATCGTGGCCATGGTATTGGTCCTTTCTGTGGGATCGGAACTCGTGGCCGACCCGGAATCAAGAATCATTCTGATTCTCAATTATACAAAGTCGCACCCCCTCCGCGCCAACCTGCCCGGCGTCGAAAGCGTCGGCGTCCAATCCCGATGCGGGCGCAGGATCGTCACGCCCGATTCCGCGTCCACGGATGAACGCGAAAAGCCCCCGCCCGGGAGTTCCGGACGAGGGCTCGAGTCGTGACGGATTCCGTCGCGATTACTTCTTGAGCGCGCCCAGGACCTGCGTGAGGGTGATGTCGCGCTGGAGCGCGCCGATCGTTTCCACCAGCGGGATGTGCTTGGGGCACGCCTTGACGCACTGCTGGGCCAGACCGCAATCCTGGATGCCGCCGGGTCCGGTGACCTTGTCCAGTCGGGCCGGCATCTGCATCGCGCCCGTCGGGTGCATGTTGAACAGGCGAGCCTGTCCGAGCACCGCGGCGCCGATGAAGTCGTTGATGTCGGTGAACTGGGGGCAGACTTCCATGCAGCAGCCGCAGGACATGCATTCCGACAGCTTGTAGGTGGTGGTCTGGTCGTCCGGATTCTGGCGGGGCCCCGGGCCGAGGTCGTGGTAGCCGTCCACTTCGACCCAGGCGTTGATCTTCTTGAGGTTGTCGAAGATCCGCTGGCGGTTGACGCGAAGGTCGCGCTCCACCGGGAACTTGGACATGGGCTCGAGCTTGACGGGTTGTTCCAGCTTGTCGACCAGGGCGGTGCACGCCTGGCGGACCTGCCCGTTGATGACCATGGTGCAGGCACCACAGACTTCTTCGAGGCAGGAGCTTTCCCAGGTGACGGGAGCCACGGTCTTGCCGGACTTGTCCTTGGGATCGCGACGGATGGCCTGGAGCAGGGAGATGACGTTCATCCCCTCTTCGTAGGCGACAGCGAACTCGGCCCAGTAGGCGGGCGACTTCGGGCTGTCCTGGCGCTTGATGCGGACTTCGACGGTCTTCGACATGATTTGTCCTCCGTTCCCTTACGCCTTGGCCTCGGCGGCCTTGCGCTTGTCCATGAATTTCTTCCAGGCCTTCTTGCCCACGCCGGTGTAGTCGCGCGGCTCGGGCGAGAGGTGGCGGGTGTCGACTTCCTTGTACTCGATCGTGGGATGAGACTTGGAAGGGTCGTGTTTGGCGACGGTGGTCTTGAGCCAGGTCTGCGTCTGGGCCAGGAACTTCTCGTAGTAGGCGGTCCAGGCGGGATCTTCGATGGGCGTCTCCTTGGAAGGAGCCGGGTTGTCGAAGGCGGGCTTGGAGTGGGCGCCGCGGCATTCGTCGCGCAGGAGGGCGGCGTCGACCACGGCCTTGGCCATGGTGATCATGCCGTCGAGCTGGCGCAGGAACACGGCGCTCATGTTGCCCGAACCCGACTTGTCGAGGCTGGAAGCCTTCTTGAGGCGGGCTTCGAAGCCGTCGATCATGCCCTGGAGCTGCTTGAGCTCGTCGTTGTGGCGTTCGATCAGGCAGAAGGCGCTCATGGCGTCGCCCAGTTCCTTGTGGATCACGAACGGATTCTCAGGTCCGTCCTGGGCCAGGAGCTTCTTGTAGGCCTCTTCCTCGTGCTTGCATTCCTTCTCCAGCAGCGACGACTCGGCCGGCGCGGTCTTGGAGTTGGCGGCCAGGGCGGCGACGGATTCGCCGCAGACCAGACCCGCGAAGATGCAGGACATGAGGGAGTTGGCGCCCAGACGGTTCGCGCCGTGGTACTGGTGGTCGGCTTCGCCGATCGCGTACACGCCGGGGATGTTGGTCATCTGGTTGGCCGGCGAATTCTTGAGCAGGCGCCCGGTTTCGTCGGTTTCGTAGCCCGCGTACAGACCACCCATGGAGTAGTGGTAGGCGGGGTAGATCTCCATGGGGACCTTCTTGGGATCCACGCCGCGGAACTTCTCGTAGATGTCGAGGATCGCGCCCAGCTTCTTGAGGAGGTATTCCTCGGAGCGGTGGGTGAGGTCCAGGTACACGGCGTTGCGTCCGCCGATGCCGAGGCCTTCCTTCGTGCAGATCAGGGCGATTTCGCGGGAAGCGATGTCGCGGGGCACGAGGTTGCCGTAGAGCGGGTAGCGCTCTTCCAGGAAGTAGTAGCGTTCGGCGGGGGGGATTTCGTTCCAGGGACGCTTGTCGCCCTTGTTGCGGGGCACCCAGACGCGACCGCCTTCGCCGCGGGCGGATTCCGAGATCAGACGCAATTTGTCGGATCCGGGGATGCCCGTGGGGTGGATCTGGACCATTTCGGGGTTGCCGTACCAGACGCCCTGCTTGTAGGCGGCGGCGGTGGCCGAACCGAAGTTGATGGTCGAGTTGGTGGTCTTGCCGAACATGAGTCCGGGACCGCCGGTGGCGAGCACCACGGCGAAGCCGGGGAAGCTCTTGAATTCCATGGTCGACAGATCCTGCGCGACGATGCCGACGGCCTTGCCGTCCTTGTCGAGGATCAGGCGGGTGAATTCCCAGTTTTCGAACTTGCGGACCTTGCCTTCGGCTTCCCAGCGGCGGACCTGCTCGTCGAGCGAGTACAGGAGCTGCTGGCCGGTGGAGGCGCCCGCGAACGCGGTGCGGTGGTGCAACGTGCCGCCGAACCGGCGGAAGTCCAGGAGGCCTTCCGGAGTGCGGTTGAAGGTCACGCCCAGGCGGTCCATCATGTTGATGACGGCAGGGGCGGCTTCGCACATGGAGAGCACGGGAGGCTGGTCGGCCAGGAAGTCGCCGCCCTTGATGGTGTCGACGAAGTGGATGTAGGGGGAATCGCCTTCGCCCTTGGTGTTCACCGCGCCGTTGATGCCGCCCTGCGCGCACACGGAGTGGCTGCGCTTGACGTGCACCATGCTGAAGATGTCGACTTCGAGGCCCAGCTCGCAAGCCTTCATGGCGGCAGCGAGACCTGCGAGGCCCCCACCGACGATCAACACTCTCTTGTCGCTCATGTTGCCTTCCTCGATGTCAGATGGATGCGTTCATATGTGATGGGTGATGGAGATCAGACGTCGGCCAGGGAGCTTTTCATGACGTAGGTCACGAGCTCGTCGGACGAGAACCAGTAGGAGATTTCGCGCGCGGCCGATTCGGGGGAATCGGAGCTGTGGACCACGTTGGAACCCATGGTGGGCCCGAACGCGTGGCGGATGGTGCCGGGCGCCGCCTTGGCGGGATCCGTCGCACCGTTGAGAGAGCGCACGCCGGCGATCGCGTCTTCGCCCTCGAGCGCGAGCACCACGATGGGGCCGCTGCTCATGAACTCGCAGAGGCCGTCGAAGAACGGGCGCCCCTCGTGTTCCGCGTAGAACCCGGCGACCTTTTCCCGGGTGGGGTGGACGAGCTTCATGGCCAGAAGGCGGAAGCGGGCCGTTTCGTAGCGGCGAAGGATCTCGCCGGCCAGAGCGGAACGGACTGCGTTGGGCTTGATGATGGCGAAGGTGCGTTCGATCATGAAGCCGGAAATCTAGACTTCGAGGTCGTTTGCTAACAGGTGCCGAGTTGCGGTCCATGCCCGAAGCCCGAGTTGGAATCGGCATGGATCTACGGTTTTTGTCCGCATGGAGTTAGCTTCGTGGGCAGGAACACCCCCCTACACACTTCGGAATACCCTTCTTGATCCAGGAATCCCAGAACAAGTTCGCGCCCATCCTCCGGATCGTGGAATCGGCGCTCATCCTCGGAACGCTGGTCGGCTCTTGTCTGCTCGTCTCGGGAAGCTGCAACGAAAACGCCCTGATGGTGGGTCTGGCCGCGGTGGTGCTGTACCTGCTGCTGGCCGAACCCAGCTCCCTGTACGGATCCTGGCGGGGCGCGCCGCTCAAGGACGAGCTCCTTCGCTGCACCTGGGTGTGGATTTCCTCTTCCATGGTCCTGGCGTTCATCCTCCAGACATTCCTTCCCGGCGCGGAACTCCCCCGCAACCTGTTCCTGGTCTGGGTGGGCACCGATCTGGTGGGTCTGCTCGCCTGGAGAGCCTCCTTCCGGTTCCTCGTGGGGCGGTTCCGCAATCGCGGGCGCAATCGCGCCAGAGTGGCCATCGCCCCCGCCGACCTGATGGGGCTCGAGGTCGGGAAGACGATCGAGGCCATGCCGGATTCCGGCCTGGACGTGGCCGGGTGGTTCGACGACCGCAACCCGGAAGGCGATCGCGAACCTTCGGTCCCCAAGGACATGATCCTGGGAGACCTGGAAGAGCTGGTGGCCCGCACCCGCGAAGGCGAATTCCAACGGGTCTACCTCGCGTTCCCGCTTTCCGCGACCGAACGCACCCGGTTCCTGATCCAGCGCCTGGCCGACACCACCGCCTCGGTCTACCTGGTCCCCGACTTCTTCACGTTCAATCTCGTCAATTCCCGCATGCTCCATCTGGGGAACCTGACGGCGATTTCCGTCTTCGAGCTCCCCTACAGCGAAACCGACTGGTACGTCAAGCGCACCTTCGACATCCTGTTCTCCCTGGGGTTCCTCGCCGTGTTCGGGATCCCCATGCTGGCGATCGCGGCGGCGGTCAAGCTGACCTCGCCGGGACCGGCGATCTTCAAGCAGAAGCGCTACGGGCTTTCCGGCCAGCCGATCGAAGTCTGGAAGTTCCGCTCCATGCGCACGCAGGACAACGGCCCCGTGGTCAAGCAGGCCACCAAGGGGGATCCGCGCATCACTCCGCTGGGCGCGTTCCTGCGCAAGTCGTCCATCGACGAATTCCCGCAGTTCATCAACGTCCTGCAAGGGTCGATGTCGATCGTGGGACCGCGCCCCCACGCGATCGCCCACAACGAGGAATACCGTCGCAAGATCCACGGCTACATGCTGCGCCACAAGGTCAAGCCCGGCATCACCGGCTGGGCCCAGGTCCACGGATGGCGGGGCGAAACCGAGACGCTCGACAAGATGGAGCAGCGCGTCAAGTACGACATCGACTACCTGCGCCGCTGGTCGCTGTGGCTGGACCTCAAGATCTGCTTCCTGACCGCCTGGCAGCTGGTGTTCAAGCGGGACAACGTCTACTGATGGCGACCTTCGATTTCCGCGGCAGGCTCCTCGCGTCCGACCTTCCCGAAGAGGGACGCCTTTCCATGCCGGCCGAGTGGGCTCCCCGCGCCGGGACCTGGCTCGGATGGCCCTGCAACACCGACACCTGGCCCGACGAAATCCGTCCGGCCGTGGAACTCGCGTTCCGCGCCTACGCCGACGCGCTTTCCCGCGGCGAGGTTGTCAATTTCTGTGCAGGATCCCCCGGGGTGCGCGAGCGGATCGGCCAGCTCGTGGCCGACCTCCCCCGCCGCGACAGGATCGTCCTGCACGACATCCCCATCGACGATTCCTGGCTGCGCGATTCGGGCCCGATCTTCGTGCGCGACGCGGCCACGGGCAGGCTGGCCGTCACGGACTGGGACTTCGACAAGTGGGGCGGCAAGTACCCGCCCTGGGACCAGGACGACCGGATTCCGTCCCGGGTGGCCGACCTTCGCGGCATGGACCGCTGGATCCCGGGCATGAAGCTCGAAGGCGGATCCATCGACGTGGACGGCGAAGGCACGCTCCTGACCACCGAGCAGTGCCTGCTCCACGAGAACCGCAACCCCTGGCTGGATCGCGAAGGAATCGAACTCCGCTTGGACCGTTTCCTGGGCGCCCGCAAGGTGCTTTGGCTGGGTCGCGGCGTGGACGGCGACGACACCGACGGCCATGTGGACGACCTGGCCCGCTTCCTGGCGCCGGGCCTGGTCTGCGCCGCGGTGGAATCCGACGTCAACGACGAGAACCACGCGCCGCTCGACGACAATATTTGTCGCCTGCGCGGGATGCGCGACGCCGCCGGCCGCAGGTTGGAAGTGGTGGAGCTCCCCATGCCCAGGCCGTTGGTGCGGCTGGGCTTGCGCACCCCGGCGAGCTACTGCAACTTCCTGTTCACGGCCCAAGGGATCGTGATGCCCGCCTTCGGCGATCCCATGGACGAGCTCGCGATCCGCAGGCTGGAAGCCGCCACCGGACGGGAAGTGACGCCCGTCGACTGCCGCGACGTGATCTTCGGGCAAGGCAGCCTGCACTGCCTGAGCCAGCAGGAGCCGTCGGACAGATCCTGAGAAGGGGCGCCCGAGGAGAGCGCCCCTTCTTCGAAAGGACGGGAGGGCGGCGAGCGCTCTTGGTCATTCCCCGTGCATCCCCGCAAGCGACGCGCCGCCCACCGAAATCGCCGTTCCCCGCATACAAGGCGACCCGGTTTTTATCCCATCGAACAGTATACCGTTCCGCACAACCCCAGACAAGTGCGATTGAGGAAAAAACTCATCCTCAGCGGCTCGTTCCTTCCCCCAGCCCAAGCCTGTACGCTTTCGGCGTACAGCAAGCGCTCGAAACGCCGATAGCCACGGGCCGCGGCGTCGATTTTCTCCTATTTCTGACATTGCAGGAAACGACACGGCGGGTTGAACCCCCCTTCCGAAACCGGGTGAGTGGAAGGTCATGGGTCCGTCGTTCCAAGCCTTCCGGAGTTTACTCCGGAAGGCTCTCCTTTTCAGGCCCGGACCAGCCCCGAATCCTGGCGCAAGTCCGTGAACTCGGGGTGATCGGGCCACATTTCCAGTCCTGCCCGCAGGAACCGATCGGCGGACTCTTCCTGGGAGCACATCCGCAGCGCGCGCACCAGACCCGACCAGGCGCGAGGGTCGTCGCCGTCCTTTTGGATGCACCAGGCGTAGAGTTCGGCCGCGCGGGCCGGTTTTCCGTGACGCACGTATGCGTCAGGCAGCACCCAACGCGGCGGTCGTCTGGTTTCCAGCACGTCCTTGAGGATCTTCAGGATCTCCAATCCCAAGGGTTCGTTCCCGTGGGTGCGCCAATGCTCGGCCAGGCTCTGCAACGGCAGGATGGACACGAGTTTGGGATCCACGGGAAGCAAGGCCTGGCGTACCGACGGCGTGAAGGCCTTTTCCCAGAATTCCAGCGCGGCCTCGGCCCCCAGGACCTGCGTCCAGACCTGGGCGACCAGACTGATCTGGTTGGGATGCCAGCTCGCGGGATCCGGATCCAGGGTTTCCTGGTAGACGTCGTAGGCTCCTTGGACGTCGCCTCGGACCAGCCGAAGGGACGCCAGATGGGACGGCAGCACCGAAAGCAGGTGCTGGTCGGCGTCGCCGGCGCGGACGAGTTCCAGCGCTTTGCGGAATCCGGTTTCGGCCTCGTCGATCTCGCCCAGGTCCTGCATGGAGGTGGCCATCTGGTACCATTGGATCGCGCCGCAATCGCCCGCGGCCACCCGGTCCTGGAGAATGGCGCGGTTGCGCACCTGCTTGGCCTTCACCGTGGCGGGATCCGTGTAGCCCGTGTGGTGCACCATGATCTGGCTGTATTCCAGCGGGAGCCCCAAGGCGAAGATGGCCGGGTACACCTGCTCGTGGATGGCGCCGGTGAACCGCAACCTGGGGTGGGCGGGGAACATCCGGATCTGGGAGAATTCCGATCCCGTCGCCCCGCCGTCGATTGTGTTCTTGATCAGGAACGAAAGCGCCCGTTCGGGAGGATCCTGGGCCGCGCGAAGGATCGGTTCGACGGATTCCGGCGGCAAGCGGTCGTCGGCGTCCAGCCAGAGGATCCACGGGCGCGTCGCGCGATCCAGGCTCGCGTTGCGCGCCAGTGCGAAATCCTTGCGCCATTCCATGAAGGACACCTTGGCCCCGGCGGCCTTCGCGATCTCGACGGTCGCGTCGGTCGAGCCGGTGTCGACCACGACGAGTTCGGCGTCGAGAGGCTCGATCGAGCGCAGGAGCGCGGGAAGGTTGTCGGCCTCGTTCTTGACGATCATGCAGACCGATATTCGACTCATGGCCTACAGTCTTCCATCCACAAGCGGAAGATGCTAGACAAAAATCGGAACGGCCCCTCGCCTACCCCCTGCGCGCCTCGATGGCCTTTTCGCGCAGTTCGCGCCCGACACCCATGCTGTCGAGCAGCATGGCGAGGTCGCGATCGGAGGTGCCGGCCGGGGCGAGTTCGGTCCAGTTGAACACGGAGTCGGAGTCGGCGGGATCCATGCGCACGGCCATCTCGAAGAAGGCGCGCGCGGCGTTCCCCAGCCCCTGGCGGTAGCAGGAGATCCCGATCCCGCCCCAGGCGCGGGATTGGCCCGCGTCCTCGTCGATCGCCTTCAGGAAATAGGGAAGCGAATCGTTCCACTGTTCCGATTCCAGCAACCGCTCCCCGATGTCGCAGGCACACGTGCTCCCGTCCGCCGCGGCCTGGACGGGTTCCGTCGGCGCGGTGGGCGCCGGGGCGCCCGACGCCTCCGACAGGATCCGACCCAATTGGTCGTCGCATCCCAGGGCGGAAGCGATGTCGCGCAGGTTGGCTTCGTTGTCGGGGTCGGAAGGACAGCGGCGGTAGGCCTCCTGGGCGAGCACCCACGCGTCATCGCGGCGCCCGAGCCAGAACAGCGAGATGCTCAGCCCCTGGATCGCGCGCCAACCGGAAGGATCGGCGTCGTGGGCGCGTTTGAACAGGTCGGCCGCGTCCTGCCATCTGGATTGCGCCAGCGCCGATTCTCCGAGTCCGAGGAGCTCTTCGGGGGATCCCATCTGTGCGGACATGGTCTCTGCCTCCTTAGGTGCAATCAAGGTATTCTCTGCGCAGGGGGTTTGCGGAGGTATCTTTCATCGTCAAACATGCCATTTGTCCGGGAACTGCTCGACTCCGCCCCGAGCGCGGCCATCGCCGAACTTCACTCCCACCGCCTCGGGCGGTCGGGAATCGTCCAAAGCAGCCGCATCCGCTCCGAGCTGGAGGCGTGGCTGTCGGATCCTGTCCGGATGGAAAGCTTCGCTTCCGGCAACGCGTCCGCCACGGCCGCGCTCTCGAAGCTCGCCTTCGCCGGTCGCTCCGGGTTCGCGGAACTCGACGGCGCCCAGGAGCTTTCCGACGCCTTGATGGCCTTCCGTCCCGTGGGGGACGTCACCGGCTGGCACGGCCTGGACGATTGGTCCGCGCTGCTGCGCGGCAGGTGGCTGGACGAACATTCGATTCCCGAACCTCCCGCGCGCTGCGACGCGCTGCCATCCAGCGCGGCCTGGGTCGAGGGCGTGGCGGGGCTGTCGGCGAAGATCGACTTGGGCCTGGCGCGACTCAACCGCTCCGGCGAGCTGAACCGGCGCGACCGCCCCGTCCTGCGTTCGTGTTTCTTCCACTTGGCGCACCTTCCCGAGGATGCCTCGGAGACCTGTCTGGACCTGACCCTCGCCTTCCTCGCGGGGCGCGAGTGGGTGGTGTCCCGCAACAGCCGCCTGGAATGCCACGAGGAAATGGTCGAGTCGCTGTCCGACACCCAGGACTGGATCCGTTGGATCCGCCAATGGTGGCTGCGCCTTGCGATTCCCGGCGAGGACGCTTGGTGGCGCGACACGTCCTCCCGGATCCTGTCCGGAGCCGACGCGCTGCGCATCTGGAGCTGGCTGGACGGCGTCGAGCCTTCGGCCGACCGGGATCCATCCTGGAAGGAACTCCCCGCGCGTCTGCGCCAAGCCATCGCGCTGGGCCTGCTGGAGGCCGACCTCGAAGACGGATTCGTGGCCAGGATCCGTCCGGGCGAAGGCGAACTCCCTCCCGCGACCGACCGACCCATCACCTGCACGGCCGATTTCCTGGTCTACCTCGGTCCGGGCGCCCCGCCGACTCTCCGGCGCGACCTCGAAGCGATGGGGATCCGGGAGCAGGCCGGCCGGGTGAGCCGGTATCGCCTGGTCCGCGAAGCCGTGCTGGCCATGTCGGCGAGCACCCTCCTGGGACACAGGGTCCAAGGCGCGATCGAAGCGCTCGACCCGCCGCCGACCGTGAGACGCACGCTGGCCGAGTGGATGCAGGCGCGACGGACCTGCCAGTTCGAGTCGTTCCGGGTCCTTCGCGTGCGCGAACCCAACCGTTTCCAGGAATTGTCGGCCCTCCCGCTGGTGACCGGACTCGTGCGCGAGACCATCCCCGGCTGGGGATTCGTGGTCGATCCCGCACTGGAACCCGAACTGCGACGGGCCTTGGCCACCCTCGGCTACGACCCTCCCGCGCTGGAGGAGAACGTCGAACCCCCGACGCCCTGGAGTCTCCCGGACGCCATCGCTCCCGTGGAACAGCCCGCCTACGAGGAATGGCACCTCTCGCCGCGGCCCGACGACGACGCGCGCCGCAACGCGGTGTCGTCGACATCCAAATACGGCGAATCGCTCAAGGAGCTTCCGTTCTCCGACCTTCTGCGCGTGGCGGAATACGCCATCCTGGTCGACGCCGAGATCGAAGCGGTCCTGCGCGGTTCGGGCCCCAAGCCGGTCCGGTTCAAGATCCTGCGGCTGGACAAGCGCCGCGAACCGGTGACGCTGGAGATCCGTTCGATCGGCGGCCGGGAACCGCGCGAAATCCCGCTGGAATCCGTCCGCAAGATCCGCGTCGTCGACTGACCCCTGTTGGGGCGCGGCCTCGGATTCCATCTTTCCAGGAATAGACGGAATCCGTCGATCATCGCACCCCTCGCCGAAGGCCGCTTCCATGGATCCGCAGGAACAGAATCCGCCGCGCAATATCGTCTTGTGCTCCGACGGCACCGGGAACACCGCGTTCAAGGATCGCGGCACCAACGTCTTCAAGCTGTTCGAGGCGCTGGAACTGGACGACCACCAGCGCCTTCCGGGACTCCCGCGCCAGATCGCCTACTACGACGACGGCGTCGGCACGGGCTCGACCCTCCCCGAACGCGTCCTGGGGGGCGCCTTCGGGTACGGGCTCAAGCGCAACGTGCTCTCCCTGTACTCGCGCCTGTGCGAGACCTGGAGGCCCCAGGACAAGATCTTCCTGTTCGGATTCAGTCGCGGGGCGTTCACCGTCCGCACGCTGGCGCACCTGGTGTGCGCGCACGGGATCGTCGCCAAGACCGAATGCGGAACGGACGGAGCGCCTCCCACGGAGGCCGCGTTCCAGGCCTCCCTCGAAGAGCTGTGGGCGACGCGGTTCTCGCCTCCGCGACCACCGCGCGGCCGCGAGGCCGAGATCGAATTCGTCGGGGTGTGGGACACCGTCGACGCGGTCGGGATCCCGTTCGAGGAGATCGCCGATCTGGCCAACATGTACTACCAGTTCAAGTTCCCCGACCACGAGCTGTGCGCCGGAGTGCGGATCGCGCGGCAGGCGTTGTCCATCGACGACCCGCGGCGCACGTTCCACCCCAAGGTCTGGACGGAGCCCGAAGAATCCGACAGGATCCGTCAAATCTGGTTCGCTGGAGTGCATTCCAACGTGGGTGGAGGCTACCCCAAGCAGGGGATGTCGCTGGTGGCGCTGGACTGGATGATGTCGGAGGCGGAACAGGCCGGACTGCGGTTCGTGCCGACCGACCGGCTGGCGGTGATCGAACGCAGGAACGTCAACGACAAGCTCTACGATCCCCGCGCGGGGCTGGCATCGCTGTACCGCTACGAACCCCGGGAGATCGGGAAGATCTGCGCGAAAGCGGGAATCGCGAATCCTTACCTGCACGAATCGCTCTTCGATCGCCTGGAGCTGCGCCCCGAGGCCTACGCCCCGGGGAATCTCCCCGATCGATTCCGCGTCGAGACGACCGCGCGCCGCGACGAAAACGGGAATTGGACGAGACCGGCTCCGATCTTCCGGGCGCCATCGACCATTCCCAACACGCTTTCCGAGACGGCGGCGGCAGTCCCCAAGATCCAATCCGGCCAGAACTCCCTGATCCTGGCAATCGAGCTGATCGTCGCCACCATCCTGGGGATCGCCGCGAACCGCTGGCTGTGCTGGACACCATCAGGAGCTTCGATCCTCTACGCGAGCGCCGGATTCACGTTCCTCGTCGCGATCCTGTTCCCGTTGAGCGCATCGGTGAACGCCACCCGGCAATCCTTCGTGGAACGTCTGGTCCGGTCCGGAATCTGGAGTTTTCTGGGACTGCTCGCGGCCGGCAACGTCGCGACCTTCGCGATCGCCGGCCATTTCCTGGCGATCGACGGCACGACCAGTTTCCTGATCGGACACCCTCGCTCGGTCCTTGCCATCGCCGCCGCGGCTCTGGTGGCTTGGCTTCTTCTTGATTTGGCCCAGAAACACCGCGGAAGCAAAGGCCCTTCGGCGAGGATCGAACTGGGCAAACTGCCTTGCGTGGTGGCTTTCGGGTGTTTTCTGCCGGGGGTGCTCCCCTTCGCGTTCCACCGCTCGGTCGCGACCGGATCCGCCCTGTTCGTTTCGCTGCAGATCCTTCTGTTCGCCGTGGGTGTCGGACTCCTGCAGCGCGCGCTGCGGAACGCCCCGCCTGCGCCGGACCCGGCCAAGAAGATCCGCGAGAAAAGCGAAAACCGGATCTGGCCGTTCCTGGCGCGCGCCCTCCCCGCGTTCCTGGTGGTCGCGTTCGCGCCCAGCGCGAGCGCGTGGATCTTCCAGCGCGAAGAACTCCGCCCGGGCCAGATCGCCATCGCGGCATTGTTGATCGTGGTCGCGCTCTTCTCGATCGTTAGGATCGTCCGCGGCAAACTCGCGCTGGAGTCCCTGAGGGAACGCGCCGCGGATCTTTGGCTTTGTTCGCGCGCCGGCCGACCGGCGCGCGACGTCACATCAGGTTGATCGTTTCGCGCAGCAGGCAGACAGGAACCGGCAAACGAAGGAACCTGAATCCGGGAGGGGACGCGAGGTTCCCGAGCGAAGCCTTGTGCAGGACCAGGATCGGGTCGGGCGAGGCCATGATCGTCTTCCAGTTGCCGGATTCCGGTTCGACGGCGGCCACCTTGCGAACACCCTGGATCTTGAGCAGGGATTCCGGGGAATCGTAGGCGTCGAACCGCTTGGCGCGCGACAGGACGTGTTCCACGGGATCGGGGGACCTCCAGCGCGGATCCCGCCAGTAGGCGATCCCGACCTCGCCCCAGAGGTCCCGTTCTTCGTTCACGCCGCGGTCCGGTTCGGGCAATCCCGCCAAAGCCCCCAGTTTCGCGATCTCGTCCTCGATCTGGGGCAACTCGAGCGCCAAGCGTTCGAAGTCCCTCCAGGATCGGCCTTCGTCCTGCGAGAGCGGCCGGACCTCGGCCAGATCGTTCCATCCCCAACCCAGCGCGACCGCGAGATTGTGGGCCGCATCCACCCGCCGCGGAAGCTCGCCGGGCTCCCTCGGCTGGCGCCCCAGGCAGATGTTGTGGTAGTCGCGCAACGGCCCCGCGATCGATTCCGGAATCCGGTACCGGGCGTACACTTCCTGCGCCAATTGGCCGGGGACCATTCCGAACGCCTCGGAAACGGCCTCGGACGGCGCCGTGCCTTCGTCGATCGCCTTCTGACGGCATTCGTTCCACTCTTCGCCCAACGCCTGCAGCCCGAACAGGAGCGGAAGATCGTGGAACAATCCGGCCAGGTAGGCCCCGGAGCGCACATGCCCGGGCGCGAGCCTGTCGCAGAGGACAGCCGTCGCCAGGCAATGCCACCAGATGCCTGCCAGATCCCGTCCGTGCTTCCCTTGGAGCGCGTCGCGTTCCACCAGCGGGATCATGGAGATCATCTCCACCACCGAGTCGATCCCCACGTTGCGCAGGGCTTCGTCGAGCTGGCCCACCAGGGTCGCGCCGCGATGCGCGGCGGAATTCGCCAGCGAAAGCACGCGGGCGGAAAGCACCGGATCGCGCCGCACCACCGTTTCCAGCTGCACCAGGCTCGCGGTCATGGAGGACGCCAATTCCAGGATCTCGGTCACGGGCCCGGGCAGCGCCCTCGCCTCGATGTTGCGGAACAGCCGCACGCGCGAGGCGATCTTCTTGCGCTTGTGGGCCAGCGCTTCCTGGGGATCGTAGCCGCTGAGCGGTCCCATGGTGGAGATCGGCCCGATGCTGGAACCGGCGGCGCTCGCACCCACCGACGGCGCCCCGGACGGAACACCCGCGGAAGCGGCCGCGATCGTCGATGCGCTGGACAACGCCGTGCTTCGCGCCCGGGAGGGAGCGAGGGAAGCCGAGTCGTTGGCGGCACCGGCGACGAGCGGAGCCGCAGGGGCTGGCGAGGCCTGGGCGGATTCTTCCGGGGCCAGGCGCATCTCGATGCGCAGGACCAGCTCCTGGACGGAAAACGACGACTTCACCACGAAATCGCGCACGCCCAGCTTGGCCGCCTCTTCCAGGTATTCCCGCTTGGGTTGGGCGGTCATCAGAATGACCGGGATCTTGGTGCGGTCGCTGCGGACGTTGATCATGCGCAGGAACTCGATGCCGTCGTAGTCGGGCATGCAGATGTCGACCAGCGCGAGATCGGGAACCGACTTGGCCACCGCGGCCAGCGCCAGCGGGACCGAATCCGCGTCCATGACCGTGTAGCCGCGCAGCTTCAGGACGTCGACGATCGAATCGCGGAACATCTGCTGGTCGTCGACGACGAGAATGGTCTTGGTCATTCCCTGGTCCCGTCCATCAGCTTTTCTGCACCGCGTCGAGGGGCGAGAAGTCGAACTCGTTGGAACTCGCGGGAAGCTCCGTGCGCAAGCGGACCACCACGTCGGTGCCTTCCCCTTCGCGCGTCTCGATGCGGATGCGCCCGCCGTGCCGCGCCACGACGCGTCGGCAGATCGCCAGGCCCAACCCGGCTCCGGTGACCGAATAGTGCCTCCGGCGCGCTCCGGAGGAAAGCGCCAACGGCTCGCCCAGGAGCGGAAGCACGTCGGCGGGGATCCCGTCGCCGGAATCCGTCACCTTGAGGGTGGCCCAGCTCGGATCGGTCGGATCCAGATCCACCGCGGCCTTCACCACGCCTTTGGAGGTGGCCCTGAGGGCGTTGGAAAGCAGGTTCACGCAAAGACGGCGGATCCCGTGCGGGTTCCCGACCATTTCGCACGAACCGAAATCGAGCACGGAGAGATCCACGCCGGGTCGCACCGCGCCACGGACCAGCTCCGCGGCACCCCTGAGCTCCTCGCGCAGGTCGAACCGGGTCCAGGTCGCGCCGTCGGAATCGTCGCACACGAAGGCGTCGGTGACATCGCGCACCGTCTCGGCCAGATGGATGGAAATCTGCACGATCCGGGAAACCAGCCGACTCACTTCGGGCAGCAGAAGATCGGAGCTCCATGCGAGGGTTTCGGCGGTGGTGCGCAACGCCCCGATCGGGGTGCGAAGATCGTGGGCCAAGGTGGCGACCACTTCGCGGAATTCGGCCGCTCCGTTTTCCAGGAGACGGCGGTCGAAGCTCAGGTTCGCCCGGCGCTCCAGATCCTGCGCCAACCCCACCACGCGCCGCGCCGCCCGCAGCCGCGCCAGGAATTCGATCCTCTGCATGGGCTTGGGGATGAAGTCGTCGACACCGTCGGAAAAGGCCTGGGTCAACAGCTTGGGATCGGGGTCTCCGGTGACGAGGATGAAGTACGGAATCTTGTGGCGACCCGGTCCGCGCAGGACGCGCAGAAGCGTGATGCCGTCCATGCCCGGCATCACCTGGTCGGCGATCACGATATCGAAGTCCTCGCGATCCAGCAGCTCCAGGGCTTGGTTGCCGTCGTGGAACCCCGACATCGCCCAGCCTTCGCCGAGATGCTCCGCGCAGATGGAATCGGCTGTCGCCTTGGAGCGCAACGCCGTCCCGACCACCCTCGCGCCCAAGGCCGTCCGCCCTCCCTGCCACCCACCGTAGTAGGCGATGTTCATCGTCGCACCCGAGGCAGGGTAGTCCACCTGGTAGGCCGGACGCGCCAAATTCTCGGGCTTGGAGCACAGAAGCGGAAGAACCGCCGTGCAGGGCTGGTCGCCGGCGGTCGGATTGCATTCATACGCGACGCCATTGATCGCGCCCTTGCAATGCAGGAAATCGATCCCGAACCGGTCGTCCCGCTTGCGCTTGAGCCAGGTCATCCCCTTGCGGACGCCGGCAGTGTCCGGCTTTTCGAGAATCAACGAACGCTCGACCTGACCACCTCGTTCGATGGTGACGCGCAGGGTATCGGACGCCCAACCATCCGCGTCGGACAACGCGAAGACCTTGTACGTCGCGTCGGGAAGGGTATCGAACAGGTAGTTCCCGCCCCTGAACGCGGACACGCTGTCCCGCAGACTGTCCCTTCCGACGAGTTCCTGGACAAGGAAGACCTTCGCCGGTACCGCGACCCCCATGGCCCTTGCCGCTGCACCTGGTCCGGCGGAGTCGAGCTTGCCCGCGATCCGCCCCGTGTTCCCCGTGGCGGTGACCCCCGCGTGCCGTTCGGCGCAACCCCACAACGAGGCTCCCAGGCAGGATGCGACAAAAACGGTCAAGGTTCTCAAGAGGCTCGTGCTTCGATCGGGCATGGTTCGCCTTCTTTCTCGGAGCCCCCGCGGGTGACGGGGAACAGCTGCATGTTGAACTGGAACACGTCCATGTCGGTGCCCTGCGCGTCCAGGATGTCCCGGACGAGATCGTCCTGGAACCCCCGCAACTTCTGACGCAGCCTGGGAAGCGCCGACTTCGGCACGGAAAAGGTAAGCGAACTGATCTCCCTCTGTTCGGGAGGAAGAGCGTCCAGGGCGGAGCGCGCCCGCTCCATCATGACGTCCTGGAACTTCATGATGGCGAGATCGGCGCCGTCGGGGTCGCTGCGCAGATAGGGATCGACCTGTTCGAAACGTCCGTCGTCGGTCTGCTTGAGGAATCCCATTTCGCAGAGGGATTTGACCGCCTTGCGGCAGCGGGCGCCCGACAATTCCGGAACCATCCTCTTTCCCAGCGCGTCCCAATCGCCATCGAAGCGCACGATGCTGGCCAGCTCGCGCAGGACGGGCAGACGCCAATCGCTGAAGTAGGCGTAGGAGTCCAATCCTTGAAGGCTTTTCTGGATCCGATTGGGCACCAGGGATCGCATGCGTTCGTGCTGGCGCGTCCGCTCGGAAAGCGACGTCGCGCGGCGGCGCAGGACCATCGCCTCCAGGTAGTCGGCCCGGTTGGCGTCCAAGCCGATCAGAAGCGCCAATCGCCGAACCAGCTCCTGGCTGATCGGCAGCAGCGGATCGTGGAGGATCCTGTGGAGATGGCTCTTGGAGGACAACCCCAGACGCCCCGCGACAGCCTGCAAGCTGCCGCGACGCCCCAGGCTCTCGCGCTGGGCCGAGAACCAATCCCGCAGATAGACCTGCGGGTCGGCGTACATGAACGGGTCCGGTTTGGGGGCCATGCCCTAAAGATGGACTCGCGGTTCCGGCTTGCACAGTCGATTCGTGGCGCGCGGTCCCGTACCGTACATGGATCACACCTCGTACCCGACATGGCGCGACGGACAGGATTCGGCTGAACCTGCTTCCCGGCCGGGAGTAGTTTTGAGGATCTGAACACCAACAGGCACATCGGATTGGCCCGCGCGGTCAACAAGGCGGGATTCGCCTCGCGCAGCCAGGCGGAACGACTGGTCCGCCAGGGTGTGGTCCGCCTGAACGGGAAGATCGTGCTGGATCCGGAAAAGCCCACGACGGTCCGCGACCGGATCGAGATCGACGGAACCCCCTTGGTGGCCTCGCGCAAGGTCTACCTGATGTGCAACAAGCCGCGCGGTCTAGTGACCACCGCCGAAGACGAACGCGGTCGCGCCACGGTGTTCCGGTGCCTGGAAGGTTTGGACATCCCCCACGTGGGACCGGTGGGCCGCCTGGACATGGCCAGCGAAGGCCTCCTGCTGTTCACCAACGACACGTCCTGGGCCAACGCCCTGCTGGACCCCGCCAACCGGATCCCCAAGACCTACCACGTCCAGGTGGAAGGCGCGGTGGACGAAGCGACGATCGAGCGCATGACCGCCGGGATTTCCGACAAAGGCGAACTCCTGCGGGCGGATTCCGTCACCGTGCTTCGCGCCGGCACGCGGCACCTCTGGCTGGAGGTGGTCCTGCGGGAAGGCAAGAACCGCGAGATCCGGCGGATGGCGGCCGCCTGCGGCCTGGACGTGCTGCGGCTGGTCCGCGTGCGGCTGGCTTGCCTGGAACTGGGCGACCTCCCGAAGGGAGGCGTACGGGAATTGTCCGCACAGGAACTGTCCAAGCTGCGGGGGATGATCGGGTAGCGCGCGGCCGGGGCCGGATCAGCCCTTGAAACGCGCCTTCACGGCCTTGCAGGTGGCGGCGATCTCGGCGTCGGTGGCCAGGGTTTCGCGCGCGGCGTCCAAGGAGTGCGTGACGGTGCTGTAGTCGCGCCCGAACAGCACCCCGATGGAATGCAGGGTGTTGTCGGTGAGCTCGTGGATGAGCAGCATGGCCAGCTGGCGGGCGACCACGACGGGGCGCTTGCGGGTGCGCGAGCGCATGAGGGCGAGGTCGATCTGGAACGCGTCGGCCACCGCCTGTGCGATGGCGCCGGGCGAGGCCTGGTTGCGACGGTTGCGAAGGGCGTCCTTGAAGACGGCTTCGGCGGTGGAACGGTCCACGCGACCGCCGCACATGTCGGAGAACGCGCACAGCTTGAGCAGCGCGCCTTCCAGTTGCCGGACGTTGCCGGTGAATTGTTCGGCGATCAGTTCCAGCACGTCGGGCGTGATGTGCCAGCCGCCTTCCTGGGCCTTGCGACGCAGGATGGCCAATCGCGTGTCCTGGTCGGGTGCGTTCAGGTCGACGACGAATCCCGACTCGATGTGACGCAGGATCTGCTTGTCGAAGTGCTGGACTTCCGAAGGCGGACGGTCGCAGGTGAGGATGATCTGCTTGCGCTGGCTTTGCAGCACGCTCATCACGTAGACCATCTGCTCGCGAAAGCGAGGCTTGTCGACCTCGCCGCCGAAGAACTGGATGTCGTCCAGCAAAAGGACGTTGGCGTCGCGGTAGATGTTGTGGAACGCCTTGAGATCGCCTTTGCGGGCGACTTCCAGGTATTCCCGCGCGAATTCCTCCGACGTGCGGTACACGACCTTGCGCGCGACGTCGTGGCCGAGCACGAAGTGCCCGATCGCGGTCATGAGATGGGTCTTGCCCAGGCCGGTACCGCCGACAAGAAGAAGCGGATTGGCGCGCACGCCCCCGGGGAATTCGGCGACCTGGCGGGCCACGGCGAGGGCCAGCCGGTTGCATTCGCCTTCCACGAAGCTTTCGAAGTTCATGCGCGGCGCCAAGCGCGCGGCTTCGCGACGGACCGCCTCGGCCTGGACTTCCTGGCGGGCGGTGTGCGCCCGGGCGACCGGAGCGCGAAGAACCGGTGCATGGAACGGCGTGCTGGCCGGGACATCCACCAATCCATTGGGATCCAGGACGATCCGGATCTGGACTTCGCCGCCGATCTCTTCGCGAAGGACCTTTTCGATCAGGCCCTTGTGGTGGGCGTGGACGAATTCCTTGGCGATCAGAGTGGGAGCCAGGATCTGGAGGCTTTCGCCTTCCCACTCCCCGAGCTTGAGCGGCGCGAACCATGCGGCGTAGGCCGCTCGGCTGACTTCCCGAGCGACTCGCTCCAGACACGCCTGCCAGAGGCGACTGGAATCCGATTGAATCAACAATGAGTTCACGTTAGCCCACAGAATTGGGGACAAAGCGACCGAGGCGCCCAGCTATCCCCAAGCTCATTCACAGGTTATCCACAGTCTGGCGGGTGGCAAAAGGTCGTACTCGGGACAACTTGGGATGGAACTCCGAAGAACCCACTCGAACCTCTTGGTCAGAGCCTCCACGACAGGTAAGGCTCGAGTTCGAATATAACACCACCCGTTCCGATCCAGGGATCGGATCGTGCAAGTCGTTCTTGGTTCTAGGTTTGTGAAAGATGCAACCCATGGCTTCACCAAGTCCCACCGAATCCGGCGCTTGGACCGCGCACCGGAATTCCCGCGCCTGGATCCGGGTGGGAACCCTTGTGACCCTGCTGCAGGTGTTGGGAGACGGCCTTTCGGTGATCCTGGCCTACGCGCTGTCGGCGACGCTTTGGCCCCAGCTGATCCAGCTGGAGATCCTGAGCCCGCTCCATGAAATCATCCCCCAGCGCAACTACGTGGTGAACGGGCTCGTGACGCTGTGCGTCCTGTATCCCATGTTCCACGCGGCGGGCCTCTACGAGGAGCACCACAGCATCCTCAACATCCGCGAGTACCAGAACCTCCTGCGCGGGTGGGGAATGACCATGTTGCTGACCCTGCTGGCCGTGACGATCATCGAGCAGAGCTTCCAGAGCCGCGGGATCTTCCTTCTGGTCTGGGTGCTTTTGCTGGCCATCCTGTTCCTGTTCCGGTTCTGCGCCTACCGCATGGGGATCTACCTGCGCACCTTGGGGTGGCGCGACCGGAAGGCCCTGATCTACGGAGCCGGGACATCGGGTCGGATCCTGGCGGCCAAGCTCCGACGCTCCCCCAAGACCGGCCTGGAGATCGCGGGATTCCTGGACGACGATCCGAGCCTGGTCGGCCGCACCCTGGAAGGATGCGAAGTCCTGGGCGGCGGCGCCGAGCTGGGAAGGTTCATCCGGGAGACCGGTGCGGAAGAGGTCCTGATCGCGCTTCCGCGCGCGCCGCGGAGCACCGTGGCCCGGATCATGGAAACCTGCGAACGGCACGGCGTCGATTTCCGTCTGGTCCCTTCGCTGTTCGACATCGCCCTGACCCAGGTCGATTTCATCGAACTGGGAGGAATCCCTCTGCTGGGCGTCCACACGCCTCGGATCTCGCCGTTTTCCAGCTTCAACAAACGCGCGCTGGACATCGCGGCATCCATCGCGGCGGCGGTGGTTCTGGCTCCGATCGCGGTGGCCACGGCGCTCTTGATCCGTTGCCTGGACGGCAAGCCGGTCCTTTTTTCGCAGAAACGGATCGGGAAGGACGGTCGGCCGTTCCGGATGTACAAGTTCCGGACCATGCGCACCGACTCGCCCACCTACGCGACGACCCCCAAGGACGGCCGGGATCCGCGCGTGACGCCGCTGGGACGAATCCTGCGACGCACGAGCCTGGACGAGATGCCTCAATTGTGGAACATCCTGCGCGGCGACATGTCCCTGGTGGGACCAAGACCCGAAATGCCGTTCATCGTGGCCCGCTACGACGAAGCCCAACGGCAGCGGTTGAACGCCAAACCCGGTCTCACCGGATTGTGGCAGATCTCGCCGGACCGCTCGCTGGCGATCCACGAGAACCTGGACTACGACCTCTACTACATCCGCAACCAGTCGATGCTTCTGGACCTGGCGATCCTGGTCAAGACGGCGGCGGCGGTCGTGAAGGGCGAAGGCGCGTTCTAGGAACCGGCGAAGCCCTGATGTCGCAGGGGGGCTTCGGGCTCTATTCCTCGAACGAATCCTTGAGGGCGTCGCGCCAATGGGGCATCCGGATGCCGAAGTCGCGATCCAGCTTGGACTGGTCCATGCGCGAATTGAGCGGGCGGGTGGCCTTGGTGGGATAGGCCGACGTGGGAATGGGCAGGCAGGACTTGACGATCTGCTCCGACCTCTTGGGGTCGTCTTCGAAGATCGCCTGGGCGAACCCGTGCCAGCTGGTTTCGCCACCGTTGGCCAGATGGTAGATGCCGCTCTGGTCCTGCCACCGCGCGACCGCCAGGGCGGAGGCCTCGGCGATGTGGCGCGAATAGGTGGGCGCCCCGACCTGGTCGTCGATGACCTTGAGTTCTTCCCGTTCGCGGGAAAGCTTGAGCATGGTCTTGACGAAATTCGCCCCGCGCGTTCCCCAGACCCACTGCAGGCGGAAGATCAGGTGCTGCACGCCGGTGGCCGCGATCGCCTGGTCGCCTTCGAGCTTGGTGAGACCGTACACGGACAACGGATCGGGCGTGTCGGATTCCACCCAGCGGCCGTCCTTGCGGCCGTTGTAGACGTAGTCGGTGGAATAGTGGACGAACCCGGCCCCCAGGGCCGCGGCTTCTTCGGCAAGCACCCGCGGCGCACCCGCGTTGATCGCGCGACAGGTTTCGACTTCGTCCTCCGCCTTGTCGACCGCCGTGTAGGCGGCGGCGTTGACGACCAGATCCGGCTTGATCTCGCGCACCAGAGGCCGGAGCGTCTCGGGCTTGGTGAGGTCGATGTCGGGATAGTCGAAGGCGAACAGCTCGCCCAAGGGGGCCAGCGTCCTGCGCAGCTCCCAACCCACTTGCCCACGACGACCGATGACCAGAATGCGTCCGTACTTCTTCATGGTATCCGAATTAGAAACCCTGGGCGGGAACGCAAAGGTCAGGGAGACGGCCCCCGAAAACGGCGTTTGGCCAGCCAGGCCGGAGCGGCGACCAGGAACCAGGCATTGGAAACCAGGTAGCGCCTCCACAATCGGGACGGATTCTGCCACAGACGGACGCACCACTCCAGGCCCGCCCGGCGCATCCAGACCGGGGCGCGGCGCTCCAGCCCCACCCACGTCCGGAACGCGTTGCCCACGCCCAACAGGACCGCCGGGATCGCCGCGGCGTGGCGGGACATCCAGAGTTCCTGCTTGGGGCACCCCAACGCCACGAAGACCATCGCGGCGCCGCTGGCGACCAGCCTGCGCACGTGGTCGGCGTCGTCGGGAAACGGCAGGTCGCCCATCCGGGGCGAGATCGCCTCGACGATCCGCAGCGTCGGAAATCGGCGCCGGGCCTTTCCCACCACTGCGGAAAGCACCTCAGGAGCGTCGCCGAACAGCGCGACGGGAAGTCCGGAGTCCGCGGCTCGCTCGAGCAGGGCGGGAAACGCCGACATGCCGTCCACGCGTTCCTGCCGGGGCCCCGTCCAGGAAAGCAGCTTGGCCAGCGGCATGCCGTCGGGTGCGACAAGAAACGACGACTCCAGGGCGTCTTTCAGCGCGGGGTCGCGACGCGCCAGGTGCAAGGCGTGGACGTTGGCGAAGCAGACCGTTCCCCCGACGCCCCGGCGCGAACGCTCCACGATCGAGGCGAACATCGCGTCGGGCGCGCCGCGATCGACCGGAACCGACAGGATCCGGTCGCGCGGAGTCACTTTTCCTGCGACGCTTCCCATTCGGCGAGCGCGCGGAGGAAGTCCGCCGGCGCGGGCGAACCGACCAGCTTCTCGACGAACGGCAGTTTGATCCGGCTCACCGCCGCCAGGGCCTGGACATGGATCGCCGGAGCGGAGACGGGCGAAACGAGCAGAAGGACCAGGCGCACGGGTTTGCGGTCCGGCGCCTTGAAATCCACGCCGGCCGGGAGGCAGGCCACGGCGACCTGGATCCGGTCCAACCGTTCCAACCGCGCGTGGGGAATGGCGATCGACTGCCCGATGGCGGTGGACATCTGGGCTTCCCGCGCGACCACCCGCGAGACGATCTCGTCGGCGTCGTTCCATCCGTGGACCGCTCCCGCGGTGCGGACGATTTCCGACAGCAGCTCGTCGCGCGACGGGATCCGGCACCCGCAGAGGATCGCCTCGGGGGCGAGGTTTTCAGAGAGCCTGAACATCAGAAATCGGCCCCGAGGCTCCAGTAGTGGACACCGTCGACGAAGTTCTTGGGCTGGACGTTGCCGGGAGCTCCCGACGGCTGCGTGAGCGGCCAGGCCTTGCTCCACTTGAGGATGAACGCCCCGAGGTTCATCCGCACCCCCCAGCCCATGCCGATGCCGCCCTGGTCTTCCATGCGATGCGAGGTCCAGGCCGTGCCGGCGTCCACGAACACGGCGCCCATCAGGTAGCGGATCGTGGGAAGGAAGATCCCGAACCGGAGCTCCTCCACGAAGGGGAATCGGAATTCGGCGTTGGCCACGATCTCCTTGGTTCCGCGGAACTGGTAGTAGCGGTAGCCGCGCAGCGGGAGATCCAGCTCCGAGAAGTACATGCTGGAGACGTCGGTTCCCGAATTCGACTCGTTGAGGTGGTAGTTGAAGGTGAAGTCTTCGCCGCCCACCAGGAACCGGTAGGGGTTCTCGTCGCCGCCCAACCCGAAGCTCTGGCCCGCCGACACGCGCAAGGCGAACCCGTAGAGCCGCCCGGTGGGGAAATAGCCCCGCAGGTCGGCCTTGGCCTTTCCGAATCCGTAGCGTCCCTGGATCCAGGGCGGAAGCGCCGATGCGGAAAGCTTCGCGCGCCAACCGTCCCAAGGGCCGGTGGGGCCCCACAGCACGTTGTCGAAGACCCATTCGGCGTTGGCGCGAACCCATGCCAGGTCTTGTCCGCCGGGCAGGCCCGCCGGAGCGTCGACGATGTTGCCGTCCTCGTCCCACGCCTGGACCTTGCGCTGGATCCCTCCGAAATCGATTCCCGCCCCCACCCTGTGGAACATGGAAAGCGGATGGATCGCGCTGGCTTCCACGCCGTACAGGCGGTCGGCGAACAGGCTGGAATCGCCGACGCCGGTGGATAGCAGGTTCCCCGTGAAGGTGCGGGTATGGTAGACCGAGGCGTAGAAATCCGTCTGGTAGGGAAGGTAGCCGTAGCGCAGGAACACGTTCGCGTCCTCGAAGCTTCCCTGCACGTTCAGCATCGCCTGGACGATCTGGTCGCCCATCAGGTCGGAGAACGTGAACATCCCCTGCCCCGCCGTGCCCGACCAGGTGCTGAATCCGAACGCCAGCGCGGCGTTGTCCAGTCCCCAGCGCGTGCGGTACGGCTCGGAAACCGGACGCCCGGCGGAATCGCGCAAGGGGAGGTTCTTCGGGAAGGCCTCGAGCGTGTCCGACGCCGCGGAATCCCTGGCGGGGCGCCTCGGCGGCGGGCGGCGCGAAGCGTCTTCGTCGCGCTCGAACCCGAACAACCGGGAAGAACCGGCGTCGTCGGAGGATCCGGGCGGGGCCGCCGCGGACTTGAGGCTGTCGCGGCGGGCGCGATCCAGGGAATCCTTGGCGCGCTTGGCCGAATCGGCCAGGTCCAGGGTGTCGAACCGGAAGCTTTCCATGTTCTCGCGCACCAGCGGACGGAACAGTTCCGGCGCCCCGGCGGCGGAGGTCTGGACGAACCGCGTGGGCGCCAGGACGGAATCCGGCAAGCGACGCGTCGCGTCGACGTCGTAGACGTCGAAGGATCCGCCTTCGAACAGGGACAGCACCAGACGGTTTCCGTCCTTGGACAGCTTGGGGCACTGCACGCCCGCCAGCAGGTTGGTGAGGGGGCGCACCCCGGGGGAGGCGTCGAACGGGCGCTCTGCGACGTAGACCTGGGGAATGCCACTGCGGTCGGAAAGGAACGCCAGCCGGGCCGAATCGTCGGTCGCGCCCCCGAACGACGGATCGGTCTCGTCGCCGGCGGAGCTCGAGACCATCCTGCGGGAACCGTCCCGGAGGTCCAGGAGCCAGATCGAACGCCGAGCCCCGATGCCCATGCCGTCGGATTCAGAAGACCACGCCAGATACCGCCCGGAAGGCGAGAAGGTCGGCTTGTCGTCGTCGGGAAGGTCGTCGGTGAGGCGCGAAAGCGAGTCGGACTCCAGGTTCCAGGACCAGAGATCGGCCTGGCCCGCCAGAAGCCCCCGGAAAACAAGGCGTTTTCCGTCGGGCGACCACTCGGGGTTGGACAGCGCGTCGAGCTTTGGATCCACCGTGCGCACCACGGATCCCTTGCGGACGTCCAGGATGCTCAGGACGTTGCGGCCGCCGCTCTGGGCGGCCACCACGAGCCGTTTGCCGTCGGGCGACCAACCCAGGCCGCTGCGGAACGGACTGAACGATTCGTGCGAAGGCGTGCCGCCCCCCTGGTGCAATCGGCGCGGCTCCTTGCGCGGAAGCTGTTCCAGCTCGCCCACGTACAGGCCTTGGCGGGTGCCTCGGTCGGAGAACCACGCGACCCTGGATCCGTCGGGCGAAAGCGCGGCCTGCATGTTCCAGTAGCTTCCGTCTTCGCCGGCCTTGGTCAATTTCCGTCCGGCCTTGCTCCCGTGTTCGCGCTTGCCCAGTTCGGGCCAGTAGGCCCATCGCAGTTCGCGGATCCACTCCTCGCCCAGGTCGCGCAATCCCACGCGCGTGACGGAAAGGAGCGCGCGCTCGAAGTCGCGATCCCTGAGCGTGCGCTGCACGATCTTGCGGACGGTGCCCGGTCCGAACGTCCGGTCCAGGTAGAACAGGAAGTTCTGTCCGGCGCGGTAGGCCAGGAAGCCCTGGATCTCGCCGGTGGGCATCGGAAGGTACCCCGCCGTGACCGCGTCGATCAGCCACATCTCGCTGGCGCGGTCCCAGTCCAGCGAAACGTATTCCGCCAGGCCTTCGGAGAACCACAGCGGCATCCGCGTGCTGATGGCTCCGGCGAGCGCCGACCCCGCGCCCTGGCGCATGGATTCGAACATCACCGCGTGGACCATCTCGTGGGCGAGCACGTGGTCGAACTGCCGGTAGGAGCCTTCGAACGGCACCGCGATGCGGTTCTTGAAGATCTCGGTGAACCCGCCGATCCCTTCTTCCAGGATCTCGTCGATCACGTTGGTCTGCTGGAACTTGGGATGGCTGTTGTAGATGAGCAGCGGAACGCGTTCCTCCAGGCGCATGCCGGTGCGCTCCACCAGCCTCGCGTAGAACGATTCCAGGCTGTCGGCGGCGCGGTGCGCCAGCAGGTCGCCGCCCTGCGCGAAGTGGATGTCGAAATGCGTCGTGCGCACGACCTTCCACTCGAACCTTCCGTACTGGACCTTGTTCTTGCCGAACTGCGCGACCGACGGCGCGGCCGCACCAAGGACCGCCACCGCGACCGCGACCCATTTCCCGAATGCGGATCCGATCACGCCTGGGCCTCTTCGCGCATCGCCAGCCCCACGGCCGAGGCGACTCCTTGGAACCAATTCTTGTCCCACTTCTGGCAGGGAGGCAGGCTGCCCAGGAGCGCGTCGAAGACGGTCCACGGAAGCTGTCCCGGAGCCACGGCGCCCGACCCGTCGTGGGCGTAGCCCCATCCTCCCGACAGCTTGGCCGCGGCGACCCGCCAGGCTTCGCTGCCCATTCCCATGAGGAAGAACGCCGGCACGGCGGGACCTTGCCACAGCGACAGCCAGCGCAGAAGCTCCGGCCCGGCTTCGTCCGGGTCCAGGCAGCGCCCGGCCCACTTGGCGACTTCCGCCCCGATGCGGTTCGCGCTCGCACCGACGGCGGCCATCTGTTCGAGCATTTCCACGGCATCCACGGCCTGGAAGGAATGGCGCGAAAGCACGACCCTGGTCAAAGGGGATTTGTCCCGGAGGATCCCGAGCAGGACGTCGCGCTCGTCGTTGTCGTCTTCCACGTCCCAATAATCCCATCGCCGCGTCGAAAGCGCCGTCGCGACGGCTTCGGATCGCGATCGGCCATCCGGCCAGCGCCCGCCGTCCTGCTCCAAGCGGATCGTGCCCAGAAGCCGCGCCGAGGGGAACGCCCGTTCCGCCTCCTTCGCGCGCGTCGCCCATGTGGCGGGCTCGGCGAGATCCAAGCGGATTTCGACCAGCCGGACCCGACGCTTGGCGGCTGGAGTGAGGGGGAGATCCTGCGGTCGCCCCGATAGGGTCAGGACCGCCGTTGGCTCGTGGAAGAATCCGGACATGCGGCACTAAGCCTACATTCCCGCGCCCGATTCCCGCAGGATTGCATTTTGCTGTTGGTGATCGCCAAGCTTCTCATGTTCGCCCTCCTGTCGTCGCAACCCGACCCGTTGCTGGGAGAACCCGCGAAACGGACCTTCGCCGAGGCCATGCGGCTGTCGTCGCAGGGAAGGCACGACGACGCCGAACGCCTTGCCCGCACCTGGTCCGGGAGCCAGTCGCCGGAAGGCCGCGTCCTGCAGGGGGTGACCGGGCTTTCCCGGTTCGCCGACCTGCACGACCCCGCCTCCCTGGAACGCGCGAGGGCGGCGCTGGATCTCGCCGTGGAAAAGCTCGACGGCAGGACCTCCCCCCGGGATCGGTTCACGCTCGCCATGGCGTTGTCGCAGCAGTCGTTCCTGGCCAGCACGGAAGGACGGGATCTGTCGGCGGCCATGACGGGCCGCAAGGCCGCGCTCCTGTGCCAGGAACTGATGGACCAGGGCCACGACACCCCCGACCTGCGCGGGATCCTGGGAGGGTATTTCTTCTGGAAGGCGCAATCCCTGGGGGCGCTGCGGTTCGCGTTCGGTGGCGACACCCGCGCCAAGGGACTGGAATGGACCCGCCGGGCGGCAATTTCCGATTCGCCGTTCCGGGAAGCCTACAGGATCTCCCTCATGTGGATCCGGTTCGAACGCAAGGAGTTCGCCCTGGGGCTCGCGCTCGCCCGCGAAGGGATCGCCGCCTACCCCGGCAACCGCCTGTACCGCCAGGCGGAAGGCGACATGTTGTTCCGGCTCGGACGGCGCCAGGAGGCGCTCGACACCTATCGCGCAAGCTGGATGGAATACGCCGGAGTGGAGGTCGTCCCGGCAAACCGTCTGGCGGCGGCAGGGAACCTCGCGCGCATCCACCATTCCCTGGGTCGTGGCGATTCGGCCCGGGCCTGGCTGGACACGCTGGACGCCGGCAGGTACGTGCACGTCAGAAAATGGCTGCCACCGTCGCTGGTGCGGGAACTGGTCCCCGTCCGCAAGGAACTGGCCAAGCGCTGAATCGGCTCAGGTCGCGTCCTTGTCGTCGCGATCGACGGGATGCTTCCAGCCGCAGGCCGGGCAGTGGATCCAGCGCGGGAGCTTGAGCGCCCCCCAGGCGGCGATCAAGGCCACGACGCACGCTCCCAGCGCCCACAGCTCCATGCCGGCATGGTGGAACAGCCAGGCGTTCCAGGCGATCGCCACGATCACCACCCACAGAAGCCAACCCGCGCCTTTCACGGGCACGACGCCTTCGAATCCGCAGTTGACGCAAACGAACCGCTTCTTGCGGCTCAAAAACGGAATCTGTCTGGTGCGATTTCCGAGCATCGTTTCTCCCGACGCCCGTGTTCGCGATGAGCTCGGTTGGGCGGCGACCAAAAACTACCCCCGCTCGGCGGTTCCTGCCGGACATTCCCGACACGATCGCTCCGGGCGAGGCCTTTGGCGAAAACAAAAACGCCCCGGATGGGATGTCCCATCCCGTCCGGGGCGCTGGAAGACGACCGGACCGGCCGTCGACGATCAGCCGTGCGACTTCTCGAAGTCCTGCATGGCCTGCACCATCGCGTCGATGCCGGCTTCGGGCATGGCGTTGTAGATGGAAGCGCGGAACCCGCCCACCGAGCGGTGGCCGTTGAAGTCCACGAACCCGCGCTCGGTGCCGAACTTCATGAACAGGGAGTCGTGCTCCTTGTTCACCGGCACGAAGCACACGTTCATGAGCGAGCGGTCCTTGACCTCCACGGTCCCCTTGAACAGGGGGTTGCGGTCGATCTCGGCGTAGAGCTTGGCGGCCTTGGCCTTGTTCTTGGCTTCCATGGCGGGGATTCCGCCGTTTTCTTCCAGCCACTGCAGCACCAGATCGAGCACGAAGATGCCGAACGCCGGAGGCGTGTTGAACATGCTGCCGTTGTCGATGTGGGTGCGGTAGTCGAGCATGGTCGGAATCTGGCGATCGACCTTGCCCAGCAGATCCTTGCGCACGATCACGACCGTGACGCCCGAGGGCCCCAGGTTCTTCTGGGCGCCGGCGTAGATCACGCCGAACCGATTCACGTCGACCACGCGCGAGCAGATGTCCGAGCTCATGTCGGCCACCAGCGGGACGCGGGTGTTCGGGAACTGGTGCCACTGGGTCCCGAAGATCGTGTTGTTGGAGGTGATGTGCAGGTACTTGGCGCCGGGGGTCTGCAGCAGCATTTCGGGGATGGACTTGTAGGTGCCGTCCTCTTCCTTGGTGCTGGCGATCACGTTCACCTTGCCGTAGAGCTTGGCTTCCTTGATGGCCTTGCTCGCCCACGTGCCGGTGTCGGTGTAGTCGGCGGTCTCGGTGCTCGAGAGGATGTTCATGGGCACCTGGGCGAACTGCTGCGAGGCGCCGCCCTGCACGAAGATCACCGCGTAGTCGTCGGAGATCCCCATGAGCTTGCGCAGGCGCGATTCGGCGGAAGCCACGACCGGTTCGTAGAGCTTGGAACGGTGCGAGCACTCCAGGACGCCGATGCCGGAACCCTTGAAGTCGAGGACCGCGGCGGCGGCCTTTTCGACGACGCTGCGGGGCAGGATGGCGGGTCCCGAACTGAAATTCCAAGTGGTCATGGCTGGACGTCTCCGTAGGTGGCGATGGCGGTGGTCTGGATCCCTCCCCGAGCGTTGAAGATCCCTCGGACCTCCAGCCACTTGGGTTGGCATGCCTTCGCGAAATCTCGTGCAAGCACGTTCACGACATGCTCGTGGAAAATTCCGAGATTCCGGAAAAAAAGCAAATATTCCTTGAAGCTCTTGAGCTCCAGGCAAAGTTCGTTCGGACGATACCTGATCTTGAGGGTCGCGAAATCCGGCAACCCCGTCTTGGGACAGACGCAGGTGAACTCGTGGGTTTCCACCTCGAGCACGGTGTCGGAACCCGGGAACATGAACTTGAACGTCTCGATCGCCGGCGTGGCCAGCGCGGGAATGTGGTCTTGCCGGTCGTCGTAGGCCGATGCGTTCATGGTCTGTCCTTGCTGGGTTGGGCCACGATGGCGCCGAATCGGGCCGCGAGCACCTTCGAGGTGTCGGGATCGTGGGCGATGACGGAGATCGACAAGGCTTGATGGCGGGGCGTGGCCCCCCACAGCCGCCGGAAGTCCTGCCAGACGTTGACGCGTTCGAGCAGCGGCTGTCCGACCGAATCGGAGGCGTCGCGAAGGACCACCACCTTGGGGTGCCAAGCGTCGCGTTGGTACTGGAGCTTCCGGTCCTTGCGGGCGCTCCACACGTAGCGGATGGTCTTGTGGATCCCGAACGAACTGGCCAAGGTGACGTCCACGGCCAACACCGTGGCCGGTGCGTTGCGACGCGGGAACCGGACGCTGTCCACCCTTCTGCCAGGGGTCCATTCCCATTCCAGGAACGGGTATTCTTCCGCCGACCACCGCACCTTGCGCCGCCATCGGCTCGCCGCGCCTTTGGCCGCCTTGACCGACAACCACAGCACGGAATCCTGTCGGATGGTGTCCAGCCCCGGGACGCGTCCCAGGTCGTCCTGGCGCGTGTTCCAACCTTCGATCCCTTCGGCGAAGGAGGTCAGCTCCAGGCCGTCGCCCTTGGCCACCGGGGTCTGGGGCGATCGCCAATCGCAACCCGCGACCGCGATGGCGGCCGCGCCCGCAAGAATCGTCCGCAGGAACGGATTCCGGTCGATGGATCTGTTGGGCGGCTGGATCAATCCCGATTTCCTGGCTGAAGCGAAACTGTCCACGGCGAACAGGTTCGAAGCGCAAAAAGTACTCGACCAAACTGTCGATGAGGCACGCCACGCCGTTCGCCCCAAGAAAAATTGCCTCCCCCGGGTGAAACCCGAGGGAGGCGGAGGGAGCCGGACCGGCCAAGGGTGGATGGGAGCGCGGCCCGACTTTTCCAGCGATGCCTGGGTTACTGCAGGAGCGAAAGCACGTTGTTGGGCAGCTGGTTGGCCTGGCTCAACATCGAGTTCGCCGACTGCGTCAAGATCTGGTTGCGGGTGAACTGGGTGGTTTCCGAAGCGAAATCGGTATCCCGGATGCGGCTTTCGGCATCGGAGTAGTTGGTGACCATGGCCCCAAGGTTGGCCACCGTGGCTTCCAACCGGTTCATGGTCGCGCCGACGTTGGCGCGCAGCGACAGCACCGAGTTCAGGATCTCGTCGATGCCGGCGATGGCGATCTGCGCTTCCGACTGCAGCGATACGGCGCCGAACGACAATCCCGTGGATAGATCCATGGGCACGAAGCTGATGGTGGAGCTGGTTCCGCTGGCTGCGGCGCTGATCTGGAAGGAGAACGGCGTGGTTCCGGCCAGAAGCGGGATCCCGTTGTAGCTGACCGCCAGGGCGATGCGCGAAATTTCCGAGGCGAGCGCCTGGAATTCCTGGTTGATGTAGCTGCGTTCGGTGTTGGCGTAGGTGCCGTTGGCCGACTGGATGGCCAGTTCTCGCATGCGCTGGAGCGAATCGGTGATCTGCTGGGTGCCGGCTTCGGCGATCTGCAGCATGGCCAGGGCGTCGGTGGCGTTGCGCGAAGCCATCTTGCTTCCGCGGATCTGGGTGCGCAGTCCTTCGGACACGGACAGGCCCGCTGCGTCGTCGGAGGCGCGATTGATGCGAAGTCCCGTCGAGAGCTTTTCCAGGCTCTTCTGCATGGCCCGGTTCGTCATGCTCAGGCTGTTCTGGACGTTGATCGCGTTGACGTTGTTGTAGATGCGCATTGGGAATCCTCCCTGTTCAGGTACGGTTCATGTCCCGGGCGGAACGGCTTCCCTGCCGCTTCTCGATCCGGATGGGGCGTGGTCCTGGTCTCCGGCCCCCGACGTTCGTCAGGTCGGACCTTCCCCACGGGTTGTGGGTGCTCTCGCGGTTTTGCCGGTTGTTCGTGTGGCCGCTCACATCAGCACCAATTCGGCTTGGAGCGCGCCGGACTTCTGGATCGCCTGGAGGATCGCCACGAGATCGCGCGGCGTCGCCCCCAGGGAGTTGAGTGTTCTGGCCAGATCGCCCACGCTGGTGTTGGCGGGCAGGATCTGCATCTGGGCCTTCTGTTCCTCGGCCTTGATCTGCGGGTTGGCGACGGTTCTTGTCGTCCCTTGGGAAAGCGCGGCGGGCTGGCTGGCGGTCCAGTTGGGATCCACCCGGATGGTGAGCCCGCCCTGGGTGACGGCGACCTCGGAGATCCGCACGTCGGATCCCGCCACGATGGTGCCGGTGCGCTCGTTGACCACCACGCGCGCCGCGCGCTGCGGCACGAACCGCACGTTCTCGATCCTGGCCACCAGCGAGGCGCGGCCGGTGGCCGGATCCTTGCCCAGAAACCGCACCGTGGCGGCGTCTTCGGCGATCGCCGACTTGTCCCCGAATTCCTGGTTCAGCGCGTCGACCATCGCCTGGGCCGAACTGAAATCCGGCTGGCGCAACAACAGCCGCAAAGGGCCGTCGTCCAGGCGCACGGCCAGGTTCTCGCGCTGCACGATCGCGCCGTTGGGAAGCACCCCGGTCGCGCCGTGGTTCTGCTGCAGCGACGCTCCCGACATGCTCTGCGACACCGCGCCGCCGGTCCCGACCGGGCCCTGCGCCAAGGCGTAGATTTCGCCGTCGGGCGCCTTGAGGGGGGCCATCAGCAGGACGCCTCCGGTGAGCGAGCGGGCGTCGCCGATCGAGCTCGCCCGGGCGTCCAGTTTTTGTCCGACCTTGGCGAAGGCGGGAAGCTCGGCCGTCACGATCACCGCCGCGGCGTTGCGCACCCGCAGCTGCTTGGGGTCGATCTCCAGCCCCATGTTGCGCAGGAGATTGGCGGTGGACTGCAGCGCGGCGGCCGATCCCGAACCGTCGCCGGTGCCCATGAGCCCGACCACCAGGCCGTAGCCCACCAGCTGGGTGGGAGCCACGCCCTGCACGTCGGCCAGATCCTTGATCCTGGACTGCGCTCCGGCGAGGGCCGCGAGCGCCAGCAGCGCATGGCAAATCCTGGCGAGCATCAGAAGATCCAATCCAGGAAGCGCGCGAGATAGCCGGGCTTTTCGGCGTTGGTCGTGGTGCCTTGGCCCGAATACGAGATCTTCGCGTCGGCGAGCCGTCCCGACGGCACCGTGTTGTCGGCGGAAATGTCTTCCGGCCGCAACAGCCCCGCCACCGTGATGATCTCGGTCTCTTCGTTGACGACCACCTGCTTGGCGCCTTCGATCCGCAGCGTCCCGTTGGCCAGGACCTCCACGATCCGGGCGCTGACCACCGCCTGCATGGAGCCTTCGCGGGCCGTGTTGCCCTGGCCCTGGAAGTCCGATTCCAAACCGCTCCTGAATCCCGCTCCCGGCACGAACCCAAGCATTCCGGTGCCCGCGGCCACACCGACCTCTCCGGAGCTCTGGCTCGCGGTCCGGGTCTGGGCGGTGTTCCTTGCGGTGTTCGATTCGCCCACCATGACGGTGACCACATCGTCGACGCGGCGGCTCTTGCGATCCCCCAGGATGGAGAAGTCGCGCGGCAGCGGCGCACAGAATCCGTCGACCACCAGCGCGGCGAGGGCGATCGCGATGCAGGATGCGTTGTTCATCTCCGATGCCCTCCCTTGGTTGGCCGTGGACGAAATCCGTTTCCGGAATGACCACTAAACCAAAGGCGTGCCAATCGAACCAATCCGCTCGATTCGTGTATTTATCGGGAAATCAACCGGTTGCGCCCCGGGAACCGATCATTCTTGCCCATCGGAAATACCGCACAGAGGAAAAAAATCCCTCCCCGGGAGGGAATCCGCATCGATCCTATTCGACGGCGATCCCCTTGGACTTCAATCCGTCGCGGGCGGCGGCCTGCTCGGCATCCTTCTTGGACGCTCCGGCGCCATGCCCCCAGACCTCGCCCTTGACCCTCACGGCCACGAGGTAGCGTTTGCCGTGTTCCGGGCCCTGGGTGCCTTCCACTTCGTACTGGGGCGCTCCCCAACCTCGCCCTTGGCTGTATTCCAGCAGAGCGCTCTTGTAGTTGGCGAGTTCGGCGTCGCCCAGGAAGCTGTCGAGCGAACGGATCAGGGTCCGGAACAGGAATCCCCGCGCCGCCTCGTAATCGGCATCCAGGTAGATCGCCCCGATCACGGCTTCGAACGCGTCGGCCAGGATGCTTTCGCGGTCGCGGCCACCGCCGCGTTCTTCGCTCTTGGACAGCGAGAGGTGTTTGCCCAGATCCAGGGCCCGGGCGACCTCGGCCAGGACCTTGGCGGACACCACCAGACTCTTGATCTTGGACAGCTTGCCTTCGTCTTCGGTGGGCCGCGACGAAAACAGGTGGTCGGTGATCACCATGTCGAGCACCGCGTCGCCCAGGAATTCCAGACGTTCGTTGGAGTCGATCGAGTCGCCACCCGAAGAATTCACCCAGGAACGGTGGGCCAGGGCGTGTTCCAGAAGCTCGGGCCGCAGGAAGACGTGCCCGATGCAGCTTTGGAGTTCCTTGTGCGACCCCTTGGGGCCTTTCCACCGCTGGATCTTCTGCCAGATCGTCAAACGCGCCCCCATCGAACCGGTGCGGCGCTCGTCGATCCGCGGAAGAATCCGACCTGGATCAACCTTCCCAACGCTTGAACAGGATCGCCGCGTTGTGGCCGCCGAATCCCAGGGAGTTCTTCAGGGCGTAGCGGACCGAGCGTTCCTTGGCCACGTTGGGCGTGACGTCCAGATCGCAATCGGGATCGGGCTCTTCGTAGTTGATGGTCGGAGGCACGATGCTGTTCTGCATGGCCAGGACGGTCGCGACGGCTTCGACCGCCGCCGCCGCGCCGATCATATGACCGGTCATGGACTTGGTGGAACTGACCGACACCTTGTAGGCGTGTTCCGCCATCACCGCCTTGAAGACCTTGGTCTCGGTCTTGTCGTTGAGCGGGGTGGATGTGCCGTGGGCGTTGATGTAGTCCACCTGGGAAGCGTCGATGCCGCCGTCGCGCAGCGCTTCGCGGAAAGCCAGGATGGAACCCGTGCCGTCCGGGTGCGGGGCGGTGATGTGGTGGGCGTCGCCGGTCATGCCGTAGCCGGAGATCTCGGCCAGGATGTTGGCACCGCGCTTCTTGGCGTGTTCGAGGCTTTCCAGCACGAGGATGCCCGAACCTTCGCCCATCACGAACCCGTCGCGGTTCTTGTCGAACGGGCGGCTGGCGCGGGATGGCGTGTCGTTGAATCCGGTGGAAAGAGCCTGGGCCGAATTGAACCCGGCGATGGCCAGAGGCGTCACGCAACCTTCGGTGCCGCCGCAGATCATGGCGTCGACCTTGTTGAGCCGGATCAGGTTGACGGCGTCGATGAACGAGTGCCCGGCCGAAGAGCAGGCCGAAACCACACCGTAGTTGGGTCCCATGAATCCGTAGCGGATCGAGACCATCCCGCTGGCCATGTCGATGATGGACATCGGGACGAAGAACGGACTGACGCGGGAAGGACCGCGCCCCTGGAGAACGGCATGGTTGGTTTCGATGGTGCCCAGGCCACCGATGCCGCAACCGATGACCACGCCCACGCGGGTCTTGTCGACCGAAGGCGAATCGGCCAGGCCCGACTGGTTGACCGCCTGGACCGCTGCGCCCATGGCGTACTGGAGGAACTTGTCCAGCCGCTTGGCTTCCTTGGCCTCGACGTATTGCGTCACATCGAACCCGGTCACCTCGCCGGCGACCTTGACGGCGAAATTGGTCGTGTCGAAGTAGGAGATGGTTCGGACCCCGGAGCGTCCGTGGATGAGCGAATCCCAGAAGGCGTCCACCGTGGATCCCACCGGACTGACGACTCCCATTCCCGTGATGACAACGCGTTGCGACATAGTCTTGACCTCGGGCGATAAGATAACACGGCCCGTCCGAGTATCGCCCCGGACGGGCCCGTTGGAACAGCTTTGAATTAAGCCTGCTTGCTCTTCACGTACGAGAGGACCTCGTTCACGCTCTTGAGCTTTTCGGCGTCTTCGTCGGGGATCTCGAGATTGAACTCGTCTTCCAGAGCCATGACGAGCTCGACCTGGTCGAGGCTGTCGGCACCGAGATCTTCGACGAACTTGGCTTCGGGCACCACCTTGTCGGCGGTGACGCCGAGCTTGTCGACGATGACCTTCGTGATCTTTTCTTCCAGTTCGGTGGCCATTTGAGGCTCCTTTTCTTTTGGTGTTTGGGGTGGAAACTTACATCGCCATCCCGCCGTCGACACACAGGACCTGTCCGGTGATGTACGCGGCGGAAGGGGAAACAAGGAAGGATACCGCTTCTGCGATCTCGTCGCCGGTGCCCATGCGGCCCATGGGAATCGCGCTCAGGGCGGCGGTCTTCTGGGCTTCGTTCAGGTGGCCCGTCATGTCGGATTCGATGAACCCGGGAGCCACGGCGTTCACGCAAAGCCCTTTGCCCGCGTATTCGCGGGCCATCGCCTTGGTGAACCCGATCATGCCGGCCTTTGACGCGGCGTAGTTGCATTGGCCGGGATTGCCGGTCACGCCGACCACCGACGAGATGTTCACGATGCGGCCCTGCGAAGACTTCAGGATCAGGCGCAATGCGGCCTTGGAGACCAGGAAGGTGGACTTCAGGTTGATGTCCAGCACCGCGTCCCAGTCTTCTTCCTTCATGCGCATCAACAAGCCGTCGCGGGTGATGCCGGCGTTGTTCACCACGGCGTCCAGGCGACCGAACTTTTCCTGGATGGCCTTGAACATGGCGTCCACCTGGGCGGCGTCGGAAACGTCGCAGGGAAACGCCTCGGCTTCGATGCCTTCGGCGGCGAGTTCACCGGCGAACGCCTTGAGAGGCTCGGCCGAACGGGCGGCGACGGCCAAGGCGAATCCGGCCTTGCCGAGCTTGCGAGCGATGGCGGCGCCGATGCCGCGCTGGGCTCCGGTGACGAGGGCGACGGGCTTGGTCATCTTAGGCTCCCTTGAGGGCGACGGCCGCTTCGACCGATTCCACGGGGGTGACGGAAATCGCACGGTCGATGGAACGCATGAGGCCCATCAGGACCTTCCCCGCACCGGCTTCCACGCCGCGCGCGACGCCTTGGGCGACCGCGAAGCGCATGGAGTCTTCCCAGCGGACGGGGCTCACGAGCTGCTTGGCCAAAAGCTCGGCGAATTCGGAGGGGTTGTCGTGGGCCACGGCGTCCACATTGGCGATCACGGGGCACGACGGCTTGACGAAGGTGGCCTTGGCCAGGCCTTCGCGCAGGCCTTCCAGCGCGTATTCCATGAGGGGCGAGTGGAACGCGCCGGAGACGGGCAGACGTACGACCTTCTTGGCGCCCGCGGCGGTGCAGGCTTCCATGGCGGCTTCCACCGAGGCGACCTCGCCCGAGATCACGATCTGTCCGGGGCAGTTGTAGTTGGCCGACACCACGGTGCCCACCACGCCCTTCAATACCGAGTCCAGCGCGGCGGCTTCCAGGCCCAGCACGGCGGCCATGGCGCCGGGACGGCGCACGCCGGCTTCGGCCATGAGGTTTCCGCGCAGGCGCACCAGACGCAGGCCGTCGGCGAAGGAGATGGCTCCCACCGCGGCCAAGGCCGAGTATTCGCCCAAGGAATGGCCCGCGGCAAGGTCGGGCTTGATGCCGTTTTCCGACAACACCAGGGCGGCCATCTGCGAAACCACGTAGAGGGCGGGCTGGGTGTTCTGGGTGGCCTTGAGGTCTTCTTCGGGGCCGCCGGCCATCAGTTCGGAAAGATTGAACCCCAGGACGTCGTCGGCTTCCTGCAAAAGCTTGCGGCAGCCGTCGTGGGAATCGGCGAGAGCCTTGCCCATGCCGACGTATTGCGACCCTTGGCCAGGGAAAAGGAAGATCGTCTTCATGGTTAAAACCCTTTACCAGCGAATGAGGTTTGCGCCCCAGATCATCCCTGCACCCACGGCGACGGTCAGGACCAGGTCGCCTTTCTTGATGCGGCCTTCGTCCAAGGCCTGGCGAAGCGCGATGGGGATCGTGGCGGAAGAAGTGTTCCCGTAATCCTGTACGTTGACGAAGACCTTTTCCGGAGCGATCCCCAGATTCTGTCCGGTCGACTCGATGATGCGGATGTTCGCCTGGTGCGGAACCAGCAACGCCACGTCGTCGGTGGTCAGGTCCAGCTTGCCCAGAAGGCGCTTGGAGATGGCCGGCATTTCGGTGACCGCGCAGCGGTAGACCGCCTTGCCGTCCATGCGGATCTTGGGCGCGTCCAGGATATGGACCAGCTTGCCGTCGCTCTTGAGGTCGGATCCGAGGATCCCGGAACCGTCTTCGCGGGCTTCCAGCAGCACCGCGGCCGCACCGTCGCCGAACAGCACGCACGTGTTGCGGTCGGAAAAGTCGAGGATGCGGGAGTTCAGTTCGGGACAGACCAGCGCCACTCGCCTGCACTGTCCCGACACGATGAAATTGGCGCCGACGTTCAGGGCGACGATGAACCCTGTGCAGGCCGCCGTGACGTCGAATCCGAAGGCGTTGACCGCCTTGACCTTCTCCTGGATCACGCACGCGGTGGCGGGATAGGAGTCGAAGTCCGGGGTGGACGTCGCGCAGACGATGGCATCCAGCGAGTCGGCGGTCCAACCGGCGCGGTTCAAGGCGTCCTGGAGGGCTTCGGCGCCCACGTCGGAGGTCTTGCGCGGGTCGTCCTTGGAGATGAACCAGCGGCGCTCGATCCCCGACCGGGAGCGAATCCATTCGTCGTTGGTATCCACACCCATGGCGACCAGGGCATCGTTTTCCACGAGATCCCCGAACTGGGCCTGGCCCACTTCGACGATCCCGGCGCGGAGCGTCACGCCGACGGCTCCAAACGTTCGATGTCTTCCGCGATCTTGCGATGCACCTGGGCTTCGGCCATCTGGCGCGCGATCAGGATTCCGGTGCAGTAGGCGCGAGGCGTGGAACGTCCGTGCATGATCACGGAAGTGCCATCAAGGCCAAGCAACAGTCCACCTGCGGAATTCTCGTAGTTGAAACTTTCGAAGATGGCGTCGAACGAAGCGCCCGAAACCGCCTTGCGGAAGTTGTGGACCAGGTATTCGCCGAAGCCTTCGAACAGTTTCAAGACGATGTTGCCGGTGTAGCCGGGGGTGACCAGGACGTCGAACCCGCCCTTGAGCAGGTCGTGGCCTTCCACGTTGCCCACGAAGTTCAGGTGGCTCGCCTTGAGAAGCTTGTAGGCCTCGGCGACCACTTCGGTTCCCTTGTGCTCTTCTTCGCCCATGTTCAGAAGAGCGACCTTCGGATTGTCGACCCCGAGGACCTTCTGGGCGTAGATGGAACCGCAAACCGCGAACTGCAGGAGCTGGGTGGGCTTTTCGTCCACATTGGCGCCCGAATCGACCATCACCACCTTGTTGGTGGCGGTGGGCAGCACGGTTGCCACCGTGGGACGGCTGATCTTGCCCGCACGCCCCAGGATCATGAGGCTCGCGGCCATCATCGCACCCGTGTTGCCGGGACTTGCCGAGGCATGGACCAGCCCCTTCTTCTGGAGGCCCACGCAAACGGCCAACGAAGAATCGGGTTTGGTCTTCAGGGCGACCGTGGGAGTGTCCGTCATTTCCACCACTTGGGTGGTATGGACGATCTCCAGCGGCATGCCCTCTCCGCCGCACTCGGAAACGAGCCCACGCAAGGTGGGTTCGTCGCCGGTCAGGACGACGGTGAGAGGACCCGGAGCGCTTTTCAGCGCGGCAATGGCACCTTCGACCGCGGCTTTCGGGCCGAGGTCGCCACCCATGGCATCAAGAGCGACGCGGACCATCGGAGCCCCCGCTCCTTAGTACTCGACGGGCTGGTGAATCTCGCGTCCGGCGTAGTAGCCGCACTTCGAGCAGACCCGGTGGGACTGCTTGGGCTGACCACAGTGGTCGCACTTGATCAGGCCCTTGGCGCTGATCACGTAGTGGGTGCGGCGCTTGTCGCGACGCTGAGCCGAATGCTTTCGCTTGGGTACGGCCATGGTAGGATCCTTTCAAGAACGGAAAAGAGGGAGCAAAGGTAATAAACTCAACGATTTGCAAAGGGCCGAGATTCAGTCGACCCGATGGACCACCCGCTGGGGATAGGGGATCTCGATCCCTTCGCGCTGGAAGGCGGGCAAAAGCCGCTTGATGAATTCGTGCCGAACCAGCCCCTGCCGGCCCCATTCCTGGATGTTCACCCGCAGGATCACGTTGAAGGCGACGTCCGACTCCTGCAGGGCGAAAAAGCGCACCAGCGGCTGGAACCCCTGGATGGCGCCTTCCACAGACTCCTGGACCTCTGTGGCCACGGCGATGGCTACCGCTTCGGCTTTCTGGAGATCGGTTCCGTAGGCGACCGTCACCGGGACCACCACCGGCATTTCCAGGTCGGGGCCGTGGAAGTTGGTCACGACGGCGTCGGCGAGCTTGGCGTTGGGGACCAGCACCAGGTTGTTGGTCGGGGTCCGGATGGTGGTGATCCGCCAGGAAATATCCATCACGGCGCCTTCTTCGCCGGTGCCCAGCCGGATGAAATCGCCCTGGTTGATGGTCCTGCTGGCCAGGATCTGGATTCCGGAAAAAAGATTGGCCAAGGTGGGCTGGAGCGCCAGCGCCGTCGCCAGGCCGCCCACGCCCAAGGCGGTCAGGATGGGAGCGATGGAAATCCCCATGGACTGCAGCGCGATGAGGATGCCCAGCGCGAAGACCACCACCTTGGTGAGGGAATGGAAGATCGACATGGAAGGGACGACGCCTTCCACCGACCGGGTGTACAGCTTGACGAACCCCACCGCCAGCCGCGAAGCGAAGAGGGTCGCCAGCATGACCGCCGCGACCACGGTTCCTTTTTGGATCCAGGCCGACACCGCGGCCGAGACCTGCCAATGGTGCAGCGCCACGTGCAGCCCCACCAGGCCGCCGATCCACCGCACCAGGCCGTGGACCGATGCGATGGCGATGTCGTCGCCTTCCCAGGTCGTGCGCGCGGCGATCGCCTTCAGGCGCCCGACGACGAACCGTTCGACAAGAAAGCCGACAAGCCACCCGGCCAGGACGAAGACCAGGGGCAGCAAGGCCTTCAGGAGGGTCGCCAGATCCGGCATCTCGATCGGAAGAAAGTCCATGGAAAGGATTCTCCACTAGAAAAGGCGGAAAAACAAAAAGCCTTCCCGCCAGACGATGGCGAGAAGGCTGGAAACCGCGAAGAAGTCCTTACTTCTTGAGACCGAGCGCGAGCAACGCGCCCTTCTTGGCGATGGTGCGCAGGCCGTTGGCCGAAACGCGAGCGACCACCCACTTGCCCAACTCGGGCACGAAGATGCGCTTTTTGTGGACGTTTGCGCGCTGAACCATCTTCGTGTGGTTGTTGGCGTGCGAGACGATGTTTCCGACAAGCCGGCTCTTTCCGGTGACGTCGCACTTGTGGCTCATAGGATTCTCCTGGTGCTTTTGAGGATCGGGAATGGTAGAAAAAGTGGCATGCATCGACAAGTCAACGATTTAGCCAAGTGCGAGATCACCCCACTTGCCGCGGAACACAAGATTTTCCATCTTAGGGGATACCTGCTCAAACGTGCATTGCGAAACCCTCTGATTGCGAACTCCCCCAACAGGACCCCAAACACCATGCTCGACACCACAACCGTTGACGGAACCGTTCCGACCGATCTGCTCGATCCTCCCGATTGGGCGCCACGTACCCTGCGGGAAGCCCAGGATGCCTGGGAAGAACTGCGCGAGCGGAACCTCGGGATCCGCAAGAGATTCCAGGACACCCACCCCAAGGGCGTGCTGATCCGCAGCGCGGCCATGCGGGAAGCCTGGCAGTCCTGATCAGCCCGCCGCGGCCGCTTTCGCGACGGCGGCTTGGGTCAGGAGCAGATTGAGCTGCTCGATCAGATGCCGGAATCCTTCGATCATTTCCGCCGTGAAATCCTTCCCGGAAGTCAGATTGTCGCAGTAGAACGCCCCGACCACCCTCCCCCCGAGCTGGACCGGACCGAACAGGAACGGTGCTCCGTTCACGAACAGGTTCAGGGTATCCGGAATCACCGCCGGACGCTTCATGGGGTCGCGGATGTTTTCCACGAAGGTTCCTTGCTCCATGGCGCGACTCAGACTGTCGGCCATCTGCCGGCGGATCGTGAACTTGAACCGATCCAAGGTCTGGGCTCCCGTAAGCCCCGACCCGGCCCGGCCCTGCACCTGGTCGGTTCCGGGAACCAAGGTGGCGAACACCACCCGGTCGAACCCGAGGCCCTCGTGGAGCCCCTTCTGCACGGTCTGGAACATGGGACTGAGGTGACCGCTGCCCGCCAGTTTGGCCAGCTCCTGAAAACACCCCAGAAGCACCGAAGAGTTGACCTTGGTTCCATTGGCCACCGGCTTGGAGGGGACCACGGCATCCGGATCTCCCATGACCGACATCGCGAACAGGGTTCCGTCCTGCTCTTCGGGGCCGTCGGGGACCGGAATCCCCGAGGCGCACAGCGCGTTCCCGAACTGCAAGGCGACCATCTTGGCCTCGCGGGCGACGTGGGTCAGATGGGTGCCCACCGTCACGGCGTCGCTGCCGATCTGCTTGGCGAATTTTTCCACGAACGAGGCGATCACCGGATCCTGCCAGCCTTTGTCGACCAGGTTGGCGAATTCCCACCCTTTGAGGATGCATCCCGCCGCGACGCCGTTCTTGCGTCCACGAGCCAGCTCCAGAAGCATGGGGGAAAGCTTCCAGTCGTCCACCAGAACCTGGGTCAGATGCGTGAGGGAAAACCCGAGCACGGCCTTCTCCGCGGCGGTTTCGTCCACGCCAGGCTTGAGCATGGCGTCCAGCGCGATGCCTTCGTCGTCGGAGAAGCACCAGAACACCAGATGCCCCACCCGGTGCAACAGCGCCGCGATGAACACTTCTTCCGCCAGCGGCTCCTTCAGGAGGATGGCCATCGCGCGCGCCTGCATGGCGGCATGGATGGATTTGCCGAGATCGGCCAGCACCCGCTCCTGGCGCTTGCCGGAAAGCAACGTTTCCATGAGGGCAAGCGAGATGCACAACGATCGCACGGTATCCACACCCAGGACCAGCACCGCCCGGGAAACCGTGGTGATGGCCTTGCCCGTGCTGTTGTAGAAGGCCGTGTTGCACATTCGCAGCACCCGGGTCGTGAGCGCCGGATCCTGGAGAATGAGCTTTCCCAGCGCTTCGGCTCCGGCCTCGGCGCTGTTGGCCGCGGCCGTGACCTCCGAAGCGGTCTTGCGAAACGCGGGCATTTCCTTCTCGGAAATCTTCTTGAGCCATTGAGTCAAGGACATCGCCTGCGATGGTACCACTCGCGACGCGCCGGTGACACCGATTCGTCGACTTCCGGTCAAAAAACGCATCCCGCCCCGGGCCTCCGGGAGGGGCGGATTTCTACGCGTGGAACCGCAGGACGGCGATTTCCGGCGGGCACAGGAGCCGCAAGGGGACGCCCGTGGTACCCAAGCCCGAAGTGACCACCAGGTTCGCGTGGCCGACCTGGTGGTTGCCGTAGGTCCATTTCCGGGAATGGTGGCTGGGGGCGATGACCGCGCCCAACAGAGGCAGGCAGATCTGCCCCCCGTGGAGGTGTCCCGCCAAAATGTACCGGGACCCCGCCTTGGCCAGCTTGGGGGCGTTGTCGGGCGTATGGGAAAGCGACAGATGCGCGCCTCCGGGAGGCAGCCCCCGAACAGGATCGTCGCCCGACTGGAACGGCGCCTGGGTCCCGTGCACGATGAATTTGCGGCCGTCCTCCCGACGCACGGTGAACCAACGGTCCTCCAGCATCACCACTCCGGATCGGCGCAAGGTCTCGCGGATGGCGATGGGAGCGCATTCGTCGTGGTTGCCCAGGATCGCGAACACCCCCAGGCGCGATGGCAGACGCGACAAGCCCCCCAGGCTGCGCTCCAGAAGCGGGACGTCTTCGGGCCGATCGACGTAGTCGCCACCCAGCAGGATCATGTCGGGACCGATCCCCCGCACGACCTCCCAGACCTTGTCGTACCATTCGCAGGAGGGACGCCCTCCGCAGTGGAAATCCGACAGATAGGCCACGACCAATCCGTCCATGGATCGGGGGGCGCCCGGGAATTCGTAGCTGCGCACCTGGAGCGCATGGGTGGATCGCGTCCTTCCGCGCAAGCCCGCCACCGGCACCGCGCGCGATCGGGAGGTGGTGAATCCGATGGCTTGACGGGACAATCTCCAGACTTCCAGGATCACCACGACGCTGAACGCCACCCAGGTGACCTCGTCGATCCAGCTCGGCCCCCAGACCGCCAACGGCACCGGAAGCAACAGGCAGGGCAGCAGGAGCAAGGCCCCGCGCCGCAGCTTGGCACGGTCGTCGGGATCGGTCATGCACCAGCGGTTGAACGCGGCCACCCAGGCAGCGAGTCCCACGATCAAGGTTCGCAGGACGACGATGCTCATGGCCGGACAGCCTTGGTGGCCTGGTCCTTCCAGCGGAACCGCCCCCAGGTGCCGGCCCAGACGGCGGCGAGCACCAAGGGGATCTGGACCACGGCCGCCAACGGGAACCAGCGCAGCAAGCCCCGGGACCCGGTGCGGACGGCCAATCGGTGCACCAGAAGCCAAGCCTCCACCACGAACGCGACCAGCACGATCCCGACCCAGGGCAACGCCCACTTGGCCCACAACCCGTAGATCCCGACGAACAGCACGTAGGCGTAGCTCAGGTAGATGGCCGAAAGCAACAACACGCGATCGAGGTCGTAGCGGATGCACTTGGATCCCCAGCGCTTTCGCTGTTCCCACACCTGCCGCCAGCTCGCCGGCCCTGCGGTCCGCAACACGGTGGATGGCGCATCCGGGCAAATCACTTCCCAACGCCCCGAATCGGCGATGGATTGGATCAGGAAATCGTCGTCGCCCGACACCACGTTCTGGTGGCGAACGAACCCACCCACGTCGTCGAACGCCTTGCGCCGGTAGGCGAGGTTCCCGCCGTTGGCGGAGATCGGTTTGCCGGCTCCGATCGCCGCCGCCTGGACCGCCGACCACCCCAAGGCCTCCACCGCCCAGATCCCGTGGAACCATTTGGCGACCCCGGTGCCGGGAGGCCCATGCAGCACCAGGCCGCACACGGCGCCGGTGCGCGGCTGGAACCGCTGGATCATGCAGGAAAGCCAGTCGGGATCGGGAACGTTGTCGGCATCGAGCTGGACCACGATTTCGCCGCGCGCCACCCCGAGCCCACGCAGCAAGGCGTGTTTCTTGGGCCCCATGCCGGATGGGAGCTCATCCACCCGGATCACCTCGACGCGCCCCTGCCCCAGCTCGCGAGCCAGTTCGGAGGTGGCGTCGGAAGAACGATCGTCCACCAGCACGATCTGGGTGCGATCCACCGGGTACGACTGCGCCAACAGCGCGGGAATCAGACTCGGCAGGTTGCCAGCCTCGTCGCGGGCGGCCACGAGCACGGTCACGTTGGGGGTTTCGTAGGAGGCCGGCGCACGCTTGGGAGCGAACGGGATCCCGTTCAGCAGCCAACGCGCGAACGCGGCGTGGAATGCCGTGAAGGCCACGCCGAGCAGGGGGATCAGGACATGGAGAACTGTCACTGTCCCTTCAGCTTGCGCAAGGCTTCCCAGCGAGGATCGATGGGTTCTTCCACCGGAACGTCGTCCGGGAGCACGCCTTCGGGGAGATCGACCCCCGGCTTGATGGGCGACAACGGTC
>ENA-UPSM01000565-UPSM01000565.1-activated-sludge-metagenome-genome-assembly--contig:-NODE-565-length-51924-cov-9.098382_pt1 | contig 51924 bp, 40 predicted proteins | sample MGYA00238181_ERZ773283 | MGnify/ENA primary metagenome ERZ773283 (study PRJEB29023, sample SAMN05720199) | activated sludge metagenome | isolation source: Anaerobic digester | place: Japan... | reverse complement strand
CTCCGGCGTCAGGGCCAGAAATTGGTCGAACTCTCCCAAGAAGCCCATGGCCCCCAAGCCGTCCCGGAGGGGCTCTAAAAGGTCGATCAGGTGCTGGCGGGTCCGGTCGTAGAGGGCCTTGGATTCGCGCATGCGGATCTGCGCCGCATCCTCGGCGAAACGAAAGCGCTGCACCCGCTGATCCACCTCCACCTGATCCAGGAGGCGTTTTTCCATCTCCCGCAGGTCCTTTTCGGCCTCCTCCAGCCCCCCGAAGGAGACATGCCGCAGGAGGGCCTTTTGCATCCCCCCCCGGCGGCGGGTGAGCCCCTCCAGGCGCCGCTCCAGGTGGGCGATCTTCTCGTCGAGGCCCATCCCCCCCCGGGGGCGGGGGAGGTCCTTCTCGAAGAGCAGAGCAAAGGCCTCGGCCATCAGGTCGGAAAAACGGTAGTATTGATAGCGATCCAGGGGGGTAGGAACCTCGGCGGAGGCCAGCAAATCTTCCCCGTTGAAGGGGGCCAGGCGCGGGTCAAGCACCGCCGCATCGAGCAAGAGGCGCTCCTCCGGGGCGAAGTCGAGGAACTCCGGGGCCCGACCGCTTCCCTTGCTCCGGCTCTCCAGCACCTCCCAGGCGAGGATCCAATAAGACGAGGACGCCCGCTCCCAGATGGCCCGGCGCTCCTTGCGCACCTCGGGGTCGGCGCTGTCTTCCGGGAGGGAGGAAAAACGGGCCAGATCCTCCGAAAGCTGCTTTTGAAGCGCCAAGTCATCCGAGGTGGTGTAGTGGGCCGCCAAGTAGGCCAAGGGCGACGTGATCGGAGCACGCTCGTCCCCGGAAGAACTTTTATCCATGCTCTTTCCCCCTTCCTCCCCGACCCCCCATGGTTTTTATGGGATCCTCCGGAGAGTTTCCCCCGTATCATAGCAGAATTATCCCCCTTCTGCCGAGGGACATTGCCGGGGCCCCCCGGTAACCCTCCTCCCCCCAGAGGGGATACGAAGGGTCAGAACTTCGTAGAAAAATCAACCGATAATTTGACCCAGCGACATGATATGAAGTACCATGCACCTCGAAGAATGGGAGGTTCGCGTCCCCTCTCGGGAAGGGTCGGGATTCACCCCGAAAGCCGAAAGGAGATGTCCGTCCGTGGAATTAGTGCCCTGCGGAGGTTCCACCTATTACATACCGGGCTCCACCAACGTGGGCGTGGTCGTCCGGGAAGGTCGGGCGGTGCTCATCGACAGCGGCAACGACGAATCTCTGGGGCGGAAAATTTTCCAGCTCCTGGAACGGCAGGGGTGGACCCTGGAACTCATCGCCCACACCCATTCCAATGCGGACCACATCGGGGGGAACGCCCTGCTCCAGAAACGCACGGGATGCCGCATCGCCGCCACCCCCCGGGAGGCGGCCCTCATCGACGACCCCGCCCTGGAGCCCCTGTTGCTCTGGGGCGCCACGCCGTTCCGGGAAATTTGCTCCAAGTTCCTCCAGGCCTCCCCTTCCCGGGTCACGGACCGATTTCGGGCGGGGGATCCCGTGGGAGAGAGCGGCCTCCTCTCCTTTCCTCTGCCGGGGCACTTTCTCGACATGGCGGGATTCCGCACCCCCGACGGGGTGGCCTTCGTGGGAGACAGCGTCTTCGCCGAAGAGATTCTTGAAAAGCACGGCTTCGCCGTGTGCTGCGACGTGGCGGGGCAGCTCCAGACCTTTCGGCAACTGGAGGCCATGGAGGCGGAATTTTTCGTGCCGAGTCACGCCACCCCAAGCAAAGATTTAAAGGAGTTGGTGCGGTACAATCGGCACCGCACGGAGCGCCTGTCGGAGGAGATCGCCCTGCTCTGCGCCATCCCCCGATCCCGGGAAGAGGTGCTGGAGGCCCTGGCGGAGGCCTACGACATCGAGATCACCCCCGTGTCCTTCGTGCTCACCCACCTCACCGTGGCGGCCCATCTTTCCTGGCTGGCGAACCAGGGGGTGCTCCGCCCCCGGGGAGAAAGGGGGCGACTGCTCTGGGAACGGACCGCATAGAACTGCGTCACGGTTCCTCCGGCACGTTCTAGGACGTCCCGGCCCCCCCCCACGACGAAGAACCCACCTCCGGGGCTGAGGCGCTTCCGGAGGTTCTCTTCGCCGCCACCATCGGCGCAGGGATCTCGTGTTCCCCGCGAAAAGGAGGAGATTTTCCATGAAAACCACGCTTCTGCGCTCCACGTTTTCCCTCTGCCTTCTCCTCGTCCTTGCCTGTCCGGCGGCCTGGGGGGTGCCGGCCTGTCCCTATCCCATCCCCCTCGTACAGCCCGATGGCACCTCGGGGGTGGTGTTCCACCGGGGGGACGAGTTCTTTCACTGGACCGAAGCGCCCTCGGGCCACACCCTGGTCCGGAACGCCGCCACCGGATATTGGGAGTACGCCGCGCTCCGCGACAACAGCCTCGTGCCTTCGGGCACCGTCTACTCGCCCTTCGGACCTCCTCCGGCGGGCACCGCACCGCACATGATCCCCGCCCCCCGGCGCCTCGGGGCGCCGGACTTCGACAAAAAGTTCGGCTATCCCCCCACGAGGCCGGTTTCGGGAAAGAGAAACGTCCTCGTGGTCCTCGTTTCCTTCCGGAACCAGGCGCTCACGACGAAGACGGGGGATTGGGAAGGGGCTTTTTTCGGCGCCACCGCGTCGCTGGCCAAGTACTATAAGGACCAGTCGAAGGGAAAACTCGAAATCATCTCGGCCCGGGGGGGCACCGCGGTGCTCTCCGTGACCCTCGCGGCGGGGGATGTGAACGATGGGAATCATCCCCAGGGATTCATCGACATCGGCGGCGACGACAACGTCGACGAACAGCACAAGAACGAGGTGGCCTTCGTCACGGCCGTGGCCCAAAAGGCCACGGCGTTGGGGGTGGATTTCGCCTCCTTCGACACGAACAAGGACGGGGCCCTCACCCCCGACGAACTGTGCCTCTACATGATCATCGCCGGATATGAGCAGTCCGGTTCCAAGCTCAAGCCGTCGGTGTGGGCCCACGCGTGGAAGTCGTGGATGAACGAAAGCGACGAACACATCGTCTTCGCCGGCGGCAAGAAGCTCACCAGCTGGTCCATGAACGGAGAACTCTACGCCAAAGGCACCCGCATGCCCTTCGGCGTCGTGGCGCACGAGCTTGGACATCAGCTCTGTGCCCTTCCCGACCTCTACGACACGTCGAAGACCAATAGCGGCATCGGCGCCTTCTCCATCATGGCGGGGGGAAGCTGGGGCAAGAAGGCGAAGGAGACCAGCGGCTCCACGCCGACGAACCTCGACGCCTGGTCGCGCCTCTATCTGGGGTGGGCCACCGCCACGACCCCCGCCAGCGGGGTGGCCACGTTCGGAGAGCCCGGCAACAGCAAATACGACGTGGTGAAGCTGGTGGGCACATCGCACCGGAAGACGGAGTACTTCCTGCTGGAAGTCCGACGCCCCTCGGGATGGGACCAGGGCTTGGAGGGCCTCGAAGACTCCTTTGCCGACTTCGACGGCGGGGTGCTCATCCTCCATCTCGACGAGGAGGTGGGGACACCGTCGGCGAACGATTTCAACAAATACGTCAAGGGGAAACACCAGGGGAACATGGTGAAGGAGGCCGACGGGCCCCACCTCACCAAGGACGCGGAATCCGACGGCACGAAGGACACCCTCTGGTACCAGGGAAACCCGAACTACGAGGGCGACGGCACCTTCTCCGCCACCAGCTCCCCGAACTCCAAATTCCACGACGGCACGGCCAGCGGCTTTTCGCTGCGGGAGTTCTCCGCCCCGGGAGCCGTCATGACGGCGAAGATCTCCGCCCCGGGGCCAACTCCCACGCCGATCCCCGCCCCCACCGACATGCCGGAGCCGGACCCCGAGGTGACGGGGGGCGTGCCCCTGACTTCTCCCACGCCGGTGCCCCCGGAGGAGCTCCCCCCCGTGGGGGAACTGAATCCGTCGAACGTGCGCTTCGCCCCCGAGGAGATCGCGGAAATCTTCGGCGACGACGCCGAGGCCACCTTCGTTCTCGTGGACATCGGCAGTGCGGACATCGTCGAGTACGCCACCCCCGACGGCACGCTCACCCTCGCCCTGGCGTCCGAGACCCTCCAGGAGGACGACGTCATCTACCGGTGGATCTTCTTCGTGCGGGATCGCGTTTCCCAAGTCTGGGACATGCCGGAGAACGCCTGGGACCGCCAGGACACTCCCCCCGGATACGCCACGCTCACCTGCGACATTGAGGACGGGGGCTCCTTCGACCTGGACGGCGTCGTCGACGGATCGGTGGTGGTGGGCACCCTCGAAGCCCTCGTCGGCGTTCCCGGGGCAGATTCCGAGCCCACCGGAGTTTCTGCGGGGCACCGGGGAGGCTGCGATGGCGGCATCGTGCCTCTGGGGGCGCTTCTTCTCCTCGCTCCCCTCGCCGCGATGGGGAGACGACGGGGGCAAGCTCCGGAGCGCCCCTCGGACAGGACGTCCCGAAAAAACCATTGACCATTGAGTCGAAAGCCCTCCGGGCCCCTCGTGTCCCCAGGGGATCCGGAAAGCCCGGAGGAAAAAATCCTACGCATCGCGAAAAAGGAGGAAACAAAAATGTGGTGGTCCTCGTGGCGTATTCGTACCAAGATTCTGGTGGGCGTGCTGGGGGTGGTGGTGGGAGTTCTGGGCGTGATCGTCGGCTATGTGTCCTGGGGCTCGCGCCAGCTCGCCACGGAAGACGCCTTCGACAAGGCCCAGGCCCTGGCGGAGGGATACGCCCACAGGGTGGGGCGGGAGTTCAACGAAGCCATGGACACCGCCCGGGCGCTCTCCGCCACGCTGGCGGCCATGAAGGGTTCGGAGCACCCCAGCCGGGAGCTGGCCCTCGAAGCCCTGCGACGGGTTCTGGAAACAAATCCCCGCTTTCTGGGGGTCTGGACCGTATGGGAGCCCAACGCCTTCGACGGCAAGGACGCGGAGTACGTGGGGAAACCCGGCCACGACGCCACAGGGCGCTTCGTGGGATACTGGAACAAGGGGTCGGGGAGCGTCATGCTGGAACCCTGCGTGGAGTACGCCAATACCGGGGCTTCCGGCGAGTACTACTTTAAGCCCCTCCGGAGCGGGGAAGAGGTGCTCATGGAGCCCTTCACCTACGAGGTGGGGGGACGCCAGATCCAGCTGGTGAGCCACTGCGTGCCCATCGTGGTGGAAGGCAAAACGCTGGGCGTGGTGGGGGTGGACATGAGCCTGGAGACCGTCCAGCAGATCATTGCCTCGGAAAAGCCCTTCGGAGGGAAGGGGAGCCTCACCTTGCTTTCCTTCAATGGGGTCATCGCCGGACACCCCAAGGCCGAGATTTTGGGAAAAACGGTGCGAGACGTGTCTAGGGGTCAGGCGGACACCATCATCGGCGCCATCCAGAAGGGGCAGGTCCTGGCGCTGAGGGACTACTCCGCCGCCTTGAATGGCGACGTCTACAAGGTCCATGTTCCCATGGCGGCGGGACATACCAAGACCCCCTGGAGCCTGGTGGTCATGGCCCCCTTTTCGGTGATCCTGGAGGGGGCAAACCGCATGACGCTCCTGGCGTCCCTCGTGGGCCTGGCGGGCATCGTGCTGGTGGCCGTCGTGGTCATGCTCGTCGCTGGGAGCATCGCCCGGCCGGTGCGGCGCTTCGCCGAGCACATCGCCCGGTTCGCCGACGGCGATCTCACGGTGCGCTTCGAGGCCCGGGGAGAGGACGAAGTGGCCCAAATGGCCCGGGCGCTGGATTCCATGGCCCAGGGATTGCGCCGGAGCATGGCGGCCATCCGGGAAAAGGCCGAAACGGCCGCAGTCCAGGCGGACGCCCTGGCGTCCCTTTCCCAGGAAACCGTGGCGTCCATGGAAGAGGTCCGGAGCTCCGTGGCCGAGGTGGCCACCCAGTCCGAAGCCAACGCCGCCGCCCTGGAGCAGACCAACGCGGGGGTGGAAGAGGTCTCTTCGGGAGCCACCAGCTCCGCCCACTCCGCCTCCGAAGGAGCCGAAACGGCGCTCCGCACCACCAAACGGAGCGAAACCGCCGGATCTCGGGTGATGCAGGTGGTGGACGATGTCAAAGGCGTGGGGGTGAAAGCCCGGGTGACCCGGGAAACTATCAATCAGGTGGCCACCTCCGTGGGCACCATCACCAAGTTCGTGGCCACCATCCGGAACATCGCGGACCAGACCAACCTCCTGGCCCTGAACGCCGCCATCGAAGCCGCCCGGGCCGGCGAGGCGGGGCGGGGGTTCTCCGTGGTGGCCGAAGAAGTGCGCAAGCTCGCCGAAGAATCCAACGTGGCGGCCAAGGAAGTGGAAGCCATCATCACGGGGTTGCAGCAGCAGGCCCGGAACGCCCTGGACGCCACCGACGAAGGGGGTCGCATCGCCGAAGCCACGGTGAAGGGGGCGGAAGAAGCGGGGCGAGAGATCGCCGAGGTGCTGCGGGAGATCGCCCGCATCAACGACGCCATGCAGAACATCGCCGCAGCCTCCGAAGAGCAGGCGGCGGCGAGCGGAGAGATGGCCTCTGCGGTGGACAGCGCCACCCAGGGCACGAGCCACATTGTGGAAACGTTGGAAGTGATCCGCACCGCCACGGACGAAACCACCAAGGCGTCGGAAGAGGTGGCCCGGTCCGCCCGGGAGCTTTCCGCCGGATCGAAGGACATCTGCGACGAACTGGCTCATTTTCGCGTTCACACCCAGGACGCCAAGCCCGCTCCGAAGCCCCTGGCCCTGAAGCGGTGACCGGCGCCAAGGTTGGGGGAATCCTCCGGAGCCCGGTCTGGGGAGAACATGCCGAACCTTTTTTGGAAAAAACACTTGGCGTCCTTGGCGTGAGGATATCCAGGCCTGAAAGATTTCCACCCCGCCGAGGAAACCCGAGGGCGCGCCCGGATCCGTCGGCTCCTGATGTCCCTCGCAGGAGCCCCCTGGAAAGGACGGCGCCTTGTGTGGAAAAAAGGCCGGGCGCAGCGGGATTTCTTTTCAGAAAGAACGAGAGAGGAGTGGCACCATGGGGCAAAATGTGGTGAAGTTTTTCGAGGAACGGGGTCTTCTGGAGTGGTGCAGCGCCCCCGAAGAGCTGGCTCAGGTCTTCGAGCGCGAGACCGTCACGGCGTACATCGGTTTTGATCCCACAGCGGACAGCCTCCACGTGGGACACCTGATCCCCATCATGGGGTTGGCGTGGCTTCAGCGCCTGGGGCACCGCCCCATCGCCATCGCGGGGGCGGGCACGGGGCTCATCGGCGATCCCTCGGGGAAGAGCAAGGAGCGCAATCTCATCACCCTGGAACAGATGGAGAAGAACCTCCAGGGGGTCCATCCCCAGCTCGCCCATTTTCTGAACTTCGACTGCGGCGAAAACAGCGCCCGAATCATCAACAACTACGACTGGCTGGGCAAGCTCCCCCTGCTGGACTTTCTCCGGGACATCGGGAAGTACTTCCCCATGAACTATCTGGTGAACAAGGAATACGTCCGGAGCCGCCTGGACGATCCGGAGAAGTCCATTTCGTTTACGGAGTTCACCTACACCCTCCTCCAGGCCTACGATTTTCTCCATCTCTTCGAGGGCGAGGGGTGCAAGCTCCAGATGGGGGGCAACGACCAGCAGGGAAATATTGTGTCGGGCATCGATCTCATCCGGAAAAAAACCGGCGGCGAAGCCTTCGGCATCACCTATCCCCTGCTGCTCACCTCGTCGGGGCAGAAGTTCGGCAAAACGGAGGGGGGAGCGGTGTGGCTCGATCCGAAACGCACCTCGCCCTACAAGTTTTATCAGTTCTGGGTGAACGTGGAGGACCGGGACGTGGAGCGCCTGCTCCGCCTCTTCACCTTCCTTCCGCTGGAAGAGATCCGGGAGATCGCCGCCCGGCACGCCGCCGCTCCGGAACGCCGGGAGGCCCAGAAAACCCTGGCGGAGGAGATCACCCGGACGGTGCACGGAGAAAAAGCCCTCGCGGGGGCGGTACGGGCCACGGAAATTCTCTTTGGCGGCAAGTTCGACCTGGAGGATCTCACGCCGGAGATGCTTGCCACCCTGGAGGCCGAAGTTCCCGGAGGAGAGGCCCCCCGGGAAGAGCGCGCCGTGGTGGATCTCCTCGTGGCGTCGGGGGCCTGCGCCAGCAAGGGAGAGGCCAAGCGCCTGATCCAGGGGGGAGGGGTCTCCCTGAACGGCCGCAAGGTGGAAAGGGACGACCAAAGCGTCGTCCCCGAAGACATCCTCTTCGGGGGTCACCTCTTCTTCCGTCTGGGCAAGCGCCGCTTCCACATGGTGCGACTCCGGTAACTTCTCGCGGGGGCCCGAAGGCATCCCCCGAAGGACGCCAAGGGAGCCCCCCCACGCGGGGCATCTCCCCCCCTCCTCCCCCGGGAGGGGGGGCGTTTTTTCCGCCATTCGGCGAGCTTGAGACCGGGGACGAAAACGTGCTATGGTGGGACGTGGCGCACCATACCAAAATGGATAGGAGGCTATACCCATGCTGACGGCGGCGATTCTCGGCGGAGTCCTTTTGGTGGCAGCCCTTTGGGGCGTGGGAACCTACAACGGCCTGGTCCGAGGCAAAAACCTCGTGGCGGAGGCCTGGAGCGGCATCGACGTCCAGCTCAAGCGGCGACACGACCTCATCCCCAACCTGGTGGAGACGGTGAAAGGCTATGCGGGCCACGAAAAACAGATCTTCGAGGACGTGGCCAAGTTCCGCAACGCCGCCATCGGCGCCGGGAACCCCCGGGACGCCGCCGTGGCGGAAATGGGGCTTTCCGGGGCGCTCAAGAACCTCTTTGCCGTGGCGGAGGCCTACCCCGACCTGAAGGCCAACACAAACTTCCTCCAGCTCCAGCAGGAGCTGGGGAATACGGAAAACGAGATCCAGAGCGCCCGGCGCTACTACAACGGCGCCGCCCGGGAGATGAACATCCGGGTGGAGTCCTTTCCCTCCAACATCGTGGCGGGGATGTGCCACTTCTCCAAGGCGGAGTACTTCGAGATGGAAAATCCTGCTGAACGGGAGACTCCATCGGTGAAGTTCTCCTGACAAATAGGGGCATGGCGCGCCGGGAGGGCGAAGAGGATCCGGGGTTTCGAAAGGGGCCGATGGCCATCGAAAAGAAGGTCGAAGGGAGCAAGGCACAGCATGAAACGACGCGGGTGGATGGGGGTATTTTTGGGGTTCGCCCTGGGGCTTGGCCTGGGAGGAGGGGCCGAGGCGGGGTGAGGGTCCTCCGTGGACCCACGCGTGTCGTGGGCTTCCTATGATCAGGGGGATTTCGCCGGAGCCCACGCGGGATTCCTGAAGGCCCAGTGCGGATCGCCGGAAAAACCCACCTACCTCCTGGTGGCGGGCATCGCCGCCAGCCGGACTTCGACGGTGGAGTACCCCCAGGGGCCCTTTTTGGGGATCTTGTCCTCCTATGGGGACGCCACGAACTTCCAGACGGGGGCCCCCCTCAAGCCCTTGGCCTTCGCCTACGCGGCTCGTCTGGCGGCGGAGAAGGGGCTCTCCCTGGACGTGGGGGCGGCGGTGGCCTCCTACGGCGATGGCTACGAAAGCGACGAGGTGGAGTGGCTCGACGAAGCCTTTCCCCGAAGAAGCGACGCCTCGGGAGACGAAGAGCAGCGGGAATTCCGCTCCGTGGGGCGCCCCGCCCCGGTCCGGGGGGTGGGGAGCTACTACTGGGCGTGGGCCCTCGCCCAATCTCCTTCTTCCGCCGACCGGATGGAGGCTCTGGGGATCCTGGAGCGGGAGATGCCCCACTTTACCGGGGACCTGGTGGAACGGGGCGTCCCCCGGGACTTGCGCCGGGAGGGAGAGCGGCTCCTGGAGGCCCTGAGCAACACCCCCGCCGGAGATTCCGGCCCCTGGGGGCTCTACCTCATCGCCGGGATCCTCTTCGTGGGGGAGCTCTTCCTGGTGCGCCACCTGCGCCGGAAGCGTCGAGGGAATCCTCCCCCGGCCTGAGCCCCCCCCTCAAAGCTCCGCCCAAAGGCGCGAGGGCGGCGACAATTTGTTATTAAAAAACGCGGGGTTTCGGAGGAGCCGGGTCCTTCGAAACCCCTTTGTCTTTACTCTCCCCCATACATGGCGGGGACCAGTTCCACGGCCCGGCGGAGCATCCGGGGGAAGACGTCGAAGGCATACCCCTCGTGGATGCGTTCGGTGTGTTTGTGGGCATCCTTGCCGATGGGCCCCAGGTTCAGCACCGGGATGTGCAACGTCTGCAACTCCTGCACCGGCAGACGGTAATCCACGCCGTAGGCGGGGACGTTGCGGATATAGGCCTCCATGCCCTCGGGATCCTCGGAGTATCCGCAGTAGCTCAGGTCCGAGATACCTTCGTAGAAGGGGCGAATTTCCAGGGCCACGCCGAAGCGATCCCGGGCCTCCGCCGCCACGCGGGAAGCCAAGCGGAGCATGGCCCGATCCCCCACCGTTTCCCCCCGGTTTCCCCGATGGGGGTACCAGGGCATGAGGAAGCCCACCACCACCAGGGGCCCCTTTTCCCCCGCCAGGGTCACGCAAGCATCCGCCGCCGCCAGGGCACGGTCCCGCTCATCCCCCGGAGCTTCCCGGGCGGCCCTTTCCACCAAGGTGTCGGCTTCGGGACCCACGCGATCCCGGGCCTTGGAGAGGAGCTCCTCGAAGGTCATCACCCGGGCCTCCCGGGGTCTGGGGTGCACCCGGGGCTTGCCCCGGGCGGCAAAACGGGCCGAGGCCTCTTCCTGGCGATCCAGGGCGTTTCGCTGGGCCTCCAGGGCCAGGGACCGGAGGAGATCCAGAACCTGGCAGGGATTTTTGCTCGCGGTGAAGTAGCTGAAGTACGCCACGGAGCGCTCCGGGATGGAGGCGGAGTACTCTCCCCTCAGGTCCCGGTGCTTCATGCAGGCCAGGGGGGTAAAGGCCTCGCCGCCCCCCTCGTCGGCCAGGTCCGGGTTTCCCTCCGCCAGGCGCAGGAGCTCCCCCAGCACGGCGGCGGAGTTGAGCCCCTCGTAGTACTCGCCGAGATGGGCCTCGCATCCCACCACGAGGAAAAAGGGATTGATCTTTCCCGCCGATCCGGTGTACACCCGGGCCAAGGCCTCGTCCCCCATGCCGATGGAGGGTTCCGTATCGATGCAAGCCAGATAGCGCAGCCCCCGCTCCCGCTGGAGCCGCTCCAGGTGGGGCAGGGCGGCGAGCATGCCCCCGGAGCTGTTCTCCTCGTCGGGGACGAAGAGCACCGCCACGTGGGTGCGCAGGGTCTCCCGCCGGGTGGAGGCCTCGGCCAACACGCCGATGCAGCCGGTGACGCCGCACTTCATGTCCGCCACCCCTCGGCCGAAGAGCCATTCCCCCGAGGCCAGATCCCGGGCCGCGTCGTCGTCCATGGGCATTTCTCCGATGCGGGCGGTGTAGGCTTCGGCGTCGAAGGCCAGGGGAGCCAGGGGGCCACAGACCTTGACATCCACCACATCCATGTGCCCCGTGAGGATCACCGTGTCCCCCGAACCCTCGGGGGCTCGCACCAGGGCAAAGACCAGGTGGCGCCCCAAGGGGTCTCCTTCCCAGGGAAGGAGCATGAGGTCCTCGGCGTGTTCTTGGAAGTAGGGCAAATCGGCCAGGTGTTCCACGATGCGCCGCGCCACGGCATTTTCTCGGTCGCCGGAGGGGGAGACGCTGGGAGATGCCACTATATCGAGCAACAGGGGGCGGAGGTAGGATCGGGACAAAAACGGCACAAGAGATCGCTCCTTTTCGTGGTCGCGAGATCACAGGATCCCCGCTGGACTAAAAATACCACTCCCAAGCCCCTGCGTCAAAAAAAATGGGAGGCCCCGCCACTTCTTCCGTTAAACTCCCCGGAGGGCGCATCTCCTCCGCCTCGCCGGGTGATCCCCCAACAACGGGATCTCAGTTCTATTTAAAAAGGGTGTCCAGCACGGCGTCCTTGATGGCATCCTCCAGATTCGGCGCCGCCGTGGGCTCCGCTTCCACGGGGGCTTGCCCTTCTTCAGGAGATGGCTTGGGGCCCTCGGGCAAAATGCCGTCGGGAAGGGGCACCTCGATGCCCCCCGGCAACGAGATGGTCTTCTCCGGCGCCGGAGCGGGCTTCTCGGGGGAGGGAGACGCGCCGTCCCCTTGCCCGGGAGCCTTCGACTCCACCTGCAGGTCAGATATCTTGGGGCTCGCCGCCCTTCCCCCCACCTTGAGGCTCACGGCGCGAAAATCCTGCTTCGCCCCTCCGTCGGCAAAGCCCTTCAGGGCTCCTTTCAGGATGTCTTTCACCGAGGCTCCCCCTCCGATGCCCTCCAAAAGCCCCCCCTGCACTCCTCCCGTGAGGGCGTTGAGCACCTGGGCATTCACGACGCCCTTCACCGCCAGGTTCAACTTACCCTCGGGCCCCACGGTGCCCTGGGCCTCGAGGCTTCGGTAAAGGGGATCCCCCTCCCAGGGCACCGCCTTGGTGCCCTCCTGCAAGGTCAGCTGGGCCCCCTGTACCGAGAAGGGAGCCTTGAGGAGCTGGTAGCGTACCCCGGAAGCCCCGTGCAGGGTGGCGACGAGGTTCACCCAGGGATAACCCGTCACGGCTCCTTCCCGGGATTGGAACAACCCCTTCCCCGAGAACTCTCCCTTGAAGGCGTTGCCCTTGCCCTTGAAATCCACGGTGGCGGTACCCCCTACGGTCCCCGAAGCTTGGGAGAGGGCCCGCAGGGTGGCCCCCAGGTCCACCTCGGCCAAAGCGGCCTGGAGCTCCCATCCTCCGGTGCCCAGGTTCATGCGGAGCCCCAGAGCGGCGTCTCCCCCGTGGAAGAGGGCCTTGATCGCGGGGGCCGCCAGGACGTTTTTCTGCACGGAAAAGGGCGCTTTCACCCCCGTGGCGCTGAGCCCCAGGAAGCCCACCCGCTCCGAAGTGAGCTCCCCTGACCCCTCCAGGGCCCCCGGGGTTCCCTTCAGGAAAAAACGGAGGTTCATCTTGCCCTGAATCCCCTTGTCCCGAAGGGCGGGGACCCGCCGGAGCAGGGAGGCCAGATCCAACCCCTCCCCCGAGCCCTTAAGGTCCAGGGCGTACCCCTGGGGTCCGGGGCGCATCATCCCCGAAAAGGAGAAGGGGGTCCCCTCCACCGCGCCTCGGGCGGAGGTAAGGCGGATTTCTCCCGGGGTTCCCTCCAGGGACACCGAGGCGTCCGCCAGGGCGGCCCCCTCCACCGTCACCGTGGGGAAGGTGGCGTCCAGGGCGAAGCGCGGAGCCGCCAAGCCTCCCCCCAGGGAAAAATTCACGGTGCCCTGTCCCCCCAAGGCGACGGGAAGGCCCAGATCCTTGCCCAGGGCCCCCAACCCCAGATCCCGGATCGATCCCTTGAAATCGAGCGCGCCCTCCTCTCCGGCCCTTTCCGGCAGCTTCGCCGTCCCCGAAAGCGCCAGGGAGCCCCCCGCGATCCTCCCTTCCCCCCGCTCCACCACGAGGCGGTTTCCCTCGGCGCGGAGGGCGAGGGTCGGGCGATCCACCCCCGCCCCGGCCCAGGCCAGGCGCGCCGCCCGGAGGGTCAGGGGGCCTTCGAGGGCGGGCTTTCCTCCCGTCACCCGCCCCGATCCCCGGATTTCCAGGTCGCTCACCCCCAGCTGATCCAGGGCCCGCAGGCTCTTCCAGGAGAGGGCGGCCTCCACCAAGATCTTTTCCGGCGAGCCACTGGCCTTCCAGCTCAGCGTCCCCGTCCCCTTGACCCCCGATCCCTTCAGCGCCGGGAAGGCCCCGGCAAGGTTTTCCAGCGCCAGGGCTTCTCCTTTGCCCTTTAGGTCTAGGGTCACCCCTTTGCCCCCGAGCCCCCCCACGCTCCCCGAGGCGGAAAAAACGCCCCCTTTCCAGGTGAGGGATGCGGCGTTCACCGCCAGGGTGTTCCCCCGGAGGGCAAATTTGACCACCGGCTTGCTCAGCGTCTCCCCCGCCAGAATGATCTGGGGGGCGGAGACGATTCCCGAAATCTGGGGCGCTCCGGGATCCCCCTTGAGGGTCACCGCCACGCTCGCCTCTCCCCGGGGTTTGAGCTCCCGGAGCTCGGGGAAAAGGGCCTCTAGACGGGCCAGATCCAGCCTGGTCGCCTTAAACTCCAAATTCATGTCTATTTTCTTCCCCCAGGACGCCGTGCCGGAGAGGGTCAGGGGGGAGCCGAACCCCTGGGCCCGGGCGGCGACGTGGAAGGTCTTTCCATCGCGGAGCTTCACGTCCGCCGCCACCTGCTCCAGCTTATGCCCCCGGCCGCTCAGGGAGGGGGCCACCAGGGTCATCCGACCCTCCAGGGCGGAGCCCGATCCCTTCAGATCCAGGGAGATCTTTTCCACCATCCCCTGAAGGTCCCCCAGGGCGGGGAAGGCCTGGGCCACCTGGGCAAGATCCCCTTTGGCGCCCCTCATCTGAAGCGCCACGGTGGGGGGCAGGTTGCGCAGGCCCAACGCCAGGGTGCCCCGCAGTGAGGCGCCGAAGACCGAGGCCTCGATCCCGGCGACTTTGAGCAGGGCGGGGGTGAAGGAAAAACGCCCCGAGGCCCGGTCCACCGTCACGCCGGAGAACTTTCCCCCTTCCAGGGTGGCGTCCCCCGAGATCCGGGGGTTCTTCCAGGTGCCCCCGCTCTGGATCGCCAGGGAAAGCCTTCCCCGAAGGGCCCCCTCGGTCTCGGGCCAAAGGGCTCCCACCTCCGATCCCTCGAGGCCCTCCACGGTGCCCCACAGCCCCAGCTCGGGGAGCACGCTCCCCTGGAGGAGAACCTTCCCCTGACCCACGCGAAGATCCAGCTCTGCCACGGCCAGGGCGTCCCCTTGGAACGCGAGCGTCCCCTTCCCCGAAAGGGATAGGGGGGTCTTGCCGGGACCCTGCCATCGCCCGTCGAGCTCCAGGGCCACCGTCGATCCCCCCAGGGAGATCCTCGCCCGGGAGGCCAAAAGCGTCCCGGCGGGGGTGGTGAGGACGCTGTCCGAAAAGGTCACCCGACCCACCAGCGAGCTCCCCCCGCCCCCTTCGCCCTTGATCGTGGCAAAAAACCTCCCCAGGCGGTCGGCATCCCCCCGGGCCCCCGCGATCTCCACGTCGGAGATGATGGCCCCCCCGCGCAAGAAGGCCAAAAGAGACACCGCCAGAGAGATCCGGTCCGCCTCAAAGAGGGTCACGCCGTCTTTTTCCAGGGCCACCCGGGTCACCGTGTACCCCCGCAGGGGGTTTCCCGTCACGTCCCCCAGAAGAAGTTCGCCCCCCAACGAATCCCGCACGGCGGACTGGGCCTGGTCTTTCACCAGATCCGTGGCTCCGTCGACGAAAAACACCCCGCCCACCACGACCGCGAGCAGAGCACCGATGACCAACCCCACCACTTTTTTCCGCGCCATGGAGCCTCCTTCCCGACCCGTCCCGGCGGGCGCCCCGGAATCCCGCGCCCTTTATCGGGATAGATCGACAGCTATTCTTTGCTGCGCCCCTTCGTGATGCGCCCGGAGCGCCTAGGTCCATTCTAACACATTCCTTCCCTCGCCTTGCCCCTTCCTGCCCCGGGGAGGAAAGCTCCCCTTTTTCGGGGCCTAACCGGTAAAATCATACCGTATTTTTACCCTCCAGGGGGCCTCCGGGGCGTGGTACTCTAAAAAAGACGCCCGAAAGCATCGGGGCCCTGGGGTCCTCGGAGCCGCTGCGGGCGGGGAAGGAGCGTGTTTCCGTGACCCATTTCCCTAGAAAAATCTCCGGGGGGGCGTTCCGGCTCCGGAGCGGGCCAGGGGTCCTTCTGGCTCTCCTACTTTTCGCCTCGGGGGCGGAGGCCGATCGGAGCGATCCCCCGGTCCTCTCCCTGGAGGCCTGTTTGGCGATGGCGGAGGCCCATCACCCGGAGCTCCGGGGGGCAGAGGCCGAGGAGCGCATGGAACGGGCCCGGCTCCGGCAGATCGCCGCCCGGAAAGGGGTGTTGGTGGACGCCACCGCCACGGAGAGCCACCCCGCCCGAGGGGAGGCCAGCCACGGCCTGGGCATCGCCGCTGGGGTCAAGATCTACGACGCGGGAAGGGACCATCGGGAAGAGGAGGCCCAGGAGCTCGCCGTGGAGGGAGCCCGGTGGAAGAGGATAAATTTAAATCAGACCCTCCGCGCTGCGGTGAAGCGGGCCTACATCGACCTTCTCCTGGCCGAGGCCACGGAGCGCCAGGCCCAGGCCACAGAGAAGGCCTTCGAAGATCACCTCGCCACCGCCCGGGGCTTTTACGAGGCGGGGACGAAGTCCCGCATCGACGTCACCAAGGCCGAGGTGGACCGGGGCAACGCCCACACCGCCCTGGTGAAGGCCCGCTCCGCCCGGGATCTCGCGGAGGCCACTCTGGTCAACGCCATGGGGATCTCTTCCATGCCCCCCTTCAAAACCGTCGACCTCTCCCCCGATCTATCCCCCGTACCCCCGGAAGCCGAGCTATGGGCCCAGGCCCTGGAGCGTCGGGGAGATCTCCGGGCCGCCCGGCTCCAGGAGAGGGCGGGGCGCCTCAAGACCGAGGCCGCCGCCCGGGGATACGCCCCCACTGCCCGGCTCCAGGGCTCCTGGGGGTACGAGGGGGCCCGCTTTCCCCTGGAGGAAAATGGCCGGGTCTCCCTCACCGTCTCCTGGCCCGTGGCGGATGGGGGGGCCACCCGGGGCGCCACGGAGGAATCCCGGGCCCGGGAGGACTCCCTGGCGGCGGCTTCGGAGGTGCTGCGCCAGCGCATCGCCCTGGAGATCCGCCGGGCCCTGCGCTCCCTGGAAGAGGCCGAGGCCCAGCGGGAGAACCAGGAGCTCGTGGTGCGCCAGGCCGAGGAGAACCTGGCCCTGGCCACCGGGCGCTACGAGGCGGGGGTGGGCAGCGCCCTGGAAGTCACCGATGCCGTGCTGGCCCTGAACGACGCCCGCCTGGCGTCTTACAGGATACGCTACGGCGCCGCCGCCGCCCGGGCCGATCTGGAGCAGGCCACGGGAGGGAAGGAGCCCATTCCATGAAAAAACTTCTGATATTTTCCCTCGTCGTCGCCCTGGGGGGAGGCGGGGGTTGGTATGCCCTGGCCCCGGGGGAGGAGGGGGTCCAATTTGCCACCGTGCCCCTGGAGCGGCAGGACATGGTTTCGACGGTGACGGCCACGGGGCGGATCGAAGCGGTCTCCGTGGTGGCGGTGGGCACCCAGGTGTCCGGCACCATCATGGCCATTTCCGTCGACTTCAACGACCGGGTCCACCGAGGGCAGGTCATCGCTCTGCTGGATCCTTCCATCCTTCAATCCCAGGTGGAACAGCAGGAGGCCAATCTCTCCCTGGCCCAGGCGGGCGTGGCCCGGGCCAGCGCCACCGTGGCCGACGCGGAGCGCACCTTCCGCCGCCAGAAGGAGCTCTTTTCCCGTCGCCTCATCGCCCAGAGCGAGGTGGATGCGGCGGAAACGACGCTGCTCACCGCCCGGGCCGGACGCCAGGAGGCCCAGGCTAAGGTGGCCCAGGCCCGGGCCTCCCTGAAGCAAGCCCGGGAGAACCTGGGATACGCCCGCATCATCTCCCCCACGGACGGCACGGTCATCGATCGCAAGGTGGACGTGGGGCAGACCGTGGCGGCGAGCTTCCAGACCCCCACCCTCTTTTCCATCGCCGAGGACCTCACCCGGATGCAGATCGAAGCCCACGTGGACGAGGCGGACATCGGGCGCGTCACCGAGGGGCAGGACGTGGAGTTTCGGGTCGACGCCCACCCAGGAAAACTTTTTCGGGGCACGGTCACCCAGGTACGGCTGGCCCCCGCAGTGACGGAAAACGTGGTGACCTACACCACCGTGATCCGGGTGGATAACGAGGAGCTCCTGCTAAAGCCCGGCATGACCGCCACGGTCACCATCATCACGGAACGTCGCCCCCAGGTGCTTCGGGTGCCTGCGGCGGCCCTGCGCTTTGCCCCCCCCGAAGCCCCCTCCTCCTCCGCCTCGGGGGCCATGCCCGGGATGGGGCCCACCTTCCCGCGCCGCCCCAACGGCGGACGCCATGGCGCCGGGCGATCGGGGCCCCGGATCTGGGTCCTCTCGGAGGACGCCCCCTGGCCCGTGGCCGTGGTTCCGGGGATCTCCGACGGATCCTTCGTGGAGATCTTGTCGGGGGACCTGCGAGAGGGGCAACCCATCATCACCTCGGCGACGAAGGTGCCCGGCACCTCCCGGTGGCAGCGCCTCCTCGCCTCCGGCGGGGGCCCATGACCTCCCCGGGGACCCAAGGAGGCGCCCCGGAAATTCCCCCGCTGTTGGAAGTTCGGGGCGTCACCAAAATCTACCGCACCGGCGACGGAGAGCTTCGCGCCCTGGACCACGTGAGCTTCACCGTGCTCCGGGGGGAATTTGTGGCCATCATGGGGCACTCGGGGTCGGGCAAATCCACCATGATGAACGTCTTGGGGTGCCTGGACTCCCCCACCGACGGGACCTACCGCCTGGACGGCCGGGATGTGGGGCACCTCTCCCGGGACGAGCTGGCCCGGGTGCGCAACGAGAAGATCGGCTTTGTCTTCCAGGGCTTTCACCTCCTCCCTCGGGCCACGGCCCTGGAAAACGTGGAGCTTCCCCTGCTCTACGCCGGGGTATCCTCTCGCCTCCGAGGGACCCGGGCCTCCGCCATGCTGGATCGAGTGGGGCTGGAGCACCGCAAGGGACACCGTCCCAACCAGATGTCCGGGGGACAACAGCAACGGGTGGCCATCGCCCGGGCCCTGGTGGCGGACGCTCCCCTGATCTTGGCGGACGAACCCACGGGAAACCTGGATTCCCATACCAGCGACGAGATCATGGAGCTCTTTGCGGCGCTCCACCGGGAGGGCAAGACTGTGGTGCTGGTGACCCACGAGGCGGATATCGCCGCTTGGGCCCGGCGAGTGTTGCGTTTCGCCGACGGGCGGCTGGTGGAGGACCTTTCCACCCCGGGGCGCCCCCCAAAGGAGGCCTGAACATGCTGGAGGTCCTGCGCACGGCGGTGCGGTCCCTCATGGGGAATAAGGCCCGATCTCTGCTCACCATGCTGGGGGTGGTCATCGGCGTGGGGGCGGTGATCACCATGGTGGCCCTGGGCCAGGGGGCGGGGGCCCGCATCGAGAGCTCCGTGGCCAGTGTGGGGCGAGACATCCTCATCGTCTTTCCCGGAGCCCCCAACACCTCGGGGGTACGGGGGTCCGCCGGCAGCGGCAGCGCCCTCACCCGGGACGACGGGGAGGCCATGGCTCTGGAGTGCCCCTCGGTGGCCGCCGTGGCCATCGAGACCTTCGGCCGGGGCCAGGTGGTCTTCGAGAACATGAACTGGTCCGCCCCGATCACCGGCACCACGCCCCCCATCTTCGATATCCGGGAGTGGCGTCTCGCCGAGGGGAGATTTTTCGGGGACGGAGACGTGAAAAACGGCGCCAAGGTCTGCCTCCTGGGGACCACCGTGGCCGAGAACCTCTTCGGCCACGGCGAGGTCGTGGGAAAGACCGTGCGGATCCAAAAGACCCCCTTCGAGGTGGTGGGAGTCCTGGCTCCCAAGGGGCAGACCCCCTGGGGACAGGATCAGGACGACGTGGTCCTCATGCCCCTCACCACGGCCCAACGGCACCTCTTCCGCAGCTCCATCCCCGGGGCGGTACGGCGGCTCACCGTCAAGGCCCGGAACGCGGAGTCCGTCCTCACCGCCCAGGAGGAGATCACCGTCCTGCTGCGCCAACGGCACCGCATCCCCCACGACGGGGACGACGACTTCGTGGTGCGGAACATGACGGACATCCTGGAGGCCTCGGCGGAATCCACCCGCATCATGTCCCTCTTGCTGGGGGCCGTGGCCTCGGTGTCTTTGCTGGTGGGGGGGATCGGCATCATGAACATCATGCTCGTTTCCGTCACAGAACGCACCAAGGAAATCGGCATCCGCATGGCCGTGGGGGCCCGCCCCGGGGACATCCGGTGGCAGTTTCTCACCGAGGCCCTGGTCCTCTCCCTTCTGGGAGGAGGGGTGGGGATCCTGTTGGGGGCCGGGGCCTCCCGGGGCATCACCGCCTGGCTGGACTGGCCCACCCAGATCTCCCCCCCCGTGGCTCTGCTTTCCTTCGGATTTTCCGGCCTGGTGGGGGTGTTTTTCGGATTTTATCCCGCTTGGAAGGCCTCCCTGCTGGATCCCATCGAGGCCCTGCGGCACGAATAAAGCCCCGGCTCCCGGGGAAGGGCCGACCCAAGGCTTTCCGCCGGGGGGCTGGAGCATGTACAATGGCCTCCTCGGCCCTGGCGCCCCGGGCAATTCCGGCGCGGGACCGGAAAGCCCGATCGCCCCCGGCGGCGCGCCCCCAAAGGAGGTCCCCATGACCCGGGAAGAGCTGCTCCAACGCGAGTACTACGGAAGAGTCGAACGCGCCGTGGACCACATCTACGCGCACTACGGCGAGGACATCGGCCTCGCCGATCTGGCCGACGTGGCGGGATTTTCCCGGTTCCACTTTCACCGCATCTTTTCCGGCATCGTGGGGGAGACGGTGGGGGAATTTCTCAAGAGAATACGCCTGCAACACGCCGCCGCGCGTCTTTTTGACCGCCCCGAGGAGTCGGTGACGGAAGTGGCTCTGGCGGTGGGGTTTTCCAGCTCCAGCGTCTTTGCCCGGGCCTTTCGGGAGCGTTTTGGCGTCACCGCGTCCCAGTGGCGGCGGCGGGGCCGGACGACGAACCCCCCTCGGGACCAGAGCAACAGGGATCAAACGGATCGCACGGAGGATCAAGCGGAGGGCAACGGAGAGCAAGCACGCTCCGCCGAAGGGCGCTATTATTCCTTTACCCTCTCCGACGAGGGAAAAAGGAGGAAGATCAAGATGGCAAAGCTGGCATACACCGTGGAGGTCAAGGAACTTCCGGAACTCACCGTGGCCTACGTGCGCCACATCGGCCCCTACTCGGGGATCCCTGCGGCCTTCGAGCGCCTGTCCCGCTGGGCGGGCCCCCGGGGGCTCTTCGGAATCCCCGGAGCGGTGACCCTGGGGGTCTATCACGACTGCCCCGAGACCACCGAAGAATCCAAGCTTCGGTCCAGCGCATGCCTCACCGTGCCGCCGGACACGGCGGTGTCGGGGGACGTGAACCTCATGACCATTCCGGGGGGCACCTACGCTGTGGCCCGCTTTGAAATCCTTCCCCACCAGTTCGGCGAAGCCTGGGAGACCTTCATGGGAGATTGGTTCCCCTCTTCGGGGTACCAGCCCGACGACCGCATGTGCTACGAGATCTACCGCCAGGATCCCCAGAACCACCCCGAAGGAAAGTTCGTGGTGGACATCTGCGAGCCCGTACGCCCTCTGTAACATCCCACCCCACCGCAGCGTCGATCCGGCGGCCGGGCCCCTCCGGGGACCTTCGGCCGCCGGAAGAACGGCCGGGGGCGTGGGGAAAGGGGGCAGAAGACCGATTGCGCCCCTTTTCCTGTGGACGCTCCACGTCAAGCTGTTCCCGCTCCCTCTATCTCTCCGGGAAGTGCGTCACATAAATGGCCCTTCGGGGTAAGGTTTTGGGAAAAAGGAGAGTCCCCGAATCCAACCCCTCCGCTAAGAGATCGGGTTGAACCAGGGGACCCAGGTGAAGAATCCTAAACCCACAGGGCCGCCAAAGGATACCTGAAGAAGAAGCTCCGCCCCTCGCATGTTGTCCACGTTGCGGAGGGCGTATCACGGGCGCTGAAGCGTACTCTTTTCTATGGCGAGGGCGCTCAGCGGTCCGCAGTGATCTTTCGGCCCCCGACCCACGTTCCGAGGACGCGGGGGTAGTCTTTCGAGAGTTGTTGCGGAGGCACATGGTACAGATCTTTCTCGAACACCACGATGTCGGCTTTATAGCCGATGTGCAGTTTCCCCGTGTTCGTCAGAGGCGTCGTCGCGAAGCCCCCGGAGGTGAACCCCTCGATCAGGTCGCGCATCGAGATCGTGTTTTGACGACGTCCTTCTCCCCCGGTCAGCACAACACGCATGATTTCGGTCGGGTAGCTCATGAGCACCGTGTTCGGCGCAAAATCGGTCGAGAAGGCAAGCCTGATGCCGGCGTCGAGCATCTTCTGATACGGATACGCCGAGCGGGCATACGGTCCGTAGAAGCGCTCCGTGTTTTTCCATTCGTTCTTCCAATGCAGCGACGGCTGTATTCCCGCGATCACGTGCCCGCCGAGGAGCTTCATCTCTTCTATCTGAGGGTCGGTGAGAAAACCAAGATGATAGAGGGTGTGGGAGCCCTTGAAGCGGCCGTTTTTCTTCTTTGCGGCGTTGATCGCGTCCAACACGGCCTGAATCGCCAGATCGCCTCCGACATGGTAGTGAACGTCCAACCCCAGCTCTTCGGAGCGGTCGACGATGCTGAAAATGTTGTACGCCGCAAGCCCCTCGACCTCTTCGGTGAGAACGGCGTGCAATCCGTGTCTTTGCGAGGGATCCTCAAGCTGGTTCTCCCAGCTCGTCCACGCGCCGCCCTGTCCCGCAGCGCCGTCGACGAAGAGCTTGAGGCCGGAGAAATGCACCAGATCGGTATCCGGCCCGGCATCTTTATACCCTTCAAGATCGTTCAGACTGGTGAAGGTGTATGCGTAGCAGACCCGCAGAGGCAGTTTTCCTTCGCCCTCAAGATCCCGAAGAAGTCCGGGTTTCATGGTTCGCCCCATCGGACCTCCCATCAGCTCGACGATGGAGGTGTACCCCATGGACGCCCATAGGTGCAGAAGCTTGAGAAGCGGTTCCCGGACGATCTGGTCGGGAACCTGGGGAAAGATCGCGACGTTCCCCACGAGGGCGCCGGCGGTTTCCCGGAGCATGCCGGTCGGGGCTCCTGTCGCCGGATCCCTGACGATTTTTCCTCCCGGCGGTGCGACCGTGTCGGCATCCAGACCGCTGATGCGCATGGCCGCCGAATTCACGATGTAGGAGTGCCCCAACTGGTCCGCCATCATGACCGGGTGGTCCGGTCCCGACGCGGCATCAAGGGCGGCGAGGTCCGCCAACCCCCAGGCATCGTAGTCGTCGAGCACGAATCCGTGAGACATGACGGGAGTTCCCTTCGGAACCTGGCTGCACCGGATGCGGATGTCGTCGAAAAAATCTTCGGGCCGAGGGCGCTCCTTGCCTTCGCGAAGGGCGGAGCTTTCCGCAAGGATGCTTTACGCCACGGCCATGCTCACAAGATGCACGTGGCTGTCGTTGAATCCGGGATACGCGGCCGCTCCGTTCAGGTCGACGACGGAGGCCTCGGGATGCTCGTTCGGATCGACGTTGTGCCCCGCGACGATGCCGTCACGAATCAAAAGGTTGTCCACTTTGCTGTCCGCATCGACATAGATGGCGCCGTTGACGAACAACGTCTCGCGATGCGCCGCGTCGCCTCCGCCGCATCCGCCGAGCATCACCGTCGATCCGAGGAAAAGCAACAGCAGCAATCCGCCGCCCTTCATCAAAGAGACTCCTCTCCGTAGCAGCGTTCGGTGCAACTGAACCTTTTCTTTGAATCCGGTCATATTCCCACCTCTCTCTCGCGGGCCAGAGCATCTACATCGTCATGATATTTTTTGACCACGAAGGCGCCAGAAGGGTGAAATTATTGCTGGCTGTTGACGCAATCCCTCGGCGCCGCCACCTCGTCCGGGGAAAGTCCCGTCACTTCGGCCACCAGCGCCATCGGCATGCCCTTTCGGAGCATGTTCCGCGCCGAGGCACGGAGGCCCTCTCTACGGCCTTTCTCGATGCCCTCTTTGTGCCCTTCCTGGCGGGCGTGTTTCTGCAGGGTGGCGATGCCGTGCAATCCCTTTTCTCGGAGCTCGTAAAAGCCGCCGCTCGTGCTCCATCTGCATGAAGAGTTCTTCCATCGTGCGGGCCTTTTGGATCATGGGAACCTCTTTGGCGATCTGGTCCATGGCTTCTCCCTCCGCATTGTTTCAGATAAAACAGCCCCTTCTCCGAGGGAGTCCGGAGGAGGCGCTTCAGGGCGCTCATCTTCGGCGGCCCGAGGAACACTCTCTTCATCTCGCCCGACCCCGGGACGATCTTCTATGGTGGTATTTTACCGCAAACGAAGGGACCGTGGGGTAAAAGGTTTGACCCTGTCGCCTCTCCGGGCAAAGGGTGGGATCGGGTCGGCGGGAAGATGCGCGATCCCGGCCATGCGCCCCGAGGAGGTCTACGGCGGGACGCTCCGCCCTTGACAGGCTCATCGGGGCGTCGTAATGTCAGGTTTCCGTGGGGATTTCAGAGGCGCTCCCACAAGTCACCGAAGGGGGTTACCGCCGTGGACGATAGCGGTCCTCCCCGGGCCATCGCGGTCCAGGGGCTTTCTTTTTCCTATCGAGGGGCCGAGGGGCTCCCCGCGCTTCGGGATGTGGACTTCGAGGTCCTCCCCGGAGAGTTCGTGGCCCTCATGGGCCCCGGAGGGGCGGGGAAATCCACCATGGCCCATGCCCTGAATGGCCTCATCCCCCACTTCGTCCGGGGATCGGTCTCCGGAGAGATCCGAGTGGGGGGGCAAGACCCCCGGCACACCCCCGTGAGCCACATGGCCCGGGAGATCGGCCTGGTGTTCCAGGACTTCGAGGCCCAGATCTTTTCCACCAACGTGGATCTCGAGGTGGCCTTCGGCCCCGAGAACTTCGCCGTCCCTCCGGAGGAGATCGCCCGCCGCGTCGAGGGAACGCTCCGGACGGTGGGGCTTTCGGGCTTCGCCGGGAGGCACCCCGCCACCCTATCGGGGGGACAGAAGCAGCGCCTGGCCATCGGGGCGGTCCTCGCCGCCCACCCTCGGGTGATCTGCATGGACGAGCCCACCACCGATCTGGATCCCCGGGGCAAGGAAGAGGTCTTTACCATCGCCCGACAGCTCCATGACAGTGACGGACTTACCCTGGTCATCATCGAGCACGAGACCGAAGAGGCCCTGCACGCCGACCGCCTGGTGCTCATGAAAGACGGCCGCATCGTAGCCCAGGGAAGGCCCGCCGATCTCCTCCGAGATGTGGAGCTCATCGAGGGCCTGGGGATCATGCCCCTGGCCATTCCTTCCTACTTCGCGGGGCTCGCCCTGGGGAGCGAAGACCCCCTTCCCCTGCGACCCGGAGAGGGGGCCGCCTTCTTCCACCGTCAAGAGCTCCGGCTGGACGAGGGGCGCGTCCAGGAGCTCCGGGAGCGCGACCGAAAGCGGCAAGAATCCTACGGCGCCGTGGTGGTGCGGGTGGAAAACCTATCCCATACTTATCCCCAGGGGACCCGCGCCCTGGACGGGGTCTCTCTGGAGATCCGCCAGGGGGAATTCGTGGCCCTTTTGGGGCATAACGGTGGCGGGAAGACCACGCTAGCCAAGCACTTTAACGCCCTTTTGACCCCCACGGAGGGGCGGGTGACGGTCTGCGGCAAAGACACCCGGACCCACTCGGTCTTCGAGATCGGCCAAGACATCGGCTACGTGTTCCAAAACCCGGACCACCAGATCTTTTCCCCCACGGTCCACGATGAGGTGGCCTTCAGCCCCCGGATTCGGGGGGTGAGCCCGGAGGAGGTCAAGCTCCGGGTGCGAGAGGCCCTGGAGGCCGTGGGTATCCCGGATTACGGTCCCCAGGATCCCTTTTCCCTGAGCAAGGGAGAGCGCCAGCGGGTGGCGGTGGCCTCGGTGCTCTCCGCCCGGCCGAAGATCATCGTGCTGGACGAGCCCACCACGGGGCTCGACTACTCGGGGCAGCGAAAGATGATGGAGCTCATAAAAAAACTCAACGAGGCGGGGCACACCGTCGTCATCATCACCCACACCATGTGGGTGGCGGCGGAGTACGCCCACCGGGTGGTAACCATGAAAGACGGCCGCGTCGGGCACGACGGCCCCGCCCGGGAGGTCTTTTCCCGGGAAAAGGAGCTCGCCGCCTGGGGACTCAAGACCCCCTCCATCGTGTCTTTGGGAAATCTCCTCGGGGCCCCGGTGCTTTCCGCCGAGGAGCTGGCGTACTGCACGAAGGAGGGCCGGTAATGGATCTTTTCCTGTACATGGACCGGGACACGGCGGTTCACCGCCTCGATCCCCGGACGAAGATCCTGCTCCTATTGGTCAGCTTCGCCCTAGCCCTAGCCTTTTCGACCCTTCCTCCCCTGGGAGTCCTCCTCGCCCTGGTGCTCCTGCACGGGGCCTGGGGGGCCGTCCTTTCCAACCTGAGGCGCATCCGGCTGGTGCTCGCCATGATCGCCCTCTTTTCCCTCGTCATATGGTCCATCGTGGGGCCGGGGAAAAGTGCGGGGCTCGCGTTCTCCTGGGAGGGAGTGCTCTACGGCCTCATGGTGGCCGCGAAGACCGATCTCATGATCATCGCGGGCATGGTCTTTTTGAGCACCACCAAGATCGAGGAGATCTCCCAGGGGTTGGTGAAGCTGGGGCTGCCCTACCGAGGGGCCTTCGCCTTCTCCACGGCGATCCGGCTGGTACCCCTCATCGTGGCCACCAGCGCCACCATCGCCCAGGCCCAAAAATCCCGGGGGCTCGACCTCGACGCCGGATCGTTTCTGGAAAAGATCCGGAAACACGTGCCCCTGGTGATTCCCACCCTGATCTCCGTGATCCGGAGCACCAACGTCTTTTCCATGGCCCTCGAATCCCGGGGGTTCGGCTACAGTCCCCAGCGCACCAACTTTCTGGAACTTCGCATGAAGGGGGGCGATTACCTCACGGTGGCCTTCGCGTTGGCCCTCGCCGCGGTGGGCCTTGTCGCGAAGTTCTTTCCCCAGGCCCTGGAAAGCTGGGGGGCGATCTTGCCCTGAGTCGGCGTCTGGAGCGGGGTTCCTCCGGCATCGGAGAACCCCAGGCCGCGAAAAGCCCCGCGCGGGGCCTTCTCGCGAAGTTCTCAAAGGGGTGACAAGACATGTATGAAGTTTTTTCCATGTGGGGAAAGACCAAGATGGTGGTGCTGGTGGCCCTCTGTGCCGGTCTTTACGCGGCGCTCCTGATTCCCTTCAAGGGGTTCGTGCTCATTCCCGGGGTCACGGAGTTTCGCCCCGCCAGCGCCCTGCCGGTGGTCATGGGGCTCCTCTTCGGCCCCGCCGGGGCCTGGGGGTCCGCCATCGGCAATCTCATCGGGGACTTCTTCGGCTCCCTGGGCATCGGCAGCCTCTTTGGCTTCGTGGGGAACTTCTTCTTCGCCTACGTGCCCTACAAACTCTGGATCAACCTGGGGCTCGTCCCTTCCCAGGACCGGGAGCCCCATCCCACCTCCAGGCGCAAGGTCGTGGCCTATGTGGTGGTGAGCTTTCTCGGGTCGGCGGGATGCGCCCTGCCCATCGCCTGGGGGCTGGAACTTCTGGGTATGGTGCCCTTCGGCGCCCTGGGAAGCATCATCGTGTTGAATAACACCATCCCCGCCGTGGTCCTGGGCCTGCCGATCCTCACGGTGCTCTACCCCCGCATCAAGAAATGGGACCTGCTCTGGACCGACATCATGGACGAGCACGAAATTCCCGTGGGGGGCGCCATGTCCCTCATCGGAGGTTTTTTCATGACGCTCAGCATTCTCTTGGGCATGGCAGGAGGCTTTCTGGCGGCCTCCCGAGCGGGTCAGGGTCTTCTGTACAGCGGCTTCGGCGCCGGGGGCATCGTGGGATCCCTCGGGGTGGTGCTGGTGGCGGGCATCGGTACGGCCGGACTGGTGCTATCGTCTTTCATCCAGTCCATGCCTCCCAAGAAGCGCTGAGCGCGGCCCTAACGCGGCCCCCCTTTGGAACGATCGCCCCGGGGAAACTCCGGGGAATATAATGAGGGCACTTCGGGGAGCCCCGGCGGATAACCCCCGGCGGCGTCCCCTTTCGAGAAACGACACTCCCCCCCGAGGAGGCATGCCATGGAGCCCCAGGACGTGCTGAAAACGGTGAGATCTCTGGCCCACCTCGACCTCTCCCGGATGGACGAAGGAACCCGGGAGCAGGTGGCCAGTGTCCTCACCTTCGCCCTGGAGAGCCTCCGCAAGGACTGGCTCTCCCCGGAGGAAGGGGCCCAGGAGCTTCGGGTGAGCCCCCGCCGCTTCCGGGCCATTCTGAAGCGCTACCAGATCCTGGAGCAGCAGCGTCTGGCCCTGGAGAACATCGAACGAGAAGAGGAACGCTTTATCGACACCATCCGGGAGCTTACCCCCTCTCCATCGGAGGGAGTTTCCGGGACTCCGGCGATGGTCTCCGCCCCGGAGGAGCCGGACCCCCTCCCCCGGGCCTCCGGAGGGAACGACGCCCCCCCGGAGGAGGCTAGCCCCTCTCCCGAAGAAACCCCGGCGGAAGGGAAAAGGGCCCCGCAGCCCGCCGCGCCTGCGGAGGGAACGCCGCCAGCGGAGATCGTCGAGGAAGCCCCCGAAACTTCCCCTTCATCGGAGGACCCGGAGGAAGACCCCTTCACCGATGCCCCCTCGGAGGGCCCTTCGGAGGCGGAAAAGTACTTTTCCCTGGAGGAGGAGAGCGCCCAGATGGCCCAGGCGCTCTTTGCCGCCGTCCAACACTCCTACGACGATGAGCTCCGAAGGTTGCGCCTGGCGGTGGAACGCCTTTCCTCCGACGGCGCCAGCCACCGGCATCAGTTCACGGAGCGCCTCGAAATCATGAACGATGCCTACCACAAGGCTCTGGATTCCCTGGTGGCCCGGGCCACCGAAGAGCGCCACCGGGGAGAGGAGTTCTTTTCCTCCCGGTGCGAGGACTTCGCCCGCTCCGTCCACATCACCGCCGCGAATCTCCGGGAAGAAAACGCCGTGTTGCGAAACAAATTCGCCTCGGCCCTCCGGGAGTGGACCGAAGAGAACGACGCCCTGCGCCATAGGTTCGCCGCAGCCCTTCAGGAATGGATCGAGGACAAGGAACGCTATGCCCTCGCCCTTCGGGAAAGCGCCGATCGATGTCGCCTCCTGGAAGAGCGGATGGAGACCCTGCGACAGGAGGGCCTTGCCGCCCGGGGAGAGGACCGCGCCCGCCAGGAGGCCCGGGAGGCCCAGATCGACCAAACCCTGGGGACCCTGGAGGAGCGGTGGCAGGAAGCCCGGGGAGCAGCGGAAGAGCTGAACCGCCGCTTGGATCGGGAGACGGCGGAGCTCGGACGTCGTATGGACCAAGGGACGGCGGAAATGAGCCACCGCCTGGAGCAGAGCTCCGCAGAGCTAAATCGCCGCCTGGAGCAGGAGACGGCGGAGCTCCGCCAGCGCCTGGACCAAGGGCAAGGGGATATCGCCCAGCGGGTGGAGACCCTGCGACAGGAGGACCGAGCCGCTGGCAAAGAGGAACGGCGGCGTTTCGAGGAAAAAAACGCCCTGGCCTTGGAACGGCTCCGGAAGGAGGCCGAGGACGCCCTGCGGGGCCACCGGCAATCCCTCCGGGAAGAGATGGACGCGCTGCGATCCCACCAGCAAGAGGAGCTCCAGGCCGCCCTAACCCTGGTGGCCGGAGAAAACGGCCGTCTGATGGAAGAAATGGACCGGCGACAGCGCGAGGCGGGAGAGCTCTGGGACCGGGAGATCTCCCGGAACCACGCCGCCCTGTCCCAAAAGATCCAACACCTCGCCCAAGACCTGGGGGCCCTCCAGGAAAGGTCTCAGACCCGCGAAGCGGCGTGGCGCCTCCAGGACGATGCCCTGCAGGGCGCCGTGGAAGACCTACGAAAAGAGATGGCCCGCTTTCAGGCCCAACTCATCGCCCGAGAGAGCGATCGAGACGGAGCGATGGCCGAAGAGGGACGGCGCCGGGAAGAGGAGCTGCATCGCTCCCTGGAAGAGGCCCTCCAGGACGTGCGCCGTCGCATCGATGCCGGGGATCAGCTCCGGGAGGAACGTCACGGCCAGATGGAGACGCGCTGGAAGGCATTTTTGGAGGAGACCTCCAGGGAAACGGCCCGGCAGGCGGAAGCCATCGCCCGCATCCGGGAGGAGAAGATGAGCTCCAACGTGGAAATCGCCAAGTCCCAGCAGTTCCAGGGTCAGATGCTAAAGATGATCAAAACGGATCTCATGGCCCTTTCCTCGGAGGCGAAAAAGGACCTGGCCCAACTGAAAGAGCGCTGCGTCCACCTGGAAAGGCATCGGACAGGAGAAGAGGGGCGCTTTGCCGGGGAGATCGCCGCCGTGGAACGCCGCCTGGCGGCGGTGGACGCCCTGAAGTCCGCCCTGCAGGGCGAGGTCCAAAAGCGGGAAGTGCTGACGGAGGAGATGGACCGACTGGGGCGCTATCAACAGGGCCTCTCCCAGGACCTCCAGGACCGGGAACGGCGGGAGGCAGAGGAGCGAGACGCCCTGGCCAAGGCCACGGCTCAACTGGCCGAAACGGTGGAATCTTTCCGGGACAAGGGGGAAGCCCTGGAACGGGAGGTAGCTCTGCATCGCAAGGCCCTGGGGAAGGACTTCGACGCCCTTCGGGAGAGCTGGAAGAGGATGGGGCAAGAGCTGGCGCTCCAGCAGAAGACCTTCGAGAGGGGCCTCGACTCCCTCCGGCAGGAGGGGCTGGACCGACAAGCCGAGGAGCGACACCGCCGGGAGGAGCTGGCCTCGGAGCTCCGGTCCGCCCTGGGGGCCATGGCGGACCATGTGGAAAAACTTCGGGTCTCTCAGGCTCCGCCCCCCCCCAAGGGGGCCATCGATTGGCTCTTCGGAGAAAAACCCCGGGAATGAGAGGGGAAAAACCCGCCTCGCCCCGGCCTCTTTTCCATTTCGCCCCAGGAGGCATGCCATGGAACCCCAGGACGCCCTCAATCGCATAAAAGAGCTGGCCCGCCAGGACCCCACCCTGTTAAACGACGCCACGGGGGAGCGGATGGCCCACCTCTTGGCCTTCGTGCTCCGGGAATCGCAGCCGGGACGCCCCATCGCCTCCCTGGCGGAGGGCGCCTCCGGGGGAGGAGAACGCTCCCCCGACTCCCCCCCACCCACCGTGGAAGAGGTCCTATCCCTCCTCCGCCGGGAGCAGGCCCTGAGAAGGGCTCCCCTGGCCCCGGGGAAGGAGGGAGAACGGCCCCGCCCCGGAGCGGGGGCCCCCTTCGATGCCCCGTCCCGCATCGTCGCCCTGGAGGACGCCTTTCGCACCCTCCGGGAACAGACCGCCGTGGCCCTGGAAGACCTCCGCCAGGAGTCGCGCCAGGCCCTCCACTCCCACGCCAAGCAGATCTCCCACCGCCTGGGCGACCTCCAGCGGGAGGCCGCCGGGCAACACATGACGATCCTATCCCGTTTCGTCGCGCTGGAGGCCCGCCTGGAGGACCGATCTCACCGGGAGCTCCACCTCCACGAGCTCGTGGCCGACCAACGGAACGACCTGGAGGCCCTGATGGCCCTGGTGGTGGAGGAGGGCAAGGCCCTCCGACGGGAGATGGGCCAGGCCATCCCCCCGAAGGACCAGATCCCTCCCCGGGAAGAGACCTCCCCGGCCCCGGGGGGCGTGCCCCCGGAGAAAGACCCCCTCCCCGTCGATCCCCGAAGCCTTTACCAAGACCTGCGGCGCGACCTGAGGGAGACCCAGATCCTCGTCGCCCGATACCACACCCGCCTCACCCGAGAGCTGGTGACCCTGCGACGATCCGTGGAGGACTTGGAAGGGCGCCTGGGGCGCCGGGACGACCCCGCCCCCCTTTCGGAAGATCCCCTCCCTCCGGCGCCGCCCCCTCGGAGGCTTCTGGAGCCCCGGCGGGAAGGGTGAGGCCCGCCCGAGGGGGACCCCCCTCAGGGAGGCCCCGGAGAAAAAGCCTCGGGTTCCAGGGCCTTTTCCGTGAGAAACTTCCAGTATCGTTCCGGAATGAAGTGCTTCTGCAGCCGGGAATTGCGGCGATGTTCCACCGTGATGATCTCGAAGTATCGCTGCCAGAGGCGCCGGTAATCCCTTTCCCCCTCCGAAACGACCTTCAGGGCCCTCCGGGGGGCTTCCACCCCCCGGAGCTCGCCCCCTTCGCCGCACACCGCCTTGCCTCGCCCCACGTCGTGCAGCATCCATCGCTCGCCAGAAAGACGCGGGATGAAAAGAGGGCCCAGGAGCTCCAGCACGTCGTATCGGGGCGCCAAGGGGGCGTAGAGCACCCCCTGGAGGGGCTCGAACCGCGCCAATCCCGAGAGGCGGTGGACTTCCCTCAGGACCGCCCGCCGCGCCAGGTGCACGGAGCTCACCCGGGGATCTCCCCTCTGGAGGAAGAAGGCGGGCCCCTCCCGTCGCCCCAGGTCTAGGTAGCGCCAGAGGTGCCACGCCATACGAGGCCTCTCGGAGAGAAAAGCCACCATGACGGTGTCGAAGGTCCGGTCCCCCAGGCGGCGCCGCACCGCCCGGGCGAAGGCCTCCGCCTTCTTTTCGTCCGAGGGAACGAAGGCCGGAGAAAAGAGCGTGCCCTGGGACCCTTCTCCCTGTACCACCACATCGTCGGGAGTCTCTTGCCGCTGAAAAATCTCGGCGTAGGTGGACAGCAACCCCTCAAAGGAGCCGTCGAAGGCCCAGAGGGCCATGTCACGCCCCTCCGGCGGCCACCGGATCACGCCGATCAGGAAAAGCCATCGCAGGGAACAGGGCCTCCGGCCCCCTCTTGGCTTCCCCCGCGTCGGCAAAGAGGGAGAGCTGGCGCCCCCAGGGGCTTTCTTTCCCATCGCCGATGCGGGGGCGCAAAAACGCGGGGTCCATCGTTCCCCCGCCACAGTGCCGGCCGTTGGCCATCAAGAAGTACCGGGCCCTCTTCATCACCACCCCGAGGCGAGGGAGGGCCAGCGCGTCCAGGCGGCGCTCCCGCCGGGCCGCCACGATGCGCTTGGCGGATTTCACCCCCACCCCGGGCACCCGCAGGAGCATCGCCAGGGGGGCGGTGTTGACCTCCACGGGGAAGAGATCCAGGTGGCGCAGCGCCCAGGCCGCCTTGGGGTCGAGGTCGCCCTCGTACCGGGGGTGCGCCTCGTCCAGAAGCTCTTCGGCGGAAAAACCGTAGAACCGCAGGAGCCAATCCGCCTGATAGGTCCGGTGTTCCCGGCGGAGGGGGGGCGCCACGATGGGGGGAAGACGGTCGTCCGCCCCCACGGGGACGTAGGCGGAGTAGTACACCCGCCGCAGGGCGTAGCGGCGATAGAGCCCCTGGGCGAGGCGCAGGATCTGGAGATCGCTGTCTTCCGTGGCCCCCACGATGAGTTGGGTGCTCTGCCCTGCGGGGACAAAAAGGGGGGCCCGGGGAGATCGGGCCCGGTCCTCCTCCGCCTCTTTGATGTGCTCGGCGAGAAATCCCATGGGGCCCAAAATCCCCTCCCGGGTCTTGGCGGGGGCCAGGCGCCGTAGCCCCGCCTCGGTGGGGAGCTCGATGTTGACACTCATGCGGTCCGCCAGGCGCCCCAGGCGGGACACCAGCTCCGAAGAGGCCCCGGGGATGGCCTTGGCGTGGATGTATCCCCCGAAGGCATGGGTCCCCCGGAGCAAAGAAACGGTGCGGAGCATGAGCTCCATGGTGGCGTCGGGACTTCCCACCACCCCGGAGCTTAAAAAAAGCCCCTCGATGTAGTTTCTTCGGTAGAAATTTATCGTGAGCTCCGCCAGCTCCTCGGGGGTGAGGGTGGCCCGGGGGGCGTTCCCGCTGGCTCGGTTGGCGCAGTAGGCGCAGTCGTAGACGCAGGCGTTGGACTGGAGGATCTTGAGCAGGGAGATACACCGCCCGTCGTCGCTCCAACTGTGGCACACGCCGTAAAACGACGCCGCCCCCATCCCCCCCTCCGTCCCCCGGCGGGAAGATCCGCTCGAGGCGCAGGAGGCGTCGTACCGGGCCGCCGCCCCCAGGATCTCCACCTTCCGCGCCAGATCCATGGCCGATTCCCCCCTTTGATCCTACCGCCCACTCCAGGCGAGAAAGCGCTCCGGGGAGACGGCGGGATGATGATAGCGATGGCGCCGGAGGGATGTGGTGGAGTTAAACTGCACCGCATGGACCGGACACCAGTGAAAGCAAGCCATACACTGGGTGCACCGCCCCATCCACCGGGGAAGGCCCTCCTCCCCCTGCTCCACGTTCCCCACGGGACACAAGGCCACACAGCGGCCGCACCGTACACAGGAAGAAGTGGCGTAAAAAGACCGGTCCTTCGCTCCCACGGAAGCCAAGGCCGACCCGTTGGCCCAGCGAGAAAGCCACTCCATCGAGCTCCCCCCAGGTCTCTTTTCCCGTCGATTTCGGAGGTCTTCGACGATCCCTTCCAGGACCCCGTCGGCGCGATCCACCATGCGCCGGAGCTTGCCCCCCGAAGGAGAATCGTGAAGCGGCGAGTAATTTCCGGGCATCTTCACGTGAAACCCCCCCCGCACCCTCACGCCCCTCTGGGCCAGAAGGCCGACCCCCTGGGCCGCCGCCCCCAGGGGCCCCCCGCCGCTGGTGACGATGAGGTAGACCCAGCTCTCGGGGTCTACGGAAAGGCCCTCGATAAAGCGGTGTACCACCGCTGGGGCGCCGAAGGCATGTACCGGATAGCATATCCCCACGCTATCCCCCGAGGCCTCCGTCTCCTTGTCCTGGGCCAGGGCCATGTTGATCAGACGGGCACCCCCCAGCCCCTCTCCCACCCTCTCGGCCGCGTGCAACGTGTTCCCCGTACTGGAAAAAACGTAGATCTGATGCATCATGACCCCTCCCCTTCCATGCCTGGAGAGTTCTCTTTCCGGAGCAACATCGCCCCCCGAGCCCCTTATATCCCCCCGACATCCCCCGGGAAAGGCCCCTCCTCCCGCCGGGACACCCGGAAGGGCTTTTTGCGAAAGCCCCCCCGCATCTCCCCCAGGGAAACCCCGGGGTGATGGTAGGGCTCCCCTCCCCAGGGAAAGCGCCCCACCCGGATCGCCCCGACGGGGCACCAAGCATAGCAGGCCCCGCACCCCTCACAAGAACCAAGCCACCGGGGACGGTGCATACCGTCCATGACGATATTTTCCACCGGACAGACCTCTCGACAGGTCCCACACCCCGTGCAATGCCCCTCCGCCCGGAAGGGAAGGCGCCGACGCCGGGCCAAAAGCCCCTCGTGAAAAAGATCGGTGACCCAGGAAAAGGCCCCCTCGATCCCTCCCCCCCGGCGCTCCCTCACCGCCTCGGCCACCGCCGCCGCCGACTCCTCCTCCCGGGCCAGCCGCCCCTCCGGACGCCGGGCGAAGATCCCCCCCAGACGGGGAGGAAAACCGGAAGGCATGGCCACGGAAAAGACCGCGTCCAGGGCCACCCCCTGTTCCCGGAGGATGCGGGCCCCCTGGCGCCCCGCGCCAAAGGGCCTACCCCCGTGGGTCAGGAGAAGATAGCTCCAGGCTCCCCGTCGCAACACCACTTTGGCGAGGAAGGACTTCACCAGAGATGGCAGCCCCCCCGCATAGACCGGCGAGGCGATCCCCACCGTGTCCCCCTGGGCCAGGACTGCGGCGTCGTGCCGGAGCCCGGACAAAAAGACGAGCTCCGCGTCCCCCAGGAGCTGCCCCGTGCGCTTCGCCAGGTGCCACGTGTTGCCCGTGCCGGAAAAGACAAAGATTTGGTGCACCCATTCCCCCCCTCTCCACCGCGCCCCCCCCAAAGTCCCGTCATCGCAAGGTCCCCTTTCGCCGCCCTCCGCCGAGGCTCCGGGGCGGCCTTTTCCCCTGCGCCCCCCGAAAGCTTCGGGGGATTTTTTCGTTGTCCCCGGCCATTTTACTCCATCTCCTCCGGAGGGAGGCCCCCCTTTCCGAAAAAGGGATACGAAAGCCGAACGAGACCCATCTTCTTGTTGCCAAAGCAGGAAGGTTTTACTATAGTAGGCCCGTTCCCCCGGGGACAGGGCATAAGAGGGATACGACCCAAGGCCCCTCCGGAGGACAATCAGACGGGAGGTGTATAATATGAATTCAATCAAAAGGAGATCCATCGGCGCGGTCTTATTGCTTTTGGTCGCCGCCCTGTGGGCCGGAGGCGCCCTGGCCGAGGAACGCTACCAACCGGCGGACGCCATCGGCCCCTGGAGCGATGAGTCCTTCCACATGGCGGGAAATGTCTCCGACGTCCAAAAACTCGTAAAAAGCATCGTCGAATCCCCCTTGCTGGCCCTGGATCCTTCCTCCCAGGAGGGAATCCAGGCCTTGAGTGCCGTGAACGCCATGTACCCCGTGGAGGGCTTTGCCTTCGGGGTGGGGATGCAAAAGAGCGTCCTGCGCCTCCAACTGGCCGTCTCCGTAGGGCCCGCCCGGGCGGATCTCTTGAGCCGCATCGCCAAGGGAGCCATGATCAGCGAAGACCTGGAGCTTTTGACCCAGTTCGGGGTCCCCGTGGAAGGTCCCCTCTCCCTGGAGGACGGGACGACGGCCTATCGAGTCCCCCTGGAAGGGACCCCCTTCGCCCTGCATTTCGCCGCCCAGGGCAACCTCTTCCTCCTGGGCTTCCGCCCCGAAGACCTTCAGGAGTCCGTGGCGGCCCTAAAGGACCCCGCCCAACGCTTCGCCCCCCAGCGCCACTTCCCCGACTCCCCGAACTACTTCCTGTTCCGGGACAACGGCCTGCTCCAGATCGCCCTTATGGCCGCCGAAGTCCCCTACCTGCTTCGGGACAACGTGCTCATGGAGTTCTCCTGCGCCGTGAAGGAGAACCAGTGGTCCCTGGGAATCTTCACCAACCTGGCCCGGGCCCTCTTCTCCCCCAAGGCCCTGGAAGCCTTTAAGAGCCTCTCCTCTCCCCTGCCGCTCCTCGGAGGGGGCAAGGTCCTGGGGGCCTTCCATTTCTCCGAAGACTACGATCACCTCAAGAGCGTGCTGCAAAACAACCCCGACGAAGAGGTGCGGGATGGCTTCGAAGAGTTCCTGCAGGGCGTACAGGAGATGGGCCTCTCCGAGGAAACCCTGAAAAGCCTCCTCACGGGCTCCGTGGGGGCCGTGCTCGGTGGCACCGCCTCCTTTGCCTCCGCCCCTCTTCCCGGGGCCTATCTGGTCTTCGAGGGCCAGGGCGACGGCGCCAAGACCGTGGCGGATCTTCTGGTGAAGACCCTCCAGGCCCAGGAGATGCCCCTGGCCCCCGTGACCATCCCCGGATGGGACGCGGTGTACGGCATGCCCCTGCCCGTCACCCTCACCATAGCTCATCGGGGCTCCACCTTGCTGGTGGGCCTTTTGGACGCCAACCAGCTCGCCACTCCGGCGGAAGGATCCCCTCGGCTCCAGGAGCTCCAGGGAGACGCCTCGCTCTACAACTACCTCTACATCGATAACGAAGCTCTGCAGAAGGAGCTCCTCACCTTCCTCAAAGGGGCGGACATCTGGAGATCCATCCTGGAGGACGGGATGGACGAAGTCGGCGCCGCCATCGTCCAAGCCCACGCCTTCATCGCCACGGTTCAGGACCTGGTGGTGAAGTGCTCCGGCCTGGAAAAGGGCTCCATCGACCTGAACTTCTTCGCCCCCGACGGCGCCCAAGAGGCGGAGTGGGAGAAAATGAAGGGTTCCTGGGGAGCGCCCCAGGGGGAGGAGCCCAAACCGGCTTCCAACTGACCTCTATCAATTAACGGGATGGCCATCAAGAAAGCGGGACCCCCTTCTTCCGAGGGGGTCCCGCTTCTTTGCGGCGCTGGGACCACGACCGACCGGGCCCTATCCCCCGATGGAGATCACCACGATGCCCAGCAAAATGGCGCCGATGCCCCCCAGGCGCACCCCGTCCAGGCGCTCCCGGAACCAGAGCACCGACGCCAGAAGCACCATGAGAAAGGACAGGCTCGTGCAGAGGGGATAGGCCACCGAGAGATCCATGCGGGTCAGAAGGGCCGCGTAAAAGACGAAGGAGAGGACATAGGCCCCCATGCCCACCAACGAGCAGGGATTGAACAGGATGTTTTCCACCATGCCCCGGAGCCCCGGCGCCTGGGATCGGGGCTTTTGGGCCCCCTGTTTGAGCAGCACGTGGGCCCCCGCATTGGCGATGATGTCCCCCGCCAGGAGAAAGACCAGGACCGCATCCATGACGAACCTCCCTTTCGTTTTTCGCCTTGGGCGGGGGAAGCCCCCTTGCCCCTTCCGTCCCTATCCCATCCCCAGGACGCCCATCCACAGGGGAAGGGTCCCCACCGACAGGACGGTGGATACCGCGATGAGCTCCGCCGTATAGGGGGCATCCATCCCCATGCCCTCGGCCACCACAAAGGTGTTCACCGCCACGGGCATGGCCGCCACGATCACCACCACCTGCTCCATGAGGGGCGCCACGGGCCAGACGCGAAAGAGGGCCCACACCGCCAGGGGGTGGAGCACCAGCTTCACCGAGACATCCCTCCAGGAGTGGCGCAACCCCCGCCAGAACCTCTCCGGCCGCAGCGAGGCCCCCAGGGTGATCAGGGCCAGGCCGCTGGCCACGTCCCCCACGATCTTCAGCGTCACGTCCAGCTCCTGGGGCAGGGCCTTCACCCCCAGGAGGGAGAGTCCCATGCCCGCCGCAGAGGCCTGCACCAGGGGATTGCGGATCACCCCCCGACCCATCTCCTTCAGGGCTCGGAGGGTGAGCTCCCCCGAGAGGGCGAGCTGGGCCCATCCGATGGAGATCATGTGGTACCCCACGAAGCTCAACCCCAGGAAAAGCGACAGGGCCTCCAGCCCCGGCTCTCCCAGGGCCAGGCCGATGGCGGGCACCCCCATGAAGATATTATTCGACCGAACGGCGGAAAGCACCGACACCCCCAGGCGCTCCCGGGGCTCCCGAAAGGGGAGGGCCAGGAGCCAGGCCAGGGCAGGCACCAGGAAAAAACCCACATGACAGGCGGTGAAGAGGTGCAGATGATCCATGGGGGCCGCCCCCGCCCGGAGGATGGATCGAAAGAGCCATGCCGGAAGCGCCACGTAAAAGAGCAGGCGGTTCATCCGGAACGTCACGTCCCCCTCCAGCATTCCCCGACGACGAAGAAAATACCCCAGCGCCATGACGATCACCAACGGAGAAACCATGCGCAGGCCGTTCATTTTGTCCCCCCAGGATCATCTTTCCCCCGCCACCCGGAGCGCCATCAGGCCGCGCCCGGCGAGGGACCGCCGGGGGCCACTATAGCATATCTTTCCCCGCCCCACCCAGAGGGCGTGAAAATCGGCGAAAAAACTCCCCCCACCGAGGAGCTGTAGTAGAATACGGGGGTAACCCCGGGAAGGCCCGGCCCTCTCGGGAAGGCGCCCCCTAAAGGGGCCAAAAAAGGAGGGCGATCACATTGGCCGTGGTGCCGGCACACATCTTTCGGGAGTACGACATTCGGGGGCTAGCGGACGAAGAGCTCACCGACGCCACCGTGCGACTCATCGGGCGGGGATACGGCACCTTTCTCGCCGCATCGGGGATCCGCCGGGTGCCCGTGGCGGGGGACGTGCGGCTTTCCACCCCCCGCATCCGGGCCGCCGCCCTGGAAGGGCTCCGGGACGCGGGCATCGACGTCGTCGACCTGGGATATCTCACCACCCCCGCCTTCTACTGGAGCCTCTACCATCTGGCCTGCGACGGAGGCATCATGGTGACGGGGAGCCACAACCCCAAGGAATTCAACGGCCTCAAGCTCGCCTTCGGCAAGCTCACCCTCTACGGCGATCAGATTCAGGAAATCCGGCGCATCATTGAGGCCGACGCCTTCGCCACCCCCGCGGCCCGGGGCACCCTGGAGCAGGCCCACATCGGCGACGCCTACGTGGAGATGCTCCTGGAAAAAATTTCCCTGGGCCCCCGCCCCCTCACGGTGGTCCTGGACGGGGGCAACGGCACCGCGGGGCTCTTTATGGAAAAGTTCTTCGGGCGCCTGGGGTGCCGGGTGATCCCCCTCTTCGCGGAGCCCGACGGCACCTTTCCCAACCACCATCCGGACCCCACAGTGCGGGAGAACCTTCCCCCCCTCATCGAGGCCGTGCGGCGCCACCACGCCGACGTGGGCCTGGGCTTCGACGGCGACGCGGATCGCCTCGGCGTGGTGGACGACCAGGGGGAAGTGCTCTGGGGAGATCAACTCATGGCCCTGTACTGGCGGGAAATTCTCCCCAAACACCCCGGCGCCGACGCCATCATCGAGGTGAAAAGCTCCCAGCTCCTGGTGGACGAGGTGGTGCGCCTGGGGGGCAAGCCCCAGTTCTGGAAGTCCGGCCACTCCCTGGTGAAGGCCCGGATGAAGGAGATCGGGGCCCTCTTTTCAGGAGAGGTCTCGGGACACATGTTCTTCGCCGACGAGTTCTTCGGCTTCGACGACTCCTTCTACGCCGCGGGGCGCCTCTTGCGCCTCCTCTCTCACTCCCCGGAGCCCCTCTCCGCCCTGGTGGCCTCGCTGCCCCGCTACTTCAGCACCGCCGAAACCCGTTTCCCCTGTCCGGACGACCGGAAGTTCGCCGTGGTGGAGCGCGTCAAGGAGGAAGCCCTCCGGGATTTCGACGCCGTCACCGTGGACGGAGTGCGCATCATCTACCCCACGGGGTGGGGGCTCCTACGGGCCTCGAACACCCAGCCCATCCTCGTGGCCCGGGCCGAAGGGAAAACTCCCGAGGACCTGGAGCGCAACGCCAAAGACCTCCAGGCCCGCATCGAACGGGCCGGAGGGGGCTCCTTCGAGTGGACCTACTGACCATCGGAACAACGATCCCCCCGCCACCGGACGCGCGAGCCGGGAGCGCTCACCTTCCAGCCGGCTCTCTTCAGCCTTTTGAGGTGTACATCATATTCTGGGCGCCCCTACGGCTTTTGCCCCGCATCACCAACGTGGGCCGAGGAGGGCCGGAGGGGATCCCCCTACGGCCCTACTGGTGTGCTGGAGATCGGTGTTCCCTGATGAGGACAAGGATGCGAGCCCCCATGGGGGGTTTTTGTAAAAAAAAATAACCGATGCCGGCTGGAAGCCGGCGCTCCCGGCCACGCGAAACGAATTGATGCCGGCTGGAAGATGTGCGCTCCCCGCAGTGAGCTCCCGTCTGCGCGCTCATGGTCGGTACCAACCGGAGCCTGGCAGGATGAACGCTCTGCGAAGGGCGCGGAGTAAGGGCACGTCGGGGAGGCCGTGACTGGAGAGCATCCATGGCGGAGATATCCGCAGCGGGCAATGTAGGGGCGAGCAATATGCTCGCCCCTACGCTTTTTGCCCTGCGTCACCTTTTACCCCGCCGGGAACCCCCCGGACGCGCGAGCCGGGAGCGCTCACCTTCCAGCCGGCTCTCTTTAGCCTTTTGAGGTGTACATCAACTTTTAGGCTTTCGCCCCTACGCTCTGCGAAGGGCGCGGAGTAAGGGCACGTCGGGGAGGCCGTGACTGGAGAGCATCCATGGCGGAGATATCCGCAGCGGGCAATGTAGGGGCGAGCAATATGCTCGCCCCTACGCTTTTTGCCCTGCGTCACCTTTTACCCCGCCGGGAACCCCCCGGACGCGCGAGCCGGGAGCGCTCACCTTCCAGCCGGCTCTCTTTAGCCTTTTGAGGTGTACATCATATTCTGGGCGCCCCTACGCTTTTTGCCATGCGTCACCGGCGTGGGCCGAGGTGCCCCCCGCATCGCAGAACATCGACGCCTCCGAGAGCTACTTTCGCCCCCACGGCGCAGAGGCCCCCGGTCTTTTCCGGGAGACGTCGCGAGCCTCCCCCCTTGGGGTGACCTTTTCTTACTGCCGGAAGCGGTACCGGGTGACCTCCCCGGGGCCCACATCGCCCCGGAGTCCCACCACCACCGTGGTGACGGGAAGATCCACCCGGGCCTCCTCCACCGCGTCCTCCAACAACCGGGACAACCCTCCGCAGCAGGGCACCTCCATGCGCACCACCACGATCTCCCGGGGATGGGACACGGCGATCATGCGGGCGAGTTTGTCCCGGTACGCCCCGGCGTCGTCGAGCTTCGGACACCCCACGAGACAGACCGTCCCCTCCTCCGCCAGAAAGCGGGCGTGAAAGTCCCCCAGGGCAAAGGGAACACAATCCGCCGCCAGCACCCACCGGGCGCCCTGAAGATAGGGGGCCCCTTCGGGCACCAGGCGAAGCTGCACGGGCCAGTTCTCCAACAGAGAAGGAGCTCCGCCCTTCGGCACCTCCCCCTCGGTCTTCGGGGCCTTCGCCCCATCCCGCAGGCTCCGGGCCGCCGTGCCGGGGCAGCCGCAGGGAAGGGGAGGAGGCGTTACCTCCGGCGCCTGATGGGTTTCCCCCGCCAGATGACGCCGCACCGCTTCCTCGTCGTAGGCCTCCGCCTCCCGCTCTTCGAAGGTGATGGCGTCCTGGGGACAGGCACCGATACAGTTCCCCAGACCATCGCAGTAGATATCGCTCACCAAGCGAGCCTTGCCATCCACGATGCGGAGGGCTCCCTCGTGACACGCCCGGGCGCAGAGCCCGCACCCGTTGCACTTCTCCTCGTCGATGGAAATCATCTGCCGCCGAACCTTCATGTGTTTTCCTCCTCTACGGGCGAAATCCCTTGCGGAAAAGACTTTTTCCGGAGGACCGCCGGTTATTTTTTATATTGGTATCAAAATACCAGTTTTGTTCTCCCTCGTCAAGCCCCTTCATCCGGCACGGGACGGAAAGATGAGTCCCGATTTCGGCAGCAGGGGGAGAAAATCTCGGAGTTCCGTAGGGGCGAAAAATATGCTCGCCCCTACAGCGAGAGAGTGATCCGGTTATTTCCGGGGGATGGCGCAGATCTCCTTCGGCCCGGGCGAAAGGATGCGTGAATTTTCGCCGCTTCGGCTCGCTTTTGCCAAAAAACACACCGTTCCTCCCCCGCACTCCGCCGCAGGGGCCATGTTCAGCCCAGAGATCTTCCCGACTCCGGAGCCGAGGAGTGAAAGTTTTCGCGCTGGGTGGGGAGCTAGAAAATCTCGGAGTTACGTAGGGGCGAAAAATATGCTCGCCCCTACAGCGAGAGAGTGATCCGGTTATTTCCGGGGGATCAATCTCCGGGGCTCCGGAACGTCTCCAGGGGCTCCAGGCTCCACCGGCGGTGGGTTCCCAGCACCAGGGCAAAAAGCAACAGTCCTACCAGGGCGGGCCCTGGAGCCATCCTCCCGAAAGCGGCATCGGGGGGGGCGTCAAAGGGGACCCCCTCCCGGCGGGCCAGGGTCCGCACGTCCAGAAGGTGCACGGCGGGAATGCGGCGCTCCAGAGCCCAGGCCAGGAGCCCATCGCCCCGGGGGGCGTGCTCTTCGGGGAGGAGGAGCCCCGGAGGGACCTCCAGCACCGCGGGATCATCTCCCAGGCTCGTCATCCCCCCGCCGATCTGCACCACCAACCGGGGGGAAAAGGCCTCCATGCGGGCGGCCTTGAGGTCCCGGAGGGCGCGCCAGCTTTCCGCTTCCAGCACGGGAACTCCATGGCGCCGGGCGGCTTCCCGGAGGAGCTCCACCCCCTCCTGGGGCATGTCCCGGGCGTTTTCCTCGCCGCCTCCCAAGGTGCACGCCTCGACCCGGGTGGTCACGAAGCCCCCCCGGCGCCAGAGCGCCAAAAGATCCAGCAGAGTGAGATCGCCCCGATTGGCCCCCCAGGAGGAAGACCCCAGAGAGGGCAAAAGCTGGATCCGGAGCCCCGCCGCCTCCCCCGCCACCAGGGTGGCAAGAAGAAATCCGGGAAACGACCCCGAGGGCAACACGGTGATCCGGTCCCCCGACGTCAACCCCGCCTTCCGGAACCACCGGAAGAGCACCGGCACCCACCGGGGGTCGCAGGCGGTGCGTTTGGCGGCCACATCGCCCAGGGTGGTGGTGAGGGCCGTCATTTCCTCCCCCACCAGACCGGTGTGCCACGGATCGCTCTCCGGAGAAGGGGGGATGCCCCGCTCCGTGCGCCACGCCACCACATAGTCCTGGGCCCGCCGCACGGTGCCTAGGGCCTTGCCCTCAATGCCCCCCGCACGGCCGGACCAGGGCCCCCAGACCAACAGGGCAAGCCCCAGGGCCAGAAGGGCCAGACAGAGGGGAAAGGGAGGCTCGCCGCAGATCCACCACCGAAAAAACCCCGGCCCCCACCCGCGCCAGAGCGAGCGCCAGGAAAAGTCCGTCGCGGAGGGCCTCATGGCAGCAGGCCCCGGGCGCAGAGGGCCGCTCCGCCGCAGGCCAGGACGCCCCCCAGGGTCCCCAGGGCCCCCTGGCGTTGACAGTCCGCCGCCACCAGTCCGGGAATGACCCAGCCGTACCAGGGAAGGGGCACGGCGAAAAGGGCCCCCAGGGTCCCCAGCGCCCCCACGGAAAGCACCAGGGCCACGGTGAGCCTTTCCCGGCCAAAGAGGGAAAAGCGCCGCACCAACACCTCCAGCATAAGGGCCAGGAGCACCCCCAACCCCAGCATTCCCGCCAGAAACAGGGGACGAGCGGCGTGCAGCGCCAGAAATCCCGGGGTCACCACGCCCCCCGTGCCCCATCCGGTGCGGTGGCTGTAGATCCCCGCCAGAAGAAGGGCGAGGAAAAAGAGTCCCATCTCTTCCGTCATGCCGGAAAACCTCCCTTCCACCGGGTCAGGAGGGCCAGGGGAAGCCCGGCCACATTGCCGCAGCCGAAGATCCGAAGCCCCTCCCCCAGGCGCCGCTCCATCTCCTCCGGCGGGGGATTTCCCAGAATCCGCGCCCCCGCCACGGGGCGCCAGGGCAGGGCCCCCGTGAGCCAGATTTCCTTCCACCCCCGCCGAAACCAGGGGAGAAAGGCTTCCAGACGGCCGCTCCGGTCCCGCCGGTGGTGGTACCAGAGCACCGTGTCCTCCCGCCGCCACCGGAGAGACGCGAAAAGCCCCTCGCTGCTGGTGGGCTCGTTGGCGGCAAAGGCCGACGCCAGGACGCCGTCCCCTCGGCGCAGGGTCCGGAAATCCCCCGGGTCGGGGGCCAGGGCCCCCATGCCTTCGAGGCAACGCCCCCGGTCCAGTCCCAGCACGGCGCAGGCCGCCAGGGCCGTGGCCCGTTGGCGCTCCAGGACCCCATCCTCCTCCGATCCTGGGGCGACAGAAACGGCACACCCCTGGCGCTCCAACGCCCGAAGAAGTTCCGGCAAGGCCCCCAGCTCCCGACCCAGCACCACGGGAACGCCCGCAGGAATCCCCTGGAAAAGCACCCGGAGGGCGTCCTCGCTCCCCGCCCCCCAGACCTCCTGATGATCGGGATGGGCGTTGGTCCACACCGTCAGCGTGGGGCGGAGCCAACGCCCCGCCAGGGGCTGCAATTCCGGCGCCACAGCACTGTTTTCCAGCACCACCGCCTCCGCGTTCCGGGGAAGGGTAGCGAGCCACCAGCGCATCTCTTCCACCGAGGCGGGGGCGGTGCGCCGGAGGCGAAACGCCCCTTCGGGGGAGTACACCGTGGGCACCACACCGGTGATCCGACTCCAGCACCGGACGCCACAGGCCCGCAGGGCCGCGTCCAGCAAACGCACCATGCCGCTCTTGCCCCGGGTGCCCGTCACCAGCACCCGATGACCCATCCCGCTCCCTCCCCTCTTTTGTCGCCCCCGCAGTGTAACAGATTGGCCCCGGAGGCGTGAAACATCACCTCCTCGAAGGGAAAACTGTGCTATCCTGGGATAAATGGCGGAGCAAAGCCCCGGCAAAAAGGCTCTTCTTTGACGGCGCCTTAATGACAAAAGAGGCTTTGGGGGCTATGCTTCGCATGGAAAGTAATAACATATTCTCCGAAGGAGGCGCGTTTTGTCATGAAAAAAGCAGTTTGGGGTTTCTTTATGATCGCGGCCGTGCTTCTGGCGGCGGCGGGGGCTTGGGCCGCCGTCGAACCCCCCCTGGTGATCACCACCTGCGGCCAGAGTCCGGGGGCCGTCATGGCCAAGATGTCCTGTCTGCAGGCCAAGCTATCGCCGACGGAGTCCGACAACCAGCTCTCCGCCGAGGGGATCAAGGGCAAAGGGTACAAGACCCTCATGGTCACCACCGGCACCAGCCTCAAGGGCATGGGGGCTGCGGGCACCGATGTGGACAAAGAGATTGACCGAGTCAGGGCTCTCATCGAGGCCGCCCGAGCCGAAGGCATGATGGTCATCGGCGCCCACATCGAGGGCATGGCCCGCCGCACCGACGCCTCCGACGAAGCGTCCATCAAGGCCGTGATGCCCCTGGCGGACATGATTCTCATCGTGGCCGACAGCGACAAGGACGGGTTCTTCACGACGTACGCCAAGGAACTGAACAAGCCCCTGCTGGTGGCCAAGGACGCCCTGGGCGTCGGCGCCACCCTGGCGGCATACAACAAGTAGGCCCCATCGATCCACACCGCCCGGAAAGAGGAGACCGGAAACCCCCGCCCCTTTCCGGGCGGCGTCGCATAAACAGAAAGGAAGTTTTCCCATGTTTGTCCATGCTTCGTTGGTGCTTGCCGTCATCGTCGGGGCCTTTCTCGCCGCCAAGAAGTTCCAGGTGAGCACGGAGCTTTCCATGCTCCTCGCCGCCGTGGCGGGGGGGTGCGTCCACGGCGTGATGAACGGCGATCTGTCGTCGCTGGTGCGCCATTTGGTGGAAGGGACCTTCACCTACTTCGACGTCTGCCTCATCTTCATCACCGCCACGTTCTTCATGGCGCTGGTGAAAGAGACCGGGGGCGTGGCCTTCATCGTCAGAAAGATCGTGGGGACCTTCGCCGAGCGCAGATTTTTGTGCCTGTTGCTCCTCACCCTGGTGATGCTCATCCCCGGCGCCCTCACGGGCTCCGGAGCGGCGAGCGTCCTCACTGTGGGGGCCCTGGTGGGGTCCGTGCTGGCCGCCATGGGGGTGGAAGAAACCCGCCGGGTGGCCATCATCTTTCTCTGCGCCGCCATGAGCGCCGCCGCCCCCCCCATCAACCTCTGGGCCATGATGGCCGCCGCCGGCGCCAACATGCCCTACGTGGGATTCGCCGCCCCTCTGGCGATCCTTTCGGTGACCGGAGCGCTCTTTTCCATGTTCTGGCTCGCCGGAGGGACCAAGGCCATCGACCGGGACACCGCCCTGGGGGCCCTCCCCGAAGTTCCCGAAGGCATGACCTGGGGCCGGGTGCTCTTTCCCTTTGGCCTCCTGGCCCTTCTGGTGGGAGCGGGGCGCCTCCTGCCGTTCCACATGCCCGTGCTGGGGCTCCCCCTCATTTTCACCCTCTGCGCCCTGGTGACCGTGGTCCTGAGCCCCCGGCGTCTTCCCCTGGGGCGCATCGCCTCGGAGACGATCCAGTCCCTCCTGCCCCTGGTGGGCATCATGGTGGTGGTGGGATCCCTCATCCAGATCATGGCGTGGAGCGGCGCCCGGGGGCTCATCTCCCTTTCCGTGGTGACCCTACCCCTGTCGGCGCTCTTCGCCACCCTTTTCCTCATCCTCCCCATCTCCGAAGGGATGTTGCAGTACGCCGTGGCGCCCCTCATCGGCGTGCCCCTCGTCATGCTCTTCAACATGAAGGGGCTCGATCCCGTGGTGGCCCTTTCCGCCATGGCCGTCATGTGGCCCCTGGGAGATTGCCTCCCCCCCACCGCCGTGGTGGGCCGGGCGGCGGTGATGGAGCTGGGCTATCAGGGAGATTACTACGGGCAGTTCGTCAAAAGCTGTGTGGTCCCCATGGCGTTCATTTCCGTCCTGGGCACCCTCTTCCTGATCTACAGCAAGCAAATTGCTGATGTCCTCGGAGGCTAAAGCCATGCTGGTCCAGATGAATGAGATCGTCACGTTGCTCTACTATGCCCTCACGGGGATCTTCGGCCTCGTCATCGCCTGGAACTTCGTGAAAACTCGGAACGTTCAGGATGCGGTGCTCTACGCCATCGTCCTCGTGCCCTTCGTGTTGCGCCTCCTGCGCGTAAAATAGGGGGGCGAGGCCATGGAATCTAGAAATATCCTGATAAAACTCCTTACCCTAGCGGTGGCGGGCCTCTGCGCCTTCGTGGCGGGAAAAGAATTTCTGGAGCACCGAAACTACCTGGAGCCCATGGTGGCGGGCCCCGGCGTCACCGAGGTGCGCCTCCTCTCTTCCTATTCCCCCGCAGTACGAGACACCATCAATGACTGCCACGTCTACATCCTGGACAGCGGCAAACCCGGCGCCACCGTCATGGTCATCGGGGGCACCCACCCCGAAGAACCCGCAGGGGTGCTGGCGGCGGCGGTGCTGGTTCAGAACGCCCACCTCGACCAGGGGAAGCTCGTGGTGGTCCCCCGGGTCAACAGGAGCGCGTCCACCTGCACCCGCCCCGGCGAGGCCTACCCCACCTACTTCCATGTCAAAACCCCCTGGGGCGTGGCCCGGTACCGCATGGGAGACCGGTGCTCCAATGCGTTGGATTCCTGGCCCGACCCCGAGGTGTATCTGCACTATCCCTCCCGACAGATGCTGGCCTACATGGACATCCGGAACTTCAACCGCACCTGGCCCGGGCGCGCCAACGGGCTCATCACCGAACGCACCAACTACGCCTTCATGGAAGTGGTGCGCCAGGAAAAAGTGGACATCTTCATCGACTACCACGAGGCGGAGCTGGAATACCCCGTGGAAAACACCATCGTCACCCACGAACGGGGGCAAGCGGTGGCGGCCATGACCTCCATGATGCTCACCGCCCAGGAGTTCCCCGTCCCCATGGGGATGGAATTCTCTCCCAAGGCCCTGCACGGCCTGTCGCACCGGGAGGTGGGGGACTACTCCGAGGCCATGTCCATGATCTTCGAGGTGGCGGAACCCATGCTGGACCGCATCCGGGGCATCACCGACGAGAAGCTCCTCATGGAGGGGCGGGATGACTTCGTGGTAAAGGCCGGAGAGCACAAGCTCCTCTACGCCCCCATGGACGACCAGGGGTGGCCCATCGACGTCCGGGTGGGGCGACACCTTTCCGCCCTGCTCCAGACCATCGACTCGTACAACATGACCGCGCCGGACAAACCCCTGCTGCTTTCCGGGGTGCCCCGGTACGCCGAAGTCATCGAAAAGACCACCGGCGTCTTTCTGCAAAACCCCTCCGCCGCCTCGGCGGACCGGGTTTACTACGACTGACCTTCCCCAAGAGGGCAGACGAGGGGCCAAGAAGCGCCCAAGCAGAGCAGGAGCGATGACTAAGGAGGTGGGACCCCGACGAAGAATGCATCGGAGCGCGGAGCGGTAAGAGGCGTCTTTTTTGGAAACGAGCACGTCGAAGGGAGGACACATGAGATGAAGTATCGATCCTGGCTAAGGGCCCTGGCGGTGGCAACTCTGGTGACGGTGAGCGCGGGATCCGCCTGGGCTTGCACCGTGTTCATGGTGGGGAAAAACGCCACCGTGGACGGCTCGGTCATGACCAGCCATACCTGCGACGGGTGGTACGACCAGCGGGTCCAGATCATCCCCGGAGGCCCCCACAAGGCGGGGGAGATGGTTCCCATCCACAAAAACATCTGCTACCAGACCCGCCCCAAGGCGGAGCTCCAGCTGGTGGGAGAAATCCCCCAGGTGCCGGAGACCTATACCTACTTCCACGTGGGATACCCCTTCATGAACGAGAAATCCGTCGTCATGGGGGAGTACACCTGGGGGGGGCGCGATGAAAACCTGTGCGAGGAAAAGGGCTGGATGATGATCGAGCAGCTCCAGGCCCTGGCCCTCCAGCGCGCCGCCACCGCCCGGGATGCCATCCGCATCATGGGCGAACTGGCGGAAAAGTATGGCTACGCCGACGGCGGAGAAGCGGTCTCCGTGGCGGACAAAAACGGTGAAGTCTGGCTCTTTGAAATCTGCGGCCCGGGGCCCCTCTGGACCCCGGAGAGCGGCAAACCCGGGGCCATTTGGGTGGCCCAGCGCATTCCCGACGACGGCTTTGCCATGGGGGCCAACCGGGCCCGCATCGCCGAGATCGAGTGGGATAACAAAAACGATTTCATGTACTCCTCCAACATCCGGAGCTTCGCCCAGGATATGGGATGGTGGAAAGATGGCGAACCCTTCGTCTTCCACAAGATCTACAACCCCAACCCCTACGGATCGCCCTACTACCAGCAGCGCCGGGAGTGGCGGGCCTACACCCTGATCGAACCCAGCCTGAAGCTCGATCCCAACCTGGCGGAGCAGTACCCCCTGGTGATCAAGCCCTCGAAGAAGCTCTCCGTGCAGGACCTCATGGCGGTCTATCGCGACAACCTCGAAGGCACCCCCTATGACCTCACCACCGGTCTGGCGGCGGGCCCCTTCGGCACCCCCACCCGGTACGCCACCCCCAAGGGCGTGCGCCCCGAAAATCGTAAGGGCAACGACTGGGATCGCTCCATCTCCCTCTTCCGCTGCTCCTACAGCTTCGTGAGCCAGGTGCGCCCCGATATGCCCGACCCCATCGCCGCCGTGCTCTGGTTCGGCGAGGACCAGCCCTCCACCACCCTCTACATGCCCATCTACGCGGGCACCACGGAGGTCCCCCGCCCCTACGCCGTGGGCAAACGGCACGAGTTCGACCGGGACAGCGCCTGGTGGGCGTGGAACTTCGTGGGGAACTGGGCGGATCTGAAGTTCAGCCACATGATCCAAGACATCCGGCAGGTGCAGCAGCAGCTCGAGGGCAAGTACTTCCTGGAGCTGCCCCAGGCGGATAAGAAGGCCCTGGAGTACTACCAGAAGGATCCCAAGCTGGCCGTGGACTTCGTCAACCGCTTCGTCAACGAGAACCTCACCGAAGGGCTCGACACGTGGTGGAACCTCGCTTGGCACCTCGTGGGCAAGTATCACGACGGTATGGTGATCTCCCCCGACGGCTCCTTCAGCACCCCGGGTTATCCCACCTGGTGGCTGGAAAAGGTGGGCTTCGGCGACACCGACGCAGAACCCAAGCACTAAGCACGAAAACGCGGGCATCCTGCCCCAAAGCCGGGACTCCCTCGGGAGTTCCGGCTTTTTTTGCAAAGCCCGGGGCGCCGGCAAGCGCCAAGGGTTCGAGCGACGGGATCAAGAGATGTGTTCTTGAAAACGGCCGTTCTTGATAAGAGTAAGCACCGTTTGCCGCACTTCATCCATCTTGCTATCCGCGATACGGGCGACGCAGCGTATAAAAAGGCTTTCGTGGGCAGTGAACAGTTTCCCCGGACGTATGGTACTCGTCCTCGCAAGAAAGCCTTCTGCGCACTCCTCGTCCTTCAGAAGAATCGCTGTACAATCCCCGTAGGCGTTGCTTGTGATCTGCAGGCAGACCCAGTCGCCGCGCCCGACATCCGCGAGAAGGAGTGCCGGGCGTTTCTTGGAGCCGGAAAGATCGGAAAAGGGGAACGGTACCAGAACCACCGAGCCTACTGTAAATGCGCCCATGCGTCGTCTTCCTCCGGTCTGAGCCAATCCGCAGCCAGGCTTTGCTCCGCCGAAAGCAGCGTCTCGTCGAGGGCCGAGGGCGGTTCGTCGAGCACGGTCAGCAGTGCGCGACGAATTCCGGTTATGAAAATCGGTTCGGTCAGACGAACATGACCGCGCTCGTCGATAATAGCTTCTACAGTCTGTTTCATACACATCATCCTCCTTGTTCTTATGGTGGCCCCCATTGTCAAGACAAAAAAACCGTCGACTTATAGCAGGGGAATTTCGTGCCCCGGTCGAAGTCGAGGGCGATGTCGATCCGATGCTCCTCCGGCGAGAGCGTGATGCCGGTCACGTGCCACTCGGCGCCCAACCCCAACGCCATTTCAAAGAGCTCCTTCATATCCTTCATGTTTCTCATGCCTCCATCGCCACCTCGGGAGAAGGAGACATGGAGACGACACTCTCTCCGCCCCCTTGTTTGTGCGACGCGGATACCTGCCCCGAAGGAGATTATCGGACGTCGACTCCGACGCGGTACGCTCCCGTCCGGAGTACTTTATTCTTCACCCATACATGGATCTCGTAGACTCCCGTGGATTTCGCATGGAATCTTTTCGCGGAAGTCTTCAGCGTGGAGCGCGCAAGAATTCGACCGACACGTTTCTTTTCTGGCGACATCAGATCCGCACGCACACCAAGCAACTTCGCGGCCTCGATGGAGAGCGTGAGTGTTCCCGCTCCCTCTGTCTGTCCGGGAACGGCTTAACATCGGTGGCCTTTTAG
>ENA-UPSM01000558-UPSM01000558.1-activated-sludge-metagenome-genome-assembly--contig:-NODE-558-length-52300-cov-29.772744_pt1 | contig 52300 bp, 41 predicted proteins | sample MGYA00238181_ERZ773283 | MGnify/ENA primary metagenome ERZ773283 (study PRJEB29023, sample SAMN05720199) | activated sludge metagenome | isolation source: Anaerobic digester | place: Japan... | reverse complement strand
TGAATGAGACTGCCAGTATCCTTAACAATCTATCAGAACGAAGTCTGGTCATCCTCGATGAAATCGGAAGAGGAACAAGTACTTATGATGGAATATCTATTGCCTGGGCAATTGTGGAATATCTGCACGAAAACAGGATGAGAGCAAAAACACTCTTTGCAACCCATTATCACGAGCTAAATGAAATGGAAAATTCATTTCCACGGGTAAAAAACTATAATTTATCTGTAAAAGAACTTGATAACAAGGTTATTTTCCTGAGGAAACTTAAAAGAGGAGGAAGCGAGCACAGCTTCGGCATTCATGTGGCACGCATGGCAGGAATGCCCGGCAGCATAATTAAAAGAGCTTCGGAAATTCTGAGTGAGCTCGAACATACGCAAAATAAGCAGGGACTCGGAAAACCAATAGACGATATAATAAACAAAAGGGAAGGATTGCAGCTTAGCTTCTTTCAGCTCGACGACCCGGTTCTAAGTCAGATACGTGATGAAATAATGGGAACAGATATTAACAATCTCACGCCTGTAGAAGCACTTAATAAATTATACAATATACAAAAGCTTTTTAGAAAATAATTATAAATGAGAATACTTATAGTTGAAGATGAGCAGAAAGTTGCATCTTTCCTGAAAAGAGGATTGGAAGAAAATAGCTATGAAGCCGATATAGCTTATGATGGGGAGATAGCCCTTAAACTTGCTGAACAATACGAATATAACTTGATTATAATTGATATAATCTTACCAGGAATGAACGGCCTCGAATTATGTCGTAAGTTTAAATCGATAAACCCTCATATTCCAGTACTTATGCTTACTGCACTTGGAACAACTGATGACAAATTGTCGGGATTTGAAGCAGGTGCTGACGACTATTTAGTTAAGCCTTTCGAATTCAAGGAGTTACTTGCCAGAGTTAAAGCTCTGCTGAAAAGACAGTCGGACGATTATGAGACTACAGGAAAACTTATCTTTTCTGACCTCGAACTTGATCTTGACAAGAAAAAGGCAAGAAGGGGCGGTAAAGATATAGAACTAACGGCCAAAGAGTTCATGCTCCTCGAATACTTTATGCGAAACCGTGGAAGAGTTCTTTCGCGTAACGATATTGCGGCAAAAGTATGGGCATCGAATTATTCATTCAACACTAATGTTGTTGACGTATATGTTAATTTCCTTCGGAAAAAGATTGATAAGGGATTTGAGAATAAACTTATCCACACAAGAGTCGGCCTCGGTTATGTTTTTGACGAAACAAAATAAAGCATGCAGATCAGGACACGTCTGACATTACAATTTCTTCTCATTGGCGGTATAATAATGATAACCGCTTCTGTAGCAATTTATTATTTATCGGAAAATTATCTCCGTGAGGATTTCTACAATCGCCTTGAGAATAAGGCCCGAAATACTGCTAAACTTTTACTCGAGGTGGAAGAAATTAATGCAGACTTGCTAAAACGGATCGAAAAAGATAATCCGGCAAATCTTCCTAATGAAAAAATCATAATTCTCAATTATGATAAGGATACTTTATATACTTCCGATGAAGAGGGTGAAATAAAAATCACCGAAGATGTCCTTGAAAGACTATGGACTCTGGGACGAATTACATACCGTCAGGATCCGTTTGAGGTAGTAGGGCTTCTTTATGCCGAAAGTACTAACAGGTTTGCCGTATTAGCTGCAGCAATAGACACAACAAGAATGCTCCGGCTTAAAAATCTCAGGATAACACTTATCGCTGTATGCCTTATAAGCCTTCTGGTTTTTTTCATTGCAGGCTGGTTCTATTCCCATAGAGCACTTAAACCTATATCGGATGTGGTGAAACGGGTCGAAGAAATATCCATAACCAGCCTTAACCTTAGACTTAATGAAGGCAACGGCACAGACGAACTCGCCCGGCTTGCAAAAACATTTAATAAAATGCTCGAACGGATTGAAACTTCATTCATGGTCCAGAAAAGCTTTATTGCCAATGCATCGCATGAACTCCGAACGCCTCTTACCTCACTTAACGGACAGATAGAGGTACTCCTTATGAAGGACCGCTCGACCGAAGAATATAAAAAAGCCCTTGCTTCAATACTCGAAGATATTAAATCCCTGTCGGAACTTGCTAACAGACTTCTGCTTATAGCTCGTACCTCATCGATAAACCCTGCCGATTTAAATGCAAAAGTTAGAATAGACGAAATCCTATGGCAGGTTCAGGATGAAATGAAAAAATTACATAACGACTATATTATAAATATAAATCTTGACGAAACCGTTACGGAAATCGAACAGATGGCAGTTGCAGGCGATGAATCACTCCTTAAAACTGCATTTGTAAATGTCATTGACAATGCATGCAAATATTCCGGCGACAAAAGAGTCTATATCTCTCTTAATTCCTCGAATGAATCAATAGCCCTTACATTCGAAGATAATGGTATAGGCATACCCCAGGATGAATTGAATAAAATTTACGAACCATTTTTCAGAGGAAGCAATGTTAAGTTTGCTTCCGGACATGGTATAGGTCTGCCCCTTACTAACCAGATTATAAAAGCCCATAAAGGAACTCTTAAAATTTCTTCTATACCAGGTAAAGGAACTACTGTTACAATTATTCTTCCTGTAGCTCCAAAAAATAAATAATATTATAAAAATTAGAACAAAGCATTAATCTGATAGATAATTGACTAAATATTTTTAAGAATAAACTATAATTTTAATATTATTTTAATTAGTTTTTAATTTTACTTTAATAATAAATAAATTAATTGCATCTTGAATAAACACATGAGTTATTTTAAAGATTTTTCTTTTAAATAATTTTTCTGGCCTTTTTACTTTGTTTGGAAGCCCTGACATTAGAGAGTGCCAGGGCTTTTGAATATAAATTATAACATCATGCTAAAATATTATACCTACTCCAAACAAAGATGCACCAGCGGAATAATGTCTTTATAAGAAATTTTCAATATTAAATTATTCAACGATAAATAAAATTATGATTTCAGTAATAATTCCTGCTCTTAATGAAGAGAAGACAATCCGGCAGGTTATCGAACTGGCGGGAAAATCATCACTCGTAAGTGAGATTCTTGTTATAGACGACAAATCGCTTGATGAAACTATCCGTGAAGCAAAGGCTGGTAAAACCAGAGTTTATACCAGCACAAAACTCGGCAAAGGTACGTCAATGAGAGAGGGTATGCTTCTGGCACAAAATGAAATAATAGTTTATCTCGATGCAGATATCCTGACTTACCCTGAAAATACCATTGACATCCTTGCCGGACCAATTATCAGAGATGAAGCAGATTTTGTCAAAGCATGCTTCTCACGTCAGGCCGGAAGAGTAACCGAACTGGTTGCAAAACCCCTGTTAAGCTTTCTTTTCCCCCAGGTAGCTCATTTCTCACAACCTTTAAGCGGTATGATTGCCGCAAAAAAAAGCTTTCTCAAAAAAATTGATTTTGAAAATGATTACGGCGTGGATATAGGTCTGCTACTCGATATGTATGCACTCGGTGCAAGAATAGTCGAAGTAAATATCGGATATATAGAAAATCGAATGCAAACATGGGAGCAGCTTGGAAAAATGGCCAGAGAAGTTTCAAGAGCAATTTTAAAGAGAGCAAAAGGAATTGAATTGAATAACCTCGAAACACTTGAAAATATAAGTGTAATTCGTACACAAATGGAATATGCAATAAGGGAAAGCCTTAAAGGTCTGAAAAAAATGATAATTTTTGATATGGACAATACTATTCTTGAAGGAAGTTTTATAACAACAGCGGCAAGTGAATTCAATTTCACTGACGAACTCATCAACATTGTGATAGAAAACGGCAATCCCTATACAAGAACAAAACTTATTGCAAAATTGATGAAAGGAAAATCAATTGATGAAATACTTAAAGTCGCCGATAGTATAAATATTGTTAGCGATGCTGCAACTGTAATAAGCCAACTTAAAAGCCGTGGTTATATCTGTGGAATAATCAGCGACAGCTATGATGTAGTTACAAATCATATAAAGAATAAGCTCGATATGGATTTCAGTATTGCAAACGAACTTGAATTTTCCAAAAGTGTTGCAACAGGAGAGGTAAAAGTGCCTTCTTATTTTTTCAGAACTAAGGAGAGTATTTGCCATCACGATATTTGCAAATCGAATGTTCTTTTACATCTTGCAAAAGAATATTCAATTGATATAAAAAATATTATTTCAGTAGGCGACAGTGAAAATGATATATGTCTTGTACGCCACAGCGGAGTAGGGGTATCATTTTGCTCAGGAAATAATTACCTTAACCTTGTGGCGGATATAATTATATCGGAAAAAAGCTTCAGTAAAATACTGGAAATAGCCTATTGAAATCTTTATGTTGTTATGAGAATATTTTCTAAGAAATTTACTATTAAAATACCATCAAAGCTGAATGAATTTATATTTTGTATGTTTAATTATATCTCCTGACGGTTAATTTTAATCAGCATGACAAATTACATCATCCTTGCACTCTGCCTGATAGTTTTTCTTTCATATATATTCGACATAAGCGGAAGATATACAAGGATACCTGGCGTTATTCTGCTCATAGGACTCGGCATAATAATCCAGATCATTGCCAATGCTACAGGGCTACAAATTCCCAATTTAAAACCTTTTCTCCCCGTAATGGGAACACTTGGGCTGATCCTTATTGTAATGGAAGCCAGCCTCGACCTTAAATTTGAAAAGGAAAAAACACTCACCATCATAAAAGCCATCTCTTCAGCAATAGTTCTGTTTGCATTATTTGTTTCACTTATGGCTTTTGTATTGGTAAAATTATTGCACCAACCACTTAGGGTTTCAATACTGAATGTTATTCCTCTTGCAATCATAAGCAGTGCAGTGGCAATACCGTCAGCAACAAACCTTTCCCAAAATCTTAGGGAATTCATTATTTACGAAAGTTCCTTTTCCGACATAATAGGCATCCTTGCATTCGATTTTATTCTATATAATGAAGGTTCTGTGGCTCACGGTTTAATAAAATACTTCGTGTCTGGCGGAATTATTACCGTAATAATATCTATTATCCTTACTTTAGGTTTGGCCTTATTGATGCATAAAGTCAAATACCATGTAAATTATGTAATAATATTAACCTCAGTCATTGCCGTGTATGTTCTTGGAGAAATAGTTCATCTACCATCTCTACTGATGGTAATGATTTTTGGTGTGGTAATGGCTAATAACCGGTTTGTTGAAAATAAACCTTTTGTCAATCGCTACATTGATTTTGAAAAATTCAGAAATGACCTTGAATCTTTTAAAAAAATACTGGGAGAACTTACCTTCCTTGTAAGATCATTTTTTTTCATCATGTTTGGTTTCTATGTGAAAATAGAAGGATTACTGAATAAGGAAAACATAATCATAAGCCTTGCAATTGTACTTATTGTTTTTATGTTGCGCTGGTTATTCTTTGATAAGGTATTGAGAGTATCAGGCAATACTCTCGTGTTTTTTGCACCACGCGGACTTATCACAATCCTCCTTTTTATGAGTATTCCTGAAGAATCAAGAATACCCTTTGTCAACGAAGAAGTAATCACTCTTGTAATCTTTATGACCATAATTCTGCTGATGATCGGAAATATGTTCTACAATCCTCCAAAAGATAAAGCAATATTTGAAAATGAAATCACTAAGCTGGATATAGAAACAACTACTGCTTTTTCCGAAGAAACTCAGGAAAATAATGTATAACAGTCATACATTTTTCTTCTTTACCCTGTTTCCTTAAACTGACTGCAAAGTCAAATATCTTCTTATTGCCTCTGTATAAAAGATTAACGGGTAAAGATATTCGTCGTACCATAACATTGCAAAATAGAGGCCTATAGGTACAGGAGTAAGCTTTTCCCATCTTTCGAGCCATTGAAGTCCCTTTGTACATATTTCTTCATGACCGGGCGTCAAAGCGCTTAAGGCAAGTGATGTTTCTTCTATTGACCCTGGAATGCCTTTACTCCCACCCCAGCTTCCATCGCCATTCTGTTGCGAAATCAGAAAACCTTGTGCTTTTGTAATAAGTTGTGCTATCTCATGCAAAAAATCGTGTTCAGGTCGCTTGAAAGCTATACAATCACTAAGATAAGTACATACTTTTGCAGTACCGTAAACAGGATTCGTCTTGTCGTCAGTCAACTGATTACCGAACCATAATGGCACCCATGAACCGTCTGCCCTTTGATTTTCTACCAGATACTCTTTTGCCCTTAACACACTTTTGTCTATTTTCTTCAATAATTCAGGCGACAACTTGCTATTAAGCTGTTCAGCCGTTTTTAACAATGCTAAAATTGAATGTCCGGTAATATCGGCGCAGCTACTGTCGAACGGTAGCTTACCGAATCCTTTACAAAAGGTTGGAAACCCGCCGTCTTTGTTCTGGATATCTATCAGCCATCTGCATCCGTTTTGTAAAGCTGTTATCTCTTCTTTGCTTCCAGAATAGATTTCAAGCAGAGCCAGTATTGCGCCTGATGTGTCATCCGCATCAGGTACTGAACCCGAATAGCTTGTCCACCCCCAGCCGCCGGGTTTAGCTCCGTTAAATGGATGCTTTTCCCTGAATTGAAGCCTGAGTAAATGATTTCTTAAAATATTGATCTCATCTTCATTTAATACCTCGTAAATATCACTCCCAAGTGCCTTAATTGAAAGGGTTGTAACCCATGTTGACAGATCGGTGTCGATAGGCCATCCGCCATCTTCACGTTGCTGGTTTCGCAAAAACTCAATTCCTTTACTTATAGTTACATTTTCAGTCACGCCAGCGGCAATAAGACACATGGAAACAAATCCCGTAAGAGGTGAGGCTTCCAGAAAACCGCCACTCGGAGGAACAAGAGAGTCTAACTTATCAATAGCAGATTTAACAAACAACTTCCTGAAGGATATATGAGGCAAACCACCCCTTTTGCGTAATGTAAACTGATAAATACCCACTGCTATCAGTGCGGGCAGCGCATAACTGACAACATGCAGATTGAAGAAACGATAAAAAGAGGGCGGTAAAAGTGCAAGTTCAAAAGGCAGTTTTGGAATCTTCTGTGCTGATGATGGCGGAATTATACCACATATAATGAGCATCGAAAGAATTGGTATCGAAAATGTATAATCTTTCCCATAGAAATTCAAAATCGAACCGGTAATAGTCTCCTTATTGAAAGTTATCCCCTTTTCGCCAAGCCAGGCTTCAATACGCTGAATTACCGGTAATCCATTATCACCTCTCTGACAATAGCGTATCGCGGCATAGCAAAGCAGTGTTGTACTTACGTTGCTTACCGAACCCGGCGTATCTCCATAACCTCCGTCAGTATTGATATTCCTGCACAACCAGTTAAATCCCAAATCAATACGTTCCCGGTCAGTTTCTTTTCCAGCAACTTTAAGGCTAACTATCGCCACAGCCGTCGCTAAAGCACTTGTAGCCAGTCTGCCACTCCAGAATCCTTCCTGGTTCCTTTCTGCCAGAAGGCGATCGCGTAAAGAAATATATCTATTGAATATTGCTTCGTGGTCGTCCATCTCATTCAGCTAATGCTCCAAGGGCAAGTAATCCATAAAATGTATATTCAATGTCAGGTTCCATGTCAAGCTTATTCCCATAAAAACCTCCTTTGCAATACATTGAATCAATAAAACTCAAACAATCAGGCTTAATCATGCTTATATCGGCGCCTGAAAACCGCAACGCATATAATGCCACAGCCGTCGACAATAAATCCGGCAATGCTGTTCCATGACCGGCAAAAAAACCACCATGATTATTATAATATGACATCACATTTTTTTGTAACCTATCTACCGGTAAATTAAAGCATTGTCGAATAACCAGCATAGCCGAAATTACCGGACATGTAAGAGAAACGTCTTCGTCCAACTCCGGTAATTGTTTTTTAAACCGATAAAGTCCTTTGTAATCATTCAGATAATAGCAAGTTAAAAGGTTCATAAACATTTCATAAACAGGCAGTTTACTCAATTTTATTTCCTGTGCAGACTTAATTTCTTTTCTTAAAGATTTACTTAATAACTTTTTTTTGCCTGATTTGGCAGCTAAAATAGCTTCACAATATAAATTTACACCTGAAGGAATGGATTGTTCGATTTCTACTTCAATAAATCCTGCAACTGAAGATAAAATTTCTTCTAATCCAAGAGCCTCAGCGAGAAAATAACCAAATAATGTATAATAAATATCGGCCTTACCTGCTTTGTCAATAAATCCACCCGATGGAGACTGGGAACTTTTTATATACCTTTTCAGGCTTTCCACAGCATTAGGTTCCATTATGTTCAAAGATTTCTTCAATGTTCTTTCCAGACTTCTTTCTTTGAAAGTCTGCATTTGTGGCAAATTAAGTAGCTTAGATATATTCATTGAAGGTTTTTCCCACAATCTCATGCAAAGCCAGTTTTAGACCTATGTTATGAAGGTTGCTCAGGCATAAATCAATTCTATGCAGGTATTCTTTGAGAAGGTTTGTTAAAGAATCTGGTATCATGTACTTTTCCATAAGATTTTGCAACTCTGACGCATCGTGCTGAAGCAATGCCTTCCTCATTTGCTTTATATCGCCGTTAACTTTTTCAGCCAGCAAAGAAATCCATATAGATGGATTTTCGAAAGAAATAATGCGGTTTTCGACTGTAAAATCCTCAAGGTCATCTTTTATCTGATATGCAAGTCCTATCAGATAGCTGAACTGATCCAGAACTCCGAGTGTCTGTTCGTCTGCGCCTCCTGCAATAGCTCCAAGAAGAAGAGATACTCTGAAAGCAGCGGCGGTCTTGTTCTCAAAAACAGTTAAAATATCTTTTAATGAAAGTGTTTCATTATTAATACGGCTCATGAGCTCCGTTCCCTGCCCTGTAGAAAGAGCTTTATGACCAAGCGATACAACTTTCAGACACTCTCTGATAACATGCGGTTCGAGGTTACAACAAGCAATAAGTCTGTAGCCCTCACCTATCAAGAGATCGCCAAGGTTTATTGCAACGGGTATGCCATAACGGATGTGCACAGTCTCTTTTCCATATCTCGATAAATCATTGTCCTCAATATCGTCGTGGATTAATGAAGCTTTATGAAAACATTCGACAGAAAGGGCCAGATGCTCCAGAGTTTCCTCATCAGGCTGCTTGCTGAATGCTTCATACGCTAAAACCGTCAGTAACGGTCTTATTCTTTTGCCGCCTGCGAGCATCGTCTCCAGAACAAGCCTGTCGGTGGATGAACCCGACAGGTTCAATAATTTAATAAGCTTCTCCTCTTTAAATATTGAGGTAACTTTATTACTTACATTATTGAGATTCAGCAACTTGAATTCAGTATGTTGATCAAAATTATGAATCTCTTCCATTATCCATTCTTCATCCGCTGTAGTATCCTTACATCCGCATGTAAGTAGTGGGATTCCAATTGCAGGTATGCCGAACTTATTTACAGTGCTGAACATTTTCTGTAAAACTTCGAGGCAGCTCACCCCAATAATTGCATCCACATTTCCGCCTTCAGTCAATTGCGAAGCTATCGTAGTTCCTTCCGCTACAATTGTCATGTATCCAAGGTTTTCAGCTTCCCTGAGAAATTCTGATATATTGCAGTTTCCACAATCGCTGCATAAAAGGCCAAGCTCGTCATAATGTGCTTTGCATAAAAGACTATTTCTCAAACACTGTGGAAGCAAAAGCATCCGGCGATTATATGGAACAGAAGCAACCACGGGACGCCATATCTCATTACCGCAGCAAACCATAACAAAAGCCTTGTAACTTTTATCCCACCCGTACTTTTCTATTAAAGAACCTGCAAGTTCATCGAGAGTATCCAGAGAAACAGGTGGTTCACTTTTATGGGATGAAAAAAAATGTTTCACACTTTTCCGGATGTTACTGCGCACCAGCCGGTCAAAAGGCACAATTAATGATAAATTATTTATAGCTGCCAGCATTATTCACTAATTTCATTCAACCATAAGCACCCATACCAAAAAAAGCTGTTTTTTTTGCCAGCCTGTATATCAGGTTCTTTTCCGGAATCACAGGGCATGATCCATGACTTGTCACCTCAGGTGCATGCTCAAGGTCGGTTATATAACCCGCACGGTTCGATGTATTTAAAGCATAATATTTCGATGCCAGTTCCTTTAACCACCTCGGGTCTTCCATGAAAATACACCCGTTTGTTTTATGCTGAATCTCAGTTTTGAATCCTTTCAGAAACTCTGAGTTTTCATATATGTTTTCCAGTCGACCGTCAGAAATATTTTCACAGGCAAACTGCACTACAGGACAAGGTTCAATATAACCTGCAGAATTAATATGATGGCTCAGGCCCTCAGCAGCAGGGCAAAAAGGCTCGCCCATGGCATCCCAGTATGAATCAATCAGTACGACAGGCAATTTCGTCCTGCCTTCAACGAGGAACTTTCGAAGACGTAATATGTCATCACTGTCAAGAGCCAGCTCATAATTGGGATTATTGCCTGCCGGTCGATAAATATAATACCATACATAAAGCACACCCATGGAATGAAGCATCCGTATAAACTCCTCCGAAAGAGCCATTTCAATATTTGATTTACAGACACTGATAGCCACTCCGGTTATCAAACCTTCACTGGTGGCTGTGGAAATAGCATTCAACGTCCTCAAGTACACATTGCTGCCTCCTCGTCGTATATCGGCTATAGTTTCGTCTCCCTCGAGACTTATTAAAGGAGTAACATTGCCCGCCTCGCGTAGTTGAGATGCGATAGATTTGTTAAAAAGGATGCCGTTGGTAAATAACTGGAAATAACAATCACTATGATTTTTGAAAATTTTTATCAGGTCCTTATGCATAAGCGGCTCTCCTCCAAGTATGCCAAAAAAATATGAGCCTTGTTTTTTGCCGGCTTCTATGATGTTATTTATCTTTTCGAGCGACATGTATTCCTTTTTGCCGTTAGATGAAACCCAGCAGCCCTGGCATCTAAGATTACAGTCGTTTGTGATGGAAATGAACTGGAATGCCGGAAAATGTCCACCGCTTCGGCTTCTTTTCCGGAATTTCCTGATGCCAAGAAATCCTTTCCATCCCATGTTAATCAGAAACTTTCTGCGACATTTTCTATCTACCTTTATGAAATTACTAAGAACCGACATTATTTATCTTACTTTTTTGTATCTTTTTGGATAGCAATGTTTTTTTCCTGAATGGCTCTTTTCATGGCTTCCTCCCTGATAATTGATTGCCGTTGAGCTTTCCGCTTCTCCAGAGCAGTGTAAAGATCATCTCCAAGTAAACTCTTTATATCTTTAGCGTGACGTTGCTGCTCAATTTGTTCGTCAATTTCATCGGAGCCTCCTATAGCACCTCCCTGAGTATATTTTGGGAAAATAATGGCTGTAGCAGGACAAATACGTGCGCAGGCAGGGCAGTTGTTCTTGCATCCCTTTTGATTTACAACCTTTACACTGTTACTGTTCTTTTCATATACTCCGAAAAGACAAAAATCGGCGCATTGCCCGCATCCAGTGCAGCGGGTGTAATCTATTATCGGGTACCACGACGGCCACCCTGAATCTTCCCTGATCTCACGATGAACGGAACTGCCTTTATAACTACCACAAAACCGGTTTATCGTGTCAATAACTTCTTCTTTAGATGTTGCCTGAAGCAAATTGATATGTTCAAAATCTGTCTGCGCGAAAAAATCATTATTAATCTGTTCGAATAACAGTTTCATAGTACGCCTGTAACAGCCGATAACCAGATATTCCGTATTGTTAATAAACAAGCTGGTAAGCAGATTCTTATTACATGCTGCCACACCGCACAGATCGGTTAAAATTGTAACGTCAACATTCAGTTTTTCCAGATACTTACCGATTGTCTGAAGCAGATAAGAATCAATACTTTCGCCTTTGCAATTGCAGAAAAGTATATGTTTTGATTTAAACAGTTCCGTCTGTTCGCTCATTTTTTCACAATATTATTTTTTACCCCATTAATCGGCAAACGCAGTTTTTAATAATGAATATTCCAATATTATGAATACAAAAGCCTATTATTTAATATTTCATTTTTATCAAAAAATATATATAAAAATCAGAGATAAAATTACTTAAAAAATCCCGCAGAAAAAAATGTGTCAGGCGCAAAATAGAAAAACCAGCAATTATAACGAATAGAATATAAATAAATATCGAATATAAATGAATATGATCAATCTGTCGGGTTTGAACTATTAAAACGTACTTTTCTTAATATCATTAACCACCCATGCTTTAAACTCTGCAGCTCTGTTCTTACTGATATATATACGCTCAGGAGGTTCAATATCGGGTGTAATCAGCAACCGGTTGTCGAACCAGATAGTAATATTCTTTACACTGCTCCGGGCAATAATAAATTGTTTGTTGGCACGTATAAAATCTGACGGATTCAATGATTCCTCTATTTGCTCCAACGACTTCGAATAAGGATAGACCTGCCCGTTTTTCAGAAAAATCCGTGTGTTCTTATTGGTCGAATAAAAGAATGATACTTCATTAAGATTTACAGGCAGCAACTTATCCCTGACAGGCACTAATATTTTGTCGTTATACTTTGTAAGTGGGGAAAGATGAGTAAGCTGTGACAGATATTTTAAAATTTCATTATGTGTCAGTTTTTTGAACTTATCCAGAGCTCGCTTCAAATCTTCTTCTTTAATAGGTTTAAGAAGATAATCAATACTGTTAACCCTGAATGCCTCAAGGGCATATTCATCATAAGCAGTTGTAAATATTATAGGCGTTTCGACATTTACTTTATCAAATATTGAAAATGCCGATCCGTCGGATAAGTGAATATCCATTAAAATCAAATCAGGTGGTTCACAGGTGTTAAGCCATCGGATAGTTTGCTTTACGCTTTCGGTACATCCTGCAATCTCAATTGAAGGATCTATCCCTGCAAGAATCTGTACCAGGTTTTCATAAGCCGCAGTCTCGTCTTCAACAATCAGTATTCTCATCATCATCTTTTTTCAGAGGCAGGTAAACATTGAATACTTTGCCATCATTTTCAACTCTTATCTGTTTATTCAATAATAACAAAAAACGATGCTCAAGGTTTTTGAGACCGGTACCGTTTGTCTCAGGCGGTGATAATTTCGGATAGATAGGATTGGATATAACAAGTTCATCCTTATCGTTAAGCCATATTTTTACCTCCATTTTATGCTCACTGTCAATAGTATTATGTACGACTATGTTGTCAATTAACGGGAGTAGTGATAGCACCGGGATTTTAAAATCCATTTTGCTTTTGTCAACTTCAATATTGAAAATAAGCTTATTTGCAAAACGCACTTCCAGCATATAGCGGAATGCCTGTACAAATTCCAGTTCCTCTTCCAGCGTTACCAGTACTTTTTTATCACTTTTCAGAATATAACGAAAAACATCGGAAAGCTTATTTACATATTCGAGAGTAACTTCTTCATTCTTTTTACGAATCAATGAACTAAGGCCGTTAAGAGAATTGAAGAATAAATGAGGATTAATCTGATTAGTCAGCGCATCATATCGGCTTTGCAGACTCTCAATTTTCAACTGCTCGATCTCCTGCTCTTTTCTTCTCTGTTCCGAGTGTAGAAAGGAAAGATATCCTATAAGCGTAGATAAAACATAAGTAACAAAAAATTGAAAAAGTAATACACCTGAGAACCATTCATTTTTCGGATTCAAGGTAAGTGAAAAACCTATATATAAAAAATAAAAAGTTAAAGTTATCAAAAATGAATTGATAAACCGTTTTTTGACTTCTGGCGTCTTGATTTTACGAAAGTTGTATATTAACAATACAAATATCAACGCAGAGAAGTAAAGATACCTGAAAATGAAAAACAATAAATGTGCAGTATGTTTTGACTCTCCTAAAAAGCTGCGTTCCATCAAGAAAAGAGAAATGTTCGGATAAATAACGACAATTCCACTGATTAGACTGATAATCAATAGCTTTGTTGTAGAATATTTTTTCAAGGTATCTTCTTTTACCGTTGCTCCCCCCTGTTTGTTGCTGTTTATTAGATTATTTGTTTTCAATGTAATTGTATAAAGATATATATCCGTTTCCCATTTTTAATAATAGAATTATGAATGATAATATTGTTAATTTTTAAGCCTTCTGAGCTGACAGATTATATATTGAAAAAAGAAAAATTATTACTACTCATTATTCTTTTTATTATTTAATCTTTTGAATAAATATAAAATTTATTCAACGCTTCGATTTTGTTTTGTAAATTACTATTAATAATTCATTAAATTAAAAAATGACAGAGGTAAATTTCGTTACTTATCCGGATTATAAAGTTAATTCAATCTTCCTGTCATATATTCAGCCAATATGTAAATTTCAGGTTAATTGATCGAAACCGGGGTTCAAACCCGTCAGTTAGATAATTATCATTATAAACCAGATAGAGATCGGAAAGGGGTGCAAAACGCCATTGAATTCTCGAATTGATACCCAGATTCTTATTCTGGTTGCTATATTGAATAAGTGTTGCCCAGAAAAGCGACTTACTGAACGTAATATCAATCTTCGGAATTAAAAGCAATAAATTGGCATCAGGGTAAGGATCAGGTAATCGTATCCCGTTGAAATTCATTCTGAAGCTTAATAACACCCACGGCTGTTTCCTGAATGTTAATCCGCCCGACAGAGAATAATTATGTCCGTTATAAAACTCCCCGGCAGTTGCTGTTGCATTGAAAGAAAATACTCCTGCCTGATTGGATTGATATTGAGTAGTAAACTGATTAAAATTGTAACTCTTGTTGCCGGGCAAAGGCAAAGTTCCTTCAGTGCGCGTAGGATCAAATGGATAAAACAGAAATACGTAACTGTTTGAATATTGTAGTTCAAGGGTTGCCAGATTCTTAAATTCAGAATTCCATGAAATTATTAAATCCTGATCGGTTTTTTTAAAATCAAGTCCGGGCTTCCAGTAAACTATGGATAAAAATTGAAAGCTATACCTGTTAATCATTCCTTTAGCCGGATAAAAACTTCGTTGAATCGAATTACCCGATTTAAAAATATCGCTGCGCGGAATAAACCCGAGATCAGACCTGAATTCCTTGTCAACATATACAAAGTCAGTAGTTAAATTATATTTTCTTGTATTATAAGTAAGAGTTGCCTGGGAAGAATAATTTCCTTCGTTATCGTCGGGCTGAAATGACTTATGCACATAAAATTTCCCTGTCCAGATATTATCAGCCGAAGCAAGATTATATTCAATACCTGCCACCCGATTATAGGTATCTTTACTGTCAAGAAAATCATAATCCTCAAAAGATTGACGGTTCAGCATAAAGAATCCGACATTGGACCTTGAAAATAGTTTCCTTTGTAAAGCCAGCATCATATTATTATTTGAAGCAATCCGGTTATCGTCATCTTCTGCCGTTTGAATATTCAAAAAACCCAATCGCCAATCATGGCCAAGTTTACCGCTAAGTCTCACGCCACCTATTATTCTGTTTTCAATCAGGTTGCCTGAACTGTCCCTTGCAAGTCCGATCCTTCGAGAAAAAAACGGATTTGCATCTATGCTGCTGCCAAAACTTCCGAAAAGATCGCTGTTATCTATAAAAAACTGTCGCTTTTCAGGAAGCAGTACCTCAAAACGGGTAAGATTTGTGACAATATCGTCAACTTCCACATTTGAAAAATCGGGATTCACAGTAACATCAAGATTTATAGCATTGCCTATGGCAATTTTTGCATCGGCTCCGATTTTAAGTCTGTTATCGCTTTCTTCTATTTCAAAATCTTTCTGTGAAAATGCATTAAAATATGGTATAAAAGCCAAAGGCGAGTGTGATTTGCCGAGTGGTTGTTCAAAAATAAGATTGCCCATAAAAGCGAGACTTGAGAAGAGTTGATTTTGCGGAACACGAGCCCATGCACTTTGTTCATTGCTTTGAAGATTCCAGCGATAACATTGGAAACGCCACTGTTTTTCTCCCTCTTTGAATTTAAAGGAGCTCAATGGAATTGCAATCTCCACGATAAAATGATCATCATAGATACTGCTTTCGGTCTGCCATTTCACATCCCATGTCGTATTGAGATCTTTTCCACCGCCTGATACAAGTACTTCCCTTTGAACTCCATAAGGTGTTACACCAAACAAAAAAGCATTAGTGCCATCCCTGAAAGTATCGAACATCATGGTTACATTATCACTCGAGGCTCCGCCAAAATCTCGTCGTAAACTTGAAACTACACAATTACCGCGAGCTTTGTTTGCTCGTATTCCTGCGTATAATGTATTATTATTATACAACAACATTAGCTCCGTCTGATATTTTGCTAAAACTGTGTCGGAAGGGAAATACTGCCAGAAATCAGTTGCTTTTTCTGCTTCTTCCCATGCTGGTTCATCCAGAATACCATCTATCTTAATATTATCTGTAATATATTTTACAGTTATACTCCGCGATGGTTCCTGAGAAAAAAGGGGATAAATAAGAAATATTAATACGAAAATATTTAAAAATCGAATTATTATCATTTTCTATCAGGCCATAAAATGAATCATCTGGCAACTCTAATACACATTAGCCGTTTTTGATCTCTTATAAGAAGCTTGCCGTCTGCAAGTGCTATTGGAGCCCAGTTTTGACCGGCTTCAAGAATTGCGGCAGAAGCTATTGGCTTAAAGGCAGTTGGATCGGGCTCTATCACATATAAAGAGCGATTGCCGTCTGTAGCCAGTATGACACCATCAACAAGGATCATACTTCCTTTATCAAATAAAGGCGAACGCATTGTCTTCCACATAACCTTGCCATCCATATTCATACATACCAGTCCGTCACGTTTACTGTTGGTCGAGAACTGACCATAGAAATAACCGTTATATAATATCGGCGGTTTTGTATGATCACCAAAATCGTTATGTTTGAAAAGTTCCGTAACACCATAGTTTCCGTCCGGCTTTTTCTCGACCTTTAGCATAACCACTCCATGCTCATATCCGCCTGCAACCAGCACTCTATTATTACCGGCATCGACAGCGCTAGGCACTGAAATATGACACTCCCAGTCATTATACTCCCATAAAATTTTCCCTGTAAGCGGTTCTATTCCAACTATATTACCCGGAGTATATGGCAACTCCTTATGCCCAATAGGGTTAGTAGATGAAATAACAACTACAATATGGTCTTTACCGTCAATTTTTACAACTGAAGGACTGGCGTATGATTCATTTACAAGATTTCGTGTTTTCCATACAACATCACCTGTAAGCTTATTATAGGCAACAGCACCGGCATCGGGTGCCTGGGATAACACAATAAGTAAGTCGCCGTAAACCAGAGGACACTGGGTTATAGCCCATATCGGAAGTTTATCGCCACCAAAATCAGTCCAGATATTCTTATGCCATACGGGTTTGTGAGTGTTAATGTCGAAACAGTAAAGGTCTCCGTTGTGACCGCACGAATAAACATAATTGCCGTCTGCAGCAGGAACGCTTCGTGAACCGGGAAACTGAACACGTCCTGGAGCATCATAACTGTAATTCCATAATTCCTTGCCGCTGGAAAAATCGAAGCATCGCATTACATCGGCAACATCTCCATTCCTGTCGAGTAAATAAACTTTACCGTCTTTGATGACAGGCCCGCCAAAACCAATGCCAACATCAACTGTCCAGAGGACTTCCGGCCCTTTCTCAGGCCACGAACGCAATATACCCTTCTGGTCAGATGTACTGTTCCTGTAAGGCCCGAGATACTGAGGCCAGTTCTTTATGTCTTTCTTACCTTGCGTGCAGCTGTTTAAAGCGCAAAATAAAAAGACTATGACCGGAATAAATACTTTATTTTTCATTTTTCTTATGATACTTAATAATGAATCATCTGGCAACCCTGACACACATTAACTGTCTTTGATCTCTTATAAGTAGCTTGCCGTCTGCAAGTGCAAGGGGTGCCCAATTCTGAGTCGGACCTCCGACTTTTGAAGCTACAGGATCATTATCCGATCCTGTTCCTCCTTCTGAAAGTATATCTGCTGATGCCAGAGGTTTGAATCTGGACGAATCCGGCTCGATGAGATATAATGTGTTTCTGCCGTCGGTAGCAAGAATCAGTCCATCGGCCAGTATCATACTGCCTTTATCAAATAAAGGGTTACGCATTGTTTTCCACATAATTCTGCCATCTATACTCATACACACCAGACCGTCGCGGCGCTCATTGGTAGAATATTGAGCATAGAAATATCCATCGGCAAGTATCGGTGGTTTTGTATGATCTCCAAAGTCTGGATTTTTATAAAGTTCTGTAACTTCATAAGTGCCATCGGTCTTCTTATCAACTTTTATCATTGCAGCACCTGCATTGTACCCGCCAACTATCATCACCCTGTTTTGGCCGGCATCATATGCACTGGGTACAGGAACTGTACATTGCCAGTTTGTATACTCCCACAGGATTTCTCCTGTGATCGGATTGATTCCAACAACTTTACCATTGATAAGCGTTGGTCTAAATTGTGGAGGAGGTCCATCTCTTCGTTCGCCCTGGGGAGGTTGTCCCTGTTCACTCTGCGGTGGTCTGGCTTGGCTGCTTTCACCCTGTCCAGACCTTTCCTCTCTCCGGCCTTCCCTGGGAGGCCGCCCTCCCGGAAATACCATTTCGGCAGCTGTTATCATCACCACATGATCTTCCCCTGAAATTTTTACTATTGCAGGGCTTACATAACCGACAGGACCAATAGATGGTGTTTTCCATTTAAGCTCACCGGTAAACTTATCATACCCTACAACACCGGCTTCTGGTGCCTGTGAAGCGATAATAAGCAGGTTGCCGTATATCAGGGGACACTGTGTAACTGCCCATGTAGGTAGCCGTTGGCCACCGAAATCAGTCCAGACATTCTTATGCCAAACAGGTTTGTGAGTGTTAATGTCGAAACAGTAAAGGTCTCCGTTGTGACCGCACGAATAAACATAATTGCCGTCTGCAGCAGGAACGCTTCGTGAACCGGGAAACTGAACACGTCCTGGAGCATCATAACTGTAATTCCATAATTCCTTGCCGCTGGAAAAATCGAAGCATCGCATTACATCGGCAACATCTCCATTCCTGTCGAGTAAATAAACTTTACCGTCTTTGATGACAGGCCCGCCAAAACCAATGCCAACATCAACTGTCCAGAGGACTTCCGGCCCTTTCTCAGGCCACGAACGCAATATACCCTTCTGGTCAGATGTACTGTTCCTGTAAGGCCCGAGATACTGAGGCCAGTTCTTTATGTCTTTCTTACCTTGCGTGCAGCTGTTTAAAGCGCAAAATAAAAAGACTATGACCGGAATAAATACTTTATTTTTCATTTTTCTTATGATACTTAATAATGAATCATCTGGCAACCCTGACACACATTAACTGTCTTTGATCTCTTATAAGTAGCTTGCCGTTAGAAAGTGCAATTGGCCCCCAGTTCTGTCCGGCATTAAGAATTGCCGCTGAGGCAAGAGGTTTAAAGCCTGATGGATCAGGTTCTATTACATATAGAGTGCGATTGCCATCGGTAGCCAATATAACGCCATCAACAAGGATCATACTTCCTTTATCGAATAAGGGTGAACGCATTGTCTTCCACATCACCTTGCCATCCATATTCATACATGCAAGGCCGTCTCTTCTTTCGTTCGTCGAATACTGAGCATAGAAGTAGCCGTTATGTAATATTGGCGGTTTTGTATGGTCGCCAAAATCTATATTTTTATAAAGTTCCGCAACACCGTAAGTACCGTCGGCTTTCTTCGTTACTTTTATCAATGCAGCACCTGCTTCATATCCGCCTGTAATTAAAACTCTGCCTTCTCCGGCATCAACTGCACTGGGTATAGGAATAATACATTGCCAATTCGTATATTCCCAAAGAATTTTACCGGTAAGGGGGTTAATTCCAACAACTTTGCCTCCACTGGCGCTTTGTCCGCGACCAGCTGCTGCGGTAATCATAACAACATGGTCTTCACCGCTAATTTTTACTACTGCAGGACTCACATAACCGGCAGCACCAATAGAAGGAGTTTTCCATATCATATTTCCGGTTAACTTATTATAGGCAACAACACCCGCCTGAGGAGCCTGTGATGCGATAATCAGTAAATCACCGTAAATAAGGGGGCACTGTGTAATTGCCCAGGTCGGAATCTGTCCACCACCGAAATCAGTCCAAACATTCTTATTCCATACAGGCTTGTGTGTGTTGATGTCGAAACAATATAAGTCGCCGTTATGACCGCAAGAATAAACATAATTGCCGTCCACAGCCGGCACACTTCGCGAACCAGGATACCGGACAGAGCCTGGAGCATCATAACTAAACCTCCATAATTCTTTGCCGCTGGAAAAATCGAAACACCGCATTATATCGCTGACATCGCCATCTCTGTCGAGTAAATAAACTTTACCGTCCTTGATGACAGGCCCGCCAAAACCTATGCCTACTTCAACCGTCCATAGTACATCCGGACCTTTCTCAGGCCATGAACGTAATATACCTTTTTCAGGAGAAGTACTGTTTCTTTTCGGCCCAAGGTACTGCTGCCAGTCCTGTGCACAGACATTCGCAATGCTGACTAACAAGACAATTATTGGAATACACAATTTACCTTTTTTCATTTTTATTACTTTTTAAAAATTTATTAATATTAATTATTGTTATAGTTCTCAATTGTTTTCTCATCTATTTTAGTTAATTAATAATCCTTCTTCCAGCATAACCATTTTATCGGCAATATTATCCGGAACAATGCCATGTGTTGCTAAAAGAACTGTTATTCCTTTTTCATTCCTCATATTACTCAGGCATTTTAAAATTTCTTCAGCGGTTTCATAATCCACCGAGGCAGTCGGTTCATCTGCAAGAATGATTGACGGTTGCTTGACCAGTGTTCTGATAATTGCGACTTTCTGCTGCTGCCCAATACTTAATTCTTCAGGCAGGAGATCTATTTTGTCTGATAAGTGAAATTGTTCAAAATATGGCATAACCAATTTTTGAATTTCTTTTTTCGAAAGATTTTTAGGCGCCAGCGCTATTTCTATATTCTCATAAACATTGTAAGTAGGAAGCAGATTATAATTCTGGAAAATTATCCCTATTTTGTTTAATAACAGGTAGCTCAGAGATTTATTGTTAAGTTTATTTATTATCTGCTCATCAACTCTTACTGTACCCGATGTTGGTACAATTAACCCGGCAATAAGATACAACAATGTCGATTTCCCGGCACCTGAACGGCCTTTAATAAGGATAAACTCAGCTTTCTCCACCTTCAGATTTATATTTTTGAGAGCTTCGATAATCCGGCCTCTACTTTTATACTGCTTGCTAAGGGAAACACACTCTATAACAGGTTTACTCATAACTGACTTTTTTAACTGCTCACAAATAATTCTTCATAATATCACCTGCCTTTGAATGATATATTTTTATAATGGGGAAAATGCTGGCAATGAATGCTCCGGCTAAAGAAAGACAGTATAAGAGGAGAATGTTGGAAAAATGAAATTCGAATTCTAAAGATTGAAATAGTGGAATTTCAATACCATTTAATATCTCAATCAAAACGACACCGATTAGAATGCCAAATGTTACCCCAACAATTGAGTTTATGAAAGAAGCCATAAGTATATTTATACTAAGATCGAAATCTGTCCACCCGAGTGACTTTAAGATACCTATTTCTCTAAATCTTTCAATAAGATAAGATAACTGAGTTTTAGCTGAAAAGATGACAAGAAAAATAAAAATCATTAAAGTCAGCCCTATGGAAAACTTATCAATAATAGACATCACTTTACTGGCAGGCTGATAACAATTATAGCTTGAAACAGTGAATTTATTCATAATATTTTGAATACGTTTCATTACATCATCCTGCACACGGGAATCATTCACTTCGACAAGAATTATATTCATATCGAAATAGGGTGCACTGCAATGAAGCTTATCTTTAAGAATAGTCCTTACAGACTCGATTGGAGCATAAAAATCAGCTTTGACAGGTTTTATTCCGGAATTTACAATTCCAGCCAAAACCATATTACCGCCAAAGATTTTCAATGTATCACCAGGTGAAAGATTATGTGCAGCAGCAAACGATTGTTCTGCAATAAGTTCATCTGGATTATCCGATAAAAATTTACCTGCAATAAGATTTGTGCGGTCACATACATTTGTTTTTGTGGCTATACTTGTAGTGTCTATCCCGCTTATTGATATATCTGATTTAAAACGATTATCGTACACCTTATACAATATGCATGGAGCAGCATCTCTTACACCTTTGACATTCTTTATAGTCTGCATCAGCTTACTTTCCAGCATTAATGTTTTAACTCCTTCGGCAACTAGGGAACCATTCCCAATTCCACTTGTACAACAATTAGTATCCGTGGGTATGTAAACTATGAAATGAGTTCCGGTGCTCTGCAGTATCCCATAGGATTCTTTCTTATTCGAACCTGCAATACAAAATATTACAAGAATAAACGTCGTTGCGACGGCATATCCAGTAATAGCGAAGATAGTCCTCCAGAAATGTCTGGATAATTCTTTAAAAACATATTTCATATATATACATATATGTATATTTATATATATTTAATGTTATCTTAAATTTCAATAAATTATCTGACAATTAATTATTTATTGATTGTAAAAGAAATAGTTTACAATTCAATTTTAAATATAAAACAGATATTACTGAGATAAATTTCATAATAAAATATGAATGTGCATTTTAAAATATGAAAAACAATATTACCTGAATAATTTCTTTATTAAAGAATATCGTGCATAAAAAAGAAAAAAAGTGAATAATCACGAATAACACAAAGACTTTGGAAGCATATTATATTCCGGAATTTCAGCTTACAAAAATAATAAAACTAAGAATCAGCTGTAAAGTCACTCCTCAAATTCTGCATCAAATTGTAGCAATAAATATCAAACCGATGGAATCTCAGAATTTTGCATAATGAGTCTTTTTTGTTTTTTGCATCACAATTTTTTCTTCGGTAAATTATTTTAACTCATTGATAATCTGTGTTGCAAGTGTAATTGGCCCGATTCTGGGAGGCGCATTAGTACATGTCGGCTGGAGATTTATATTCTACTTTAACATTCCTATCGGATTAATCGGTACAATATGGGCAGTACTTCAGTTAAAGGAATTGAATGTACTTCCCGAAAAACAAAAATTCGACTGGAAAGGAGCAATAATATTTACTTCAGCAATGATAGCTTTATTATTGGCCCTGACATTTGGAGGTTTTCATGGATGGACTAATATACGTGTAATAGTGTTATTTATATCCGCTTTTTTGTTACTGGGCTCATTTCTATTAATCGAAAATAGAACTGATCAACCGATGCTCGATCTTGAACTTTTCAGGACAAGGATTCTTTCATTTGCTTACTGCAGCAATTTACTCAATGGAATTGCACGTGGAGCCGTAGTGTTTCTATTAGTATTTTATTTTCAGGGTATTAAAGGCATCTATCCGGTAACGTCCGGTATTCTACTTGCCCCATTTGCCCTTTCAATGATGATTATGGCTCCTATAAGCGGAAGGCTTTCAGATAGATTTGGTTCGAGAGAACTCAGTTCAATAGGGCTATTCATTTCTGCATTAGGTATGCTTGGTATGGTGAGAATAAGTGCCGATTCGTCTGTTGGTCAACAGCTTGCTCAAAAACTGAACATTTTTTATGCAGATCGTGAAATCATCAGGGAAGCTGCAAAACAACTTTCATTACTCGAAGAAGACCTGGAAACGAGAGATGAAAAAATAAGTTCATTCTGAAAATCATTCTTCCAGTCATTCGCTTTTGTAGAACCCGATGTATATATTCCGCCTAAAACTTTTGCCCCTACCGATCTCGAATTATTTAAAACCGAATCAGAGATAATAAAGCGTATCGCAAAAGAACGTTCATCTGTTATTATCGGACGATGCGGCTCATATGTTCTCCGGGAACATCCAAATCATATAAGCATATTCTTACATAGTGATAAAAACTTCCGGAAAGAACGTATTCAGAAAATATATAATGTCTCGGAAAAAACCGCAGAAAAAATGATCGAAAAATGTGATAAAGAAAGGGCTCTTTATTACCGTAAATTTACTGGAAAAGACTGGATGGATATGACACAGTATAACATAACGATTGATACGGCGAAAATAGGATTGGATAACTGTTTAGAGCTTATTATGTATTATATACAATTAATTGGAAAATGTTAAAAAACATTACAGGAAAAATATCGATGTAAAGAATGTTTTTAATTGGACAAAACCAGGTTCTTAGAATATAGAAATTATTATGAATTGTTTAATTGAAAAAACCGGGACAGTATTTCTTCTGTCTGTTTTTCAGAAAACCCATTTCCCTCAAAATTATTTCTTGTTATATCTATCAGTTCATCAATAGATTTGCATTTATAATACTGTAGCCATTTATTCTCATATTCTCTGCCTCCCAGAGAAAGATTGACTAAGGTCGGAATGTCTATAATGTCAAATGAGAATTTATCCTTGCACGGGTAATATACCATTCCACAAAGTTGACAAATATTTGACAGGCAATCGGATTTAGTGTCAAAAACTTTTGCCGAAAGAGTTTCAATAAAGTTAGTAGCCATATTGGCTAACTCGGGAAATGTAATCATTGGTGTACCTCCACAACATATCTCTCCTCCGTTGATTATCTTCAGACCGGGAATAGCCTCAAGTAGTTTTTTCGTTGATTCATTGACTCTGGTGCGGCGGCTCATGCATGATTCGTGCAAAACTATCTGTTTGTTCAAAGGTTTTACAAAATCTTCTTTTTTTAGTTTTTCTCTCAGGAATTCAGTATAATACTGTACCTCGTAATCCATTTCGACAAATTCCAGCTTCGGATACATTTCTGTAAAGAGCCGGTAACAACCTGCGCAGGCAAGAATTACCTTTTTGGGAGAAAAAGCTTTTATATTCGCCGTCAACTCTTTGATTTTATTTTCTGCCTCAGCTACCATACCGGCAGCAGGTCCAAGCGGGAAACCGCAACACAAATCGCCTCCAGCCAGGGCAATATAATCAATGTTCATCCTGTCCAGAATATCCAGCAAGGAAAATACAATATGTGGAAAAGCAGGCAAAGTGCAACCTAAAAAAATCAAATAATCTGCTTTTTGATTCGATGATGAAGCTTTATTAACCCATCTTATTTCGGAAGGACTTATTTGAATAGCCGAAAGTACCTTCCACATATCAAATATCTCCATGACATGATTAACCGCTTCCGGTATTTTACCTTTCTTAGCCAATCTCATTTTGACAGCTTCAAATATTTGTAAAATATCAATATCCAGGCTGCATGAATCTGAGCATTTGCCACAACTGGCACACTTAAAAACTTTCTCACATACTTCTTCCGACAAAACTCCATCTTTTAAGTATCCTATTATATCCTCAATGACTTTTTTAGAATCCGTATCCTTTATTGAAGTTTGCGGTAAAAGAGTACAATTCTCAATACATTTGCCACAATATGTACATCTGCTATAAATACTCCGGTGTGAGATGCCATTGTAATATTCTTCTAATGTCGAATATTTTTCATTTGTTATACCCATAATATTTATTTTTTGGAATTTCTGTTTCTGTAATCCTGCTTATATGAAAGTTTCACGATAATAATCTTTAATAGTTATAATATATATTCTTTCATAAATGATGATCATAATGTAAATGTATGTATGTATAATTCATTTACAATTAAAAGCGGCAATAAAACTAATAATACTGATATTTTTATTCCTTTCATTTTTTGAGTTCATGATGAAAATCTCACAAATAGAACAAATCAGGTTTTAATTAACTGTTAATTAAGGTATAAAAAAGAAAAATTCAGGATTTTTCCCGAATAAATAAACATTTATACTCAGGTCATAATGTGTTCCTAATTAAGATTTTTTCTATTTTAATCACCCATATTTCTAACTACTATAATAAACACTCTTCATCTTTAGTCCGCTTTTAAACCGAATATAAAAATAGCTGATTGTGATCTTTTATATCCGGCTTTAATAAAAGGTGAGACGTCAGTTAAATCCTTCGAAAAACAAGATCATTCTCAGTTATAATGATTCTGTTAACCAAATATGGCATTCCATAAAACTATAAATTCGGGAACGACCCATACCACCCTCACCGACTACTCAGCGCCAGTGGAATGATGCAATATCAACCCGCCAGGAAGTTGAATATCTTATTCAGAATTTATATTTGCATGCAAATGTAAAAATCTGAGTCTCATAATAGTTTTGGTATTCAACATCAAAACCATCTCCATCTAATTTCTGACGGATACCCATTGTATTGAATATGTCGGTGGCAGACAGATTAACTTCCAGCTTATTCCCAGCCAGGGATTTCTTGATGCCCAGGTCAATTCCTCCCCGTGAAAGTTCTTTTCCCTGCCCAATGTTCTTCGAACTGAAATACTGGGCAGTTGCTTCTATCTGTAAGCCGTTGGACAGAGTGAACTGATTTATCATTTTTGCAAAGAAGGGTATGTCTGTCTTCTCACTGATTGAATAAGACTGTGGTACCGGGAAGTTGATCACGCCGCTGTGCCTAAAGATCTTGTTTCTGTAAACATTCGTACTTACAGAAAGCTTCCATGCTTTGGATATCTTCTGGTCAAAGGTTAGTTCTACCCCAGAATTAGTGGCTTTCCCTAGGTTGTCATATGCCTTGATGGTTATCTCACTATGTAATGGATCCTGGATGTAGATCCTGGTATAATAGTCGTCAATTATCTTATGATATACCGATGTATAGAATGATCCGGTTTGCCAAATGTATTTATGTGCCAGTTCAAAGTTTTGGGTGAACTGAGGTCTGAGTAAAGGATTACCGATCTTCAGAAGTTCGGGATCGTCATATTTTGGGAATATCCTGAGGATATCTTCCCCTGGTCGATCAATACGACGATTGTAAAACAAGGATATCCTGTTTGATTTATTGGCCTTAAGTGTGAATCGCACATTAGGGAAAAGTTTGAAGTAATTATATTGGTCCTCAGTAAAATAGATGTTGGGTGCGAATTTGTATTTCACATTTGTGTATTCTCCACGTAATCCTGCCTCTATGTCTGCCTTTAAAAACTCTGCAATAAGGTTAACATAGCCTCCTGCAATATCCTCATCCCATTCTGACCAGTCTCCGAAATTAAATATCAGGGCAGTATTCGCCGGATCTTTTGTCATAGTATAGGAAATGGGCATGTGACGCAATTTGCCTGAAAACCCTGCTTCCAGGCGACCGAACGAAAGAGGCCGTATATAGTCGGATGTTAAAAAGTAAACATACTCAGGTGCCAGTACTCTGGTTCTGTCAGTATTGATTACCGGGTATGGCGACGGGCCATCCTGGCTAAGATCATATGTTTCGTCCTCCCATCCTTTAGTGAAAAGGAACTGGGAATTGAGTTCGTGTCCGGCCTGCCGGAACCGGAATTTATGCTGAAGGGTTATATTGGTAAAGCCTGTACCCTCACTTTCGTGGAACCCCCATTTTCTTAACGGTTCCTGATAGTCCTGATTCCCGAAATACCATACTCTCGTGGTATCGATATGCCATTCATAGTCGTAAAGGCCGAACAAAGTTATCGTCTGATTCGGAGTCAGATTCCAGTCGATGCCAAGCTTTAAATTATAGTGATTTTGAGAACGGTTTTCAGCCACCTGGCTTTCAGTTATATCTCCGTTATCATAAAAACGGGTTGTGAATTCGTTATTCGGAAGCCTGCGCTGATGTATAAGATACGATTGCCAGTATAGATTGATCTTTTCTGTTTTATAATTCAGATTGAATGAAGGAGTAAGTTTCCAGTTATTAGAATAGCTTGCCATTCCGGTCGGAAGGTCGGCCTTTCTTTTGGTAATCATTCCTATTCCCGGAGCCAGTCCTATGTCTCCTGTAAATCCTTTGACAGCTGATTTTTTAAATTTAATGTTTACAATTCCTGCCATGCCGGCTGCATCATATTTTGCAGAGGGATTGTTTATTATCTCAATGCTTTCGATCTGGGATGCGGGAATATTCTCAAGACCTTTCTGACTGCCGAAACCGGTCAGACTTGATTGCTTTCCGTCAATTAAAATTACTACTTTGTCGCTTCCACGCAGAATTATTTTGCTTTCCTGGTCTATGACCACGCCGGGTAATGTTTTTATGATGTCGAGGGCAGATCCCGTGTATCCGGAAATGAAGCTGTCGGCCGAGTAGCTTTTTCTGTCGAGAGCTGCGGAAACAGCCTGTTTCTGACTGACCACACTAATTTCACCTAGTTCTACATTTGATGTCTTAAGGTAAATGTTACCCAGATCGAGCACTTTGTTAAGTGAGCCAACAATTACCCTGTGTTTCTCAGATTCAAAACCAATATACGATATAAGGAAGTCGTATTCACCCGATGGCAGGTTGAAAACCGAAAATCTCCCGTCCTCATCTGTAATTGTACCGGTTAAAAGTTCTGTCGAACCTGCTTTAAGTACTGTTATAGTAGAACTTATCAAAGGTTGCCTGTCTTCCATCGAAAGCACTCTTCCTGAGATGGTTGACTGGGCAAATGAGTTTAAGGTGACAAAAAACAAAAAAATCAGTGAGAAATGTTTTTTCATTTGATTATTAAATTTTAAGATACAACTTAAAATATTGACAATCTTAAAATAGTTTTATTCCTTTGGATGTTACAATTTTCCCAAAAATCACAAAAGATACCTGAAAAATTATTTTTATAACAAGAAATTTCCTCAGGCTCAGGGAAAAAACCTGATGCCGTTTATCCGGATGATGATTAAGCGGGTATATGTACATTTTGATGTAGTTACAAAATAATGAAAGAACGATGAAGTAAGTTTGAGTGTGGCAGACCTCCTTTGCCAAGACTTCAGACTTCGTCTGATATAGTCCAGCAAAGCGGGGCAACGCAGGAGGTAGATGCGAGTGTTAGAAAACTGAGCAATGTTCGGCCAAGCTCCAACTAGTTCTGTTTCAGTAACCATTACGGTACTTCCCGCCTGCCCGAATGACTTCGGTCGTTCGGGCAGGGAACCCGTATCATATTAGTACCCGGAACGGGACTTGAACCCGTACAGGCATTACTGCCCACAGGATTTTAAGTCCTGCGTGTCTACCATTCCACCATCCGGGCTAAAAATGTTTTTCAACAATGAGACCACGCAAAAATAGTCAAAATCCCGAAAAACATTTTAATATTTAAAAAGTACCGGTTTGCCGAAACCTACTTTCTCTAGTTCCTTAGCCTGCGTTTTTGCATCTCCCACAACAACATAATACATCCGTGAAGGATCGATATATTTCCTTGCATATTCTAATATCTTATCTGATGTCAGGTCTTTGACAAAGGCTTCCTCCAGTTTTATATAATTCTTAGGCAGGTTATAGGCGCTCATTGTGTTCAACATGTCGGCCAGACTACCAAGTGTTTCAAATCTTAGAGCATTACCTCTCATAAGAGACGATTTAGTGAAATCAACATATTCCTGTGGAATATACTGCCTGTATTTCTCCATTTCGTTCTTGAAAATTGTCACCGACTCGAGTGTTGCATTTGTCCGCACTCGTGATGATGCAATAAAAGCACCATAATTTTTCCCACCCGAGAATGATGAGCGAGCCCCATAAGTAAAGCCTTTTTCTTCTCTAAGTATCAGGTTAAAAATACCATTAAATGAACCTCCAAGTTTATAATTGGCAACCGTTGCAGGGTAGAAATCAGGATTGCTCCTCGGTATTGCAGGTGCGCCGATTGAAATAACCGATTGCTTTGCGCCAGGGACATCAACCAGGTAAATAATGGATTTTTCCGGTGGCCCGGGTAACTTAATTTCAGGCAGGGAAACCTCTTTTGGCTGCCATTTTGTATTAATAGTCGTCAGTGCCTTTTCAACTCTCTCCTGGTCAACATCACCCACTACAATAAATCTTGCTAAAGAAGGATAAAAATAATCATTATAGAAATTTTTTAAATCATCAATAGTTATCGACGCTACTGATTCCTCTGTTCCTGTAAGGTCATAAGATAGAATGCTGTTCCCGTAAATAAGCTTATTAAGGGTGAGCGACGCCAGATAATCAGGATTCGCGGCATTGCGTTTCAGATTGTTTATTATTCGGCTTTTAGCAAGCTCGAATTGCTCTTTATCCCACCTGGGTTCAAGAAGCATCTCCTCAACAAGGCTTATTGATTTCTCAAAATTTTTAGTGAGTGCGTTGGCACTTATTGAAATATCCTCATTACTCGCTCTTACGTATATTGAAGCACCTATAAATCCTATGGCGTCTTCAAGTTCTTCAGGAGTTTTGTTTCTTGTCCCTTCATTCATCATTACCGCCACCATATTCGCCAATCCTGCCTTTTCCGGAGTATCGAGCAAACGTCCACCCTCAATTACAAGAGTATATTGAACAAGGGGAAGTTCACTATGTTTAATCCCCCATATTTTTATACCATTAGATAAACTATCTGTCCATGGTTCGGGAATTGTAACTTCAGGATCAGGTCCGATTGGAGGCATTTTACTGCGGTCAATTCTGGTTGGTGTTTTAGCAATAGGTTCTTCCTTGATTTCGTCAATTTTTACTTCTGCCGCTTTTGTCACATCTTCTTCTATTATCCCTGCACTCACCGATCCTTCTGCAATTAGATTTACCTGTCCTTTGGGCACAAAGCTTGTCTCAACAAAGTTTTTGCCTTTAAGATATTTTTCGTAAACTCTTTTTATGTCGTCCATATTAACGGCCAGAATATTTTCAAGGTCTTTCTTATAAAACTCAGGATCTCCTGTATTCATCACATATTCAGCTAATGCGAAAGACTTACCCAGTACACTCGAAAACCTCGAAACAAAGTTTGTTTCATTTCTCGCTTTAATTCTTGTAAGATCATCTTCAGTAAAGCCCTCTTTTTCAAATTTGTCAAAACTCTCAAATATTGCTTTTTCAACTTCAGTCAGGTTAACTCCTTGATTTGCCGTTATTGAAATAGTGAAACTGCCTGCAAGTTCCTGAGAACTGTTTCTTGCCATAACCGAGGATGTGAGCTTTTTATCCTTCACAAGTACTTTATACATTGGCGATTTGCGGCTGCCTGAAAGAATTTCTCCGAGGAAGTTAAGAGCATACGAATCTTTTGAATATCGTTCGACGGTTGGAAAAACCATCGTGAGCCTGGGAGCTTTTGCAAAGTTGTCCTCATGATAAAGTTTGACGGTAGAATCAAGAGACACATTCATTGGCCCTCTTTTTTCAACAGGAGCACCGGCCGGTATCTCACCGAAATATTTCTCTACCAGCTCTTTTACCTGCACGGGGTCAAAATCTCCCGATATTGCCATAAAAGCATTGTTAGGTACATAATATTTCCGGTGGAAAGCAATGACATCCTCAACTGTGGCATTAGTAAGATCTTCCATTTTACCAATAACAGACCAACTATAAGGATGCCCTTTTGGATAGAGATATTTCAGTATAAGTTCATTGTTAAAACCATAAGGAGCATTATCAACACTTTCTCGTTTTTCATTCTGAACAACATTTTGCTGATTTGCCAGTGATTTCCGTGTTACAGTATTTTCCAAATAACCCATTCTGTCCGATTCCAACCATAATACCATTTCAAGCGCGTTTTTCGGTATCACCTCATAATAATTTGTTCTGTCCTGGCTGGTGCTTCCATTTAGCGTACCCCCTACTTCCTGAACTTTACGGAAAAATTCATCTTCTCCAACGTTCTCGGATTTCTGAAACATCATGTGTTCAAAAAGATGAGCAAAACCCGTTTTGCCTTCAGTTTCACGACTTGAACCTACATGATAATAGATAGCAACTGAAACAATAGGGTCTGATTTATCCTGATGAAGCACTACTGTGAGTCCATTAGGCATAGTGTATTTCTCAACAGGTATTTTTAACGATGTATCGGGAGCCTGCTTTTTACACGCAAAAAGTGACAGGGTAACAAGAATTAATGTAAATGATAAAAAACGGTTCATACAATCAAAGATTTTGGTTAAGAAATAATTTTATTTGTAAATTTATAATAAAAACTGTCAATAATTTGTTTTTTATTCTTCAATATTTTCCTTTTTGGTTTCCTAACTTTAGGAAACACTCTTTTGCAGATAAAAAAAATTCTTATTTTTGCAATGTATTTGCGGGAATAGCTCAGTTGGTAGAGCATAATGCGCCAACTGGCGGATTAGGGCCAAATTGCTCTTTGAAAAATAACTTATCGCGGGAATAGCTCAGTTGGTAGAGCATAACCTTGCCAAGGTTAGGGTCGCGGGTTCGAGTCCCGTTTCCCGCTCTCACCCGCCTAATCCGCCATATGGAGGAAAGGCGGGTTTTTTATTATCTCTTAATCGGCCCCCAGTCAACAAGAGTATTATTTTCAATAAGAAGCCATGTATTCCTGTAAATCCATTCTTCCTTAACGTTATTTCCGGTAATCGACCTGTTTATTTTCTGCGGGTCACCCCAACTATCACGAACCATCTGGGCAGTCATACCTTTCCATATCTTGCCTGCATTTATCTGTGTGGCGATATTTGTTCCATACTTCTTTTCAAGATACTCAAATCTCGTCATCTCTCTTTCTGGCTTTTCAATGCCTTTCCCAACAACATCTTCACTTTCTTTCTTTCTCGCTTCTTCTTGCACGCCGGTCAATTCTATATCTGCATGACGTTTATAAATGTAACCTTCATCGCCGTTATAAACAACTTTATAATATGCACTATCACTTCCTGTTATAGTTACTCTTGTTCCTGCAGGTAAAACCATAATAACTGAAGTAAGGTCATCTTTGGAAGCAAAAAGTCTGCTAGCTTGTTTCAATGTTGCAGTGATCACCTTATCCTGATCTGAATAGCTTTCATTTTCAAGTATTTTCAGAACTTCAATCTTATCTGACTGTGCGCAGATATTCAATGCAACAAAAAATGTAATTAAAAAGAAAATCCTCTTCTTCATCTCAGGGTTTTTATGGGTGTGAACAAAAACTATACCGTAAAACCTTTTTAGCTTCAAATGGTAGAATAATAATTGTTTTTCTTATTGTCATAATTTCCTTATAATCATAAGCCCGTCTCTTATCGGAAGAATTGCATTTTCAAAATCTGATTCCCTGATTATCATATTATTGAACTCCATTATCCCGCGTGTTTGAGCATCTCCGTTCTTCTCATTCATTACTTTTCCTCCCCATAAGACATTATCGGCCAAAATATATCCATATTTTTTCACTTTATCCTTCACCATTTTGAAATAATCACAATATTCTCTCTTGTCTCCGTCAATGTAAACAAGGTCGAATAAGCCGTCGAGATAAGGTACGATATCCTGGGCCTTACCTGTCATTTGTTCTATTCTATTGGATAAACCACTTTTTTCGAAATACTCTCTGCTGAAATCATATAATTCATCATTAAGCTCTATAGTAATTAGTTTTCCACCTGGTTTCAAACCTTTTGCAAGGCAGATAGCAGAATATCCGGTAAAAGTTCCTATCTCTAATATTTTGTTTGGTGAAATCATCTTTGATATTATTTCAAGTACCCGCCCCTGGATATGCCCTGAAACCATGTTCGGATTGACAAAACGTATATGGGTCTGACGGAAAAGCTCTTCCAGAATAGGATCTTCAGGTGTGATATGATCGTAAATATATTTTAGTATATCATTGTCCATTATTATTTATAAATTAAAGTTGAAAGACTATTTTCGTCAAACATTTCGCAGGCAATTTCAAGTAGCTCATCCGCAGTCACTGCATCAACTTTTTCGTATATTTCATCAGGCATTTCAATTCTGTTAAAAACAAGCATGCTTTTGCCGAGACTCAACATGAGACCTTCATAGTTCTCATATCCTCGGGCCAGATAACCTTTTATCTGTTTTTTTGCTTTGCTTAATTGAAGAGAGCCCAATCTTACCGACCTGAGTTTGTTGAGCTCCTTGTGCGCTATTGCAATACTTTTATCGAGATGACCATTGTCGGTTCCAAAGTAAATCGAAAATACTCCTGTTTCATAATATGGATTATATGTCGATTCAATATTATAGGCAAAACCGTTTTTTTCTCGAAGAGAAATGTTTAACCGTGAATTCAATCCCTGACCTCCCAAAATATTGTTCAGCATATACATGCCGATTCTCCTTTTATCGAATATATTATAAGCAATATTGCCTATAATACAGTGGGTTTGCCATGTATCAATATTACGTTGTATATTAACCGGTGTATAATCCGGCAAATTATATTTATGATCTCCAGATGTTCGTTCCTGAACTTCTCCAAGATATTTTTCCGTAAGTCTTATTACTTCTTTTGCACTAATGTTTCCCACTGAGCAGAATACCATTTTATCGGTGCAATAATTCTTATTTACGAATGATTGGATATCTTTCCTTTCGAACGACCTGACAGTTTCTTTCGTACCAAGTATGTTGCGCCCCAAAGGCTGATTTTTAAATATGATATCCTCAAAATCATCAAAAATAAGTTCTGACGGATTATCTCTACATGAATTTATCTCCTCTATAATTACATCTTTTTCTTTTTCAATTTCTTTAGGCGGGAAAACCGAGTTGAATGCAATATCGCAAATCAATTCAACTGCTCTTTCAAAATAACAGTTAAGTACCGATGCATGTATTGCTGTTTCCTCTTTAGTTGTATAGGCATTCAATTCGCCTCCTACGTCTTCAAGTCTGCTTAAAATATGGTATGCCTTTCTCGTAGACGTGCCTTTAAAAAGCATGTGCTCAGTAAGATGAGCTAAGCCTTGTTCCGAATCGGATTCGTTTTTAGAGCCAGCTCCTATAACTAACCCGCAATAAGTCACCATATTTTTTACTGGATAATGTATAACACGTATCCCATTACGCAGAGTATAAGAAATAATATCCATTAATTAAATTTTAAGGATATAAAGGTATTACATCGTAAAAATGATTCAAAATGAAAAATTTCATTCAAAACCACTTGTTAAACACAATTTGCATCTTATATTTGCAAACTCGAAAATGGTGCCATAGCTCAGATGGTAGAGCAACGGACTGAAAATCCGTGTGTCCGTGGTTCGATTCCACGTGGCACCACATAAAAAAGAGCGAGAGTGAGAGCGAGAGCGAGCACGATCGCTCTTTTTTCTCGCTCTCACTCTCATGCTACTTTTTATTAACCCACATTGCAGAAATATAATCAATTTATTCGCTACTTGCCCCTAAATCACTGCCTTCGCCGATACTTCTGCCTTGCTCTGCCATCTTCGTCCTGCTTTGCGTGACTTCGACTACTTTACATTTGATTTATGTTTAACCGAATACTTTATGAGAAATAATAACAACGACGAAATCTTTGATTCTGAAGTAGAAATGAATGACGCAGAAAAGGTAAAAATGAAAATACTCATTGGTACTGAAGACGGATCAGAAAATATTTATGAGGCATTATATCATTGCTCCGAGTGGTAATACACCTTTTCATCAGCATAATTATGAACATATATTTAATGTTGAAAGAAACAGAGCAATTGTTGTGGATGAATATGGGGCGAGCATGAATTAAAAAAGTCAAAGCGTTTTCATTAAACCAAATAAAAACATTAGTTCAGAAATCATTTCAGCGAAGATTTTGAATTTACTTGCATTATTCCAAATTCGAATAAGCATTAGGTATGGAACTGCCATCTTTTTCTGACCATGCCTGGAATACCGTCTGATGTAAAGAATTGACACTATCCTGGCGTGTGATAATAAATCTTCTTTTTGAAGTTTTTCTGTCGATCATCTCCGTTATCTTCAATCCCGCATATGAAAGATACTTCGAATAATCTATCTCTTTTGTTGTATATACGTATTCGAATTCCGCAGATAAGGATTTACCTGCTATGATCTCACATGCATATTGCAGTTCGGCATCTGTAAATCCGCGATTGAGATTTTTGTAATAATGACTGTAAAGGAACCTCATCACATCATCAAGCGACTTTTTATTTTGTGTTGCATTACGAATAGTCAAATCAAGAATCAAACCCATAATCGGACCTTTATCATAATATGAAATTGATTTATCCTCAACTCCCTCACTTCGGCCGAAAGGGCCTTCACTCCATGTATTATAACTCGACTGGGATAAAGATTGAAACTTACGTCCAGGATCGTTTTCAATCGTATTTATGTTATTTTCTATTCTTGCGAGTAGCTCATCGGTACTTATAATTCCCGCTCTCCTTACCATAAGATATTCATAATAGACCGTTATTCCTTCACTGAACCATAAAAGATTAGTTCTGATTCCCTTTTGCTTCCGGCCGATAGATTTTTTACCTCTTTATAATAATCCATTATCTGATAATATCCAGGAGTCCATTGAGGCATTTTTAAATCTATCGTATCGTATTTTATCCCTTTGCAGTTCAGCAATAAACCAATTTTTTATCTTATCCATAATCAAGATTATTTTAAAACAATATGATGCCGGTGCCGGAATAAAGATTAAAAATCATCATTTTCAACCTAATTTCAAAGGTTAGATAATAATCTATCATTAATTTGCTTTTTTAAATAAACACTTTCACTGCCCATCGTTCTTATATAGAAAAGAAAAGTAAAAACAAATAAGAATAAAAAATGCCCACTCTGATTTGTTGGCAGAATTTATTGAACTCTTCGGCTAACTTTCTATAAATCTTTTAATATCCGCTATTTTTCCCGCAATAACAAGTATATCATTCTCATTCAAAGGCTTATTGACATCATAGTCGGGGAAAACCTTGTAATTTCTCCTGAAAATCGAACTCAAAATATTTTTTTCCGGAGGTATTTTAACTGCAATCAGCTTAAGGTCGAATCTCTTTTCAATGTTTATAGCATCAAGGCAATGACCGGCATATTTGGAAGGAATATTCACTTCAACGATAACAAAATCATGATTTATCTCAGTCAGTTTCAATATATTCCTGAATTGCAGCATTGATGAAACATGCAATGCCGCTTCTTCAAGCGGTAAAATAACTTCTTCAATTCCAATTTGCTTCAGGATGTCATAATGTATCTGGTTTATAGCTCTGCCTATAATTCTTTTCACATTCAGGTTTTTTAAAATCGCCATAGTTAATATGGAAGAACCAATATCTTTACCTATTGCCACGATAACCGCATCGACATCATCCATGGGAAGCGATTTAACGGCATTTAAGTTTGTCGTATCCATTTTCATTACTGTTGTAAATGACTCCTTCAATTCTTCTAATTTTTCACTGTCATGATCAATTCCAATAACTTCGTGGCCCATATCCATAAGATTTGAAGCCAGCCTTGAGCCGAACCTTCCCAATCCAATTACTATGTATTTCATCTCTTTAACAATTATTTTAATTGATAATAATTTCCAGTTCAGGATAACGTAAATATTTTTTGCTATATGAAACCATAAGCCCTGAAAAAAGAGTAAGCGGACCTATTCTTCCAATGAACATCAAAAAAATTATAATGATTTTCCCCGCGTCACAAAAGCTGCCTGTATTTGCCAGGCTAAGACCAACTGTGCCAAATGCCGAAACACATTCAAACAGAAGGTGTATCGGATTCTTCTCCGGTTCCGCAAGCAAAAGGCAAAAGAAACCTGTTGTAATGACAGCCATCGAAAGAAATATTATTGTTAATAACCTTGAGATGGTTTTACTGCCTATTTCCCTGTTTCCTAAATTCAATTGGTCTCTTCCACGTATATTGTTCCATGCCGAAAGGGAGGCAAGAGCGAAAGTAGTGGTCTTAATTCCTCCTCCCGTCGAACCAGGCGAAGCACCGATCCACATCAAAAGTATCATTAGAAAAACCGTCGGATAACTCCATAATGAAATATCCACCATGTTAAATCCTGCCGTTCTTGCACTAACACTAGCAAAAAAGGAAGCAATAATTTTCTGATTATTGTCAATCTCTTTAAGACTTCCAGTAGATTCAAAATAATAATATAACCCTGCACCGAACAATATCAGTATCGTAGTCGTATAAAGAACCAGTCGTGTCGAAATATTCCTCTTTTCCTGTTTAACAGGAAGTCTCGATCCTGTTATTTTTCTTACTAAAGTGATTAACAAGCGTTTGAAATACGAATATGCATTTACAAGCACCGGAAATCCTATGCCGCCAAGAATAACAAGCAAGGCAACCGAGATATGAACATAATTATTATATCTTACAGCCGGAGAATACAATCCATCTGTTAAAGTTGAAAATCCTGCATTGCAAAAAGCCGAAACAGCATGAAAAATCGAAAACATTATTCTGCCTTCTGCTTCACGGTCAAGAGAGGAATAAATTGCAAGAGCACCTGCAGCCTCCGTTAAAAATGTAATCAATATTATCTTGGCAAGTAATTTAAACAGGTTATTCAATGACTCGGACGAGAATATGTCTTTTAGTAATAACCTGTCGCGGAACGATGAACCGGATGATGTAAAAATATAAGCAAAAAAAACAGTGAATGTCATTATACCTAAACCGCCAATCTGTATAAGACACAATATGATAATTTTACCAAGAGTTGTAAAAGCTGTCGCCGTATCAACAACAATAAGCCCTGTAACACACACTGCACTGACAGATGTAAACAATGAATCGAGATATGATAATTGCCCGGAATGAGCTTTTGGTAGCATCAAAAGACCCGACCCGATAAGAATGATTATTAAAAAACTTGAAGAAAATATTAATGACGGCGGAATTTTTATATAGTTCAATATATTTAATAAACCTGGAACCTCGGAGATACCTATAAGTAGAATAGCAGATATTATCAAATTATTGCCATAAAACAATTCCCATGGTGATATTTCATGATTTACAATATTATAATTCGACAGAAAAACACATAAAACAAAAACAAATAATAATAACTTAAATATGAATGATATACGCGTGGACTTTTTGAAATACAATATTTCAGGTAAATATTTCGATAAAAAAAGAATTAAAAACAGTATTCGGAAAACCGTTTGTAATCCTTCACGGGTCTCCGGAGAATAATGAAATCCTATATAAAAAACAAAACCTAAAACAAACAAAAAAAGTGCGGTTATAAGAAAAAAACGACATACACCATTGAACCACTCAACAAAAACCTTGTATTTGTCGCCTGCGATAAATAAAAATTTGAAAATCTTTTCCCTTATTTTCATTTCCGAACTATCGTATTCATTGCAAAATTAAACCGTAACAACCTACATTCTGAAATTAATACAATTTTTATCGAATAATTTAATTATCTAAATACCAATCATTGTATATAATTTATTTTCTGCAACTTATGATATATTAATATAAGAATAACTTCATGAAATAATTCATTAGCAGATTTTAAGTTAAACATATTAATAACAATAATTATTGTTTAAATTCCATTTTCATTTTACATCCAACATTCTATACCTGACCTATATATTTTTGATGATTTTCGACCAAAATAATAGAAGCTAACCTACAGCTTCATTAACAAAACATAAATAAATATGAAACAATAATTTAGATCTGCAACAAAGGAAATATGTTTTTAGAACATTTTTCAGAAATCGTGTGAAATAAAACTTATTATTTATATTAGCTCTCGAATTATTAAAAAAACAACAATAATCAAAATCCGAAACTATGTTACTTCATCAGCAGTTTGTCCGGATGGCAAAAAAACATGCAGGAAAACTTGCAATTATCGACAGATCAACAGGAGATAAATTCACTTATTCCAAAGCCCTGATAGGTGCACTTATCCTGAGCTCTAAATTCAATAAGTACGACAAGGGTTTTATTGGCATAATGATACCTACATCGGCAGGATGCGCCCTGGCAGTTGTCGGAGCATTGATGAGCGGAAGGATTCCGGTTATGATAAACTACTCGACAGGCGCTGAGGCAAATGCTAAATATGCACAGAAAAAATGCCATTTCAAGACAATTATTACTTCAAAATCATTGCTCGAAAAAATAAACTGCCCTTTAGTTGACGGTATGGTAATGATCGAAGATATTATGTCGGGCGCTACTCTGGGAGAAAAACTAAAAGCTGCTCTTAAATCCAAACTTCCTGTAAATACATTGCTTAATTTTATCCATAAGGGAAATGAAGATGACACTTCTGCAATACTATTTACAAGCGGAAGTGAAAATGAGCCCAAAGCAGTTGAGCTTACTCACCGGAATATCTCATCGAATATCGAAAATTTTGGCATTTATGCAAAGCTTGGTGAATCAGATATAATGCTTGCCAGCCTCGTATTTTTTCATGTGTTCGGTTTGACAGTTGACCTGTGGACCCCTTTGTATTATGGTATGACAATGGTTACTTATGCCAATCCGCTCGATTTCCAGGCTATATCTACAATTGCGAGGGAAGAAAAGCCGACTGTGATGGTCGGTACTCCCAGCTTCTTCTGGGGATACCTGAACAAATCTGAACCGGGCGATTTTAAATCGCTCAGGATAATGGTTGCAGGCTCCGATAAATGCCCTGAAGCTCTAAGGGATGGATATCTGAAAAAACATGGGGTAACTCTTTACGAAGGTTACGGCACTACCGAAACATCACCTGTCGTTTCTACAAACATTCCCGGCTTTAACAAACCCGGAAGCATCGGAAAAGTAATACCTAATACGCAGGTTAAGATTTTAAATGTTGACACAGGAGAGGAATGTAAACCTGGCGAGGTCGGAAAAATTATGGTAAAGGGAGATTCAGTAATGAAAGGATATTATGGAGATCCTGAACTGACTTCAAAAGTTTTGAAAAACGGATGGTACGACACAGGCGATATGGGATTTCTTGACGAAGACGGATTTCTGTGGCATGCCGGACGACTCAGAAGGTTTACTAAAGTCGGAGGTGAAATGGTATCGCTTGTAAAGGTCGAAAACATACTCGAAAAATATCTGCCCGAAGGAGTATCTTGCTGTGTGGTCGAAATCTCCGACGAAAAGAAAGGCTCTTTTATTGTAGCCGCGGTGTCGGAACAGGTAAACAAAACCGAAATCCTCAGGAAAATGATGAACGACCTTCCAAGTATCGCTCTACCCCGACAATTTATTGTAATAAATAACCTTCCCGTAATGGGCACGGGGAAAATTGATTTCACCACTGTAACAAAATTAGTTCAGGAAAGAATGAATCAGAAAACGGAAAACTCTTGAAGCAACTTATTCACTAATTTCAAACAATACTCTATATAATTTTATACGAATTTTCTCACTGAAAAGTTTCATTATACATTCTGAAATCATCTATTTGTCGCCTTTTAACAAATTTTTAACTCATTATTTTTTTATTTTTAAACCGATTGAAATAATTTCGGACTGTTTTTGCATATTTCAATAAACTAATGCTATATGGATATAGTTGTTGAAAATCTAACAAAGAAATACGGCAACCAGAAAGCTGTTGACAATATCTCGATGAAAGTTGCAACCGGAGAAATAGTCGGGTTCCTCGGCCCTAACGGAGCAGGAAAAACAACGACCATGAAAATAATCACCTGCTACATTGCTGCCGACGAGGGAGATGTGTTTATTGGCGGAAAATCAGTTCGTGATAATCCGGTGGAATTAAAAAAATATATCGGCTATCTTCCTGAAAACAACCCGCTTTACTATGAAATGCCGGTGATTGACTATCTGGAATTCTGCGCACGACTGCATGGAATCGAAAAAAGCCGGGTGCCAAACCGTGTCGTGGATATGATAAGAATTACAGGGCTTAACAGTGAGAAACACAAAAAAATAGGTGAGCTTTCCAAAGGTTTCCGCCAGCGTGTGGGCCTAGCACAGGCAATGATTCACGACCCGAAAATATTGATTCTCGATGAACCTACATCCGGACTCGACCCGAACCAGATTGTCGAAATCAGAAAACTCATCCGCGACCTCGGGCGCGAAAAAACTGTTATTCTCAGCACACATATCCTGCCCGAAGTGGAAGCAACCTGCGACAGGATTTTTATAATAAATAAGGGCAGACTTGTAGCTGACGGTACCGCTGAAACATTAAGGAAAAAAGCCCAGGGAACCGATATCGTGAGAGTAAGAATCGAAGACGGTAACACTGATGAAATATATAAATCGCTTAAAAACCTTAAATCAGTAAGTATGGTCGAATTTGCCGATCGTAACCTTAACCGCTTTGATGTCCATTGCAAATCGGAAGAGGTAAAAAGGGAAATATTCTCTCTCTGCGTTGGAAATAACTGGGTGCTTACGGAAATGACACCCTTCGAAACCAAGCTTGAAGATGTATTCAGAGAACTTACAATGAACTAAAAAAGAAATATGGACAAGATCTGGACAATAACAAAACGTGAGTTAAGCTCATTCTTCGATTCACTGATAGCCTATATAATGATCGTTCTTTTTCTGGGCTTCAGCGGATTCTTTACATGGATATCGGGCTCAGACATATTTATGTCGGGTCAGGCAAGCCTGAGACCATTCTTCTCAATTGCCTACTGGACTCTTTTCTTTTTCATCCCGGCACTCACCATGAGGTTGCTGGCTGAAGAGAATAAAACCGGGACTATCGAGATGCTGCTTACCAAACCTGTTACCGACAGACAGGTCATTATAGGGAAATACCTTGCCACACTGATCCTGATAGCTATTGCCCTCGCCCTTACATTCCCTTACGTTATAACCGTATCCAAAATTGGAAATATTGACGGTGGTGCTGTTTTTTGCGGCTATCTCGCACTTTTGCTTATTAGCGCTGCATACGCAGGCATAGGGCTCTTCACAAGCAGCATAACCAATAACCAGATTGTGGCTTTCCTTTCAGCCCTTTTTATTGGACTCTTCTTTCATATTATCTTCCAGATAATCTCCGCAGGCATGAAAGGCCTTGCAGGTCAGATATTAAACACTCTTAGCATGACCGTTCATTTCGACAGCCTCTCGAGAGGCGTGGTCGACCTTAAAGATATCGTCTATTTCGCCTCGATAGCATTTCTGGGGCTGTTCCTTACCGAAGTTTCTCTCGCTAAACGAAACGCCTATAATTAGAAAGAATAAAGATTAAAAACTATTATGGTGAAAACAGCAAAAATTTCAACAACAATAGGACTTGTAATACTGATAGTTGTTATCATAAACGTTCTTGCTCATCTTTATACTTTCCGCCTCGACCTTACCGAGAACAAGGAATATACTCTGAGCAAGGCAACACGCAATATCCTGAAAAACCTCGACAGACCTGTTACAGTGACAGTTTATTTCTCGAAAGACCTGCCTCCTTACATTAGTAACATTTCAACAAATCTGAAAGATATGCTTGTCGAATATAACAACCGGTCGAAAGGAATGGTTGTTTACAAGTTCATCAATCCGAACGAAAATGAACAACTTGAACAGGAAGCTGTTAAAAACGGCATTCAACCGGTTATGATAAATGTACGTGAGAAAGATCAGGTTAAACAGCAGAAAGCTTATCTCGGTGCCGTTGTATCAATGGGCGAAGAAAAAGAAGTTATCCCCTTCTTTCAGCCAGGCGCTGGAATGGAATATTCTCTCTCATCAGCAATAAAAAAGCTGTCAGTGACTGAAAAACCCTCTATCGCTCTGATTCAGGGACATGGAGAGCCGCCTCTGAACGAAATAATTCAGGCATATACCCAACTAAGTGTTTTATATAATATCGAACCTTACGTTATTAACGACACTGCAGAAATACCTTCAAGATTCAAAACCGTAGCCATTATCCGGCCAAAAGACACTATCCCGGATAAAGACCTGAAAAGGCTCGATGAATATCTTGCAAAAGGCGGAAATATATTCCTTGCCTTCGACCGCGTCGAAGGGGATTTCTCGACCGTTACCGGACATGCTGTAAGCTGCGGCCTCGAAGAATGGCTTCAAAGAAAAGGAATAATCGTATCCGAAAACTTCATTGTTGACGCAAGCTGCGGTTATGTGACCCTACAGCAACAACAGGGAAACTTCATAATGAGCACTCAGATTCAGTTTCCCTATCTGCCCGTAATTACAAAGTTTGCAGATAATCCTGTTTCAAAAGGGCTCGAATCGGTCAGCCTTCAGTTTGCCAGTCCAATAACTTTTTCAGGCGATTCGACTAAAAAATTCACTCCTATAGCATTTTCTTCGGAAAAATCAGGCACTTTGAGGGCGCCATTATACTTTGATATCCAGCGGCAATGGAGCGAGGCTGACTTCCCTGCTTCAAATCTTGTTGTTGCAGGTATCCTGGAAGGAAAATTAGCCGGTAATGCTGACTCGAAAATGATAATAATCAGCGATGGAGATTTTGCAGTAAATGGCCCCCATTCGGGCTATCAGCTTCCTGATGACAATATAAGCCTTCTTGTTAACTCTATCGACTGGCTCTCCGATGAAACAGGTCTTATTGAACTTCGTACAAAAGAAGTCACTTCCCGCCCTATAAATGAAATACCCGATTCCAGAAGAGCATTCCTGAAATGGTTTAATTTCCTGGCACCCATAGTCATAATCATCGCTTATGGAATTGCAAGATGGCAAATGAACCGCAACAAACGAATCAAAAGAATGGAGATAAGCTATGAGTAAAAGATTCGAAAACAAAAAACTTTTTTATATACTGGGGATATTGCTGATTATTCTGGCTGTAACCTTTATAGTGAAAATCCCCCGTGAAAAATCAACTCTCAAAACAACTCTAGTCAGATTCGATACCACCCAAGTCGAAAGAATTATCATTATTCCTAAAGCATCGGCAGGGGAGAAATTTGAATTTTTCAGAGATAATAAAACATGGAAGGTAAAACAAGGTGAAATTATATCAAAACCTCGTGATGGAGCAGTAGAGAACATTTTATCCGATCTTCTCTCAATCAAACCTTCTAACCTTGTATCGGTTAGCAAATCCAAATGGCAGGATTATGACCTTACCGACAGCCTCGCTATAAGGGTGAGAGTGGAAAACAAAAAAGGCAAGGCACTTGCCGATGTTATGATAGGCCGTTTTTCTTATAAACCGGTAAGTAATCCTTATGGCGGCGGTTATGGAGGAAGCATTGACGGTATTTCTTATGTAAGGCTATACACTGAAGAACCTGTCTATGCTGTGGACGGTTTCCTTACTTTTTCTTTCAGCGGCGATTTCGACGACTGGAGGGACAAAACACTTATCCGATGCAAAGGCGACGACATCACTAAAATTACTTTCACTTTTCCTGCCGACAGCGGATTTGTGCTCGAGAAAAAAGAAAACAAGTGGTATGCCAGCGGTGAACTTGCCGATTCGGCTGCAATAGCAAGCTATATCAACACTATAACATATACCGACGGAGAAAAATTTATCGAAAGTTTCAGGCCTGTATCTTCACCTGTCTGCCAGACTCTTATAGAAGGAAATAACCTGCTCAATATCACCGTAAAATGCTATAGCGATGAAAATGGAAGGATAATCCTCAACTCGAGCCTGAATCCTGAAGCATTCTTCATTGACGAAAACAAAAATGTTTTCAATCAGATTTTCAAACCATTAAGTCATTTCAAAAATAAAAAATAAAACAGGCAGGCCATAGTTATAAATTCCATCCTGCCCGGTATTCACAATGTAGGTACTGATTTGCTTCAGGCAGGTTAGGGAAGCTAAAACTCTCAGGATCAAATTTAAGTATTACCGAACTCAGTTTTTCCTTCAAGGCTCTGCGCAAGGCTATATTCCCAAGCAGTACTGTTTCAGTTAGAGGGCCTGCCCATTCAAAGTCCGATCCTGCAGGTGCGCCTCCCTTACATGCAAGAATCCATTCTTTTTCATGACCGGGAGAAGAAGGTATGTAAGGCTTTGGAGGCATGTAAGATTTTCTCAGAGATTCAGGCAATATGGTGTTATCCAGTATTTTACCCTTTTCTCCAATATAAAGGGTGCCTCCTGCTCCCATCTTCATTCCTTCGGTAAGTTCCTCGAGATTGAATGGGCGCAGTCCTCCATCATACCAAACAATTGTAACAGGCGGCATTCCTTCCCTTGCCGGAAAACGGTAACGTACCATTGAAGCGAGAGGATATGTCTCATCGTTGACTATTGTTGAAACTGCTTCCACGCTCAGGGGGTATTTAAGCTTAAGTGCCCTGAACACAGGATCGAGCGAATGGCAGCCTATGTCACCAAGAGCTCCTGTGCCGAAGTCCCACCATCCTCTCCATTTGAAGGGATGATATGCAGGATGATAAGGCCTCATAGGTGCAGGACCTATAAAAAGTTCCCAATCGAGGGTTTCCGGAATGTCAGGCTTTTCTTCCGGCCTGTTCACTCCCTGAGGCCAATATGTTCTGAATAGGCCGTTATTTGGCCGGTCGGTCCATACATGAACCTCATGTATAGGGCCAATTGCTCCATCCCAAATCATTTCCCTGAGTCTCCGCGGCCCATCCTCTGCCTGACCCTGATTCCCCATCTGAGTGGAAACCTTGTATTCCTTCGCTGCTTTTGAAAGCGCCCTTGCTTCGTAAACAGTGTGTGTCAAAGGCTTCTGTGTGAAAACATGCTTCCCTCTCCTCATCGCTTCCATACTTATTACTGCATGAGTATGATCGGAAGTGGCAACAATCACTGCATCAATATCCTTTTGGGAATCGAGCATTAACCTGTAATCCTTGTACTGCTTTGCCTGTGGATAAGTTTTGAATACTTTTAAAGTGGCTTCATTCCAGTCAACATCGCAAAGGGCTACAATGTTTTCAGTTTTTGCAACATTAGCCAGATTGTTTCTTCCCATTCCTCCTATACCCACTCCGGCAATATTAAGCTTGTCGCTGGGCGGGGTATGACCCGTACCTGAGACAACATACGACGGAACAATTGTAAATCCAGCCGCAGCTGCAGTAGATGTTGAAATGAATCCCCTTCGACTCATTTTTCCAGAGTTTTGATTTTTCATTGCATAATGTATTTAACCTGATTAATTTATAAAATTAAGAATAAATAAATAAATAAATTGAATTTCGTAAAAAAATAAGATGACATTAAAACGTCGAAATCTAAACCAAAAGAAATGCTGAAAACTTTCAATTTTTCATTTGAATTATTTACCTTTATAAGGCAACTCAAAACTTACTGGTATGAAAAAGAAAATAATTCTGCTGTTTACAATAATTTTATCATTGAACGGCTTTGGCCAGAACAAATTCAACGGACTCGACATGAACATGGGCAACCTCTTCCGGTTGTCCGATGCTAAAACTCGTTCAATAAGCCCTGAGAACTTCACCGGAGAAAAAGGTAAAGGAGGAATGGCCGACCCTGCCGACCAGGATAAACCCAACGTTGCCAATGCCTCCATCGCAGCACGCGACCTTGGTAAAGGCTGGAAGGTAAATCCTTATATCAGAATAAAACCTGGCGAGACTTTCACTCTGGCCGAAATAACAGGCCCGGGTGCAATACAGCATATCTGGATGACACCCACCGGCAACTGGCGCTTTTCTATTCTTCGCTTCTACTGGGACGATGAGACGGAACCTTCTATAGAATGCCCTGCCGGAGATTTTTTTGGAATGGGATGGGGAATATATGCACCATTATCATCCCTTGCTGTGTGCGTCAACCCTGGAAGCGCCTTCAACTGCTATTGGACGATGCCCTTCAGAAAGAAATGCAAAATAACAATGGAGAATATAAACGACACCGATCCCATGACGCTTTATTACCAGATTGACTACACTCTCACCGATGTCCCGGCCGACGCTGCCTATTTCCATGCACAGTTCCGAAGGTCGAACCCGAACGAAACTTCCATCTATACCATTGCCGATGGCATAAAAGGAAAAGGTCATTATGTCGGAGTATATATGGCATGGGGCGTTCATAACAACGGATGGTGGGGCGAAGGAGAAATTAAGTTTTATCTCGACGGCGATAGTGAATATCCTACAATTTGCGGTACAGGCACCGAAGATTATTTCTGCGGGTCGTACGACTTCGACACGAGGAAGAAAAATGCCGCCGGGGTCGAGGAAGTCAATTACACTGAATTCTGCACGCCCTATTCCGGACTTCCTCAGGTAATACGAGGCGACGGCCATTATAATGTCATGCAGAGATTCGGCCTTTACCGCTGGCATATCATGGATCCTGTGAGATTTGACAGAGACCTGAGAATAACCATACAGGACCTTGGCTGGAGAAAAGGCGGAAGGTATCTGGCCCAGAAATCGGATATCGCATCTGTTTGCTTCTGGTATCAGACCGAACCTCATGCCAAATTTCCGAACCTCCCGGGCTGGAAGGAACTTGAGATATATTAGCCTTGATGTAAGAATGAGTAAAAAATAACACACAACCTATATATCTTTATCTTTCGCATTTTTTAAACTATTTGAATTTTAATATGAAAAACCTCTCTTTTTTTAATCCTCCCAGCCTCCCCATGTATGGACTACACACATAGTATACAGGTATCTACACACATGGTATACAATATAAAAAAGTCCCCCCATTTTGGGGGGATTTAGGGGGCAAATTAAGGGGTAAATAAAATATAATTAATTATGAAGCAGTTATTAAAAATATTGATATTTAACGATTAATAATTTACTTACGTATGAAAAACAAATCAAATTCAACGGTAACACCTGACAGCGGCCGGCGCAAATTCATTACTACTTCAGCCGTTGCCGCACTTGGAGCCCTTGGTGCAGGAAAGATACTTACTTCCTGCAGCGAAAGTGGTTCCACGGAAAAAATAAAAGCGCTCCCTCCCATGCCAGAGAAGGCACCTGACGGGAAACCACTCAAGGCCGGTCTGATCGGCTGCGGCGGACGTGGTACAGGCGCTGCAATAAACTTCCTCGACGCAGGAAACGGCCTCGAAATCATTGCACTGGGCGATGTCTTCCAGGACAAGCTCGATAACTGCAGGGATGAACTGAAAAAACAGAGAAACGTGGAAATCGCCGACGAAAAATGCTTCATCGGTTTCGATGCATACGAAAAAGTGATTGACTCCGGAGTTGACATTGTTCTACTCTGCACTCCTCCTCATTTCAGACCTGCACATGTCGAAGCAGCAGTTAATGCCAGTAAACATATCTTCATGGAAAAACCTGTCGCCGTTGACCCTGTTGGTGCCCGTTCTATGATGGTTTCAGCAGAAAAGGCAAAACAGAAAGGCCTCTGTATGGTAAGCGGCACTATCAGAAGAGTGCAGAAAGATTTTATGGAAACGCGGCGGAGGGTGGCAAACGGCGAAATAGGTGAAATAGTCAGCGCACACATAATACGTAACGGCGGAGCTCTGTGGGTAAGAAAACGCCAGCCTGGCTGGAGCGACATGGAATATATGCTACGCAACTGGGCTAACTTCTGCTGGCTCTCCGGCGACCATATCGTCGAACAATTCATCCACGAAATTGATGTGATGAACTGGTTCTTGAATAAAACTCCTGTCAAAGCCATTGCATGGGGAGGCCGTCAGCGAAGAGTAACAGGCGACCAGTACGACTTCTTCAGCGTCGAATATATTTATGACAACGGCATGCATACACATTGCGCCGCGCGCCAGATAAGCGGATGCAGCAACCTGACAAAACAATTCTTTGCCGGAACAAAAGGATATGCCGACGCAAAAGGCGAAATATACAATCTGAAAGGAGAAAAAATATGGAGCTATCCTTACCCTGAAAAAGATTCTCCTGACCAGACCTGGAAAGTTAACGACCCGTTCGTTCAGGAACATGTAAACCTTATTACAGCTATCCGTACAGGTAACATAATAAATGACTCGGAAGGACAAATAAATTCTACACTAACAGCGATAATGGGACGAATGTCGGCCTACACAGGGAAGGATGTAACATGGGAAGAGGTGATGAATTCCGACCTATATCTCGGACCAAAAACTTATGCTTTCGGCCCTGTTCCTGGAATTGAGGAGAAACCACCTGTAATAGGTATAGAACCAAAAGTATAAAACATTAGTTTGCCTTATTCTTTACTTTTTTGATTTATTTTAATAATTCTACACGAAATGAAAAACCAAAAAGGAAAACACTTATAGAATAACGTTTGAGTATTAAAAATATTTAATAAGTAAATCCAAGAATTAACTTAATTTTCAACTTTTCCTCTTTCATAATTTTTATGCATTTCCATTATCAAAAAAACAAACAAGTCAGTAACAATATTTTTAATAAGAACTATGGAGTAACAGTAAAAATTCTTAGTCATGAAAAAATACTTCTTAATTTTCTGTTTTTTTCTTGTAAACTTTTCATTATTTGCGCAACCTTCTGAGTTTACATGGTCTTATAGACATAAAATACAAAACTACATTTCACCTGCAAAAAATCAAAGAGAACAAGGGCCATGCGGGGCTTTTGCAGTAGTTGGTGCAGTCGAAGCCATAGCTCAAATATATTTTAATAAGACATGGCCTATGCTCGATTTATCTGAAAGCAACATATATAGTAATAATGATACAAGCTGCCACTGCCCCGGTGTAGGGTGTGGGAGTATTGGTGTTGTTGCTCCTCTGAATTTAATAAAGTCAACCGGGATAGTTGATGAAGATTGTTTAAAATATCCAGATGAACCATTGAAACCAGAAGAAGAACCAAATAGATATTGCTATGAGTATTGTCAGGGGATTATATGTGATAATCCTGCCTACCGCGTATTTATTCCATATTGGGAGAAAATTTATATTACTAATAATACTCTCCTGAAACAGGCTATCATGGACTACGGCCCAATTATTGTAACGCTGCAAGGTACTGGCATTGGTTGTAGGCTTCACCCTGATGATCCTGATTGTGAAATAACTAACGATCACACTGTTTTATTCATAGGTTGGGAAACTGAAAATAACATTTTTAAATGGCGTTTTAAAGATTGTTGGCCTAGCAAGCCGGGCGACACTCCCAGACATGATATTTTTTCTGATAGTATAAATATATTTTGTTGGAAGCCTGATTTTTATCGTGTTTATCCTGTTTACAGTGATAGTACTATTCATTGTACAGGTAGTGATTGTTCGCTGTTCAATTCAAGATCTTATGTAGATAATGACAAAGATGGTTTCTATAACTGGGGATTTGATACACAACCGAAACCTTCTGGCTGTCCCGGGCCTGATAAAATGGATTTTGATGATGGTGAACCATTAATCATTTTTCGAAGCGGATACACTCCACTGCGAACTCCTTTTATAACAGGCCCTTCGGGCATTATTTGTACTTCCGGAGCTACATTTACACTCGACTCTGTTCCGCCAGGTTTTTCTGTTTCATGGAGCGTATATCCGATGTCTTACTTTAATCCACCTTATAGCGGAAGCGGAAATTCCGCAACTGTCTATCCTAATCTTGAAAGGCCGGGGTACAAATGCACTATTACATTCACAATTAATCACAATGGAACAGCCAGTTATTCGAAAGATTTTATAATTGTTGGCCCGCGTGAAGATCTGGTATCAATGTCAGTTCTGGATTCCGATGGTGGTTCTGTTCCTTATGATGGTTATGTATATTATCTTTGTCCGAATACGAATTATCATATTTATTACAACAATTCTGACTATGGCTGTTCAACGTGGGATTACGACTGGGTGCTACCTTAAGGCTGGACTGAGAACTGGAGATATAATGACATGATTTCAATTAACACAAACGATTATCCTTATGGACAGCTTGAGGTGTGGGCAAAGACCTGCTGTGAAAATCAATCCAGGATTAAAGTCAAGTCGCAATGGTTTTTTGGGGGTGAATGTGAGGGATATTTTATGGCATATCCAAATCCGGCCGCTAATTACGTTGATATAGATATAAACAGGACAAAAATGACTGCGGCGAATTTAAGCACTGATGCCGGATGTTCTTTAACAATATATGATAAAACGGGAGTTGTTAAATATAAAACTGAGTTCAAGGGATTCCCATTAAGGGTAAATATAGATAATTTGCCTGAGGGACTGTACTTTATTAACATTCTTTACAATGGAAAGACATATACAATGCGTGTTGTAATTGAACATTAAAAGGGTTGCATATGAAAAAATCAGTTATAATTCCGGTTATACCCCTGGTTGTTTCAGTAATCCTG